>Ga0073899_10006072_pt1 | contig 10454 bp, 7 predicted proteins | sample KloWWTmetaKNB5Ph_FD_88975 | JGI IMG/M metagenome (GOLD analysis project Ga0073899, IMG submission 88975) | Active sludge microbial communities from Klosterneuburg, Austria, studying microevolution and ecology of nitrifiers - Klosterneuburg... | ecosystem: Engineered > WWTP > Aerobic digester >...
CACACCGTGTCGCCGGCCAGCAGCAGGCTGGAGATGTGGGTGTCGATGCGCTGCACCGGCAGGCCCGACGACTGCCGGTGCAGGGACTGCGACAGGGCATCGCACATCGCCAGGTGCTGGCGCAGCGCTGCGTCAGGCTGGAGGTGCGGCGGCAGCGGGGTCATGGCTGCAGCGGCAGGGCGGGCGCGGCCTCGCCGGTCGCAAACCCGCGCCCGCCGCAACGGACGGTGATCAGCCCAGCTTGGCCATCGTGCCGCTGGCCTCGGCCTGCAGGTAGTAGAAGGTCACGCGGTGCTTGCGCGGCACGCCCTTCATCTTCTCGACCACCTTGGCGATCGCGGCGTCTGCGGCTTCGGGGCTCAAGCCCAGCTTCTTGGCCGCAAAGCCGTCGCGCACCCGGTCGAGTTCCGACTTGTCGGTGGACGACACCAGAGACGAGTCGGCATTGCGCAGGGCAATGCCGCAGTAGTTGACGATGGCCTTGACGGCGGCCTCGTTCACGTTGGCGCTGTACTTCTGGATGTCCGGCAGGTAGTCGCTCATCGTTGCTCCTGGTGTGTGACAGAGGTCACGGAATGGGGCGCAATCGCCCGGAGCCGATGCTAGCCCAGCCGGTGGGTCCACCCACGGTTTCCAGGGGCCGGTCCAGGCCCGGCGCTGCCTATGATGCGGGGCTCCGTCGGCCTTCCACCCCACCCTCACGCCATGCCGCTGCCCGACCTCCACACCCTGAACCAGCAAGTCGCCCGAGGCGAAACCACCCACGAGGCCCTGCTGGACCGGGTGCTGGAGCGCGCGGCCCGACCCGAGGCGGCCCACACCTTCACCCGGCTCTATCCGGAGGCCGCACGCGCCGCCGCACGCTGGGCCGACGCATCGCGCGGTGCCGGCGTTCCCCTCGGCCCACTGGCGGGTTGGCCGGTGACGGTGAAGGACCTGTACGACGTCACCGGTGAAACCACCCTGGCCGGCTCGGTGATCCGCCAGGGCGCTCCGGTGGCGCAGGCAGACGCGGTGGCGGTGCAGCGCCTGCGCAGCGCGGGCGCGGCCCTGGTCGGCAAGACGGCGATGACCGAGTTCGCCTTCTCCGGCGTGGGCATCAACCCCCACCACGGCACCCCCGCCAACCCGGCCTGGCGCGGGGCGGAAGGCCAGCCGCGCATCCCCGGCGGGTCCTCCTCCGGCGCCGCGGTGTCGGTGGCGCTGGGGCTGGCGGTGGCGGGGCTGGGGTCGGACACCGGCGGCTCCATCCGCATTCCCGCCGCGCTCTGCGGACTGGTGGGCTTCAAGAGCACGCAGGCACGTACTCCACGCGACGGCGCCTTCGAACTGTCCCGCACGCTGGACACGGTCTGCGCAATGACCCGCAGCGTGGCCGACTGCATCGCGGTGGACGCGGTGCTGGCCGACCAGCCGCTGCAGGTTCGCCCGCGGCCGCTGCAGGGCCTGCGCCTGGCCCTGCCCGGCACGCTGATGCTGGAGACCCTGGAGCCCGAGGTGGCCGCCGCCTTCCAGCGTGCGCTGACCCGGCTGTCGGCCGGCGGTGCGCACATCGTCGAAGCGCCGCTGCCTGAGCTGGCCGAAATTGCCCAGCTCAACGCCCCGGGCGGTTTTTCCGCGGTGGAGGCCTACGCGGTGCACCAGGCGCACTTTGCGGCCGAGCGCGCTCGCTTCGACCCCCGCGTGGCGGCGCGCATCGCACTGGGCGAGCCGGTGAGCGCGGCACAGTACATCGCCCTGCACGACCGCCGGCGCGGCTGGATCGGCCGCTGCCGGCAGGCCCTGGCCGGCTTCGATGCCCTGATCAGCCCGACCGTGCCGATCCTGCCTTCGCGCATCGAAGAGCTGCGCGCCAGCGATGAGGCCTTCTTCCGTGCCAACGGCCTGCTGCTGCGCAACACCTTTGTGGCCAACTACCTGGACGGCTGCGCCTTCAGCCTGCCCTGCCACGCGCCCGGCGAACCCCCGGTGGGCCTGATGCTGACGGCACCCGGCGGCCAGGACGCCCGGCTGGCCGCCGCCGCGCTGGCGGTGGAGGCTGAGCTGCAGCGCAGCCGGCACTGAATCAGGGCGTTCGTTCCAACTCGAAGCTGATCTTCAGGCGAAGGTGAGCGCGAGGAACCGGCTCAGGCCTGCGGTGCGCATCAGGGCTGGTAGCTGATGCGGTAGATGGCGCCGGCGTAGTCGTCGGAGACCAGCAGCGAGCCGTCCTTCCACACCGCCACGTCCACCGGGCGGCCGCGGAATCTGCCGGTGTCCGGATCCAGCCAACCTTCGGCGAAGACGGTGGAGGGGCCAGCGGTGCCGTCGGCCTGGATCGGCACGTAGTTGATCAGTGCGCCGGTGGCCTTGCTGCGGTTCCAGGAGCCGTGGGCGGCCACGAACACGCCACCCTGGTAGGCCGCAGGGAACTGCCTGCCGGTGTAGAAGGTCATGCCCAGCTGCGCCTGGTGGGCGGGGAACTCCACCTGCGGGCGGGTCCACCGGGCCGGGGGGCTCATGCCCTTCAGGTCCGGTGCGGCGCCACTGCCGGCGATCTGCACGTTGTGGCCGTGGATGTAGGGGTAGCCGAAGTGCTCGCCGCCGGCCTGGGTGATGCGGTTGAGCTCACCCGGCGGAATCTCGTCGCCCATGCCGTCGGTCTGGTTGTCAGTGAACCAGACGGTCTTGTCCTTCGGGTTGATGTCCATGCCCACCGAGTTGCGCACGCCGCGGGCCACCACCTCCCGGCCGGAGCCGTCGAAGGCGTTCATGCGCACCATGCCGCCGATGCCCAGCCGCTCGTACAGCGCGATCTTGTTCTTGGGCTGCACATTGAAGGGCTGGCCCAGCGTGATGTGGAGCCTGCCGTCGGCGCTGACGCGGCAGGTGCGTGCGCCGTGGTTGAAGCTCTCCTCCTCCGGCGGGATGAGTTTGCCCTGCTCCACCACCGGGATCACCGCCACCTCCGGGCCTTCGGAAAAGAACTCGGCGGCCGGGAAGTTGAGCACCCGGTTGTGCTCCACCACGATCAGGAAACCGTCCTGGGTCCAGCACACGCCGTTGGGGTTGGAGAACTTCAGGCTCGGCGCGAAGGACCTGACCTCGTCGGCCACGCCGTCGCTGTTGCGGTCGGTGACGGCCCACACCGTGGTCTTTCGGGTGCCGACGAAGAGCATGTGGGTGCTGGGCGCCACCGCCATGTGGCGGGCGTCCGGCACCACGGCGAAGAGTTCGATGCGGAAGCCCGGCGGCAGCTTGATGCGCTTGAGGTTCTCGCGCAGGGCGTTGGCGTTGCGGCCCTGCTGGGCCACCGTCGGCAGGTTCAGGTCGGTGGTGGGGACCTTGAACTGCTTGAGCTTGTCGATGTTGGGCTGCGCCGCGGCATGGAAGCCGAGACTCAGGCCGGCCAGCAGCGCGGCAGTGGCCAGGCGACCGGGCGGCAGACCACCCGGTGTGCGGCGATGCAGGGCGGGGGCGGAGCAGGTGTGGGGGGTGGCCAAGGTGCTGCCTCCTGAGGTCCGGGTGCGTCTGCCGTTGTGGGCCCGCCGCAGGGGTCGGAAGGGTGGCTGCCGCCGGGCTGCAGACCGATGGTGTGGAGAAGGGTGAAGAGCGGTGTCAGACCGGTCCAACCCTCGGCCTGCAGCGAGGTGAAAACTCAGTCCTTCAGCCGCTGCACGTCGTTGGACATCTCGCGCTGCGCCTGGCGGGCGTTCTCCTGCTGGCGGGCGCTGCTGTTCTGGCGCGGGCCATCGGGCAGGGGCGGGCGGGTTTCGCAGGCGGCCAGGCTGAGCAGCAGGGCGGGCAGGACAAGGGTGAGAAGCCGTTGGTTCATGGGGTTTCTTCCTGAAAGTCTGTGGGTGGCGTGTCGTGAACACCCGAGGACGGCCGCCACGGTCTCCGTCCCGGGCCTGCATCATCGCTCAGAGCCCGCAGCGACGATGTGTGCAAGTTATGCTGCCGGCGATGACTCCAGAACGCTTCGGCCGCTCGGTCCCGCCCCAGGCGCGCCGCCCGGTGCCCTGGTACGCCCCGATCGGCCTGCGCCAGATCGCGCAGCAGCAGCTCTGGTCCACCCGGCTGCTGCACAACCTGGACCGGCGCGAGACCTTCACCGAACGCAGCGCCCCGTTCCGGCTGATCGACCTGAGCTCGCTGCAGGGCACGCAGCCGGGGGATCCGGAGGGCTTCTGGTTCGACTTCGTGGCCGACACCGGCGATGGCGGCAGCGCCACCTACGCGGTGGCGAGGGGGCTGCTGGCGCCGCAATTGGAGGTGCAGGGCGAAGCTCACCCGCTGCCCGAAGGCCAGCTGCTGCTGCTCGGCGGCGATCTGGCCTATCCGGCCGCCAGCCCGGAGCTCTACCAGGCCCGGCTGGTGGAGCTGTTCGAGCTGGCGCGCGACGGCCGCAGCCGCTTTGTCGACGCACCACCGGACTTGAAGGAAGACACGCCCTGGCAGCCCGACCACAAGCTGCTGGCCGCCATCCCGCAGAACCACGACTGGTTCGACTCCGCCTCCACCTTCTGCCGCTACTTCGTCAACGACGAAAAGGCCGGGCTGATCGGAGCGCGCTCGCCGCAGCCGCGCAGCTACTTTGCGTTGGCGCTGCCGCACGACTGGTACGTGCTGGGCCTGGATTTCGCCCTCACCGGCGACCTGGACCGCAGCCAGTACGAGGCCTTTGCCCGGCTGATCGAGGCCGGCGCGATCCCGCGCGGGGCGCAGCTGCTGCTGATCTACCCGGAGCCGACCTGGACGCGCCGCCTGGCCGACCTGCGCCGCGACGCCTACCCGCTGCGCTTCCAGCGGCTGGAGCACCTGTGCGCGCAGCACGGGCTGGAGATCCGCCTGCGGCTGGCCGGTGACCTGCACCACTACGTGCGCGACCGGCTGCCCGCCGCCACCCCGACCGGCGGCAGCTGCGACCTGGTCACCTGCGGCAGCGGCGGCGCCTTCGGCCACCTCACCCACAGCCGCGAGGTGCGCGAGCCCAAGCTGATGCAGTGGGCGAGCGAACCCGATGCCGTGCCGGAGGAACTGTGCGGCCGGGTGCTGCTCGGCCGGGTGGCGGATGCCGCCGCGGCGGCGGTGCAGGGGTTGGACTTCTCCACCCGGTCCGAACCCCAGGTGCGTTACCCGGACGAGGCGGCCAGCCGGCGGCTGGCCCGCGGCAACCTGCTGGCCCTGCTGCGCCCGCGCGGGGAGCCCTGGTGGCATTCCAACCTCACCTTTGCGCTGTTGCTGGGGGCGCTGTGGCTGCTGCTGGGCGCGCCGCTGGCCACGGCCGGCGCAGAGTCCGGTGCGGCCGAGCACCTGCAGCGCCTGTTGACCAGCCCCACCGCGCTGGCGGCGGGCGCAGGCCTGGGCTTTTGCGCCCTGATGCTGGCCTGCGACAACGACCCGCTGCGCGCCGACCGGGGCGATTGGGCCTGGGGGCTGGGGCTGGGGTTGCTGTGGATCGGCGCCGCGCTGGCCTGGGGGCAGGGCCTCGTCGGCGGGCTGCTGGCATTGGCTCCGGCACTGGCACCAGCGCTGGCCTGGCCGGGTGCGGGCCCGCTGGCGCAGCTCTGGCCCTGGGCGGTGGCTGCACCGGCCACCGTCATCGCCGCCGCGCTGGTGGCCGGTGCCAGCCTGTGGGCCCTGGCCTCGCTCGGTCACCGGGCCGTGACCAACAGCTCCAGCGCCCTGTCGCACCAGGGGCACAAGGGCTTCCTGCGCTTCTGTGCCCGGGCGGACCGGCTGGAGGTGTGGATGCTCGGGCTGAACGAGCTGCCGCAGGACTGGGTGCAGGCCTCACCCGCCGGCGGCGATCGTCGGCCGCAATGGGAACCGGCACCCGGCCAGCCGCCACTGACATGGCGGGTGGTGGACCGTTTCGACATCGAACGGCCACAGCCGTCGCCAGCACCGCGTACGTAGTGCCGCGAACGTGCAGCCGGTCCGCAGGCGCCTAAACTGCCCGGGCTTTCGGCGGTCGCCCCGGCCCCCAACCAGGGCCACCCTCCTGAACCGTTCGATCCGTTCGACCTGTTCACCTCGTTTGATCCACGCCCGACCGCCCGCCAAAGGAATTGCATGGAACAGTTCATGACCGCCGAGTTCTGGCTCGCCGTCGGCCAGATCATCATGATCGACATCCTGCTGGGGGGAGACAACGCGGTTGTCATCGCCCTGGCCTGCCGCAAGCTGCCGCCGGCGCAGCGCAAGGCCGGCATCCTGTGGGGCACCGCCGGTGCCATCGTGCTGCGGGTGGTGCTGATCTTCTTTGCGCTGACGCTGCTGAAGCTGCCCTTCCTGAAGATCGTGGGTGCGCTGCTGCTGCTGTGGATCGGCATCAAGCTGCTGCTGCCCGAAGACGAGGGCGATCACGACATCCAGGCCAGCGACAAGCTCTGGGCCGCGGTGAAAACGGTGATCGTGGCCGACTTCGTGATGAGCCTGGACAACGTCATCGCGATCGCCGGAGCAGCCGAAGGCGCGGGTGGCGGCCACCAGATGCCGCTGGTGATCTTCGGCCTGCTGGTGAGCATCCCCATCATCGTCTGGGGCAGCCAGCTGGTGATCAAGTTGATGGACCGCTTCCCGCTCATCATCACCCTGGGCGGCATGCTGCTGGGCTGGATCGCTGGCGGCATGATGATCAGCGACCCTGCCGTCAAGGACATGCTGGCGCCGTACGCCTCCTGGCTGCAGTACGGTGCGCCGGCCGCGGGCGCCCTGCTGGTGCTGGCGGTGGGCAAGTGGATCGCCGCCCGTGCCCGCCCGGCAGCGGCCGAAGCAGCCGCCCGGCTGGCCCCGTCCGCCCGGGTGGACCGCGTGCTGCTGCCGGTGGACGGCTCCGACGGCGCCCTGGCCGCCGTGCGCCAGGTGATCGCCCTGGCGCAGGCGCACCCGCAGCCCGCCGCCTTCTCGGTGGACCTGGTCAATGTGCAGCCGGCCCTGTCGCGTGACGTGTCCAGCTTCGTGGCCGGCAAGACCCTGCAGGAGTACCACGGTGAACGCAGCGCCGAGGACCTGACCGGCGCACGCCATCTGCTCGATGCCGCCGGTCTGACCTACCGGGTGCACACCCGCGTCGGCCAGGCCGCCGCGGAGATCTGTGACCTGGCACGCGAACTGGCGGTGGACCAGATTGTCATCGGCACCCGCGGCCAGGGCGCCGCAGCCGCAGCGATCATGGGCTCCGTGGCCAGCGAAACGGTGGAGAAGGCCCCGGTGCCGGTGCTGGTGGTCAAGAACTGACGGGCTGCGGGCCCAACGTCCTGCCGAGGGCCGACGCATTGCGTCGGCCCTCGCTGTTTTCAGGTCCCGTCGATGCGGGGTGCTGCTTCCAGTCGCATCGCATTGCCATGGGTGAGTAAATTTATTCACTCAACTACAATGCGACATGACCTACACAAGGCCTCAGGCTCTTATCCTGACTCAGCGGCTGTCGGAGCCACCCCGCCTGATCCACATCCTGGCAGGGCCGCGTCAGGTCGGTAAGTCCACCCTGGTTCAGCAGGTCCTCCACAGACGCCCCGTCGGCTCCTATCGCCTGCTGGATGTGGAAGCACTGGCACCTCGGCAGGCCGCAGCCGGAGGAACCTGGATCGCTGATCAATGGGCGCTGGCGGAATCGGCCGCCGCAGCATGGCGGGATTCCGGCCATCCGCTGGCCCAACAGCTGCCCTACGTCCTGGTCCTCGACGAGATCCAGCATGTCGAGCAGTGGTCCACCGCAGTCAAAGGCGTGTGGGATGCCGGAAAGGCACGGGGTACCGGTGCCCACCTGGTGCTGCTCGGTTCGGCCCCCCTTCTGGTCCAGCAGGGTTTGAACGAAAGCCTGACGGGGCGCTATGAACTCCTGCGCCTGCCGCACTGGTCGTTTCCGGAGATGACCGAGTGTTTCGGCATCTCCCTGGACCAGTACATCTACTTCGGCGGCTATCCGGGCAGCGCCCCCTTGATGGCGGATGAGGAACGGTGGCGCAGCTACGTGCGCGGTTCGCTGATTGAACCCAGCATCGAGCGCGATGTGCTGGCGATGACCCGCGTCGACGCACCGGCCACTCTGCGCCGCCTGTTCGAGCTCGGCTGCGAGTACTCCGCGCAGGTGCTGGCACTGAACCGCGTCAGCCAGACGCTGGGGGCCGGGCACGTCCTCACCTTGGCGCACTACCTGACCCTGCTCGACCAGGCCGGCCTGCTGGCGGGACTGCACAAGTACGCGAATCAGACGATTCGCCAGCGCCAGTCACCGCCCAAGTTCCAGGTGCTGAACAATGCCTTGTTCAGTGCCCAGGGCACGCACGGCTTCGCCGAGGCCCTCGCCGACCGCAGTCGATGGGGGCACCTGGTGGAAAGTGCGGTGGGTGTGCACCTGCTCAACAGCGCAGACCAGGACACCCGCATCCACTACTGGCGGGAAGCCAGTCTGGAAGTCGACTTCGTCATCGAGCACCGCGGCCGGCTGGCGGCCATCGAAGTCAAGTCACGGGGCGTCAAGGGACGCCTCACGGGCCTGGACGAGTTCTGCCGCCGACATCCGCAGGCGCGCCGCTGGGTGGTGGGCAGCGAGGCCCTGCCGTTCGGCGAGTTCCTGCTGCGCCCTGCATCGGCCTGGGTGGAGTGAACCGGGCTTTGAACGGAAACTCGGAGACTCGGATGCCCTTGATCGTCCCCGTCGGGCCAAATCATCGCCTCGAGATGCGTCGGAGCAAACGCGGTGGTTGGCGGACTGGCGCGATGCCTCTGCCTACGTCCTGCTGGGTGATCCCGGTTCCGGCAAGACGGAATGCATGAAGGCCGAGCGCGCTGCAGTGGGGGGGAGGTGGATCCCGGCGGCCTGGATCCAGGAAGGTCTCGCCCCAGAGGTGCAGTCCGATGACATCTTGTTCATCGATGCGGTTGACGAAGTCCGCGGCGGCAACCACGCAGGGGACGTCCTGGGCGCCATCGGGCGCTACCTGCGCGCGAACGGATCCCCGCGCTTTCGCCTGGCCTGCCGTGAGGCCGACTGGCATGGCGAGGTTGATCGCCAACTGATCGCCAGCGTGGTGCCGAAGGGCGACCTGGAAGTGCTGCACCTGCTGCCGCTGAGTGACGACGACATTCGCGACGTGTTGCAGGCATCCGCCGACCGGGTGCCGGACGCGCTCTCGTTTGTGCAGGAAGCCCGCAGACAGGGTGTCTACGAGCTGCTGCGCAATCCGCTGCTGCTCGACCTCATGGTGGATGCCGTTGCCGAAGACGGCCGATGGCCCGAGACGCGGGCGGCCGTGTACGAGGCGGCCTGCCAGCGCCTGGCCGAGGAGCGGTCGAACGCGCATCGGCGCCGATCGGCCCTGCAGCCGGGACTCACCGAAACGATCCTGGCCGATGCCGGCAGCCTCTGCGCCATCCTGCTGCTCAGCGGCTGCAGCGCCTTCGGCCGCGCCGGCAGTGCCGGGACCCAGGTGGTGGACCTGAACACACTGCCCACCGAACTGGGTCTGCACGATCCCGAAAGGGTGATCCGCAGCAAGGTCTTCACCGTCGAAGGGGATCTGGCGCAGCCCCGGCACCGCACCCTGGCGGAGTACCTGGCGGCCCGCGCCATCGCCCGACGCATCGACGCCGGGCTGCCGCTGTCCCGGGTGCTGGCCCTGGCGCAGGGGCATGACGGCGTGCCGGTGGAGGCCCTGCGTGGCCTGTGCGCCTGGCTGGCCGTGCACCTGCAGGGCGCCAGCCGGGAACAGCTGCTCCGCCTGGATCCGGTCGGCTTCATCGTCAACGGGGATGCGGCTGCGCTCACGCATGCGCAACGCCTGTTGATGCTCGAAGCCTTGTCGGCCTCGGCGGCGCAGAACCGCTGGTTCCGCTCGGCGGCCTGGATCGAGCACCCTTTCGGCCCTCTGGCGACGCCGGACATGGCCGAGGTGTATGCGCAGAAGCTCAGCGATCCGGACCGCTCCAGCTCCCACCAGGCCTTCGTCGACTGCCTGCTGGACGCCCTGAAACATGCCCCGCAGGCGATGCCGGAGCTCTGCCCTGCCCTGACGCATTGGGTGGAGGATGGACAGGCTTTCGACGCCCTGCGGGTCACGGCCTACGAAGCCTGGTTGCGGCACTGCCCTGTCGAGCAGCGCGGCGATCAACTGCGGGCCTGGCTGTGCAAATTGGAGGAAGGCACGATCGACGATCCGGCCGATCGCCTGCTCGGACGTGTTCTGTGCGACGCCTACCCACAGGTGATTCAGACCGAGGTGCTGCGGTTCTTCAGGCCGAAGAAGTCCAGCGGGATGATTGGGGAGTTTTCGCGGTTCTGGAGCGATGCCTTCATCAGGCAGACACCGCCTCAACTGCTGCCGGCCCTGGCTGAGGCCTGGATTGCAAAGTTCCCTGCCAGATCCTTGGACACACTGTGGCTGGACAGCACCCGGACATCGAAAGCATTGCTGAGTGCCCTGCTGGAATCGCATGGAGATTCCGCTCGCGCCGAAGCACTTTAC
>Ga0073899_10006073_pt1 | contig 10453 bp, 8 predicted proteins | sample KloWWTmetaKNB5Ph_FD_88975 | JGI IMG/M metagenome (GOLD analysis project Ga0073899, IMG submission 88975) | Active sludge microbial communities from Klosterneuburg, Austria, studying microevolution and ecology of nitrifiers - Klosterneuburg... | ecosystem: Engineered > WWTP > Aerobic digester >...
CTGAAATCTGCTGTTGGCTCGGCAGGAACTCATGCGACGAGTTCCGAGCGCCGGAGGCGGGGTGGTTTTGATTGAAGTTGATGCAATGGTGCGGGCTTGTCTCGTCGCTGGCGCGTAGCGGCCTGCCGGCGGATGCGCTCAGTCGCTGGAATCAACTACGACCGCTGGCAACTACTTTTGCAGCGCGGCAACAGTCGCGACGGTCGCGCCGTGAACGCGTTGGTCGACATCGGCATGACGTGCCCGCCACGCAGCCTAGATCACGCCATCAAACATCATCACATCCACCTCGTCCCCCACAGCCACATTGCCCTGCGCGTGGTGCAGCACGATCAGGCCGTTGGCCTGCACCATCGAGCTCAGCACGCCCGAACCCTGGTTGCCGGTGGTGGCCACTTGCAGGCTGCCATCGGCCGCGCTATGCACCACGCCGCGCTGGTATTCGGTGCGGCCCGGCTTCTTGCGGATCGGCTCGCGGCTGCGTGCCTTGAGCAGCGGCGCCGGCTCGCTCCTGCAGCCCATCATGCGCAGCAGCGCCGGGCGCACGAAGGCCAGGAAGGTGACCATCACCGCCACCGGGTTGCCCGGCAGGCCGAACAACACGGTGCTGCGCTGCTCGCCGGCGGCAATGCGGCCGACTGCCATCGGGCGGCCCGGGCGCATGGCGATCTTCCAGAAGGCCACGTCGCCCAGCTTCTTCATCATGGCCTTGGTGTGGTCGGCTTCGCCGACGCTGACGCCGCCGCTGGTGATGATCGCGTCGGCCTGCGCGGCGGCCCGCGTGAAGGCGGCCTCCAGCAGCGCCGGATCGTCGCCGACCACGCCCAGGTCGATCACTTGCACGCCCAGGCGCGTGAGCAGGCCAAACACGGTGTAGCGGTTGCTGTCGAATACCGCGCCCTCGCGCGGTGCTTCGCCCAGGCTCAGGATCTCGTCGCCAGTGGAAAAATAGGCCACCCGCAGACGACGCAGCACTGGCACCGAGACAATGCCAAGGCTGGCCAGAAGTCCAAGCGCAGCGGGCCTCAGTAGCTCTCCTTTTTGTAGCGCACTATGACCCTTTTGCAGATCCTCGCCGAGCTTGCGCCGGTTGTCGCCGCGCTGCAGCAGGCCGGGCGCGATGCGGATGCCTTGGCCGTCCACCTGTGCCAGCTCCTGCGGCACCACGGTGTCCAGTCCGCTCGGCATGATGGCGCCGGTCATGATCTTGAGGCATTGGCCGTTGGCCACCGTTCCTTGCCAGGCCTTGCCGGCCAGCGCCGTGCCGACGCACTGCAGGCAGAGCGGCTGGTCCGGGCGCAACTGCGCGCCGTCGAAGGCGTAGCCGTCCATGGCCGAGTTGTCGTGCGGCGGCACGTTGATGGGCGAGACCACGTCCTGCGCCAGCACTCGGTCCAGCGCCTCGAAGACGCCCACCTGCTCGGTCTCGCGCACCGCTTCGACCAGTTGTTCCAGAAAGGCCAGCACCGCGTTGGCGGGCAGGGATTGCGGGTCGTAGCCTTGCAGTTCGGCGGCGATCTGTTGCGTCGACTTCATGGCGCCAGCGATGCAAGATGCTGCAGTTCCGCCAGCGTGTTGGCGTTGAAGAAGGCATGCGGGTCGTCGCCCGGCTGGTCGAAGCGCACCACCACGGTCTTGTGCTGAGCGGTCCAGGCGTCGATCTTGCGCCCGCCCTGCTGGATGAAGTCGTTCAGGCTTTCCAGCAGGTCCGCGCGCAGCAGGCAGAACACCGGCTGTGTGCGGGTGGCGGCGACCCCATCGCGACCGGGCTCCGGCCCGGCGGCCATGGCAATCTGCGCGTCCTCCCGGGCCAGTGCCTCGGCCAGGCGCGGCACCAGGTCGAGCGGCAGCAGCGGCGTGTCGCAGGGGGCGGTGACCAGGTAGGGTGTCTCGCAGCGTTCCAGACCGGTCAGGAAGCCGGCCAGCGGCCCCGCGTAGTCGGGCACCGAGTCGGGCCAGACCGTGGTACCCAGCGACTCGTAGGCCGCCAGATTGCGGTTGGCATTGACAATGATGGGGCCGGCGTGGCCGCCCATTTGCAGGCGTGCCAGCGTGTGCAGGGCCAAGGGCAGGCCATTGAAGCTCTGCAGGCCCTTGTCGACGCCGCCCATGCGCGAGCCGCGCCCCCCGGCCAGGATCAGGGCGGTGATGTCTTCGGGCTGGATTTTCATGGGTCTTGTGGCGTGGTTGGGAGGGCCTTCATGCTAGCCCCCGATGTAACTCATCTCGACGCGCCGTCCGCCGCCGCTGGTGTCGGGGCCGAGCGCGCTGCGCAGTTCCGAGTAGCGGTCGTTGCGCTGCTGCCAGATGTGACCCAGCGCGGACGTCAGGTCGGCGTCGCTGGCGCCGGCACGCATCAGCGCGCGCAGGTCATAGCCGTTGGAGGCGAACAGGCACAGGTAGAGCTTGCCTTCGGTGGACAGGCGGGCGCGGTTGCAGTCGCCACAGAAGGCCTGCGTGACGCTGCTGATGACACCAATCTCCCCGGCCGCCGCGTCATGCCGGCCCTGGGCGTCGGCGTAGCCCCAGCGCTCGGCGGTCTCGCCGGGTGCGCTGGGTTCGAGCTGCACCAGCGGCATCTGGGTCTGGATCAGCCGCACGACCTCGGCCGAGGGCATCACTTCATCCATGCGCCAGCCGTTGGTGGCGCCCACATCCATGTACTCGATGAAACGCAGCACCGTGCCGCTGCCGCGAAAGTGCCGCGCCATCGGCAGGATTTCGTGCTCGTTGGTGCCGCGTTTGACCACCATGTTGATCTTCAGGCCGCCAGCGCTGTGCTCACGGGTCGGACCGAAGCCGGCCTGGCGGGCGGCCGCTATGCCGTCGAGCACGTCGGAGACCGGAAAGTCCACGTCGTTCATGCGCCTAAACACCGTATCGTCCAGGCCGTCCAGGCTCACCGTGATGCGCTGCAGCCCGGCCGCGCGCAGGCCCGCGGCCTTGCGCGCCAGCAGCGAGCCGTTGGTGGTGAGTGTCAGGTCCAGCGGCAAGCCGTCCGGCGTGCGCAGTTCGGCCAGCTGGCTGATCAGCGCCTCGATGTTTTTGCGCAACAGCGGCTCGCCGCCGGTGAGGCGGATCTTGCGTACCCCGTGCGCCACGAACAGGCGCGCCAGCCGTGTGATTTCCTCGAACGAGAGCAGCGAGGCGTGCGGCAGGTAGGCGTAGTCCTTGTCGAACACTTCCTTGGGCATGCAGTAGTTGCAGCGAAAGTTGCAGCGGTCGGTGACGCTGATGCGCAGGTCGCGCAGCGGCCGCTGCAAGCGGTCCTCCACCAGACCGGTGGGCACTATCCGGCGGGCCGCGTCGAAGGCTGCCGGTGGCACCTGCAGCGGCTGGTGGCGTTGGTCCACCAGCGGCACGATCCGGGGGGTATTTCGTTCGGACATGGTGCTATTGTCCACTGCTTGAGGCACACTGTTCCCATGGGGTGGGTGTGGGCATTGAAAGGGCCGGGAGGTGATGGAGATGGACAAGCGGTGGATCGTCGCGGCGGTGTTGGGCGGAGTGGGTGCGGCGATGGCGCAGACACCGCCGGCCTCGGCGTTGTCAGAACAGGACTTCCTGGCTGAGGTGCCCATGGTGTTGTCGGTGGCGCGGCTGCCGCAGCGCCTTGACGAGACGCCGGGCGCCGTCACCATCCTGGAGCGCGACTGGATTCGTCAGTCCGGCGCGCGTGACCTGGCCGACCTGCTGCGACTGGTGCCCGGTTTCCAGAGCAGCACATCCTTTGCCGGCGACATGCAGCAGGCCACCTACCACGGTGGCAGCAGCGAGTTCGCCAACCGTCTGCAAGTGCTGGTCGATGGCCGCTCGGTGTACTCCCCCTACCTGCAGGGCAGCAGCGGACTGGGCCTGCAGTCGCTGGTGCTGGACGACATCGAACGGGTCGAGGTATTGCGCGGCTCCAATTCCGCGGCCTACGGATCGCGGGCCTTTCTGGGGGTGGTCAACATCATCAGCCGTGACCCCAAGGACACCCAGGGGCTGGCGCTGCGCTTGGGGCGCGGTCAAAACGGTATCGAGGACCTGTTTCTGCGCTGGGGTCATGCCAGCACGGCCCTGGGTCTGCGCGTCTCGGCAGACCAGCGTGCCGACGACGGGCTGGCCGGCGCCAACGGGCCCGCCCGGGTGCGTCGGCTCAATGCGCTGGCCAGCCTGCGCTTGAGCGAGCGCGACGAACTGGAACTGCGCGCTGGCCTGGTCGAGGCCCAGGCAACGCGCGGCTTTGCGGGACGCGACGGCAACCCGCTGCGTGACCGCTCGGACACCGCGCAGCACCTGCAGGCCGACTGGCGACGAACCTTCGATGCGGATCAGGAGCTGCTGGCGCGCCTGTCGCTGTCGACGGAACACTACGTCGACCACTTCCCGTATGCGCCGGTGCCCGGTCTGATCATCGACTTTGGCGGCCGGGCCGCGGACCAGGTGCTGCTGCTGCAGCACACCGTGCGCCTCAACCCGGCGTTGCGGGCGGTCTGGGGCGCCGAGTACCGGCGCGAGGCGGTGCGCTCCCAGCCGGTCTATAACCGCGCTGACGCCATCCGCACCGAGTTCGCGCGCCTGTTCGGCAATCTGGAGTGGCGGCTGGCGCGGGACTGGGTGCTCAACGCCGGCAGCCTGTTCGAGCACAGCAGCCTCAGCGGCGATACGCTGGCGCCGCGGCTGGCGCTGAACTGGCATGTCGCGCCCGGGCAGACCTTGCGCGCCGGCGTATCGCGCGCCTTTCGACCGCCCACGGCGGTCGAGAAGTACGCCGATACACGCTACTACCATCCGGTGACCCACGCCCTGCTGGAAATCACCGCCCTGGCCAGTGGCCACGTCGGCCCCGAAAGCGTGTTGACACGTGAACTGGGCTATCTGGCGGATTGGTCCCAACTGGGCCTGAGTGCCGACCTGCGGGTGTTCCATGAGGAAGTGAGCGATGTCATCGGCCCCTACCGCGCCCTGCCAGCGCCAGCGCGCCGGCCGTATGACTACGTCAACCAGGACCGGTTCCAGATCCGCGGTCTGGAGTACCAGCTGAGCTGGCGGCCGTGGCGCGGCGGCCAGCTCAGCTTCAACCAGACCTTCACCCGCATCTCGGGCTCCTACGAGTTCGACGCCAACCACGCGGCGGCCGACAATGCGCGCGCGCTGGTGCTGATGCACAGCTTCGGCAATGGCCTGCAGGCCAGCTTGAGCTACAACAACAATGGGCCGGCCATCCTGCAAGGCGCCAAGGCGCTGGCTTCGCGTGAGCGCATGGACCTGCGCGTGGCGATGCCCTTCACGCTGGGCGCGGCCAGGGCAGAGCTGGCGCTGGTGCTGCAGAACCTGGGGCCGGCCTATGTCGACTACGACCCTCTGTTCCGATTCCAGCGCCAGGGCTTCCTGACCCTGCGCGTGCACTACTGAGACCTGGGTGGCGGTGATGAGCTGGCGCGGATTCCTGGTCTGGCTGTGGCTGGGCTGCTCTGCGGCCGCTGCCGTAGCGGCCGAGCCGGCGGTGGTGCTGGTCAGCAGCGAGACCAGCGCAGCCTACACGGAATTGGCCGACACCCTGACGGCGGAGCTGGAGCGCGGCGGCACGCCGCGCGACGCAGTGCGCCGCATGACGGTTGCCGACATCGAGGACGGCGAGCCCCCGACGCCCAGGCTGTTCGTGGCGTTGGGTGTGCGCGCGGCAACCGCGCTGGCGCGCACCGACGAGCGCGTGCCGGTGCTGTGTACCTTGTTGCCGCGCGCCAGCTTCGAGCGCGTTCTGCAACAGTCCGGTCGCAAGCCTTCCAGCCAGTTCTCGGCCATCTACCTGGATCAACCGTTCGCACGCCGGCTCGATCTGGTGCGTCTGCTGCTGCCGCAGGCCAGGCGCATTGGCGTGCTGTGGAGCGACGAGACCGCCGATCAACAGGCCGCGCTGGAGGCGGCCGCCGCCAGTCGCGGCCTGCGCGTGGTCTCGGCCCACGTTGGCGCGACGCAGACGCTGTTTCCGGCGCTCAAGAAGGTGCTGGACGATTCCGACGCATTGTTCGCGGTGGCCGATCCGCGCATCTACAACAGCGCCAGCATTCAGAACATCCTGCTGAGTTCGGTGCGCGTGAAGGTGCCGATGGTGGCGTTCTCGCCGGCCTACGTGAAGGCTGGCGCGCTGGCCGCGGTGCACGTGACGCCGGCGCAGATCGGCCAGCAGGCGGCCTTGCTGGCGCGCGCGGTGCTGCAGGGGCGCGCCTTGCCGGGCACGCCGCAGTACTCCAGGGAGTTCGAGATCAGTGTCAACCTGCCGGTGGCGCATGCGCTGGAACTGCAGGTTGACGCGGCCACCCTGACGGCGCGCATGCGCCAACTGGAGCGCGCGCCATGAGGGTGACTTTCGACGTGCGCAGCCGCATGCTGGTGGCGGCGCTGCTGCCCGTGACGCTGGTGGCGCTGGTGCTGGCCGCGGTGATGTTGCGCGGGCGCGCCCTGGACATCGCCGAGGCCCACGACCAGCGCGCACGCGCACTGATTCGCCAGATGGCCGCCGCCAGCGAGTTTGGCCTGTTCACCGCCAACAGCGCCAGCCTGCAGGCGATCGTTGGCGGTGCGCTGCGCCAGCCGGAGGTGCGCAGCGTGCTGATCTTGGATGCGCGTGGCCACTTGCTGGCCAGCGGCGGCGACAGCGGCTCGGTGGCCGTGCCGGGGCTGGCGGGCGGCGAGACCCTGCACGCGCTGACCGAGCGGGGTTCGGAGTTGCTGGTGCAGCCGGTGCGCGCCACCGAAGTCAGGCTCGACGACCTGTTCGAGCGCGCGCCGGCCAGCCAGGCCGGCGAGCCCGCGCCACTCGGCTATGTGGTGATGGAGTTCTCGCGCGACGGCGTGCTGCGGCGCGAGCGTGACATGCTGTGGGTCGGCCTGCTGGTCACCCTGGGTGGCCTGCTGCTGGGCGGCTGGCTGGCGATACGCCTGGCGCGCAGCATCAACCAGCCGGTGCTGCGCATGGCCACCATGATCGAGCGCATCGGCCGTGGCGAGATGTTTGTGCGCGGCCCGGTGTTGCAGGACGATCCGCTGCGCGAGGTGCAGCAAGGGCTCAACGACATGGCGGCCCGGCTGGAGTCCGGCCGCGAGGAACTGGGCCGGCGCATTGCGGCGGCAACCTTCGAGCTGCGCGAGCGCAAGGAGGAGGCCGAGGCCGCGACACAGGCCAAGTCGCGCTTCATCGCCGCCGCCAGCCACGATCTGCGCCAGCCGCTGCATGCGCTGGGCATGTTTGTCGCGCGGCTGTCGCAGTTGCCGATGGACGAGCCGACCCGGCAACTGGTGGGCAACCTGGATGCCTCGGTGCTGGCGATGCAGAACCTGCTCGACGCCTTGCTCGACGTCTCGCGCCTGGAGGCCGACTCGATCAAGATCCGAACCCGGCCCACCGCCGTCAGCGAGCTGTTCAACCAGGTGCACGAGGTGCTGGCCAGCGCCGCCGCCGACAAGGGCCTGCGGCTGCGCGTGCGCCCCAGCGATGCCTGGATCATGACCGACCCCTCGCTGCTGCACCGAATTCTGCTCAACCTGGTGGGCAACGCGATCCGCTACACCGAGCATGGCAGCGTGCTGCTGTCATGCCGCGCCTGGGGCGACGGGCGGCTGGTACGCATCGAGGTGTGGGACAGCGGCATCGGCATCGCGCCGGAGTACCAGGGCGAGGTGTTCAAGGAGTTCTTCCAGGTAGGCAACCCACAGCGCAACCGCGAGCAGGGCCTGGGCCTGGGACTCAACATCGTGCAGCGCACCGCGCGCTTGCTGGGCCACCGTCTGCACCTGCGCTCGGCCCTGGGGTGCGGCACGCGCTTCACCATCGAAGTGCCACGGGTGGCACGGCCCAACCCGGCGCTGGCGCACCGGCCCGACGCGGCGCCGGCAGCAGCCGAGCGCTTTGACGACCTGGCGGTGCTGGTGGTGGAGGACGATGCGCTGGCCAGCGAGGGCCTGAGCAGCCTGCTGCAGTCGTGGGGTTGCCAGACGCGCCAGGCCGACGGTCTGGAGGCGGCCCTGGCGGTGGTGGCCGGTGGCTGGCGGCCGGCGGTCGTCATCAGTGACTTTCGCCTGAGCGATGCCGAACACGGCATCGAGACCGTGCGGCGCCTGCGCCTGGCCATCGGCAGCCCGGTGCCGGCCTGTCTGATGAGTGGCAACACCAATCCGGAACTGATCCACCTGGCGCGCCAGGCCGGGCTGACTCTGCTCTACAAACCCGTGCGGCCGGCCAAGCTGCGCAGCTTGTTGCGCAAGCTGGTGGCGCCGGGGCTCAGGGCTGGTTCGATTGGGGCAGAAATCCGGGTGGCTATCGCTCAGCTCGATCGACCACCCGCCACATAGCCGTGCCGTTCAGCCACCAGCACCGCCTGCGTGCGGGTCTGCACGTCGAAGCGGCGCAGGATGGCGGTGACGTGGTTCTTGACGGTCTCTTCGGACAGGTGCAGCTTGGCGCTGATCTGGCGGTTGGTGCGGCCATCGAGCAGTTCCAGCAACACCAGTTCCTGGCGGCGCGTGAGCAGCGCGGGTGCCTGGCCGCCGGCGCCGCTGACTTGCAGGGGTGCGGCGCCGCTTTCGCTGGCGCAGTCGGGCGGCACGTAGATGCCGCCGGCCATGACCAACTGGACCACCGACAGCAACTCGCTGCTCAGGCCGGACTTGGTGACGAATCCGGCTGCGCCGCGGTCCATCACGCGGCGCATGGTCTGCGGGCTGGCCGAGCCGGACAGGATGACGATGGGCAGCTCCGGGTGACGCTCGGCAAAGATGTCCAGCGCGGCCAGGCCGTTCATGTCGGGCAGGTGGTAATCCAGCAGCACCAGATCCAGGTCGGGGTGCAGCTCGGCCAGGTCGAAGGCGCGCGTGCAATCGGGGGCATCCAGCACCTCCAGCGCCTCGTCGAGACCGCGCAGCACCTGGCGCAGTCCTTCGCGCACCAGGGCGTGATCGTCCACCACCAGAATCTTCACGCGCTGGCTCCCGCTGTGCCGGCGTGGGTGTCTGGCGGTGTTGCGGCGCGCTCAGACACAGCGCGCTCCGTCGACTTCGATGCACACGCCGCTGATGAAGGCGGCCTCGTCGCTGGCCAGGTAGAGCGCGGCGTTGGCCACGTCCAGCGCGGTGGAAAAGCGGCCTAGCGGAATGCTGGCCAGGAACTTGGCGCGCCGCGCCTCGTCCAGCGGTCCGCCGGCAAATTCGGCGGACAGGCCGGTGTCGGGGTTGAACACCGGGTTGATGCAGTTCACGCGGATGTTGTCCGGCCCCAGTTCGGCAGCCAGCGACTTGGAGGTGACGATCACCGCGCCCTTGGAGCCGTTGTACCAGGTCAGGCCCGGGCGCGGGCGGATGCCGGCGGTGGAGGCGATATTGATGAAACTGCCCCCGCCCTGGCTGCGAAACACCGGTGTGGCATGAATCGTGGCGAGGTAGATGCTCTTGACGTTGACGCTGTAGCAGCGGTCGAATTCTTCCTCGCTGACCTCCAGCGCCGGGCGGTTGCGGTGCGTCCAGCCGGCGTTGTTGACCATCACGTCGAGTACGCCGTGGCGCTGCACCGCGCTGGCTACCAGCGCGTGCACCTGGTCTGATTGGGTGACGTCGGCCTGAAAGAAGGAGGCCCGGCCCCTTGCGGCGACGATGGCCTCGGCAACGCGCTGGCCGGCCGTGGCATTGAGGTCGTTGACGATGACCTGCGCCCCCTCGCTGGCCAGGCGCCGGGCAATGCCCTCGCCGATGCCGCCGCCGGCACCGGTCACGATGATCGATTTGCCACTGACACGCATGGTGTTTCTTGCTTTTTGGAGATTGAGCCAGCCGCCTCTGGAACACGCGCTTTCCGAGGTCCAACAATTAATTGTCCCGCAAAAGATCGCCAGCGCAAACAGGTAGAAAGGCTGCATCTTGGTGAATATTCACCTCGGCCGCCCGCGCCGCTGTCAGCTGGGCAAGGTACGGCTGCCTGGCCGCGCCGCCTGCAACAGCGACTCGATCTGGGCATCCTTCTCCTGCCACAACTGCTGCACCCATTGCGCGAAGGCCTCGCGCACGGCCGGGTCGCCGGCATAGTCGCCCTGCGCCAACTGCTGCGGCACCGGCAGGCTGCGCACCCGCACCACGATGTGGCGCACCTTGCCCTGCAGGAAGTGCCAGAAGGTGGGCGGGCCGTCGGGGTAGACGATGGTGACATCCAGAATCGCCTGGAACTTGTCGCCCATGGCGTTCAGAGCCATGGCAATGCCGCCGGCCTTGGGCTTGAGCAGATGCCGGTAGGGCGACTGCTGGCGCTGGTGCTTGGCCGCAGTGAAGCGCGTGCCTTCCAGGAAGTTCATCACACTGGTGGGGATCAGCGCATATTTCTCGCAGGCCTTGCGCGTGGTCTCCTGGTCCTTGCCGCGCATCTCCGGGTGCTGCTTGAGGTACTCCTCGCTGTGCCGGCGCATGAAGGGAAAATCCAGCGCCC
>Ga0073899_10006074_pt1 | contig 10453 bp, 7 predicted proteins | sample KloWWTmetaKNB5Ph_FD_88975 | JGI IMG/M metagenome (GOLD analysis project Ga0073899, IMG submission 88975) | Active sludge microbial communities from Klosterneuburg, Austria, studying microevolution and ecology of nitrifiers - Klosterneuburg... | ecosystem: Engineered > WWTP > Aerobic digester >...
CGCCGCGCGCGCGAGGATCAGCAGCTTGCGGCGCACGTCCTCGCCGGACAGATCGTCGCGCGGATCGGGTTCGGTGTAACCGGCCTCGCGCGCGGCACGCACGAAATTCGAGAACGGGCGCAGCCCGTCGTAGTGGTTGAACAGCCAGGCCAGCGAACCGGACAACACGCCGGCGATGGCGTGGATGCGGTCGCCGCCGGCCTGCAGCTCGCGCAGCGTGCGCAGCAGCGGCAAGCCCGCACCGACGGTGGCGCTGTCGCCGTACTGCGTGTTGCCGCGCTGACGCGCCGACTGGATCGCGCGCCAGCGCGCCAGCGACGTGCCCTGCCCCAGCTTGCAGGCGGTGACCACATGGATGCCGCTGGCCAGCCATTGCGGATGCCGGTCGGCCACCGCTTCCGAGGCGGTGGCATCGATCACGATGCGTGCGCCGCCGCCCGACAAGGCATCGCCCACCGACTCCAGCGAACTCTCCTGCGGTGCGTTGCGCAACAGCAACTCGCCGGTATCGGCGGCGATGCCGCGGCGGTTGCTGATCGCATAGCGGGAGTTCGCCACGTGCACCAGCGACAACCGGCCGGCAAGCGGATGCCCTGAGGAGGCTTGTTCCGCCCACGATGCCAACCGCGCCCAGACCGCACTGCCCACGGTACCGGTGCCGAGCAGCGCGACCCGCGCCGGCTGCAGGGCATGCCCGCGCAGCGGCGCGATGCGTGCGTTCATCGCGCCGCCTGGCGTTTGCCGACGCTCGCGTCCTGCGCACGCTGCAGCGCGGCGGCGAGATCGGCGACCAGGTCGTCGGCGTGCTCGATGCCCACCGACAGCCGCAGCAGGCCATCGGTGATGCCGGCAGCGGCGCGCGCTTCCGCGGCCATCGCCGCATGGGTCATGGTCGCCGGGTGCGCCACCAGGCTTTCCACCCCGCCCAGCGATTCGGCCAGGGTGAAGTACTGCAAGCCATCGACGAACGCACGCACCGCGGCCTCGCCGCCTTCCAGTTCGACGCTGAGCATCGCGCCGAAGCCGTGCTGCTGGCGTGCGGCCAGCGCATGCCCCGGATGCGTGGCCAGCCCCGGGTAATGCACCGCGCGCACCGCCGGGTGGCCATCGAGCAAGCCGACCAATGCCTGGGTGTTCTCCTGGTGCACGCGCAGGCGCGCATCCAGCGTGCGCAGCCCGCGCAGGGTCAGGAAGCTGTCGAACGGCGAGCCGGTCAGGCCCAGGCAATTCGCCCACCAGCTCAGCAGTTCATGCTGCGCCTGTTCCTTCGCCACCACCGCACCGCCAACCACGTCGCTGTGGCCGTTGATGTACTTGGTGGTCGAATGCACCACCACGTCGGCGTCGAAATCGGCGATCGGCCGCTGCAGCGCCGGCGACAGGAAGGTGTTGTCGACCACGGCCAGCGCGCCGGCCTTGTGCGCGGCGTCGATCACGAAGCGCAGGTCGGTGATGCGCAGCAGCGGATTGCTCGGCGTCTCGATCCACACCAGGGTCGGGGCATGTTCCAGCGCCTCGGCCAGCGCGCGCGGATCGGTGAGGTCGCAGGTGATCAGGTCGAAGGCGTTCTTCTTCGCCAGCGCGTTGAACAACCGCCAGCTGCCGCCATAGCAATCGTGCGGCACCACCAGCTTGTCGCCCGGCTGCAGCAACGCGTTCAGCACCAGGGTGATCGCGCCCATGCCGGTCGCGGTGACCACCCCGCCGACGCCGCCTTCGAGCTCGGCCAGCGCCTCGCCGAGCAGGTCGCGGGTGGGATTGCCGCTGCGGGTGTAGTCGTAGCGGCGCTTCTCGCCGAAGCCGGCGAAGCTGAAATTGCTGGACAGCACCAGCGGCGGCGTGACCGCGCCGAACGCGGTGTCGCGATCGATGCCGGCGCGCACTGCGCGGGTGGCACGGTGGCTGGCGGGGGTGATCGGGCTGCTGCTCATACGGAAACTCCAATGCTGTCGGTGCTGAAATCCGGAATGGGGTGTTGGGCCGGCTTCGGCTGCAGCTCGGCGGCGAGGAAGGCGTCGATGCGGTCGGTTTCCTTGAGGAAGGCGTCATGCCCGTACTGCGAGCGCAGCACGCGCAGACGGCCGCCCGGGCCGAGGCCTTCGACCAGCGCCACTGCATCGGACAGCGGCACCAGGCGATCGCCTTCCACCGCGATCACCAGGGTCGGCACCGCGACCTGGGCCGGATCGACCTGATGCAGGTCGATCGATTCGGACAGCCGCAGCCACGCCGTGGCGGAAAAGCGCGCGACGAATTTCGCGCCGGCGGCATCCAGATAGTCCTCGGCGGCGACCCGCACGCAGCCGTTGCGGATGGTCGGTGCCGCATCGAAGCGTTCACCGAATTCCTCCGGGGTGCGGTAGCTCAGCATCGCGAACTGGCGCGCCAGCAACAGCCCCTGCTCGTCCGCGCACTGCAGCTGGCCCAGTGCGACCGCCTTGCGCTGCAGCGCGCGCCAGGCCGAGGCATACGGATGCGGGCGGTGCGCTCCGCTGACCGCGATCAGCTTGCGCAGGCGCTGCGGATGCCGCACTGCAAGTTGCAGCCCGACCAGCGCGCCGTACGAATAGCCGACGAAGGCGTCGAGCACTTCGATGCCCAGCGCATCCAGCAGCAGCGCGACCGCGTCGGCCTGGTCGGCGGTGTCGATCGGCGCGTCGATGCCGCCGCAGGCACCGATGTAGTCGAAGGCGAGGAGGCGGACGCGCGACGGATCCAGCGCACGGCCGGCATCGACCAGACCCTCGGCCCAGCCCGGCGCGGCATCCAGCGCATTCGCGGCCACGTGGCGGTGCGCGGAAATCCCGCCGGCAACGAACACCACCGGCGCATCGGCGAGGCCGACCAGCTCGTAGTTCAGGCGCAGCTTGCGGGTGCCGGCATGGCGGGTGGCAAGCACGGCATCGATGCTGCCGCGGCGGACCTGGTCCACATCGGAGCCGGCCGCTTGCCCGCCACGCATCGCCTTCCCGACCTGGGGAGGGAGTGGACAGGGGGCGTTGCGGCGTTCGGCAAGACTCACGGCAGGACTCCGATGGGTACGTTGCCATCGGGTCGCGCGGGGAATGCCGGAAGGGCCGACCTGGGTCGGCGGTGCGGGCCGCGCGAGTCGCGGCGTCGCAACCATCTTCCGGTGGACACGCAGGTCCCCGCAGGATTTGGCACCGCGACGAAAGCGGCTGCATGTCCGCAGCTGCTTCCATCAGGTTGCCCCGGCGTCTTCGGGCCTGTCCCTCAGCCGGTCTCGATGGATGCGGCCAGTCTGGGCACGCACGCTCAAGCTGTCAATCTCTATATCCGGATAAAGCGATTAAATAACCAATCGCCATAAGCCGGCGCGATCGGGAATACTGCGTCGATCGACGTCGGAAGTTCGTGCATGCAGATTCGCCGCTTGAACACCTTGCGCGGCCTGGCCGCCCTGATCGTGCTGGTCGGCCACTACAGCAACAAGGCGCGTCTGTGGGACGCCCTCCTCGGCACCCGTGCACCGCAACTCGGGGTGATGCTGTTCTTCCTGCTCAGCGCCTTCCTGATGACGATCCTGTACCTGGAGCGCGAGCCAGACCGCCAGACCCTGCGCGGCTACGGCGCGGCGCGCATCGCACGCGTCGTGCCGCTGTACGTGGCGGTGGTGGTGCTGTCCTGGCTCGGGCAGCAGACCGGCCTGCCGTGGCTGACGCCTGTGCTGTACGCCATCCCCGACATCAAGTCGCTGATCTCGCACCTGGCCACCTTGTACGGCGTGCAGGTGCTGTGGACCATTCCTGCGGAACTGCATTTCTACCTGATCTTCGCCGCACTCTGGTGGCTGCGGCCACGCGCGTCCTGGGTCATGCCCGTGTTCTGCCTGATCGTGCTTGGCACCTTCGCATCCGGCCATTGGCCGCTGGGCCCGAAAGCACCACTGCTGGGCTTCCCGATCGACCTGCCCTTGCTGCGCGGACTGCCCTATTTCACCGCCGGGATGTTGCTGGGCATGTTGTACAACCGCTGGCGTGCCCCGGAACGGTTCCGGCACCATGCCTTCGCACTGGCGCTGCCGATGCTGCTGCTGCTGTACCCGGCGATCCTCGGCAAACTGACCGGATGGAGCTACGGACAAGGGCCGGGGCCAAGCCCGATGTGGTTCCTGCCACTGTTGCTGCTGGCGATGTCGGCAATCTTCTTCGTGCTGGTGTTCATGGTCCCGGACGGCAATCCCGTGCTCGAAAACCGTGTCGGCGACTACCTCGGCAAGGTCTCCTACTCGCTGTACCTGCTGCACTTCCCGATCTTGCTGCTGCTGGCCCAGGCCGGGCTGGCAAAGGGCGTGGGCGGGCTGGCCCTGTTCCTCGCACTCACCCTGCTGGCCGCAGGCGCGAGCTACCGCTACTTCGAGTTCCCGATGCGCCGCTGGATCCGGGCACTCGGACAGCCTGCGCGCGGCCCACGATGACCCTGCGCATGCGGGCATCGGCCATCGCCTGCTCGGCATTGCTGGCAGCTGCCGGCACGCTTGCCCAGGTGCCGACCGAGCCGGCGCCGTTGGCACGGCTGCGCATCGAGCCTGCGGATGGCGAATATCTGGCGTGGGCCGACAACACATTGTCAGGGCCGATCGAAGTGATGTTGCGCACCACCGGCGACATGCCGCTGCCAAGCGACCCGCCATTGCCCGCACGGGCCAGCGTGCCGGCGGGCGGCAGTGCACTGGTGGCGCGCCTGCGCATCACGAGTGGCCGCAGTGCCAATCTGCCGCTCAGTCTCACCGGCGTGCCGGGCAGCAGCAACGCCCGCCCGCGCGACATCGAGTACCTGCCTCCCCTGCTGCAGGCCGAACCCCGCATCGACCAGGGTTTCGAAGGCAGCTTCAGCCATGCCGATGAGGAAAACCGTTACGCGCTGGATTTCGCCGCCGATGCCGGCACGCCGGTGCTCGCTGCGCGCGCGGGCACGGTGATGCAGGTCGAAGCTGGCTTCGGTGCCGCGGGGCTTGCCTATGGCGAATTCGCAAAACGCGCCAACTTCATCCGCATCCTGCACGACGACGGCAGCATGGCGCTGTACGCCCATCTCGCTGCCGACGGTGTGCTGGTGCGGCAGGGTCAGCAGGTGCAGGCCGGCCAACGGATTGGCCTGTCCGGCAATACCGGCTACAGCACCGCGCCGCACCTCCACTTCGCGGTGCAGGTCAATCGCGGCATGCAGCTGGTCTGGATCCCGTTCCGCATGCGCGGGCTGGTCGCTCCCCCGTGATCGCGGGGTAGGCAGACCGCCACGGGCGCGCGAGCATGAGCGCGTCCGCCATGGAGGCAAGGAGGGCGGACAGCCGGCATCGCTTGCCGGATGCTGGCACTGGCACGTTCCGGGTTGCGAACCAGGCGCAACTCAGGGCGCGACCAATCCGCGCCGCGCGGCCTCCAACGCGGCTTCGGCACGCGTGCCCACGCTCAGCTTGCGATAGATGTCCTTGAGGTAGCCGGACACGGTGTGGCGCGAGAGCCCCAGCGCTTCGGCGACCTCGTTCAGGGTCAGGCCTTTCGCGGTGAGCCGCAGCACCTCGGTTTCGCGCGGGGTCAGCGCCACGCCGGCATCCGCTGGCTGCGGCGGCGGCTGGAAATGGCGCAACAAGCGCCGCGCGATCGAGGACGACAGCGGCGGTTGACCGCCGGCGATGCCGCGCAGCATGTCGGCCAGCGACTCGCGATCACGATCCTTCAGCACGTAGCCCTCGGCACCTGCGCGCAGCGCCGGGAACAGGTGGGCGTCGTCGTCGAACACGGTGGCGACGATGCACAGCGTGTCGGCATCGCGCTTGCGCAGGGCTTCGATCAATTGCGTCCCGTTGCCGTCCGGCAAGCCCAGGTCGATCAATGCGATCTGCGGCGAGGTCTCGAGCTTCGCCATCGCTTCGCCAAGGTTGGCGGCAAGCGCCACGTCGATCCCGGGGAAGGCTTCGCGCAACGCATCCGCCAGCCAGGCACGGACATCCGCAAGGTCGTCCACCACCAGTGCGCGGGAAAAACCGCCGACGCTGCTCATGCGCCGGTCTCCAGCGGCATCCGCAACAACACCTTGGCCCCGCCTTCGGTGCCCGGTATCCAGTCGATGCGGCCGTCCAGTTCGCCGGCGCGCGTGCGCATATTGCGCATGCCGCTGCCGGCCAGCACCGCCGCCGGCACCCCGCTGCCGTCGTCGGTGAGCTCGAGCAGCAATTCGCCACCGGAGGCGCGCACCCGCACGCGCAGGTGGCGCGCCTGCGCGTGGCGGATGGTGTTGCTGATCGCCTCGCGCACGATGCGATGCAGATGCAGGGCGTGGCCGGTGTCGAGCAGCGGATCCGGCAGGTCGTCGGCTTCGTCCCAGCGCAGGCCGATGCCCACTGCCGCCAGCCGCTGCGCGGCTTCGCCTCGGATATCGGCCAGCACGTCGCCCAGGCTGCCCGGGGTGCCGCGCGAACGCGTCACCACATCGCGCAAGTCCTGCAGGATCGCGCGCGCCAGGTCGGCCTGCACCGGCGATTCGGCGCGATAGACCAACGACAGCAATTTCGCGCCGAGGTCGTCGTGCAAGTCTGAATAGATGCGTTCGCGCTCCTGCGCTGCCGCCTGTTCGCGCATCTCGACTTCGCAGGCAATGCAGTCGCGCACAGTTCGAGCGTCCCGCACGCGCAGTGCTGCGCGCAGTCTGCGTACCCGCAACGCCAATGCCACACACGCCGTCGCAAGCAGCATGATGGCAATTGCCGGCCACATCGCCATGCCGGCCGCCTACTTCGCCGCGACCGGGGCGGCGGCGTTCAACATCGCCGCCTCGCGCTGCATGCCCAGCTTGTCGTAGACCACGGCCAAGCGTTGCGCAGCGGTGCGGCTGCGCTCGTGGTCGGCACCGAAGCGCGCCTTCAATCGCGCAAGGCTGGCTTCGAGCACGCGCCGCGCTTCCTCGATGCGTCCCATCCTGGTCAGGCATTCGCCGCGGTTGCTGGCGAAGATGGCCGCGAACGGGTGCTCGTCGCCGAGGCGCGCGCGCACCTGTGCGGTGAGGATGTCGAATTCGACCAGCGCGGCATCCAGGCGGCCGCGCTTCATCAGCAGCATCGCCAGGTTGTTGCGCGGCGCGAAGGTGTCCGGCGCACCCGGGCCACCGCGGCGTTCCTGGGCGGCAAGCAAGCCGCGCAGCAAGCGTTCCGCGCCATCCAGATCGCCCTGGTCCTCCAGCCCGTAGGCCAGCACGCTGCGCGCGACCAGCACCTTGTCGTCGCCTTCGGGGCGGTTGGCATCCAGCCAGCCGCTGGCACTGCGCACCAACGGCACGCCCTCGGCGGCACGACCATGCTCGATCAGGAATGAGCCCAGGTTGAACTGGCTCATCACCGTGGCCGGATGGTTTTCGCCCAGCACCGCAAGTCGGCCTTCTGCAGCGCGACGAAATGCGGCCTCCGCTTCGGCGGTGTGGCCAAGCTTGTTCTCGATCACCCCGATCTGGTTCCAGGCGAACAGGGTCTGCGGATGATTCGCACCGAACACGCGGGTGTGGCGTTCGATCGCATCGCGCGCCACGCCGAGCGCCGCCGTGTAGTCGCCATCGAGTTGCAGCGCGGAGGCCAGCTGCAGTTGCAGGCCAAGCGTGCGCTGCGCGTCGGCACCCAGCTGCCCGCGTGCCTGCGGCAACAAGGTACGCAGTGCGGCGACGGCCTCCTTCTGCTTGCCACTCTCGCGCAGCAGCTCGGCATTGGATTCTTCCATGGCGATGCGCAATGCCGGTGCCAGCGCCTCGCGGCGCGCGCGCAACGCCGCGAGCCCGCGCTCCCCTTCCGCATAGTCGCCCACCGAAATCGCACTGCGCGCGCGACCGAGCAGCAACTCGTCGCGCAGCGCCGCCGGCACGTCCTGCTGCGCCAGCGCGGCGTCGAACACCGCGCGTGAACGCGCACCCTCGCCCAGGCCGAGCCAGGTCACCCCCAGCACCTGACGCAGGCGCGCCACGGCACCCGGCTGCAGCGAGGAACTGTCGAGCTCGGCCGCGGCGACGTCGAGGATGTCGCGCACGCGCAGGTCGCGACCTTGCGCATGCTCGGGATCCGCCTCGGTCAGCATGGTTTCGACGAAACCGTTCACCGCCGCCAGTTCACTGGCACGCGCCTCGGCCTCCGCCAATGCCGCGCGCGCGCGCTGCGCCGCCAGTGTGCTGACGATGGTCGCCGCCAGCAGCGACGCGAACACGATGCCGGCAGCGAGGCTGAGCGCCCGATTGCGGCGCACGAAGCGCGCCGCGCGATACGCAAGCGTGGGCGCGCGCGCACGGATCGGCCGATGCTCCAGCACCGCGTCCAGGTCGTCGGCAAACTCGGCTGCGCTGGCGTAGCGCTGCGCGGGCTCGGCGGCCAGCGCTTTCATCATCACCATGCTGAGATCGCCGCGGGCATCGGGTGCCAGACTTTCCAGCGGCGGCGGGTCTTCACGACGCACGATGTCCAGCGCCTCGAACAGGGTCGAGGTCGACAACCGCGGATGCGGCAAGCGGCCGGACATCAGTTCATAGCCGATCGCGCCCAACGCATACACGTCGCTGCGGGCATCGGCCTCGTGGCCCTGCCCCGACAACTGCTCCGGGCTCATGTAGGGCAAGGTGCCCATCACCTGCCCGGCCTGGGTCATGTCGCCGGACGCATCGCCATGCAGGCGGGCGATGCCGAAATCGAGGATCTTCGGCTGGCCGTGCTCGTCCACCAGCACGTTGGACGGCTTCAGGTCGCGATGCACGATGCCGCGCTGGTGGGCGAAATGCGCCGCCCGTGCCAGCTTCGACAGCAGGCCGATACGCGTGCGCAGATCCGGCTTCTCGCGCTCCAGGTACCCGCGCAGGTCCGGCCCACGCACCACTTCCAGCGCGAACCATGGCGACGGCAGCCCGCCCACCGTGTCCTCGCCGGCGGCGTACAGGCGCACGATGCCCGGATGCTCCAGTTGCCCCAGCAGCGCCACTTCGCGGCGGAAGCGCTGCAGCGCCGCAGTGGAGACGCCGCGCACCACCTTCAATGCGACGTCGCGATCCGGATTGGTTTCGCGGGCCAGATAGACGCGACCCATGCCGCCTTCGCCAAGCAGGCCGAGGATGGTACGGGCCGATCGCACCCGGCAGGCTGGCGGCGGCCTGGGCCGCCTCGTCCAGCGCGATCGTCGGTTCGTCTTCCATGTTGTCGCGGCTCCCCCGTCTGCGGCCATGCTGCCCGCGCCGCTATAATTGCGCAATGTCAGAAGTCGCCCTGGAAGCTGCGCGCCGTCGCACCTTCGCCATCATTTCCCACCCCGATGCCGGCAAGACCACGCTCACCGAAAAGCTGCTGCTGTTCGGGGGCGCGATCCAGATGGCCGGCTCGGTCAAGGGCCGCAAGGCCGCCCGCCATGCGACGTCCGACTGGATGGCGCTGGAGAAGGAGCGCGGAATCTCGGTCACCTCGTCGGTGATGCAGTTCCCGTACGAGGGCCGCATCGTCAACCTGCTCGACACCCCCGGCCACGCCGACTTCGGCGAGGACACCTACCGCGTGCTCACCGCCGTCGACAGCGCGCTGATGGTGATCGACGTCGCCAAGGGTGTGGAAGAGCGCACCATCAAGCTGATGGAAGTGTGCCGGCTGCGCGACACCCCGATCATGACCTTCGTCAACAAGCTCGACCGCGAGGGCAAGGATCCCATCGATCTGCTGGATGAAATTGAATCCGTGCTCGGCATCCAGTGCGCGCCGGTGACCTGGCCGATCGGCATGGGCCAGCGCCTGAAGGGCGTGGTGCATCTGGTGACCGGCGAAGTGCACCTGTACGAACCGGGCCGCAACTTCACCCGCCAGGATTCGACCATCTTCCCCTCGCTGGATGCACCCGGCGTCGAGGAACGCATCGGCGCGGAAATGCTCGCCGAACTGCGCGAGCAGCTGGAGCTGGTGCAGGGTGCCAGCCATCCGTTCGACCGCGAGGCCTACCTGGAAGGCATGCAGTCGCCGGTGTTCTTCGGTTCCGGCGTCAACAACTTCGGCGTGCAACCGCTGCTGGATTTCTTCGTCGAGCACGCGCCCTCGCCGCAGGCACGCGCCGCCACCACCCGCCTGGTCGAGGCCGCTGAGCCCAAGCTCACCGGCTTCGTGTTCAAGATCCAGGCCAACATGGATCCGATGCACCGCGACCGCGTCGCCTTCATGCGCGTGTGTTCCGGCAGCTTCAGCGCCGGGATGAAGGCCTTCCACCCGCGTACCGGCAAGGAGCTCAAGCTCGCCAACGCGTTGACCTTCATGGCCAGCGACCGCGAGATCGCCGAAAGCGCGTATCCGGGCGACGTGATCGGCATCCACAACCACGGCACCATCTCGATCGGCGACACCTTCACCGAAGGCGAGATCGCCTTCACCGGCATTCCCAACTTCGCCCCGGAACTGTTCCGCCGCGCCCGCCTGCGCGACCCGCTCAAGCTCAAG
>Ga0073899_10006075_pt1 | contig 10452 bp, 12 predicted proteins | sample KloWWTmetaKNB5Ph_FD_88975 | JGI IMG/M metagenome (GOLD analysis project Ga0073899, IMG submission 88975) | Active sludge microbial communities from Klosterneuburg, Austria, studying microevolution and ecology of nitrifiers - Klosterneuburg... | ecosystem: Engineered > WWTP > Aerobic digester >...
CGATGAAGTCGGGCGTCTCGACCGCTTCTTGCGATTGCCGACTCATCACGGCGAGTGCGAGGATGACAACGCCCAGGATGAAGCCTACAGCCGCGAAGTAGCGAAGCCAGACCACCGGTTACTCCCCGCGGCGACTCTGGAAATCGCCCGCCCAGTCAACTACTGCTGAAGTAGTAGTTGACTGGAACGACCACGATATCGCTACTCGAGGTCTTCAGGCCGCAGAGCATCCGGCGAACCGAGCTCGCGGCCCATGAGGCGCAGCTCCGGACCGAGACGTGTGGTCCTCTCGGCGATCCCAGCGAAGTAGGTGCGGTCACCCGCTACCTTCACCCAGAGGCGCCGGCGGGGGACGTAAAAGGTAATCCCCAACCCGACCAGCGCCATGGCGACGGCGACCCAGATGAAGACATCTCCCGGGTCACGTCGAACGTCTAGGCCGGAGGCCTCAACCGGGCGCTCAAAACGGTAGATGTAGCCGTCTTTGGAGACATACTCCGCACCGGCCGCGAGCTCAACGTTGTCGTCGTCCACGCCGGAGATGATTAGTGCCGTGCCTCTCGAAGACTGGACCATCTGCACGGTGGCACCGTCAGGCGCACCAGGCATGTCGTCGATCTGGATCGCGGGAATGATTGCGGCACCCGCATAACGAAGTCTGCCGGTGGCTACAACTACTTCTTCAGCGGGTTTGAGATCCCGGGGCGCGAGATCCGGACCCGACACGACCACCCGCAACTCACCCTCGACGATACGCCACCCGACGAGGTAGTCGCGTCGTTCCGTTCCGGACCTATCGCGGTCCGGCAGCGTCCCGAGCACCGAGAGCGCGAAATCATCCTCCCGTCCGTCCGTCAGGCCCCCGTCCGTCGCGAGTTGGGGCAGCGGTCCGTCGTACTGCACGTTCCCGGCGAGGTCAGTGAACGCCATGTAGGGCACCGTTGTGGTCTCGTTGTTGAAGTCGAGAGGTTGGTCAAAAGCGATGCGACCGTCCGGTGCAATGATGCGGATCTTGGCGAGGTCGTTAAACCAGGCCGCCTGGTGGATTCGATATCCAAACGCGCGGCAGGGGTCGTTGACTGTCGTCTTGCAGGAAATCACCTCCGTGCCGCGGCGAACCTCGATCATGCTGTGGTAGTCGACGATGTTTCCCTGATCGTCCAGGCCGCGGTAGGCGTCCATCACCTCGATGAACATCTGGTTCGGGCCCGGCCGATCGAACACTGGCGCGGCACCCGCCGTCTCGGCAATGACCATGACGCGGGCGAAGCCCGCGAAGACGGTGAACAGGCCGCCAATCAGGAGCATCAGAAGAGCGAGGTGACTGAGAAGCGTCCCGTAGGTGGCCCACGGGTAGCGCTCGGCGAACAGGTATGTGACATCAGCTTCGGTCTTGGTGCGTTCCACTGAATAGCGACGCCTGCGTAGCGCCCTCTCCACCGCCTCGGCGCCACCGCGATGCGAGAAGTCCGCCCGGTGGTGCGCTGTATCGAAGTAGCGGTCGGGGACGACTCTTTGTGGATGGTGCACCGCCCGGGCAGTTGGACGGAAGCGGCTCACGGTGCAAACCGTCACTGCGACGACAATCAAGGCCCAAAGCCCGTAGAACCAGGGCGCGTAAAAGACGTCGAACAAGTCGAAACGGTCCAAGAGGGTGGTGAACGGCCCGTATTGTTGCCGCTGCAACTCCAGCCACGCGCTCCTGGCCGCCGGGTTGCCGCGCATGGGGGTTGGTACCTGCGGCAGCAGTACTCCGAGCACGCAGGCGAACCCCGCGAATCCAACAAGAAGCAGCGCGAACTTCACGTTGCACAGCAACGTCCACACAACGCGAAAGGGATCGAAGCTGCCGCCTTGCAGTCTCGGTGCGCTGGTTGTTTCTCGAGCAGCCATTAGTCAAGGTACTCCGTCTCGAGTGCGAACAGGTCCTCCTCCTTGAAGCGCCCGATGTGGATCTCCCTGATGAGGCCCGTTGGGTCGACCAGGATGGACACGGGGAGGCTCCGGCGAATACGGTACGCCGCGGACACCTCCCCTGATGAATCGAGCGCCAGCGGATAAGTGAGGTCGTACTCGTCGACGAACTCGGCTGCCGTCTCCAGCGGCTCCTGCTGGTTCACACCAAGGACCACCAGCCTCTCCAGCCTGCGGTCCTGGAGCCGTTGTAGATCGGGCGTCTCCTGACGACAGGGACCGCACCAAGACGCCCAGAAGTTGATGAGCACCCACTTCCCACGGTAGTCCGACAGCCGCTCCTCGCCCCCAACGACCGCCGCAAGGACGAAGTCCGGGGCCGCGCGGCCTGCTTCGGCCGACGGCGGGCGATCCGTCGGGTTGAGGCCGTCGGACAGCGCGACGACACCGTAGCCGTCGCTCGACGCGCTGCCGTCGTCCTCTCGGAACTGGAACCACCAGATGGCGAGCCCGACCACGAGAATGATAAGGACAGCGACGCCGAGAGTGGAGTTGGCTCCGCTGTACTCACGCCGCCGTTGAGGACGCTCATCTACATCGTCAGTAGGATCACCGGGGTTCACCGTCACGAGCGTACGACCTCGCTCTTCAGCCTGGAAGCAGCGCCGCGAGACGGAGACTCTCGGGGCAGCGGTCGAATGAGTGGAGCGATGTCCGATCAGTCGCTGAGGCTGCTGACCGAACGAGGGCCAGCGTCTTATCATTTTCATCGTGACGCAAATGATAACACCCGCCCTTGACCCTGGCGTCCTGACCAAGTTCTATCGCGGCCTCGGGGACCCTTCGCGGCTCGCGATCCTCACGCGCTTGCAGCAGGGCGAGCAGACATCCGGAGAGGTCGCAACGTGCACTGGCCTCTCTCCCAGCAACGCCAGCCGACACCTCGCCTGCCTTCGAGAGTGCGGTCTCATCGAATCGCGGCAGGAGTGGCGGACCGTGTACTACCGCCTGGCCGGCGGAGTCAGCTCGCTGCTTGAAAGGAATGCAGCACTGGCGGGGGAACTGGCCGAGCGGATTGGGGCCTGCGCCAACCCGGCGATGAACTCGCTCATGGAGGATGACGACGCTGCGTGGAGCGCGGGGAAGTCCCTGAGATGACCGACGACTGCTGCGCGGCGGCGGTGGACGAACACGAACCGGAGGCGGTCCGGCTGATCGATATGCCGGAGCTCCGGGCAGCCGCGATCGCGGGCATCCTGCTCATCGCCGGGTTCGTCGCGGGCCGCTTTGGCGCCGGGCCGGTGCAGCTTGGGAGCTACATGCTCGCGCTGGTTGTGGGCGGCTGGACCTTCGTCCCGGAGGCGGTCCGAAACCTCCTACGCCGGCGCATCAACATTGGCACGCTGATGGCGGTTGCAGCGGCCGGTGCCGTGATACTGGGCGAGGTTGGGGAGGCCGCATCACTCGCGTTCCTGTTCTCGATCTCGGAGGCGCTGGAAGCCTTCGCGCTCGCCCGCGCCCGACGCAGCCTCCGCGCCCTTCTTTCGATCGTTCCCGACACTGCAACTGTCTTGAGGGACGGGACGGAGCGCCAGGTTGGCGTAAGCGAGCTTGCGCCCGGCGACGTGATGCTCATCCGGGCTGGGGAGCGCGTCCCAACCGACGGTGTCATCCGGAACGGCCGCACCGCGGTCGACACCTCGCCGGTCACGGGAGAGTCCGTGCCGGTCGAAGCGGGGCCGGGCGACGCGGTTTTCGCCGGGTCGATCAACGGCACCGGCACGGTCGACGTGGAGGTGACGGCGAGGAGCACCGAGAACTCGCTCGCTCGCGTCGTCCACATCGTCGAAGAGGCGCAGGAGCGTAAGGGCCAGGGCCAGCGCATCGCCGACCGGTTCGCCCGGCCGCTCGTCCCCGGCGTTGTCGTGCTCGCGATCGCCATCGCACTGATTGGGAGTCTCGCTGGCGACCCCAGCGTCTGGATCGAACGTTCACTGGTCGTGCTGGTGGCGGCCGCGCCCTGCGCGCTCGCCATCTCTGTACCGGTGGCGGTGTTTGCCGCGATCGGCGCGGCCTCTCGCAGCGGCGTCCTAATAAAGGGCGGACTCGCACTGGAGACGTTGGGCAGGGTGAAGGTGGTAGCGCTCGATAAGACGGGCACGCTCACCCGCGGGCGCCCGCGGGTGATCCTCGTGTTGCCTGCACCAGGTCGCTCCGAAACCGAGCTGGTCCGCGCAGCCGCCTCCGTCGAGTCTCGCAGCGAACATCCTCTCGCGAGGGCCATCGTCGAGGCGGCGGGCGGGAACATTGCAGACGCCACTGATGTCTGCGCCGTGGTGGGCAACGGAGTCATCGGGGCGCTCGATGGCAGGAGCGTGCGACTTGGGCGGCCGGGGTTCGTCGAGCCAGGGCCGCTCGCGGCGCACGTAGCGGACGCACAAGCCGGGGGCGCGACAGTAGTCCTTGTCGAAGTTGATCACGAACTGCTTGGCCTTATCGCGGTTCGCGACGAGCTCCGCCCGGAAGCAGCTGCAGCCGTAGCCGGCCTCCGCAGAATGGGTCTCGACCTCGCCATGCTCAGCGGCGATAACCGGGCCACGGCAATGGCGCTCGCCAAGCAGGCGGGCATTGACCAGGTGCATGCGGAACTCCGTCCCGAAGATAAAGCTGAGCTTGTCAGGCAGCTCCAGCGGAGGGGCGCAGTGGCTATGGTAGGCGACGGTATCAACGACGCCCCGGCACTGGCGACGGCCGATGTTGGCATCGCCATGGGTGCGATGGGGACGGACGTAGCTATCGAGACGGCGGACGTGGCCCTAATGGGCGAAGACCTCCGACACCTGCCGCAGGCCGTGGATCACGCACGCCGATCGGTGCGCATCATGTATCAAAATCTCTTCCTCTCCGCCGCTATCCTTATCGTCCTTGTGCCGCTCGCAGCGTTCGGCGTCCTCGGACTGGCCGCGGTCGTCGCCGCCCATGAGGTTGCCGAGGTGGTGGTGATCGCGAACGGCGTGCGCGCGGCGCGGTTGCTTCGGCTCATGCAGGCTCCGGTTCCCACTGGCTCCGTAACGGCCGTACTGGCGGCGTCAAGGTGAGCCTGGATGAACTGCGAGGGCTGTCGGGCACCGTCCGCCCGAAAAACATCCCCGATCTGGCGGCCACTGACACTGGCGGATCGCGATGGCACCGGCGGGCCGGATGGCCCCCTATGGGGTCGCGGGCATCGCCTCGTGAGAGATCAACCGAGCGCTGCTTAGCGCGGTCTGGCCTGCCAACAGCGCCCAATCCATTAGCCAATAGACCATCGTCTTTTTGCTGCTCTTCTCGCGATACCCTCCCTCGTCTTCGCGCCCCGGCCCAGCGAGCGGCGCCGGGCGTGTCTGTGCTTGTCCAGGTCGGCGTCGGTGGTCCGGCGAAGCCCACCTCGGCCCGCGAAGCTCTCATGCCATCGACGCTGACGCTCGTCAAGGGTTTGCCGCAATGGTGCTTGGACCCTACAGTATGGCTACTACAGCGGACATAGTAGGTAGCACCTGCCCGGAGTTCGGAGTCGATGGCCACATGCTGATTGCCGTTGGACACTCGCGCGCCTCATGTCTCCTGGCGATGCGAGAACCGTTGAGGGTGGGCCGTGTCTGAATACTGGTACTTCAGCTTCTGGGTTGGGCTGATCAGCCTGGCCGGAGCGGCAGCCGTCTTCCTAACCTCGATACGCTGGCGCGTGGGTCGCGCGTCCGCCATGACCACGACGGGAGCCTCGGTCTTAGTGCCGGCAGGAACAGAGCCCCGTTATCTGGCGCGGCCATTTTCACTGGGGATGACGTTGCTCTGGCTTGCAGCCAGCGCATTCCTCGCGAGCCTGATCATGCGCACCATTGCCGCTCAGGCGCCGCCTATGGCGAGTATGTGGGGCTACTTTTTGGCCATGGGGTTCGCGATGACGCTCTTCGGCGCCTGGTTCGGGCAGCGCTACCGAGAACCAACCATCCCCCTGGTGATCGCCGTGGTCGTGCTCGCGGGACTCCTTGCCTCTGAGCGCTACTTCGACCCCGCAATCCGACCGCTCATCCCGGCTCTCCAGGCGAATCGGCTGTTGACCGTGCACGTTGCGACGATGACGCTCTCCTACGGAATGATCACTACCGCGAGCGCGGCCTCTGCGGTCTACCTGGTGAAGTCGTACGTGCCACAGTTTCCCGGCCTGCCTCCGGCGGAGAAGGCGCTCCGCATCGCGCACCACGCCGCGATCCTCGCGCTTCCCTTGCTGACTTTGGGAGTCGCTCTCGGCGCGTACTGGGCAAATAGCGCATGGGGGCGCTACTGGGGCTGGGACCCGAAGGAGACGGCATCGCTGCTAACGTGGCTAATGCTAGTGGAATACATGCACATGCAGGGCCTCCGGAAGTGGCGCGGGCGCCGGGCTTCCTGGATGCTTGTCATCGCCTTCGGCAGCATCGTGTTCAACATGGTCGCGGTGAACTTCTGGATCACGGGCCTGCACTCCTACGCGTAGTGAGGCGACGATTGGCTGGAGGCAGGCGCCGGCTGACGCTGACAGCCTCGAACATCACACAACCTGGTCTACCATCCCAGCAGCCGTAGTCACTGTCGAGCGAAAAGACGACATCGCGCAGCAAGATCTGGACGATGAGCGCGGTGAACCGTTTGAGGCAGACGTCGTCAGCGCCTGGGACGAAATCGCCCAATCGATCACGTCCAAGCGGAACCACCGGCGCGTGTTGCGTCTCCGCCGAAGGTCTCAGAGCGTGGTCCCGGATCGAGAAGCCGATCCGCTCTCGCAGCTCGTTCCGCGCACGAGCGCGCCCGGAGGTCCGCATGCTCCGTCCCGTCGCGACGCGACGCGGGACAGTAGCACGCGCGATGCCTTGCGTTCCTCCGCCTCCGGACGCTACGGTTGGACACATCAAGGGGAGTAGCCTGCGCTTCGATTTTTCGAGGCGTTCCCACGTCGTCAATAGGTGAGCACTGACGGTGCTTGCCGGCGTGGGATAAGCGAGACAGCTCGCGTGGTCAGACCTTGGCAGCTACATGCAGCGCATGTGGCCGTCTGACCGCCATTGGAGCTGTACCCACGTGCTTGGAGATCTCGCCCCCTGGATCCTCTTCCTCGCCTTCGTCGCCGCGATGCTTACGCTCGATCTGGGCGTCTTCCATCGCCACGCCCATGCCGTCAGCCGCAAAGAGGCGGCCATCTGGAGCTGCGTCTGGATCGCCCTGGCGATCTGCTTCAACGTCGGTGTTTACATCTTCATGGGCTCCGAAGCCGGCCTCCAATGGACCACCGGCTACGTCATCGAGAAGTCGCTCAGCGTCGACAACGTCTTTATTTTCCTGCTGATCTTCTCGACGTTCGCCGTGCCAGCCGAATATCAGCACCGTGTGCTCTTCTGGGGCATACTTGGCGCCCTCGTTATGCGCGGCGCTCTCATCCTCGTCGGCGCCGCCCTCCTCGAAGCTGTGCACCTGATCATCTACGTCTTCGGCGCATTCCTCATCATCACCGGGCTTCGCTTCCTAAAGCACAATGAAGAGGCCCCATCGCTCGAGAAGAGCAAGCTCATCCGGCTCACGCGTCACTTTTTCCAGACGACCGAGGGCTACGAGGGCCAGCAGTTCTTCACCCGCCGCAGCGGCGTCCTCTTCGTGACGCCGCTCTTCCTCGTCTTGCTGCTCATCGAGAGCACCGACCTCATCTTCGCCGTCGACTCCGTTCCGGCGATCTTCGCCATAACCCGCGACCCGTTCATCGTCTTCACTTCGAATGTCTTTGCGATCCTCGGGTTGCGGGCGCTCTATTTCGTCCTTAGCGGCTTCCTTTCCGACCTGCGCTACCTGAAGCCCGCCCTCGCCGCCGTGCTGGTATTCGTGGGAGCCAAGATGATGCTCGTCGACATCTACCACGTAGCACCACTCGTCAGTCTGGCGGTCATCATTGGCATCTTGAGCATCGCCGTTGCTGCCTCGCTCCTGGTCCGGCGGCCCGAAAGCACGCACGTGCCGGGCGAGATACCGCCCGAGGAAGCCGAGGAGATTCTGCAACGCGCGGACGTTCCTCAGGAATAGCAATCGGCGCGTCAGCCTCGCCAGCTGATGCGGGTCCCCACCCCCCACTCACATCCCGAAGGGGCCAGCCAAGCGCATCCGCGCTACGGTCCGGGGCCTCGGGTTCACTGTCCGTCACGGCGCATGGAGGCGCTGGGGCTGGGACCCGAAGGAGACGCCACCGCCGCTAACGTGGCTAGTGCTCGTCGAATACATGCACATGCAGGGCCTCCGGAAGTGGCGCGGCCGCCGGGCTTCCTGGATGCTTGTCATCGCCTTCGGCAGCATGGTGTTCAACATGGTCGCCGTGAACTTCTGGATCACGGGCCTGCACTCCTACGCGTAGCGAGGCGACGACCGGCCGAAGGCAGGCGCCGGCTGACGCTGGCCGGTCTGCCCGTACTTACTTGCCGGGCGCCGCGCGAGCGCGGAACTCCTCGACCGCACGCCGCGCCGCATCCTGGTCCTCGAACCACAGCGCGTTGATCTTCGTGAACTCCCGCTCGGGCTCGGGCACATCGCCTTCGGCGAAGATCGCGCTCACGGGGCAGGCAGGCTCGCACGCGCCGCAGTCGATGCATTCATCGGGGTCGATGTAGAGCATCTTGTCGAGGGTTTCGTCGAAGTGGATGCAGTCGACGGGGCAGACTTCCACGCAGGACTGGTCCTTCACGTCGATACAGGGGGACGTAATCACGTAGGTCATCGGACTCTCCTTCGGCGTCGTCTGGAGGTGCCGCCGCCGTCTTTCTCAATCATGCTCGAAGCGCGCACCGATCGGTCTCAGAACGGACGTCCTCAGCGGCACTCAATTCGGTGGGCGCCGCTCCGCCTCCGACCCTGGCGGTTCCGTGTATCCGGCACGCAGGTGAACGGGCTCACCGCTCTTCCGACCGTGGAGGCGCAGGTTGAGCATTTCCACGAAGACCGAAAAAGCCATCGCAAAGTAGATGTAACCCTTGGGGATGTGCTGGTCGAATCCTTCCGCGATGAGCGACATGCCGATCAGCAAAAGAAAGCTCAGAGCGAGCATCTTCACAGTCGGATGGCGATCAACGAAACCGGAGATCGCGCCGGCGGCAACGAGCATGACCCCTACCGCGACGATCACCGCGGCGATCATCACCCCTACCTCATCCACCGTCCCGACGGCCGTGATAACGGAGTCGAGAGAAAAAACGACGTCCAGAATCAGGATCTGGGCGATGACGGAGGCGAAGCTTGGGGCCACTCGCGCGCTCGAGTGACCCTCTGCTCCCTCGAGCTTCTCGTGAATCTCGAACGTACTCTTCGCAAGGAGGAAGGCTCCTCCAAGCAACAAGATGATGTCCCGTCCAGAGAACTCTTCGTCGAATATTTCGAAGATGGGCTCCGTCAGCTTGATGATCCAGGCGATGGACAGGAGCAAAAGGATGCGGGTCCCCATGGCGAGTGCAAGCCCCAGCGTGCGCGCTCGCTTCTGCTGATCGGCAGGCAATTTCCCCGAGAGGATGGAGATGAAGATGACGTTGTCGACCCCAAGCACGATTTCGAGAGCGGTGAGCGTGACTAGGGCTATCCAGATCTCGGGAGAAGCGATCCATTCCATGCCAGTGGCCTTCCTTCCTAACTACGGTTCCGGGATCGATCGGCACGCCAGCCGTCGCTATGGCGGGCTCTAACCGGGTGCGTTGCACTAACGGTCGCCCCGTCCTTCGAGCCGCTCGACTTCGCGCTCGGGCTCCGGGTCGTGGTCGCGCATGGCGCTCCATACCATCAGCCCGATACCCACCGTTATAGCGACGTCAGCGAGGTTGAAGGCCGGCCAGTAATCGACCTTAATCGAGTCGATGACTTCGCCGGAGCTCGCGCGATCGATGAAATTTGCGGTAGCCCCGCCGAGGGCGAGAGACAGGCCAAGTCGGTGTGTCGTTCCTGACTGGGAGCGGAAAAGAAGGTAGGAAAAGAGGATGATCCCGAGGGCGCTTACGATGGTAAGCAGATCGGTTTGGCCTTTCAGCGTGCCAAAGGCGGCGCCCGTGTTTATGACGTGAACAATTCTGAGGGGCCAGTCCTCGCCCGGCCATGCCGTCCCCCGCTCCAGAAGCATCGGCGTGAGCTGCTTAAGAATGCGGTCAGCGCCAACGACGATCGCAGCAACAGTCACAGGCCAAAACAGCTGCGAGACATCGGCGCGCATGGCGTTACTTACCTTCATCGGATACTCCTTGCCGCGCTGTCATAGCGATGAATCGCCGGCGGGCTGCTCGATGTCTGCGTCGTCCATACCGGCGGGTGACACGCGTCCACGACGAGTAAGTAAAAACAGGCCAAGGGCAAGCGTGGCGACAACTACACCTATGCCGATGAGCTGCGGGATCGACAGGCCCAGTGCACCGGTTTCGTCGAGACGAAAGCGAGAGAGAGAAGCGCGCATACCTGCGTACAGAAGCGCGTACCAGAAGAAGACCCATCCCGGGCGCCGGGCGACTC
>Ga0073899_10006077_pt1 | contig 10452 bp, 5 predicted proteins | sample KloWWTmetaKNB5Ph_FD_88975 | JGI IMG/M metagenome (GOLD analysis project Ga0073899, IMG submission 88975) | Active sludge microbial communities from Klosterneuburg, Austria, studying microevolution and ecology of nitrifiers - Klosterneuburg... | ecosystem: Engineered > WWTP > Aerobic digester >...
CGCAGTCGACCAGCTGCATGCTGCACTGCCCCCGCAGCCCGCAGGCCCCGTCCCGCGCCCACAGGTACAGGCGATCCTCGAGCTCGACCTCGCTGCGCGCCGCGACGCGGCCGTCGTGCAGGTCGAGCGCGACGAGCCGACCCGGGCGACGCACGAGCACCCGCGGCGCCCCCGGCAGCCGCTGGATCAGCGCAGGCCCCGGCGTCGTCGGTCCCAGCTGCGCGCGCCACACCTCGACGCCGTCGAGCTCGCGGGCCACCACGCTCCCGTCGTCCGCGAGCGCGATCAGCCGATCGCCGGCCACGATCGCGTCGACCACCGTGAACCGCCTCGCCCCGTCGGACGCCGGCGCAGCCACCGGGGCCGGGTCCTTCACGGCTGGACTGCCCCCGGAGCGCGGCGCCGATGGCTCATGCCGAACCTCCTCCGGCGCACGCGAGCACCCGCCCGCGGACGCGACCCAGCACCCGAGCAGGATCGTACGAACGGACGCGCCGAGGGCTCGGACAGCCATTCGCCCATGGTACAGGTACCCGCCCACGACGCGACGACGCGGCGAACGCCCATCGCAGGAACTCGCAGCGGGTCTTGCACTGCCCTCGCGCCGAAGGGCTGCTAGGGTACCGCGGCGGCGCACAGCGGTCGCCACGGGCGTGTGCCGAGGTAGCGGGTCCACTCGGCGGGGCTGAGCTCGCGGCCGGCGAGCTCGCAGGCGCGGCGGCGCAGCGACGCGAACTCGAGGTTCCATACGGCCGAGCCGAAGCCCGAGGTCACGAGCACGTGCCGCGCCTCGGGGCCGACCGCATGCAGCTCGAATGGGGCCGGCTCACGCAAGATCGGCGCAGCGAGCGGGTCGAGCGTGGTGGCTGCGAACAGGTGCAGCGCGCCGAGCAGGCAGGTGCCGCCCGGGCAGCTGCGGCCGGTCGAGCCGGCGGCGACGACCACGGCGCCGTCAGGCGTGACGCGCAGGCTGGACAGGTTGGAGTCGGCGATGGCGGTGAGCGTCGGCTCGCCGCCGGACACGCGCCAGCGCAGCAGCCCGGCGTCGGCGACGGCGAAGAGGTCCTTGCCGTCGGGCGCGAACGCCAGAGCGGCGATCTGCTGCGACGTGGGCGGCAACGCCTGCGGCGGCTCGTCGGCGCCGCGCCACAGCTGCACCTCGGAGCCCACGCAGTCGATCATGCGCTCGTGACAGCGCGCGGTGGCCAGCGTCTCGCCGTCCGCGGACCAGGCCGACGCGACGTAGCCGCTGAGGTCCGCGGGGTCGGGGAGCGTGCGTAGCGGCTCGCCGGTGACGCCGTCCCGGATCGTGTAGACATTCGCTGCGAACGCGAACAGCCGACCGGTCTGACTGGCGAGCGCCAGCCCGAAGGTGTCCGGCGCCAGCGGGATCTGTTGGTGCAGCTCATGGCTCGCCACGTCCCACACGGTGATGCCGCGCCGGTCGTGGGCCGCGAGCCGTGTGTCGTCGGCGAGGAAGGCCAGCGAGCGCAGGTCCTGGGACCCCGCGAAGCTGGCCTGCAGGGTCGGCGGATCGAGCGACCACAGCCCGACCTCCGCGCCCGGGCCCGCGATCGCCACGCGCTCCCCGTCGCGCGTCTGCGCGGCCGCACGGAGGTAAGGCCCCAGCGTGACCGGAGCGCGGACGTCGAACAGCGGCAGCGGCTCCGAGTTCGTGCCGACGATGACGCGGTCGCCAGTCTGGTCGAAGGCCAGGCCGACCGCGATGGTGGGCAACGCGAGCTGCAGGCGCGGCCGCAGGTCGGGCAGGTTCCACACGGCGAGGGTCGGACCGACGCACAGCTCGTCGCGCCCCGTACACGCCGCGACGGCCACGGCCGTGCCGGCCGGGTGCAGCGCGAGCGCCCGGTAGCTGGCGTCGTGGGAGCGGCCCAGCTCCTGGCGGGTGCCGCGGGCCAGGTCGGCGATGACCAGCCAGTCCTGGCCGCCGTCGTCGGGTGTCACGTACGCGATCGCGGCCAGCGGCAGGCCGGGTTGCACGGCGACGCGGTTCATCGTGCCGGGCACAGCGAGCTCGGCGGTGACCTGGTGGGTGCCGAGGTCGTACCGGACGATCCGTCCGGCGCTGTCGACCAGCATGAGACCGCCGTCGATGAAGCTCAGCGCCCACACCCCGGCGGCCGCGCCGTCCTGCCGCCACACCACCGCGCCGTCGCTCGCGCTCACCAGCAGCAGCGCGCCCTTCTCGGTGCCGATCGCGATCTGTTGCTCGTCCGGGCTGTAGGCGAGCGCGCTGGCCCAGTCCCGGGCGGCCAGCGGCAGCGCCTGCTCGCGCCGCAGCGCGCCGGTGCCGAGGTCGAAGATGCGCAGCTGGTGGTCGCTGTCCGCGGTCGCGAAGTGCCGGCTGCGCGGGGCGATGGCGAGGTCCTGGCCGGAGAAGTCGCCCTGATAGGCGAGCTCGCGGCGCGTGGGGTCCCACGCGAACAACATGCCGTCACCGCCGCCGGCGATGAGGATCGTTCCGCTGCCGGGGTCGACGCGGATCGTCGCCATGTCGCCGTTGTAGTAGCCGAGGCGGATCAGGCCGGCGAAGTGGGGCCAGCGCTCGAGCAGGTCGCTGAGCGGGCCGCGGGCCGTCGCCGGCGGCGAAAGGTCGCTGGCCGCGATCGCTAGCAGGGCCGCGACCTCGTACTCGCTGCGCGGTACGGTCAGGGCCTGCGCGGCCAGCTGACGCGCCAGCGAGAGGGTCTGCTGTGCCTCCGCATCCTGCCGCGCCACCTCGGCCTCGAGCGCCCGCTCCTGGGCCCGCCGCGACGCGAGCACCGTCAGCACCAGGCCGAGCACCGCCGCCACCAGGCCGAGCGTGGCGACCACCGCCAGCACGCGGATGAAACGGGCGCTGCGGCGCTCGCGGGCCTGACGCGCGCTCACCCGCCGACTCTCGGCCAGGAACTCGAGCTCGGCCGCGGTGCGGGCCGCGTCCGGCACCTGCCGCGCCCGCTCGAGCTCCGCGCTGTCGGTCAGCAGCAGCCCCTCGCCGCGGCCCTGGCTGTCCCACAGCGCGGCCTGTTGCTCGAGCGCGCCGAGCTCGTCGCGGGCCCAGCGGCGATTGCTGGCCTGCAGCGGCGCGACCAGGCGGTCGTGCGCCAGCTCGAACCATTGCATGCCGCGGCGCTCGTCGACGCGGAGCAGGTGGGCATCGACCAGCGCGTGGAGAGGCGCGTTGGCCAGGCCCTGCGTGGTGCCCGGGGTCAGCAGCACCTGCCCGCGCAGGTTCTGTTGCGTGATCAAGTGGCACTCGATCCAGGCCCGCAGCAGGCGCTCGGGGACCCCGCTGCGGCGGGCGACGAGCGCGGCCTGGGCGTCGTAGTAGCCGGCGAGCGCGTGGTCGACGTCGCCGACCGCCGCGAGGTCGGCGACGTCGATGACCCGCGTGTCGGGAGGCAGGCGCGACCACAGGTCGAGGCACACGACCTGCAACTGGACCGGCTCGACGCGCGGGCCGGTGCGGAGCTCGACGTTGCCGTCAGGGCGCGGGACCCGGGTCTGCCGCAGATCGTCGACCAGCCGATGCGCTGCCGCCTCGCTGAATTCGACGCCGCATGCGCGGCTGGGCTCGCGGATCGCCGCCAGCGCGGCCGCCGGCCCGAGCAGCTCGAGGCGGAAGGTCGTGCGCAAGCGGGTCGGCAGCGCCGCCCGGTACGGATCGAGGCCGGCGATCCAGTCCTCGCGCATGGCCAGCACCGCGTAGCGCCGGCTGTCGCGCAGGGCCCGGCCGAGCTCGGCGAAGAACGCGAGCCGCTCCGCGTCCGCGGCCAGGTCAGCGCTCAGGATCTCCTCGAACTGATCGATGATCAGCACGTCGGCGTCGGCCCCGTCCTCGCGGCGGCGACGATCGAGGTAACCGCCGAGCGTGAGCGTGGCGAGCTCGGCCAGCGAGAGCTGCCGCTCCGGCGGGACATCCTGCTCGAGGCCCAGCAGCGCGCTCAGCAGGTGGCGCTCGCCGCCCGCCGCGGCCGCCGGCAACGGTTGGCCGACCCGCGTCACCGGGCGCACCGAGAAGCCCTCGGCGCGCAGCCGCGGCGCGAGCCCGGTCGCCAGCAGCGAGCTCTTGCCGGCCCCGGACGGCGAGTAGAGCAGCACGACGCGCTCGGCGATCACCAAGTCGAGCAGATCGGCGACCTCCTGATCGCGGCCGTACATCACCTCCCCGGCCGTGAAGGCGCGAGGCCCCACATACGGGCTTGGCCGTGGAGGCGCCGGATCCGACATCGAAGCGGGCGAGTGTACCAGTCCGCCGCGACCGCCGCGTCGCAACGAGCTCGCGTCTGCGTGCTGGCGCGCATCTCCGCCCGCCCGCCTCGGTTGGCGCTGGGCGATGACGGGCGACAGGACGATCAACCTCGGACGCGGTGATCAGTTCGAGATCTCGATCGTCAGATCGATCGCCTTGGCCTTGCGGTCGATCTCCGTGGCTGCGAAACAGGGCGGTGAGCTCGGCGGTGCTGAGCTTTTTGTTGCCGCCCAGGGTGAGCGCGGCGAGCTTGACCTGCGGGCCCTCGGTGACCTTGAGGACGACATCGACGCGGTCCTCGCCGGCGGCGACGATGCGCGGCTCGACGGTGGCGTCGAGGTAAGCATTGCGGACGAGCTCGGCGCGCAGCTCCTCGGCGAGCTGCGTGAGGGTGGTGGGGTCCTGCGGCACGTCCTTGATGTTGGCGAGGCGGACGCGCCACATCGCGGCGTACAGGATCGGGCCGCCCTCGAGGCTGACGCTGGCGATGCGTGGGAGCTCGCGGATGCGGTAGCGGAGGGCGACGCGACCACGCGTTCGACGAGGATCCAGCCGTCGGGTGGGGCCGCGGCGGCGCTGCCCAGCCACAGGGCGAGGATCCACGGGTATATGCAGACGCACGGTATCACGGTCCCAGCGCTCGCACCGTCCGGCGCGAGGGTTCACGAGGTCCGCGCGCGGACGCGAGCTATCGGCGAGCACGTGGGCCGTGGTAGTTTGGCGGCTTGCGCTCGATCACCGTATCCGTCGTCGTCTTCGCGCTGACGCGCACGGCCCTCGCCGCGGATCCCTTGCCCGAGGGCGATCAGGGGATCGCGGCGAAATACCCCGGCGACGCCGGCATCGACGCCGATCCCGCGGTCGTGTTCGCCGACGACTTCGAGGGCTACCAGGACGCCTCGCAGCTGCCGACGCGCTGGGACGCGGGGGTCTATCAGGTCGATCAGATCCGGCTCGCGACCGAGCCCGAGAACGTATTCGCGGGCGGTCAGGCGCTCGAGTTCACGGTGCCGCAGCAGGAGGCCGAGCTCAGCAACGCGACCGACCGCAGCGTCTCGCCCGAGCTGGATACCCTGTATCTACGCTACTACTCGAAGTTTCGCGGGCCCTACGACATCGTCGGTTCGAGCCACAACGGCTCGATGATCTCGTCGCACTATTTCATCAACGGGCAGGCCACGCCCGGGGTGCCGGCCGACGGCACCAACAAGTTCCTCGCCAACCTCGAGAACTGGCGTGGGGAGCCCGAGACGGCCTCGCCGGGGCTGCTCAACATCTACGTCTACCACCCGGAGCAGCGCTCGCAGTACGGCGACCATTTCTACTCGGACGGCACGATCACGCCCTACGACCCCGACCCGCCGCCGAACTACTTCGGCCCCGACTTCATCCCGCGGGCGAACATCATCCCCGAGCTCGACACCTGGCACTGCTATGAATACATGGTGCAGGCCAACACGCCGGGGCAGCGCGACGGGCGGATCGCGTTCTGGTATGACGGGGTATTGGCGGGCGACTTCCAGAACCTGCGCCTGCGCGACGTCGACAGCCTGAAGATCGACCGCTTCGGGCTGTCCTTCCACATCGGGTCGAACCCGATCGCGGAGAATCGCAAGTGGTACGATAACGTCGTCGCGGCCACGTCGTACATCGGCCCGCGCCACGAGGGCGGCGGCGAGACTGGCACCGGCTCGGCCAGCGCGGGGGATGCCAGCGGCGAGGGCGGCGGCACCGATACGCCGACGGGCGGCGGCACCGATACGCCGACGGGCGGCGGCACGAGCTCGAACCCGAGTGGCAACCCGGGTGGCGCGGACACCAGCGCGGCCAGCAGCGACGGCGCCAGCGCGACGGGGGCCACGCAGGCCAGCGGCGGCGAGGCCGAGGGCGGCGGGTGTGCCTGCGGTGTGGCGAGGCCGTCGCGGGGCGAGGGGCTCGCGCTCGTGGTGTTGGTGTTCACAGGCGCGGCAGGTCGGCGAAGCCGCGGGCGTCGTGGGCCGGGACCAGCGTGATCTCGGGGCAGCGCGCCGCGATCGCGGCCACGCACAGGAGGTCTTCGCGGACGCCTGGGCGGCGTTTGTCGGCGGTCGCGGTCCCCGGGGGCGCGGCGGGCGAGCCTCTTGCCGGGCGCGCGGGCCTGCGCGACGGGGCCTGGATCGGTTAGCTTGTCGCGCGTGCCTGCCATCGACCTCACGACCCTCATCGCACCCCTGCGCCGCCCCGCGGTCGCCGAGCTCCTCGGCGAGGCGGACCTCGAGCTCGACGCCGACGACGACCTGATCGGGCACCTCGGCAAGGCTGTCCCGAAGGACAGCCTGATCGCGTTCGGTCAGCACGGCAGCGGCTCGCTGCTGGCCGTGTGGCGCCGCGACCCGCGGACCCCGCTCGCGCGCTGTCCGGTGATCTGGCTCGACAGCGAGGGCGAGCCGGTCGAGGCGCTCGCGCCCGACTTCGCGGCGTTCCTGACCCTGCTGCCGTACGGGCTCGGTCAGCTCTACGACCTGATCCGCAAGGCCCAGCGCATGCGGGACGGCGACTTCCCGGGCTGGGAGCCGGAGGCGATCGAGGTCGACATCACCGATCTGCGCGAGGGCCTCAGGCTGGTCGCGGAGGATCTCGACGACTGGCGCGAGGCCGGGCTGCCGCCCGCCCGCGACCCGCTCGCGGTCGTCGAGCAGGCGGTCGCGCTGCCGTTCGCGGCGTGGTGGGCCGGGCTGCCGACCCAGGAGTAGCTGTCCCGCAGGACAGGTGTCGGTCGGCGCTCGGAGGGGCGGCCGCGGCGGGTTCGTGCGGAGATTCACGGGTTCGTAGATCGACGCGCCGGGGTGGGCGTTGAGGCCCCCACACCCTGCGCCCAGGGTGCCCCCCAACTCCACCGCTCGTCCGGGTGGTCCGTGCATCGGCAACTCGCTCCGTGGCCTCTCGGGCCCGGCGTGTGGCGCCGGGGCGGCGATCCGGCGCGGGCCCGAGGTGTCCACCATGAGCCACAGCCACGCCCAATCTGCATTCCTGGCCCCCTCTCCTCGGTCCGACGGCGAGGCGTCGGGCCTCATCGACGTGCGAACGATCGGCTCGCCGGTCGCCGCGACCGCGGTGCGGGCCAGGGTCGGCAATTTCCCCGCGCGGGTGCTCACGCCGGCGCCGGTGGCCCGCCCGGTGACCGCCGCCGGGCCGGCGCTGCGCAGCCAGACGCCGGTTTATGCATTGCTGGCGACGCTGACGATCGGGTTCTTCGGGCTCGCTGGTTATGTGGTGACCCGGCCGTCGCCGCCGCCGCGGGAGGTCGTGCGGGTGATCGAGCCGACGGCGCCGGCGAGCGTGGCGGCGCCGACGCGCGAGCCGGAGCCGGTGGCCGAGGCTGTGGCCGTCGCGGCCGAGGTGCCTGCGCCGGAGGCCCCGGCGACGGCCGTGGTCGTCGCGCCGTCGCGGCGGCCCGGCAAGGTGCTCAAGCCGGTCGTGCGTGGCGGGCCGGCGCCGGAGCGGGCGGTGGAGGTCCCGGCGCCCGCGCCGGCGAGCAAGCCCGAGTACGGGGTCGACTGCATCCTCGGCAAGGCGTCGTGCGGCGAGCAGGCGGCGGCGAGGCCGGAGGCGGCGACCGAGGCGGCGCCGCCGGGCGATCTGCCGGAGCGGCTCGAGCAGGCCGATATCAGCGCCGGCACCAGCGCGGCGCGGGCGGGCGCGGTGAGCAGCTGCACGCGCCTGGCCCGGGGCGGCGAGAAGGTCCAGGTCAAGCTGTCGATCGCGGGCCCGACGGGGGCGGTGATCGGCGCCAGCGCGCTGGAGGACGCCGGTAATCCCCAGCTCGCGGCGTGTTGCGTCGACCAGCTCGAGCGGGCGAGCTTTCGCAAGGTGAAGAAGCCGCAGATCGGCACGGTGGTGACGATCAAGTTCTGAGCGCGTTGCATTCGCCGCGGCTCCGTAGGACGCTCGCTGGACCATGTCTCACGAGCGATCGAGCGCAGGCAACGCGATGACTTCGGCGACGAGCGCCGTCTGGCGCAACCACGTGACGGCCCCCGGCACGCCGGAGGGCTTCACCGTGCGGACCACGTTTCCGACCAACCCCGAGGGCGTCGAGGTGATGCTCGAGCGCTGGGAGCCGGGCACGGCGGAGCCGCCGCACTCGCACCCGGGCGACGATATGACGGTGGTCGTCGAGGGGCGCATGGCGATCCAGCTCTATCGCCGCGAGGCCGGGGCGCTGGTCCCCGACGGCGAGCCGGTGGTGCTTTGCCGCGGCGACGTGGGCTACGTGGCGGCCGGGCGGATCCACGACGCGAGGTACATCGAGGCCTGCAAGCTGGTCTATGTCCACGACCGGGCCTTCGGCTTCAAGGCGGCCGGGTGAACGGGCGTGTGGTGATATCGCGGTGATCTATCGCGGTGATCTATCGCGGTGAATTGGTCGGGGCGTCGGCGAAGCTGTCCTCGCGGATCAATTTATCGAGCTTGCGATACTCGGCCCGGGCGGCGTCGAGGACGTGGCGCAGGGTGATCGTGGCGCCCTCGTGGGCGGCGGCGTAGGCGGCCGCGAGGGCGATGTTACGGATGTGGCCGCCGCTCAGGTCGAAGCGTTCGGCGAGCAGCACGGGGTCGACGCCGGGGTCGACGGGGGCGGCCGTTGGCCACACTTGCCGCCAGATGCGGGCGCGGCTGGCGACGTCGGGCGCGGGGAACTCGACGATGACCTGGAGGCGGCGGAGGAACGCGGCGTCGATGTTCTTGCGGAGGTTGCTGGCGAGGATCACGAGGCCGGGGAAGCGCTCGATCCGCTGGAGGAGGAAGCCGACCTCGATGTTGGCGAAGCGGTCGTGGGCGTCGCGGATCGCCCCGCGCTTGCCGAAGATCGCGTCGGCCTCGTCGAAGAAGAGGGCGACGTCGGCGGCCTCGGCCTCGGCGAACAGGGCCTCCAGGTGCTTCTCGGTCTCGCCGATGTACTTGCTGACGACCTGCGAGAGGTCGATGCAGTACAGGTCGCGGGCGCAGGCGCGGGCGACGATGCCGGCGGCCATGGTCTTGCCGGTGCCGGGGGCGCCGGCGAACAGGGCCGCGAGGCCGCGGGTGCCGGTGAGGCCGAAGCCCCAGCGGTCGAGCACGGTGCTGCGCTGCTGGACGCGGCGGACGAGGTCGCGCAGCTGGGCGGCGTGCTCAGCGGGGAGGACCAGGTCGTCCCAGTGGTGCGGGCTGCTGATCGGGGCCGCGAGGGCGCCGAGTTTGGGTGTGGCGTGGCGGCGGCAGGCGAGCAGGAGGTCGCCATGGTCCGGGGTTGTGGCGCCGCGGCCGTCGGCGAGGCCGCGGGCGGTCACGGCGGCGGCGAGGATCTGGCGCGGGGTGAAGCGGAAGTTGTCGGCGGCGGCGCGGCGCGGGCCGGCGGAGCTGTCTGGAAGGACAGCTTGCCAGAGGGCCTCGCGGACGCTCAGGTCGGGGACCGGGACGTGGAGCTCGGCGATCGCGGCGATCCCGGGGGGCGGGGCGTCGGGGTGCCAGGGGACGGCGGAGAGGACGAAGAGCAGGTCGGCGTGCGCCAGCGGGGCGAGGAAGGGGCGCGGGTCGTCGGCGAGGCGCCACGCGATCGCGGCGCGCTCGAGGCGGGCGGCGCGGGCCAAGATCGCGAGCAGGTCGTGGTGCTCGTCGTCCGAGAGGGCCGCCGCGCGGGCGCCGTCGACGAGCAGCAGCGGGCGGCCGAGGGCGCCGCACAGGGCGGCGGCGAGCGAGCGCCGGCCGACGCCGGCGCGGCCGTGGAGGTTGATCGCGAGGCGGGCGCCGGCGGCCGCGGCGTCGCGCCAGCGGGCGAGCGCGGCGGCGAGGGGCGGGGTCAGGGCGAGCGCGCCGGCCAGCGCCGGATCGGGCTCGCGGCGCGCGACGCAGGGGTGCACCGAGCTGTCGATCGAGACATGTCCTGAGAGCCAGGTCAACAGGCCGGGCGCGAGCCGCAGGGCGTGGCGCAGCGGGGGATCGCCGGCGGCGTGGGGGCGCAGGTGGACCAGGCCGAGGCGGCGCAGCGGGCCGGCGGCGGTGAGCGCGGGGAGCAGGGCGAGGCGGGCGGCGGGCTTTGGGGCGAACAGCTCGAGCGCGAGCTGCACGCTCGGGTGGCGGCGGGTGATGTCGTCGTGCAGCCAGCCGAAGACGCGCTCGTAGCGGAGGTCTTGCTCGGGGGCGAGGGTGAGGAGGATGAGCTCGCGCAGCGGGAGCGGGGC
>Ga0073899_10006078_pt1 | contig 10451 bp, 8 predicted proteins | sample KloWWTmetaKNB5Ph_FD_88975 | JGI IMG/M metagenome (GOLD analysis project Ga0073899, IMG submission 88975) | Active sludge microbial communities from Klosterneuburg, Austria, studying microevolution and ecology of nitrifiers - Klosterneuburg... | ecosystem: Engineered > WWTP > Aerobic digester >...
ATGGTGAAGGCGGAAGTGCAGCAGCAGGCTGATGGCCGCTACACCGGCACCTTCTACATGGGTGATCATTCACCGGAGCCGGTGGAGGCCTCACTGCAGGGTGCCAGCGGGAGCATGCTGCAGATGCGCGGCGTGTGGATGCGCCAGGTCCCCGCGCCAGAGTTCTCCGCCTCGGAGCGCATGCATCAACGCGCCATGGATGCCGAGGCGCCCTTCCTGGAACCGCTCAGCGATCGCACGCTCTACCTGCGCATTCCCTCCTTCGCCTTCGAGCAGAAAGCGCTGATCGATAGCGTGCTTGCCGCCAACGATGCGCTGATCCGAGGGACGGAGAACTTCATCATCGACATTCGCAACGGCACCGGCGGCAGCGACGCGAGCTACGCGGGTTTGATCCCGTACCTCTACAGCGGTCCGATCCGTTCCGTGGGCGTGAAGCTGCGCGCCACCGAGCTGAACGCGGCCGGCTACGAGGCCTATGCCGACATGTTCGGGCGCGACACGGAGGATGGACGCTCCTGCCTGGACATCGCCTCGCGGATGCGGGCCTCACAGGGCGGATGGATCGAGCACGACGAGCAACCCTGGTCGGTGGACAGCTCGCACACCGTGCTGCCCTTCCCGCAGCGCGTGGGCATCATCTGCAACGAAGGCAATGGCAGCACCGATGAGCAGTTCCTGCTGGAGGCACGCACGAGCTACAAGGTGAAGCTCTTCGGCAAGCCCACCTTCGGCACGCTCGATGTCTCGAACATGCGTCAGGTCACTTCGCCTGACGGTTGCTTCGAACTCGGCTACACCATGAGCATGAGCCACCGCCTGCCGCACATGCCGGTGGACGTGATGGGCATCCAGCCGGACCACTACCTGGATGAAGGCATCCCGGTGATGGAGTGGGTGGGGTACGTGCAGCGGGCGCTGGAGGGGCGGTGAGCAGGCGGGCAAGCTCCGGTCCGGATGGAGCGTTGTCCTTGGATGATGGACCGTGCACGGTACGCGCCGATCGGCGAACTTGCGGTCATGCGTTGGTCCATGCTCCTCTGTTCTGTCGTGACATCGACCTGCCTGTTGGCTCAGGAGGGCGATGGTCCGTCGGTCGCCGAGCTCAAGAAAGCGGCCAGGTCCAGTGACCTTCCCGTGGCTGAACGCCTCGATGCCTATGAGCAGCTCGGCTGGGACCATTACCTCGCCACAGCGCCGGACAGCGCGGTGCTGGTGTCGGAAGTGATGCTCGCACTGGCCGACAGTGCGGAGTTCCATGCCGATGCCGTCTCCGCCCTCCGGCTGAAGGCGGTGGCCCTTTCGGAGAAAGGCGATCTGGAGGGCGCCATTGCGGAGGTGCAGCGTGCCCTTGAGCGTTGTGAACGACACGGCTTGGACGACCTGCTGCCCAAGGTCTACACGAGCCTGGGCATCTTCCACAACCAGATCGGCGACCTCGGGCAGGCCATGTCCTATCACTCACGGACGATGCAGGCTTATGAGAAAGCTGGCGATGGTGCGGGCATGGCCGCCGCGTTGAACAACCTGGGCTTCGTGCATTACGATGCGCGCGATACGGTGCAGGCCCTCGCCAGTTTCAAGCGTTCGGTGGCGATCCGCGATTCGCTCGGCATCGGCCACATGAACCTGAACGCCTTGGGCAACATCGGCGGCATGTACATGGACCGCGAGGAGCCCCGCGAGGCCTTGCCCTACTTGGAGAAGGCGCTGGCCATCGCAGAGGGCACCGGTGATCGGCGCGGACAGGCCCGTGCGCTTTCCAACATGGGCACCTGTTACAAGCAGTTGGGAGAGCTCCGGATCGCCATGGATCATCTGCGGAAGAGCAATGATCTCGCGGTGGAACTGAACATGCCCGGCGTGGAGGCGGTGAACCTGTTGGTGATGGCCGAGGTGGCCCTAGCCCAGGGCACTCGAGGGGAGGCGCTGGCCATGGCCCTCCGATCCCACGCCCTTACGCGTGCGATCGGCGACGTGTACATCCGGGAGAACGCCGCCATGCGCCTGTATGAGCTTTACAAGGAAGCCGGAGACCTCCGTCAGGCGCTGAGCTTCCATGAGGAAGGCGTTCAACTGCGCGACAGTCTGGCGAACGACCGCAGCCGCAATGAGGTGATGCGGCAACAGGCCCAGTACGAGTTCGAGAAGCGTGATGCCCTGCGACAGGCCGAGCAGGAGAAGAAGGACGCCGTGGCCGCGGAGGAACTGCGCCGCCGCAACCTTCAGCGCAACGCCTTCATCGGCGGCTTCGTGCTGATGCTCGCGCTGGCGGGCACCTTCCTCTTTCAGCGCAACCGCATCAACAAGGAGCGGCGCCGCAGCGAGGAGCTGCTGCTCAACATCCTGCCGGAGGAGGTGGCCGAGGAACTGAAGGAGAAAGGAGAAGCGGACGCCAGGCACTTCGACACCGCCACCATCCTCTTCACCGACTTCAAGGGCTTCACGCAACTGAGCGAGAAGGTCACCCCGGCCGAGCTCGTGGCAGAATTGAACACCTGCTTCAAGGCTTTCGACGGCATCATGGGCAAGTACCGCATCGAGAAGATCAAGACCATCGGCGATGCGTACATGGCCGCTGGAGGATTGCCCGACCCGCAGCATGGCTCACCCGCCGATGTGGTGCGCGCAGCTTTGGAGATGCAGGAGTTCATGCAACAGCACAAGGCCGAACGCGAAGCTGCGGGCAAGCCCTACTTCGAGATGCGTGCGGGCATTCACACCGGCCCCGTGGTGGCGGGCATTGTGGGCGTGAAGAAGTTCCAGTACGACATCTGGGGCGATACGGTGAACACCGCCAGCCGCATGGAGAGCAGCGGCGAGGTGGGCAAGGTGAACATCAGCGAGGCCACCTATGACCTGGTCAAGAACGAACCGGGTATCATCTTCACCCCGCGCGGCAAGGTGGAAGCGAAGGGCAAGGGGGGGCTTGACATGTATTTCGTGGAAGGGCAGCCCGCCATCGCCTAAGGCTATGGCGCATGAAGGGAGAGATGCCTTTGTGGGGTGGCGCAGAAGCTCTGGAGCAGGGCAGGCTTGACTTCGCGAGCCGAAAGGCGTGCCGGAACGAAGCGTGCAGAGGACGGCCCCGGACCCCTGCGGCTCCCTGATCCTTCCGATCAAGTTGCCCGCCGGCTCAGCACCACCTCCGCCAGCCCCAGCGCCGCGATCAGCCCCTGCAGCCAGAAGAGTTCCGTCATCAGCACCTGCACACCGATCCAGACGAGGGTGCCCAGCCCTAGGACCATTGCCGCACGGGGAGCATGCCTGTTCCGCCGCAGCGTGAGCATGAGGCCGGCGCAATGCCCCAGGCCGAGCATGGCGAAGAGGATCACGCCCGGCCGGAAATAGTCCGCGAAGAGCGTGCTGTGCATGAAGCCGGCCGGCAATCGGAGCAGCGAGCCATCGGGGGCCAGCATCAGCAGCAGCCCTCCGACCAAGGCGTTCACGGCCAGGAAGGCTTGGACGAGGAGCAGGGCGGTGCGCATGGGGTGAAGGTCGCGCGCCGGGCGGTCCGGGAAGCTGATGCGGGTCACCGTGCGTGCTCCGTTCCTTTGCGGGGTGTGCTACTCCACCACGCTGGACCGCGACCTGAAGGCGCTGGAGCAACGGCTGAACCGCCGGATGCTCGTGGACAGCAAGCGCGGGGAGGGCACGATCGAGCTGGACCTGCCGTTCGAGCGTGCGACGGCCTTTGCCCGCCCGCTGAGCCCGGTGGTGAGCAGCCGGTCACCGGAACGGATCAGCGTGCAGCGGTGGGGGCTCCTGCCGCGATATGTGCGCACCGAGGAGGAGGCCGCGGAGTTCCTGAAGCGCACACCGACCTTCAATGCCGTCAGCGAGGAGGTGGAGGCGAAGCGCAGCTACAAGCACGCATTCACGCAGGGGCAGCGCTGCCTGGTGCCGGTGACAGGCTTCTTCGAATGGCGGCACGAGGGCAAGGTGAAGGTGCCGTACCGGATCGGGCTCAAGGGCGGCGACGTGTTCTGCCTCGGCGGGCTGTGGGAGGAGCACGAGGGTATGGACACCTACACGGTGCTCACCACCCGCGCGAACCCGCTGCTGGCCTTCATCCACAACAGCAAGCAGCGCATGCCGGTGATCATTCCGGAGGCGCAGTGGGACGCCTGGCTCTCGCCCGACCTGCCGCCAGCCGAGGTGAAGCGGTTGTGCGAGCCCTTTCCGGAGGAGGAGATGGAGGCGGAGCGCCTGGGGGCGGGTCCTGTCCAGGGCACCTTGTTCTGAAGCGGAACCTGTCCGGCGATGGGTGCGCGGCTCGAAGGGCGCGGCGCATCCCGCGGGAACGGGGTCGCGTACCGCGCCCTACGCGGGGCTTGCCACCATCACCAGGCTTTCCGGAACGAAGCGCACGCCGAGGAACTCGATCTCCGGCTCGCGGAGCACGGTGGTCCGTTGGAGCGTGAACCCGCCGGCCTGCAGGACCCGCTCCCAGTCGGCCTGTTCATAGGTGGTGAACCCGAACGCGGTGAACGGCATCTTCTCCATCGATGACCGCGTGCGCAGCACCGCGGTGAAGGTGCCGCCTGGTCTCAACACGCGTCGCAGCTCATGCAGGTGCGGCAAGGGGTCATCCCAAAAGTACACCACGTTGATGCAGAACACGCGGTCGAAGGCGCCATCCGCAAAGGGCATGCGGTCGCTCGTTCCATGCACGAGCTGAAGCTGGCCGGAGGAGAGGAGCCGGGCGTTGCGCGCAGTGGCCTCCCGCACCATGTCCTCGCTGAGGTCGAGGCCGAAGAGCTTCAAGCCCTGCGCCTTGCTCGCCAGTTCGGGGAAGAACAGGCCGTTGCCGGGGCCGATCTCCAGCACGCTCATGCCGTCCCGCAGGTCGAGCGCGTTCCATGCGCCTTCGTACAGGGCCCGGTTGGCAGCGTTCATGCGTTCGCCCACCTTACCGGCCATGAAGCCGTGCGGCCTGCGCAATTGGGCGGCCAGCTGCTGGTGCGTGGGGCCCTTGAACAGCAGGCGGAGGAATTGGAGCGGGTTCATGGCCCAAAGGTGGGCATGAAGGGAACCTCCGTCGCTTGACGGACCGTCCAAGGCCATCGCATGTCGCGATGCGCGGCCGATGGCCATCCAAGGCTGCGCACGATGGGCCGGGACAGTCGCCGCAGCGGGCCCGCTTCAACGGATCAGCAGCGGCCACGATCGGGTGAGCCCGTTCCGCTCAAGCACCAGGCGGTAGGCGCCAGCGGGCAGGCGGTGTGTTCCGATGCGGCCGTCCGTCGTGGTGCCGGTGAGCAGCACACGTCCCGTGGCGTCGCACACGGTGAACGCCGTGGGGCCGGTGAGACGCGGAACGTTGACGTGGTCCGTGGCCGGGTTGGGGAAGGGGGCGCCATCCCCTTCCATCAGGTCGCTGGTGGTGACGGAGATGCAGGAGGCCTGCACTTCCGGTAGCGTGGAACACCCCGGTGCGTTCCCGGTGATGGTCGGTACGGGCAGGGCCGGGGACAGGACCCGGTCGCAGATGGCCTGCACATGGCAGTAGGAAAGCTGTGGGTTGTTGTCGATCTCCAGCGAACCGATGCCCAACGGATGGTCGAACGCGCTGATGTCGCTCAACACCGGGTTGCCTTCAAGCCAGAGCATGCCGCAGGTGTCGAGGCCCAGGAACGCGGAGGTGATGGACACCAGCTGCGGGCAGGTGAGGAACTCCAGCCCACCGCCGATGTGCGTGATGGTGTTCGATCCGCTGAAGGAGGTGAGCGTGCCGCCGATCCGGACATGCTGTTCCACCGTATCGAGGCTCGGCAGGATGTCGAGCTGCACGACCCCATCGAGACCCAGCAGCAGACCGCCGGCGCGGGACAGGTTGGGCAGGGCGGTGGAAGCGGGCAGCAGCGGCGAGCTGAGCTGGAGCTGTCCGCCAATGGTGGTCAACTGGGTGCCACCGGTGATATTGACCGCTCCGGGCGCGATGATGCGGAAGTCGCCCCCGACGTGGTGGAGCGAATTGGGCACTGCGGCGGAAGCCACCGGGGCACCGGCCGTGATGGACCAGGAGCCCATCACCGAGTCGATCTGGCCCAGGCCGGCAAGGCTGCTCATCCGCTCGCCGCCCTATACTTCCAGATCGCCCCCCACGACGCGGAGCGCGCCCAGGCCGTTCAGCCCCTCCAGGCTGTCCACATCGGTGGCGCGCAGGTCGCCCTCCACGCGCTGCAGGGATTGCAGGCCATTGAAGGAGCGCCAGCGCTGGCAATCGGTCACCAGCAGGTCGCCGCCGATGTGGCTCAATGCGCCGAAGCCGGTGAAGTCGTATGGGCCCGGGAAGGTCTGGGTGAGCACGAGGTCGCCGGTGATCGCCGTCAGGGCGCTGAAGCCCGAGAGGTCGTCGATGTTGATGCCGGTGATGATGAGGTCACCGGGCAGGGTGTCGCAGCCCCCGTAGGTCGCGGCATAGGTGTCGGCGTCGGTCTGGGAAGCGATGGTGACCGTACCCGTGGGGCATTGGGCCGCGAGGATGGTCGTGAGGAGGGTGGAACACAGGCCGGTGATCGCGCGCATGCTGGGACGACGGAGGACCGGCGGGCGGGTTGCCTGGCAGGGGCCCACCGGCCCGATCAGCCCCGCATGGCGGCGGCGAGCTCCGGGTAGGTGATGGCCAGGTGCGAGGTGTGGCGGATGCACCGGCCCTGATGGATCACCAGGACCTGGGGCGACTCGTGCCGCACGCCGTAGCGCTGGGCGATGGCGTCCGACAGGGCACGGTGCCGCAACAGGTCCAGCAGGTACGTGGGCCCATCGGCCACTTCCCAGGCCCGCTGGAGGCGGTGCAGGGCCGTGCTGCTGATGGAGCAGCGCGTGCTGTGCTTGAAGAGCAGCACCGGCCGTCTGGCGGATGCGGCATCGATGGCGTCCAGCTCGTCGAGGGCGGTGAGGGGGGGCCAGGACATGGCCGCGAAGGTCGGGCGGGAAGAGCTGCAGGGCTCGGTGTGCCCGGTCACCGGTGCGGATCGCTATTTTGCCGGCGGCCGGGTGACGGTGTTCCCGTCAGTGACACCCGGAGCCGTACCGTACAGCCATGAAGAATGTCCTCCGCCCCTGATGAACGCACTTCCGACCTTCGCGAGGTGAACCTGCGGACCGCCGTGCCCGGTGAAGCGCACGTGGAGACGGAGATGGCCGCGCTGGCCGCCCGTTTCATCAACAGCACCAACCGCCACGTCTTCCTCACCGGCAAGGCGGGCACCGGCAAGACCACCTTCCTGCACCGGCTGGCCAGCAGCACCCACAAGCGCTACGTGATCCTGGCGCCCACGGGCATCGCCGCCTTGAACGCGAAGGGCGTCACCATCCACAGCCAGTTCCTGCTGCCCTTCGGCGCCTTCCTGCCCGAGAAGCAGCGACCGGCGGACATCCCCGATGGCGCCTTCCACGACCAGGACACGCTCACGCGGCGCCATCCGCTGAACGCCATACGGCGCAATGTGCTTCGCGAAGTGGACCTGCTCATCATCGACGAGGTGAGCATGCTGCGCGCCGATGTCCTGGACGCGATCGACTTCCGGATGCGGGCCGTGCGCCAGAACCGACGCGAGAGCTTCGGCGGCGCGCAGGTGCTGCTGATCGGCGACCTGTACCAGCTGCCGCCCGTGGTGAAGGACGAGGAGTGGCGTGTGATGCAACGGTATTACGCCAGCATGCATTTCTTCGAGAGCCAGGTGCTGAAGCAGCACGGCTACGCGCACATCGAGCTGGACCGCATCTTCCGGCAGCAGGACGATCGCTTCATCCGCATCCTGAACAACCTGCGCGACGACCGGGTGCGGCCGGAGGACGTCGACGAGCTGAACGCGCACTACCGGTCCAGCATCCCCGCCGCGGACAGCGAGGGCGTGATCACCCTCACCACGCACAACCACAAGGCCGACGAGATCAACCAGCAGGCGCTCACCCGGCTGCCGGGCCAGGCGCACGCGTTCGAGGCGGACATCGACGGCGACTTCCCGCAGAGCATGTACCCCGTGCTGGAACGGATCGAGCTCAAGGTGGGCGCGCAGGTGATGTTCGTGAAGAACGATCCGGAGAAGATGTACTTCAACGGCAAGCTGGCGCGGGTGGAAGCGCTGGACGATGAGGGCATCACGGTGCGCATGTACGACGGGGTGGGGGATGCGCCTTCCGCCGCCACCTACAAGCTGAAGCGCGAGACCTGGGAGAACAAGCGCTACGTGGTGAACGCGGCCACCAAGGAGCAGGAGGAGGAGGTGCTGGGCACCTTCGAGCAGTATCCCATCAAGCTGGCGTGGGCCATCACGGTGCACAAGAGCCAGGGCCTCACCTTCAGCAGGGCCATCATCGACGTGGGGCAGGCCTTCGCCCCGGGGCAGGTGTACGTGGCGTTGTCGCGCCTGCGCTCGCTCGACGGGCTGATCCTGCGCACGCGCATCGATCCGGCGGTGGTGAGCACGGACAAGGACGTGGTGGCCTTCACGCAGCGCGGCGAGCAGCAGGAGCCGCTGCCGCAGCAGCTGCACGCCCAGCAGCGCGCCTACCTCCAGCAGCTGCTCACCGGCACCTTCGACCTCGGCGAGCTGCTGCGCAAGGTGGAGTGGACGCAGAAGGACCATCCGGAGACCGCGCAGTTCGAGGATGATTCCATGAAGACCGCGCTGCAGCTGCTGCGGGACAGCCTGCGCAACGAGGAGGAGAACACGCGGAGGTTCCAGGGTCAGCTCATGCGCCTGCTGTTCGAGGACAAGCGGGAGGAGCTGCTGGTGCGGATCGACAAGGGCGGCGCCTACTACGGCGACCTGCTGCAGGAACGGATGAAGGCCCTGGTCCGCCACATGGCCCAGGCCGAGCTGTTGAGCCGGACGAAGGAGTACACCAACGCGCTGAAGGAGATCGACGGCATGCTGATGAAGCGGATCGCCACCATCGCCAAGGTGGGCTACCTCACGCGCTGCATCCTCAACGGCGAGGAGATCCAGCGGCCGAAGGACGTCGAGCAGGGGCTGGCCGCCAAGCGCGCCGCCCTGGTGGGCGAGGCGCGCGCCTGGGCCGAGGAGAACCGGCCGAAGGGCAAGACCGGCAAGCGCAGGAAGCGGCAGTCGGATGATGAAGCATCAACCGATGGCGACCGTAGCGGCGACCCATCGGGTCGCCCAGCGAAGGGCGCCACCTACGCCACCACCTATGCCCTGGTGAAGGAGGGCCTGTCGGTGGAGGAGATCGCCCGCAAACGCCAGATGGCGCGCAGCACCATCGAGGGGCACCTGGCGCGCGGCATCGGCGAGGGGCTGGTGGAGCTGGACGGCCTGATGCCCGACGCGGAACGCGACCTCATCGCCGACTGGATGCGCGAGAACCCGGCCAAGGGGCTGAACGAGGCGGCGGGCCACTTCGACGGTCGCTTCGGCTATGGCCAGCTGCGGATGGTGCAGGCCTGGGTGAAGCGCGAGGCCTGACCGGCCGACGGTCATTGCGGATCCGAGTCCACCGGGCTCCGTATTTTCCCGCCATGTCCCGCTCCATGCACACCCCCGACGCGCAGGGCTACATCCCCTTCATCCACAACTACTGCGACCGGCGCTGCGAGCGCTGCCGCTTCGTGCGGCAATGCCGCGTGGGCGCGGTGGACGTGGATGATGTTGGCGAGGCCGAGGACGCCGTGGCCGATGAGAGCCCCGAGGACCTGCGCAAGCGTTTAATGAAGCTCATGGGCCTCAGCGAGGAGGACATGGCCGCCCTGGACGCCGCCAAGGAGGAGCGGCAGAACGAGCCGGTGGACCCGTTGGAGGACGCGCGCGAGAAGGCCGAGATGGCCGAATGGCAGCGCGAGCAGGAGGCCCTGGACCGCAAGGTGGACGCGCACCCGCTGAGCGGCATGGGATCCACCTACCTCGATCTCGTGCACGCGTGGAGCGAGGCGCGCGAGGAGTCGTTGAAGGCCCGCGGCGTGCAGCTGCACCACCGCATGGGCGTGGACATCCCCGCGGAACTGCGCACACCCGAGATGCTGGTGCTGAGCGAGGCCGTGCAGGAGGTGCTGTGGTTCCACACCATGATCCACGTGAAGCTGCAACGCGCGCTGCACGGCAAGCTGGACGACGACGATGATGACCCGGTGCAGTGCGACTGGAACGGCACGGCCAAGGTGTGCGTGGATGCGGTGGACCGGTCGATCGCCGCGTGGGACATCATCGTGGAACTGCTCCCCGAAGAGGCCGACGATGCCCTGCCCATGCAGGAGCTGCTGCGCCGGATCCGCAAGGGAATGGACACCGAGTTCCCCGATGCGATGAGGTTCATCCGCCCCGGCTTCGGTGCGGACCTGGGCGGGTGAGGGTGCACAGGGCCATGTGGAGCGGATCCGATAGCTTCAGGGTCCGATCCATTCGCACATGAGCCGTTGCCTTCCCCTCTTCACCATCGCGCTGCTGTTCGCCGCATCCGCCTCAGCCCAGTTCGGACCACGGACG
>Ga0073899_10006080_pt1 | contig 10451 bp, 11 predicted proteins | sample KloWWTmetaKNB5Ph_FD_88975 | JGI IMG/M metagenome (GOLD analysis project Ga0073899, IMG submission 88975) | Active sludge microbial communities from Klosterneuburg, Austria, studying microevolution and ecology of nitrifiers - Klosterneuburg... | ecosystem: Engineered > WWTP > Aerobic digester >...
AGCCCGCTTTTTGTAGTGATGTTCCCGAAGGAATTCACCCGCTTTGCTTAGTTGCCGCGTGGAACCGGCTGCGGACCAGCAGCAGCGGTAATGCTGCGTGACAACTTCAGGTTGTAGCTGTTGTTGTAGTTCTGCTGCGGATTGCCAGTTTTGTAAGACGCGCTGGAAATTGCAAAACCAACCACCGGCAAGCCGAAGTAAGTTTGCGAACCCGTCGCGCTGCTAGCTGCTGTGCCAGATGCGGTCGTGGTGATCGAACCGTCAATCGAAGCCAGTTGAGCGAACACTGACGAGAAGCCGAGTGTCAACCAACCGCCTTCTTTGCCAGCCGTTGCAACAGTAGCGCCAGCGTTTTGCACCGGAACGATACCAACCGTGTTTTTCGAGCCGAGCACGAAGCTGGCACCAGCGGAAGTTACGCCACCGAAAGAAATCACGTTAGCTTCGTAGCACAGAGCATTGCCCTTAGCTGCAGGCGGAAGCGGCGAGAAGTCGTCATTGGTTACACCAACGAATTCTTCACGGTCCGTCGAGCTGAGCGTTACGCTGTCGCAAGAAACACCGTTAACCGGATCCCAAGCGTTTTCGAACGGGTCGAGCGCAACGGTTGCGTTGACATAACGGTTCTTCGTGGGCATCGTGATGACCCAGTCGGTACCGATTACGCCGTCAGACGTGAACGCGTACTCGCCGAACACCTGGTTGTGCATCATCGTTGCGGAAACTGCATCGACTGACTCGAGGAAGTTTGCAACGTAAACGCTACCGTTCCAGTTAACGACGCTAACCGTCGAAGAACCAGTTCCCAAGTTAGGCAGAATGTCGCCCGAACGTGTGATCGAACCGCGGAGCGTGCTCCAGCCGTCAAGTGCGACTGCGTCGTAGCCAGTGCTGGCGCCGCCGAGTGCATTCAACAACGTGCCGCTACCGAAGAGGCCGCCCGAAGGAGCGCTCAACGTTGCGGTCGTCAGACCGGTCACCGATGCGTCGGTAACAAGCTTACAAGCCGGAACGCCAGAAACGTGGGTTACGTCTTTGCCGAGAGCCGACGCCGGGTTGATGGTCGCCATTTCGAGAATCTCGACGTAACCTTCACGGGTACGGTCAAGGGTCGTCAGGGCAGCCGAGTCATCCGAGTAAGCGAAGTTACGGAAAATCGCGCCAGTAGCTGGGATCTTCGGATTGGTACAGCTCTTGTCACCAGTGACAACAGCGCCGCCGGTACCGGTATCGATAACAGCTGCAGTCCACACGTCTTTCGGCGAGAGGAACAAGTTAAAGTCAAGAACCTCTTGCGAGTTCTTGCCTTCAAGGAAGCGGACCTTTACAGCCTTCGGATTGTCGGTCGTGTTAACGACTGACAGAAGGGTATTGGTACCGGCACGAACCGTGTAGTACGGGTAGACCAGGGCTTGACCAAGGCCATCGCCGTTAACATAAACGGCATTGGCAGCACCCGCCATAGCGAGAGCGCCAGCACCCGCGAGAGCGGAAAACAGCGCCTTTTGCTTGAACGTATTCATAGTTAGATTTGACTCCTCTGCATTGAGTTTTTGAGTGATCACTTTAGAACCAACAGCAATATTAATTTTTTCGGACATTTGCCCTTGAGATAAAGTTTACAACAGATTTTATTTACGGATCAACCAAAGTTCTCCGTTCAGTGGAATCCATTGCTCTTCGACCGGAATCGTCTGCAAGCGCCTTCCTACGCCTCGAATCATAACCGGCAGCGTTGTCTGCGCGCGGACCGTGCACAACGTCTCCGTGCAGGTGGCTTTTTCGACCGTCGCCGCCAGGAATCCCATCCGCCGCATCGTTTCACCGTACTCGGTGGCTGTAATTCCGGCTCGCGAAGCCTCCGATAAAAAAGCGAAAGAATCCTCGAAACGCTTGTCTGTCAAGGCTTTCCAGCGCGCGGTAGAGCGCTCGACCGCACGAGCCTGCAAGCTTTCAGGCGTCGCCTTAACGACCACCGATTCTGTCGTAGCCGCACAGGACGTGATGAGCGGAACTATCAGGAAGGAGGCGATGATGAGGTAGAGGCGAGATTTCATGGTTCTAAATACGGTGCCGTGGGAGCTATTTTTGACGAGAAACGCGTGTTGCACCAATACAACAAGTCGACCTAGGGCTGGGAGTTACCGGCCGGAATTCGCAGCGACTGATTGAATTCGCTAGGGATTTTCTCGGCTGCACGGCGATCTTTGATCGCTTTATGCGCCTCTCCCGAAGCTGGGAGTTCTGCAGTACTTATTTGAGGAAGCAACGACTCAACCTTAGACATTTTTTGTCGCAGCTCGTCGACAATTCCTCGTGTCTCTTCGGGGGTTGTCATGATTCGCGGCGTAATGAGCATCACCAGCTCACTTCGATCAGAGTTCCAGCCCTGCGTGCCGAATAAACCGCCGAGAACCGGAATCGTGGACAGTAGCGGCACCCCCGCAGTACTGTTGCCGCCTTTGTCCTGAATGAAACCGCCCATAAGAATCGTGTCGCCGGAAGCCACCATGACGGTCGTGCTGACACTTTTCTGATCAATGTCCGGATTAGTTCCAGACGCGGAGGGAGTCGAACTGCTGATCTGCTGTTGAATATCAAGAAATACGTTGGTGCCGCTAACGCGAGGTGTCACGTTTAAGGTGACTCCAGTCGGAATGTATTGGGTCGTATTTGTGGTGGTGTTCCCGGTCGTCGTGGGAGTGGTGACGGTTCCAGTCACAACCGAGATTTGTTGTCCTGACGTAAACGATGCTTTCTGGTTATCCAGCGTAATTAGCGTTGGGGAAGCGATAGTACGAATTTGCTTTGTGCTTTGAAGGGTGTCGAGAGCAGCCTTAACTGCGTTCCCTACAGCCCCCGTGTAATTAAAGCCGCTGCTTAACCCCGAGAGCGAGTCACGGCCGAGGGTGCCCACGCCATTTTCTGAAGTCATACGATTAGCCGGTGACTCGGGCTTGCCGGTGAAAAGTCCGCTTAGTCCAAAGGACAAATCGCCCGTTAGCTGAATTTGCGCGATCTGAACTTCGATTGCAATTTGTTTTGGAGGAGTGTCCAGTTTCTTGATTGCCGCTTCAATCGCGGCGTACTCGGACGGCGTCCCAACAATCAGCAGCGCGTTTCGATCCTTGTCGGCAATAACAGTCGCGTTGCGAGCCAGCCCGATAGCTTGATTCGCAGTTCCCGCTGCACTGGTGGCGATGACTGGTCTCGCTACAGTCGGCGGCGGATTGTTCAGCGTGTTCCCCGGCGTGAAAACTGGTTGGCCGACAATGGGCGACACCGGTGGCTGTGTAAGTGTAGAAACTGACTGGCCAGGCGCGACGGTTGCCTGTGTCGATGGGGTAGCACGGCCTGTAATTGCTTGCTGAAGTATGGCTTGCAACTTGTCCGCTTGACCATACTGCACGTAGTAAACATAAAGCCTGGCCCCTCCACCCGCGTCTGTGCCCTTATCCAACCGCTCCAGCCACTGTCGGGCCTCAAGGATTACGTCGCGTTGCGGCGAGATCAGCAATATTGCGTTCATGCGTTCGATCGGCACGATACGCAGCAGACCCGCAAACGGATTCGTAGCAGCGGGGAAGATTTTCTCCCAGTCCGCCGCGACCGTTTTTACATCAGCGGACTCAAGCGGATACAGCAGGAACGACATGCCCATCATGAGATTCACGTCGAACATTTCGGCGATTTCAAGGAGATTACGAATCTCTGCCTCAGTGCCCGACAGGAACAACAGGTTGCGCAATTCATCAACACGAATCGCCGGCGGTGTCGTGACCTTCACGAAAGGCAGCATCACCCGCTCAAGCTCCTTCGCCCCGATGAATTTCACCGGAAGAATCACCACGCTTGCGCCAGCACCTGACCGCAATTGAGCGCGCGGTGGATTGGTGCCAAGATTGGCGCCACCTTCCGGCAGCACGCGCCAGTACGCGCCATCACGCACAAGAACCGCCTTGACCGAACGAAGCAATGTCTCCAGCGTTGGGATGACATCTGAGCGACGAATGCCGCGTGCGGTGCGCACGGTTACGGTACCTGTGACAGCGGGGTCAATGATGAAGCTCTCGTTGAGCAAATCACCGAGCAGGTTCTTGACGATTTCGCGAATGTCTCCGTTTTCAAACGTCAGTGTCACCAGACTGGATGAATCCGGTGCCGGGGCGGCGGGCGGCTGTGGAATACGATAGGTGCGCCCGCTGCCGAGCGCCATCTTGACCCGATCTTCGTCTGCCTTGGGTTGCTCCTTGGGCTCAACGGTAACACCTGATACAGCCGGTGCGCTGGCGACGGTCCTCGGCATCAACCCTGATTTTGCGGCGTTGGCTTCGGCCCCTTTGCCCGTTGGATCGTTGGCACATGAGGCCAGAAGCGAGGTGATCGCCAGCAGCGTCCCCGCGCCAAAGCGCACGGTTGCAAGGGTGTGTTTTTGTAGTGTCATATCGGTATCCTACTTACCACCGGCTTGCTGACGTGCAAGTCGGCGTCTCTCGAGCATTTCCCCAACGCTTATCACTTCACGCGGCTGCGTGGGGTCACGCGCACCTTCAGGAACAACCAGTCCGTTCGGGAACACCCTTTGACTGGGCGGTGCCGCCGGTCCCGCTGTTGCCACGGCAGGTGCGGCGGCAGTAGCAACGGGCTGTGGCTGCGGAGGCGTTTGCGGTTGGCCGACTTGACGCGGTGGCACCATCGGCTGCGCTTGAGCAACAGGCTGCGGCGGAGCGACTGGCATCGGGACTCGCCCTGATGCCGTGAACTTGGCAAGCTCTAGAACATCGGTTTCACCAGCAAATGCGAGTGTGAGTTTTGAAGATTCAACTTTGCTGACCTTCATCTCCTGCAACTGATCGCCCTCACGTACGCTCTTGACACGATTGGAAGCGATCTCCCGCACCTGCGCGATCTTTACTTCGCCCAGGTCGGTCACACCGATGAGCTGATAGAGCCCACGACGCACTTGCGGCTTGGGAGGTTCGGGGGCGACGGCAACCAACTGTGTCGGTGCCGGTTTGCGATTAGGGTTCAGCAGTGGCCGCTCGGCAATTTGTGCGTAGGCCGATGCTTCCGATTGCATCGTGAAGTCCGGAAAAACACCGGCTGCGTCGTGCTTCGCATTTGCTGCCCGCAACGAAATCTGTGGCTTGCCCAATGCGTCGCCCCAGTCTGTTTCGATGCCCAGCGCAATCACGAGCAGCCCCGCGACCACGACAAGTATGTTTCTGAGGCTAAACAAGCTACTCACGATTTTGCCCCCGCCGTCGTCGCTGCGCCAGTCGCTGGTCTGGCGGCTTTCGACACGTCTTTCGGCCCGTACGCCTGCACTTCAATCTGTGCGGACACTTCCGGCTCCTGGTTCGGTGCTGGCTTGTAGCCGCGAGGAACGGTTGCGCGCAATGTGACGTTTTCGACGAACAAATAGGGCATCGTTGTTTCTATCGCGAACAACGTCTTCTGCAGAGCGGCAGGCGTCGCGTTGAATCCGATGTTCAGCGAATAGAGGCGAAATCCGGCATCGTCCTTGACCGTCGTTGGCTGGATTGACGTCAATCTCGCGCCATTGGATTCGAGCATGGGGCGAACAAGATCGGTCAGCTCGGCGCCGGCAAGCGTTGGCGCGGTGCTCTTGAGGAAAAAGCGCGAGCTTTCGCGCGCCTTGATGACATCAAGCGCTTTCTGATGCTCGCCTCTTTGTGAAGCAACTCTGCGGTAACGATCAATACGCTCTTCAGCACTGGCGCGAACACTGTCATAACGCTGATGCAACAGATACACCGGAACAGCGATGCTCGCAACAATCGCACAAAGCGCAAGCAGCGTGAGCGTCACCGCGAGGGCGCGCCCGCGAATACCGACCGGAAGCGTCACGATTTTTTCTCCGAAGCTGCGGGTGTACCCGTTGCTGGCGCTGCCGGATATGCCGTAGCTGGCGCTTTCTTTGGCTCAGCCGCAGGTGCAGGCGGACTTGGGTTCGGCGGTGCGGAGGGTGCGGGATTGCTGGTTGCCGCATTACCAGTGCTCGTCGGCTGGGGTGCGGGAGACTTCGCGATGGTCGGCGCGCCCGCAGGCGCAGCCGGCGTCATCGGAACAGTCATCAGCGTGTTGACGTCCGACAGCAGCAACTGCTTGGGTGCAGCAGCAGCAACCAGCTCGCCAGCGATATGAAAACGCTCGGCCGTTGGCGCCACGCGGGTCATGGTGGCCTTGAACGCGGGATCCTTGAGCAAAGGTGATTCCTGAACGATCTGGAGGATCTTGCCGCCGCTACCGGTTTCGCCCTGAACAATGACTTCGCGGCTCTTCTGGTTAGGGATCGTCTTGATTTCCAGGGTTTGCGCCCAGGTGTCGTCAGGCAAACGTTTGGTCAAATCCTCCAGCACCTGCACAACCAGCGGTGACCCGTGCTTTCTCGACAACGGCAGGTTGTAGTCGTTCACCTGCTTCTCAAGTTGTTTCTGCAGCACGCTCGCGGCTTCAGCTTCCGCTTTTTGCGCCGTCTCAATCGGCTGCAATTCGATAACGTATTGCCGCTTTTGCCAGAGCGGCAGCGCGATGAGCGCGGCGATCAGGAGCCCGCACAATCCGGCGAGCGCCAGGTTGACCCAGCCGCTGCGGCTCGTTGCCTGGGCGTTGCGCTCGGAGGTATGCGCCAGAAGGTCGATGCCAGTATCAACGTCAGCTGGCGCGAGCAGCAGTCGCGATATGGTCAGGCTTTTTTTGCCAGCCGCTTCAAGCAGCGGTGCTACCCGGGCGCGCGGTACGGCTGCGAGTTCGACGGTACACATACCGGAACCGGTGTCGCGATTCTTTACGCGAAAGTCGTAGTAAAGCTCGCTGGCACGCAACGGCGTCAAGCGGTCCAACTCATAAGAGAGCACCTGAGCGAGTTTGTCCTCAACCGCCAGCGGCAATTCGACCTCACGACGAAAGCCGTTACTTTCGCCGATCACGAGCGCAACATCACCGCCGCTTTGCGCCATCGCGGAATGTGCAAACGGTTTGTGCTGGTCAAGCGGCGCACCTGCTGCCCAGAACCGATCATCTGCAAGCGACAGCATGGCCGGGCGACGCGATTGAGTCAAGCGCGCGCGCCAGGCCGCCGGCACACACTCCCACAATTGCTGCCGCCACCACGAAGCAATGTGGCCAACGCTCTGCTGAAAGGATGGACGGTTAAGCGACGCTTCAGCCATTGGTCGCTACCGGGTTGGCTGAGGGCGACGGTGCGTCAGCTGGCAAGCCTTTTTGCCAGAGGAAAAATTGTGGTCGTCCGCGCTGGGCACCGCCCAACCGCAGACTTGCCTCGCGTGAGGCGCGCACGCCGCTGCTTGCGACCACGTCGGCGCGAATGCGAATGGAATTCTGCGCCGAGGCGAAGTAGGAGCTGCTGAATGGAATGGGGGGAACCGGCGCGCCATCACGCAACGCCTGATCACGTTGCTCAACCCAGGCTTCGACCTGTGCGGGATCCAGCCCCGGCACCACGCGCAGCACTGCCAGCGTGGCGGACTGCGGGTCTACACCCGGCGACCGCGCGTTGACGGTCAGCAACGGCGCAACCTTGCTATAGAGTTTCGGGTCCACGCCCATAACGTTTTGTAGTTCCTCAATGGCAATAAAAAAGTCATTCTTCGGAAGCACCTTTTTGCCAGCGGCACGATAGTCGTCCGCTTCGGCACCGTTTGGTCGCTTCAGATTGTCGGCGTCTGTCCAATCCTTGATGGCAGCGACAATCGCGTTGGCATCCCCATCACTTGCGCCGGCAGACATGAACATTTGTTTGAGTAGGGGCTCGGCTGCAAAGTTCAGATCGATTTTAGCAGCCTCGTTTCGGGCGGAAACGGCTATCTGCTGGCCGTTTTCGATCCAATTGTGCACAACGCCGTCTGCTTTCCATTGCGCAAGCGCCATCTGGGCGTCGGCGGAACGCGGCCTGGTTATCTCGTAGACCATTCGATTGACCGCGCCGTCAGCGGCCGCCTGCGCGGACGCGCCGGCCAGCGTATTGGCTGTGACCTGTGTGCTCACGCGCTGGTTGTCGCTGAACGAAAGCGCAATCACCGACATGAAAATAACAAGGCCGAGCACCATGATCAGCGCAATACCGCGCTGCTGGCGTCGGGATGGAAGCTGCTGGCAACTCATCGCCTGGTCACGCCCTGAATGATGCAACGCTGGCGCTGAAAGTCGAAGTTGCAGCCGATGGCCTGCGACAGTTTGAGCGGAATGACCAGTTCAGGCCAGCGGCGATCACCGGTCTCGGCAATCATGATCTTGAGCATTGACGGCATGCGGACACTCTCCGACCACTCGTCAACCCAGGTGCCGGAATCGGGACTCGTCACCGGATCGTCGCCCGGATCGAAGTACGAGATGGCTAGCGATTCGACGTTGTCTGCGAGGACGATGGGTTCGGCCGATCCCAAATCGGGAATCGCTTTTTCTTCCGGATCAGGCGCAAGCCGTCGCAACACGAGCTGGCTCTTGCTGCCGCTTTTGGTCACGGCCAGTTGCCACCACAGCACGCCGCCTTCGGCGATCTGCGATGTCACGGGTGCGAGATAGGTGAGACTTTCGCGGGCACCGGCAAACTTGAGCGGCTGGCCCACTTCACGCCGCCAGCGCAGCGGCAATGTGCCACTGATGTGTTCGCCGAGAAACGCTTGCGTACGGGCGTATTGCTCGGTGCGCTCGGACAGATCGTTCGCGGCACCGGTGCTGCGCTCGGCGCCACGCACCGTGCCCATGAGGATACCGGCCAGCAGCGCGAGCAAAATCATCGCCGCCAGCAATTCGATCAGCGTGAATCCGCGTTGCTTCATGGCGTGAGTCGCGGTATGGCCAGCAGTGTCGTGAGTTCGAAGCTGCGCGTCTTGTCCGCAAAGCTCTGATCCGGATCGACGATGACGACGCGGGCAACCAGTCGCTTCAATTCGAGCGGCGGGCGAATTGGATTGTCGGCATCGTCAACCGGCTCGGGCGATACCGACAGCGTCCACGCCAGACGACCATCGGGCGAAGTGCCTGACTCGGCGCCGTCGTTCAACGATTTCTCTACGCCGGCACCGGCAAGCAAGCCCTGAGCAAGCGTCATGGCTCGCGTGTAGTCGCTGGTGATCGAAGCCGAGCGCATGCCTGTCGCGAACACCTGCGCGAGCGCGGACAGGCACAGCGCAGCGATGACGATGGCGACGATGACTTCGAGCAGCGTGAAGCCGCCCACATGCTGCCTGCGCGCGATCATGCTTCTTCGATCGCCACGCGACCGGTGAGCCAGCTGATGTCCACGCGGTACGCGCGCTCCTTGTACTTGAGCGTCACGCGCCCGCCCGTCGAGCCGCCATCTGCGTAAAAGCGCACGAAGGCGTGTTTCTCGTCGACGGTCTCGGCGACCGTGGTGGTGAGTTCGAGCGCAATACCCTCGGGCCATTTGCCGCGACGCTTGCCGCCGGGCAGCTGAAAGGTGCGGTCTTCAAGATTGAATTCGACGCCGACATCGGTGCGATTGGCGATGGCTTCACTACGCGCAAAACGCAACGCCTGCGCCACGGCGCGAGCGGCGGCACGGTGTTCGGCGGCGCTGACACCGGAGGAAAAAAGTGGTGACGAAAGCGCTGCGAGGATGCCGACGAGCACGATCACGACGATCAGCTCCAGCATCGTGAAGCCGGCGTGGCTTGCGCGTGTGAAGCGTGACTGCGGTCGACGAACCTTCGGGCGCGCGATCAGCATGAGTGCGTCCGCCGTGAGGCCTGCGCTGTGCGACTAGCTCTTGGTAATGTCGGCGTTGGGGCCTTCGCCGCCGTCCTTGCCGTCCGCACCGAGGGACTTCAACTCAAATGGCGTGTTGTTTGGACCGGGCGTCGTGTACTTGTAGTCGTTGCCCCACGGATCCTTGATGTTGTCTTTACGCAAGTACGGGCCGTTCCAGTTCTGGGCATTGCCAGGATTCTTGATCAGTCCTTCGAGGCCTTCCTGTGCGTTCGGATAACGACCGACTTCCAGCTTGAACAGATCGAGCGATTGCACCATCTGGCCCATCTCGGTACGCGCAGCGCCCGCCTTCGCGCTCTCTGTTTGGCCGAGGAAACGGCTGCCGATCGTGGCCGCCAGCACGCCGATGATGACGATCACGGCGAGCAGTTCCATCAGGGTGAAGCCGCGCTGTTGGGATTTATAGTGTTTCATGGTCGTTTCTCCGGAGTTGGCGCTGATCGTCGGTGAGGCAGTTTTTGGGACGTTCATCATGACCAACAAGTGAATAGCTTTTTAGTGAGTTTCATATTTTACCGGGGCTGGAACGCAATTACCCCTGTAGTCGACTTTTAGCAAAATTCACATCAAGCCCCCATTGAGCGGTCGTTTCAGCGGAAAGCTGAATGTGCGAATTTTGTCTGACTGCACGTATGACCGGCGCCTAGACGTTAAATTCCGTGAGCCCCAGCAAC
>Ga0073899_10006084_pt1 | contig 10448 bp, 8 predicted proteins | sample KloWWTmetaKNB5Ph_FD_88975 | JGI IMG/M metagenome (GOLD analysis project Ga0073899, IMG submission 88975) | Active sludge microbial communities from Klosterneuburg, Austria, studying microevolution and ecology of nitrifiers - Klosterneuburg... | ecosystem: Engineered > WWTP > Aerobic digester >...
ACGTCGGGGCGGCCGGGCCGGGCCGGGTCGTCGGGCCGGGGTAGGCCGCGCCGAGCGTGGGCGGGACGGCCGCGGTAGGTGCGGCATCCGGGGCGTTGCCGCCGCCGCGCGAGAGTATCGCCACCAGCCCCACCACCGCCAGCAGCCCTATCGCCGCCAGCAGCACCGCCGGCCAGAACGCCCCGCGTCGCGGGGCCGGGGCCGTGTTGGGCGGGGGGCGCTGGATGCGCACCGTGGGCACGCGGCCGGAAGCCGTGGACGGACCGGAAGCCGTGGACGGGCCGGAAGCCGTGGACGGACCGGAAACCGTGGACGGGCCGGAAGCGGCCACGACGCCCGCGGCCACGATCATCACCGTCACATTGTCTTCCGAGCCGAGATTCAGCGCCTCAGTCGTCAGGGCCTGGGCGGCGGTTGGCGGGGGGGCGCCGCCGGCCAGGCGCGCGATGCGCTCGGCCGGCACCACGTCGTGGAGACCGTCGCTGCTCATGATGAGCAGGTCGTCGGGTCCGGGCGTGATGGGCGCGCTGAAGGTGGTATCGACCTGCGCGTCGTTGCCCAGCACGCGGGTGACGATGTGGCGAAATTCGTGGCGGGCCGCGTCTTCGGGCGTGATGGTGCCCCGATCGACCTGCTCCTGCACCCAGGTGTGGTCGCGGGTCAGCAGGAAGAGCTGTCCCCCTTGCAGTAGTTGGGCGCGGGCGTCGCCCACGTGGGCCACATGGAGACGGCCGCCGCCGATGGCGGCCGCCACCAGCGTGCACCCCATCTGCTCGATACCCAGCTTGCGGGACAGTTGGTAGACCTCGTGGTTGGCGGCGGCCACCGCCCGGCCCAGGGCCGTCGGGGGATCGTCGCCCGCGGCGGCGCGCTCGTAATAGACGCGCAGCGCGGCCTCGACCGCTGTCTGCGCCGCCAGATCGCCCCGCGATTGCCCCCCCACCCCATCGGCCACGACATAGCAAGCGCCGGCCGCGCCGCGTTGGGCAGCAGACGGCGCCGCCCAGGCATCCTCGTTGGCCGAACGACGCCCGGTCACGCTGGATACGCCAAAGTAACGTGGGTCGGGATAGGCGGTTGACGGTGCTTGCATAGTTAAACTAATAAATGGATCAGCGACCCCAATCCAGTTCAAACGGTTCGCTGACGGTAATATCTTCTTCCCATTTGCCGTCTCGCCCGCGCACGACGGCCACGACCCAGGTGTATTTGCCCGGCGTCAGGTTGTTGAGGTTTATCTCAGCATAGGGTTCCTTGTGCCAGCCGAACGGCGCGTCATACGTTTTGCTGCCCGACTTGTAGAAGCGTAATTCAAACGACTCATCCTCGGCCGGCGGCCTTTTCCACTCCCAGCGGAACGTCTGGACGGCCTGGTCGCTGGGGACGACGGCCCTGGCCGGTGGGGCCAGCAAGTCGACGCTTGCCGCGGCGGGGCGCGGCGGGGCTGTTGCGGGAGCCGGATTGGGGGTTGCGGGCGGGCGGGTGCGCGTTGCGCCGGGGGTGGCGGTGGTGGTCGGCCTGGGCCGGGCGGTGCTGGTCGGCCGCGTGGTGGGCGCGGCGGTGCTGGTGGCGATATGGGCCACGGCTCCGGCTGCGGCGGGCGTGGTCGGTCGGTCGGTGGGGGTGGCGGCTGTCGCCGGTGGGTCGCCGCCGAGCAAGCTGAAAGCAAGCCACAGCCCCAACAACACCGCGGCCACCAGCCCCATCACCAGCGACCGGCTCGGCGGCCGCCGGGCGGCCGCCTGCTGCAAGTCGGAGACGAAGGCCGTCGCGGTCTGATAGCGCCGCGACGGCTCCTTGGCCAGCGCCCGATTGATCGGCCTGACGATGCCGCCCGGCAGTTTGCGGTTGGCCTGCCGCACCGACGGCGGCGGCGTATGGACGTGGTTATAGAGCACCACCGCCGGCGCCCCATCGAAAGGGAGCGTGCCGCTCATCATCTGGTAGGCGGTGATGCCCAGGCTATAGACATCGCTGCGCGCGTCGGCCGTCTGCCCGCGCACCTGTTCGGGCGAGATGTATTCCGGCGTGCCCACCAGCGCGCCGAATTCGGTCAATGTTTCCCGGCCGGTTAGCAGGGCAATGCCGAAGTCGGTTAGATAGGCGTTCTGCCGGTCGGCCGACAGCAAGATGTTGCTGGGCTTGATGTCGCGATGGATGACGCCGTGGCGATGGGCATAATCGATGGCCTCGGCGATCTGCTTCAGGTAGTGGGCCGAGATCGCCCACGGCACCGCCCCGCGATATTCCCCCAGCAGGTCCTCGATGGAGTGTCCTTCCATGTAGGCCATGGCGATGTAATAGCGCGCGTCGGCCATGCCGGCGTCGTAGACGGGGACGATGTGGGGGTGATTCAGCGCCCGTGCGCTGTGGCCGCTGCGCCAGAACCGCTCGATCTTCTTGCGATCGCTGTGGTGCTCCAATCGCAGGACCTTGAGGGCCACGCGGCGATTTTGGGCGGTATCAAGGGCCAGATAGACGTCGGAGTTGCCTCCCTCGCCGATCTTTCTCTCGATCCGATAGACGCCGATCGCGCGACCGATCAAGCTGGACATCACGACATCTCCAAATACGAGATACGAGATGCGAATTCGAAAGACATGTGCCTCATTCGTATCCCGTACCCCGTCTTGTCATTGAATTATCTTTACCACCAACGTCTTGCGGCCGAGGCGCACGGTGTCGCCGTCGGCCAAGGCCTGGCGGGTAACTCGATTGCCGTTCACCTCGGTGCCGTTGGTAGAAGCGAGGTCGAACAACGCCAGCTTGCCTTCTTCAAGGCGAACCTTGGCGTGTTGGCCGGAGACGGTTGAGTCGTCGAGGACGACGTCGTTGCCGGGGCCGCTGCCGATGGTCGTCTGGTCGCCGATTTGGAACTGCCGGCCGGTATCCTTGTCGATCAGGTAGGCGATCGGCCCCTGGGGGCGGTTGATGACTTCGGTTTTAGCTCGCGGGCGGGTGCCGGCGGGCGCGTAGTCGGAGACTCCCATGTTCATGGTGGGGTTCAGCGGGGCCGCGGGCGGAGCAGCAGGAGGTTCGGGCGCAATCGGCGGAGTATATCCGTAGGCAGGCGCATAGGACTCGATCGTCTCGACGTCGGGCTTGCGCCGTCGCAGGGCCATGAACAGGACGAACAGGGCCAGCAGCGCGACCAGGGCGGCGAGCAGGTACATCGGGTTGATACCCGTCGACTCCTCGAGCCGGCACAGCAAGTCACACTCCTCGACGAGCAGGCTGAATGTAGTGCCGCCGATGTTGGGCGGGTTGGCCACGTCGCGGGCTTCGATGCGCAGGGCGTGGCTTTCGTTGGGTGTCAGGCTCGCTGTGTCCCAGGTGAACTCCCAGGGGCTGGCGGTGGCGGTATAGGCCAACTTGTCATTGACGTAGTAATCGACGCCGATGATGTCGTCACGGGCTACGATGCGCGGTTGCAGGGTGACGTTGCCCTTGACGCTCTCGAAGGTGTCGAGGGCGCGGAAGTCCTGGCGGGGGTTGGCGGCCTGCACGCCCTGGACCCAGGGCACGATCGGGTAGTTGGCCAGATATTGGGTGGCCCCCGACACTTCGCCGAACGGGGTGCGGGCTTCGACGGTCAGGTTGTGGAGCCCGCCGTCGGAGACGGTGCGCGATTCGAGGGCCAGGTCATACTTGATCTTCAGCCCGGCGGCCACCTCGGTGAAGATGCCGGCCAGGTCGGATGCCTGGGGTGCGTTCTGATAAGTGCCGCCGGTGGTATTGGCCACGCGCTGCAGGAAGGCGCTGTCGAGTTCGTCGCCCAACCCCACCGTGAAGACGGGCACGTTCAGTTGGCGCAGCTCTTCGATGATGCTGTTGCGGTCATAGACGGTGCTGCCTTTCTCGACATTGCCTTGCCGGTCGGAGTCGACGCCGTCGGTCATGACGATGACGACGCGCCGGTCGTTGGCGGCGTCTTCGCGGGCCAGCCGCGCGCCTTTGTAGATGGCATCATAGAGCGGCGTGCCGTCGCCCTCGTTGATCACCAGGCCGTTGATGAGGTTCTTGAGCATGCCTTCGTCGTTGGTGAAGTTGACCTCGCGCCCGGCGACGATCTGCGGGAAGGGGTCGGCCAGATTGACGGTTGTGCCGTCGGCCTGGGTGGAGAAGGTGATGATGGCCGATTCATCGCCGGCGGCCAGCACGTTGTCGAACAGCGTGGCCGCGGCGGCGCGCAGGGCGTCGATGTCGTCGCGCATGCTGCCGCTGACGTCGAATACCAGGACCACGGAGATGCCCTGGTTGGGGTCCATCCGCTCGGTGACGGTGAAGTCCCTGATCGGCTCGCCGCCGTCAAGGATGGTGAAATCGCCGCCCGCCAGCCCGCTGATGGGCACGCCGGAATCGTTCAGGGGCGTGAAGGTCAGGTTGAGCCGCGGGAAGTCGACGTCGCTTATTTCGGGCGATTGGTCGGTGTCGCCGTCGCGGTCGAAGGCGATCCGCAATCCTCCCTGTGCGGCGACTGAGGCCACGAGCAAGGACAAGGACAGGATAACGATCAGGATGAACGGCAAGCGATAGAGGGGTCGATGGGTCTTTCGGGTCATGATTGGTTCTTCCTTCATTAGGTATCGCGGTTCTCAGCCAGCCATTGACGGCCGACGTAGCCGATGAGGAAGCCGATGAGAACGGCGAAAATGGCGATCAGGCCGGTCACGAGCGGCGTACTCAGGGTTTGGCCGGCGACGGTCAAATCGGTGCCGTCGCGGACGGCGACAAACGCGCCCATGGCCAGCGCTGCTGCGGCGGCGGCCACCGCGACGAGCAGCAACAGCGCACCGCCCACTCGGCGCAGGTTGCGGGGCGGGCCGGGGGCGGCAGTGCGTGCGGCCGGTTTTTTGCCGGCCGGCCGGGCGGCGGCCGGGGGTGCAGCCGGGGCGGCGCGACCCATGTAGACCGATTGAACGGCCACGCCATCCGGCCCGACGCCGGCTGTTGTGCCCTGGAGACGGCTGTCAGCGGGCAGCGCGCGACCGAGGAGCACGGTGATGTTGTCGTGGCCGCCGCGCTGGTTGGCCAGCGCCACCAGCCCGTGGCAGGCGTCCTGGAGCGACCGCGCGCCCAGGATGCCTGCCCGGATCTCTGTGTCCGCCACCAGACCGGTCAGCCCGTCGGACGCCAGAACAAAGATGTCGTCGGGCAGCACGTCATAGGCCTGGCGATCCACGCGCAGCAGGGGGCTGGTTCCCAGCACGCGGCTGATGACGTTGCGCCGCGGGTGGGTCTGGGCCTGGGCTTCGGTCATCCGCCCGGCGGCCACTTCCTCGGCCACCCAGGAATGATCGGTCGTCAGTTGGCTGAGGACGCCGCCGCGCAGCAGGTAGGCGCGGGTGTCGCCCACGTGGCCGATGAAGACGCGGTCGCTGCTGAAGAGGGCAACGGTGGCCGTGGTGCCCATGCTGGCCCATTCGGGCCGGGTGGCGGCGGCCTGATAGAGCCGCTGGTTGACGTTTTCCAGCAGGTCCTTCAGTGCGGCGATGAAGTAGTCGGCGTGCTCGGGGTTATAGTGGACGTTTTCGCCATAGCGGTTGCCGGCGAACCAGCCCAGGAACGACTCGACCAGAATTCCGCTGGCCACTTCGCCGGCGTTGGCGCCCCCCACCCCGTCGGCCACCAGCAGCAGCGCGTCGACCGGCGAACCGGCGGCCGGCGGCGCGAGCGCGAGGTAGCTGTCTTCATTCACCTCGCGCTCGCGCCCGACGTGGCTGGCGTGGCCGATTTGCAGATTGATAGTCATTGGCTCAGTTGTCGGCCGCGGCGGGGTTGTCGCCCGCTTCCCGGCCGGCCAGAGTCATGAAGTGGAGTACGGTGCGCCCCAGTTTCACCTGCATGCCGTCGCTCATCTCCAGGCGGTAGATTTTTTCCCAGTTGTTTTTCTGGGGGTCGAAGACGAATGAGCCGTTGGTGCTGGCCAGGTCTGTGAGGGTGAAGAGCTTGCCGTCCTCGAACTTGACTTTGGCGTGCTGGCCCGACATCGAGCTGTCGTCGATGATGATGTCGTTGCCGGTGTCGCGGCCGATGGATGTCGTCTCGGACAGGGGGAAGGAGTGGCCCGCGCGGGGGCCTTCCTTCATGACCAACCAGGCCATATTGACCGGTTCGGCCTTTTGGAGCACTTCGGTCGCGCGGCGTGGCGAGGTGCCTATGCCGACCGGGTCGAGGCTGCCGTAGGAGGCGCTATAGGTCTGGCCGCCGGTTGACAGGCGTGTGTCGATGGGCGCGTCACCGCCGGATGTGGCGACGCCGATAGCGGTTCCGCCGGCCAGGGCGTCGGGCATGGTCACGGGCATTTGATAGACGCCGTCGGTGGCGGTCATGCCGTAGTCGTATGCGCCGGCGCGCGCCGCCAGAAATGAGAGTATGCCGCCGATGACGATGATCAGCAGCCCGGCGACCGTCAACCAAAGCCCGTATTTAATTTGCACCAGTTCGCCGGCAAGAGCCGATAATTCGCTTTCGGAGCCGGAGCTGGATTGCAGCCAGATGTAGGCCAGCGCGGCCACTCCCAGCGCCCCCGCGACGATATGGCCGATGGCCGTGGTGCGCTCTTTATCCGGTTGACGGATTGTCCAGAGGACCAGCGCCAGCGCGACGACGGCCACAACGGGGATGGCCCACAAGATGGTGAACATGCCGGGGTCGACCGGGACGTTGCTGCCGCCCAGCAACGAGTCCAGCTCGGTGAACATGTTGCCGCTGGCCAGGTTGTAGCCCGACCCTTCCACGGTCAGCAGCCCTTCGCAACCGACGGAGACCCACGGCAGGAAGAAGGCCAGGAGAACCAGCAGCGCCCCCGGCCCGGGGATATGGTACTTTCGCAATGCAGACATGGTTGTTCCTCCTGTGGCGCCGCGGTCTATTGGCCGGGCGTGGAATCAATCATTTTGAATACCAGCGTGGCCCGGCCGAGTGTGACGCGGTCGTTTTCGGCCAGATAGTGTTTGACGATCTTTTGGCCGTTGACGACGGTGCCGTTTTCGGTGGCCAGGTCCTGGATGAAGAACTGTAATTGGCCTTTCTCCACCTCGTCGAGCTTCACCTTGGCGTGCTTGCGCGAGACGGCCGGCTCGTCGATGACGATGTCGCAGTCGTAATCGCGGCCGATGGTTGTGCTTTCCAGCGTGTCGAGGCGGAAGATGTGCCCGGCGATGCCCGGCGCGCCCTCCACCCCGACCAGCATGGCGATGATCTGCGGCCCCTTCGGCGCCAGCACTTCGGTTTTGCGATTGGTGCTGCTGCCGGGGTAGGCCGGTTCATGCCGGTTTGGATCATACATTTCGGTTGGTTTGTTGTAGTCGGTCATGGGTTTGTTTATCCTAAACGCGTCCGGCATGGGACGGAATGTATTTATAGATCAGAATAGTGTGGCCGATCTTGATCACGTCGCCGTCGTTGAGATGGACGTCATGAACGCTCTTGCCGTTGACCAGTGTGCCGTTGCGGCTGGCCATGTCGGTGACGGTGAAGGTATCGCCATCGGGGCGGATGCTAATGTGTTCGCCGGAGATGGTTCGGTCGTCGAGGGACAGGTCGGACTTCTTCGGGTCCTTGCCGACGATTAGTTCCTTGGCGCGCAGGCGCAGCATGGCGCCGTCGTTCGGTCCGCCGTGGACGATGAGGTAAGCCTTGGCTTTCGGTAAGGTATGTAAGGATCTGGTAACACCCATGATTTAGGCCACCTTTTTGTAGACTAGTTCGACGCGCCCGAGGTTGATGCGGTCGTTGTCGTAGAGCATTTGCCGCTGAACGACGTTGCCGTTCACATAGGTGCCGCCGGTGCTGGCCATGTCGTAGATGACGAACTGGCCGTTCTCATGGCGGACGCGGGCATGCTCGCGGCTGACGGAATCTTCATCGATGATGATGTCGGCCTTGTTGGGGTCGCGGCCGATGACGTTGGGGCGCGACATGCCCAGGCCGAACTGGGTGCCGGTGCGCGGGCCGTTGCGCACGACCAGCCAGGCCTGTGGCGGCGGCTCCTGGTTCAGCGGCATGGTCGGGGCTACGGGACGCTGCTGGGGTGCGATCGGCTCCGGCGTGGGCGGCGGCGGGGGCGGCGGGGCAGTAGGTATATAGGTGATGGATTGGCTATATTCTTCCTGCCGGCCGCGCATCATGTAGTAGACCAGGGCCACCAGCGCCAGCGCCAGCCCGGCCAGGCCCAGGTACATGAAATTGCGCAGGCTGGTGAAGGTGCTGAACATATCGCCCAAAAAGTCTTCCAGTCCGGATGCATCCTCTACCAGGTCCAGAAGCTCGAGGAGAGCAACCATGATCTCGCCGTTGGTGGTGAGTCTGGCGTAGAGGCTCGGCAGAGTCAGCACCGCGCCCAGCGCGCCCAGCACGCGGGGGACGAGTGTCTTGCTCGGCGAGTAGTTCCGTGCGTCGAAAAAGATGTAGATGGCGATGGCCGCGGCGAGAAAGACGCCGAGAAACACCCCCCAACCGTACCAAAATTCCAATAATTGAATCATTGTATGCCTCCTGCAAATATGATGATCAATCGGTTGCCGATGGGGCTACCCGTCGACCAAGAATTGAAACGGAACCGGACCCAGACGGATTCGGGTGCCCGGCGACAACACGGTGGGTGAAACGATGCGCAACCCCTCGACAAAGGTGCCGTGGGTGGAGTTTAAATCCTCAATGGTGAAGGTGCGGCCGTCCTGCCGGATAAGGGCATGGCGGCGGGAAATATACGGGTCGTTGATGATCTGGCGGCCCAACTCGGTGTTGGGGGCATTCAGCGGGCAGATTTGGCCGGTGGTGAGGTTGACCAGGCGGGCGGGCCGCAACCCCGGCGCGCTCTGTAGCTTCGGGGGGACGGCCGGCGCGGCGCGGCCGCGATAGCCGAGGGCGCCGGCCATATCGCCCAGCGTGGGGTAGCGGCGAGTGCGATCCTTGCTGAGGGCGCGCATGATGACCGTTTCGACCTGGGGCGACACGGCCGGGTTTAGCCGGCGCGGTGGCGGGGGCGCTTCGTTCATGTGCATTTCGACGATCGACAGTGGATTGCGGCCCGTGAAGGGCGGTTGCCCGGTGAGCATCTCGTAAAGCACGATGGCCAGCGAATACTGGTCGCTGCGGCCGTCGACCGACATACCCTTGGCCTGGTCGAAGGACATGTATTCCGGTGTGCCGATGAGCATGCCCTCGCTGGTCAGGCGGCGCATGCCGTTCAGTTTGGCGATACCGAAATCGGCCAGCTTGGCCACGTTGTCGGCGGTGAAGAGGATATTCTCCGGCTTGATGTCGCGGTGGAAAACACCACGGGAATGAGCATAGTCGAGTGCCTGGCCGATCTGGCCGATGATGGTTGTGGCTGTGGCGATATTGATGGGCTGGTTGAGTCGATCGCGCAGGGATCGCCCTTCCATGTATTCCATAAGGATGTAGGTCATGCCGTCTATTTCGCCGGTGTCATAAACGGTGACGATGTGGGAATGCTGCAGTAACCGGCCAATATTCATCTCGTCGGCGAAACGGCGGCGAAAGTCGGCGTGGGCAGACTCCTTAAGGACTTTTAGCGCGGCATATTTGTTTCCGGTGCGGTGGCGCATTTTGTAGACATAGGCCGCGCCGCCTTCACCGATTAGCTCCTGGCGATCATAAGCGGCGATTCTCACGCTGCCGGCCATGTCCAGGGATATAGACGGGGCTTGACGGGCGACGGGCGGTGATGCGGCGGGTGGTGGCGGCGTGAGGGCGGGCATGTCAGCCCGATCGGGCTGGGTCAGGGCGAAGACGCAAGGGCCAATCTGGAAGGCGTCTCCCTTGTTCAGCGGCTGTGCCAGCACGGCGCGGCCGGCCAGCCACGTGCCGTTGGTGCTGCCCAGGTCGGCCAGGACGACGCCGGCCGGCTCGGCGGTGATCATGGCGTGATGGCGCGAGACAAGCGCGCCGTCGACGACGACGTCGTTGTCGCGGTCGCGGCCGATTGTGAGCCAGGCGCGGCGAAACGGGAAGGTCTGCCCCATGAGAGGTCCCTGGACGCAGACGAGCGAGAGGGCCGGCGCGGCCGTATTGGGGGCTGGGGTTCGCTTCCCCGCCCCGGCTGGACGGTTATTACGTGCCAGCCACCATATGAGGGCGGCAAGCGCCGCCGCCACGATCAATAGAAAAAATAATGAATCCATCTACGCGACCCGGAACAAACAGGCACTGATAACCTTTCCTGTTTACGGTTAAGGAACCAATGGCCGGCACGGGCGGTATAATGGCAAATCACACGGGCGTCGGAGAACGGCAAGTCGAGCAGGAGTGCAAAGCCAGGGCGTTGCTCTCTTGCCCCTCGCCGCCGAGCGTTTCTGAATGGTCGGGCACCTATGGCCCGTCGATAATGATTACTTAGCTATACCCCTCGCTTTCTCCACAATGGCCGATAACCGACAAGATTAGTATAAAATAAGAAATCTTAAGATGCAACTTACGGC
>Ga0073899_10006085_pt1 | contig 10447 bp, 8 predicted proteins | sample KloWWTmetaKNB5Ph_FD_88975 | JGI IMG/M metagenome (GOLD analysis project Ga0073899, IMG submission 88975) | Active sludge microbial communities from Klosterneuburg, Austria, studying microevolution and ecology of nitrifiers - Klosterneuburg... | ecosystem: Engineered > WWTP > Aerobic digester >...
CAAACCCTGCTGACGATCAGCGACTACTACCGCCAGCGTTTTGGCAAATGGGTAGAAATTCTCTGCTCGATCATCATCATGCTGAGCTATCTCGGCTGGGTGGCGGCACAGGTCACAGCGCTAGGCCTCGTGTTCAACATCCTGTCCGCCGGAGCGATCACATTCGAATGGGGTATGGTGATCGGCGTCGCGTCGATCCTCATTTACACACTGTTTGGCGGCATGTGGAGTGTGGCCATTACCGATTTCATCCAGATGATTGTGCTGGTGGTCGGTCTGTCGATCATCGCGGTGATGGCTGGCGACATGGCAGGCGGAGCGGATAAAGTGTTCGCCTACGCGCAGAGCAAGGAGATGCTCAGTTTCTTCCCGCCAGCGACGATGAAGGACATTTTGTTCTTCATCGCGGCCGGCATTACCATCATGCTTGGCTCAATTCCGCAGCAGGATGTGTTTCAGCGCGTGATGTCAGCTAAAGACATCAAGGCCGCGACGCGTGGCCCGGTGATCGGTGGCATCTGCTATCTGCTATTCGCGTTTGTGCCGATGTTTCTCGTGGTGGCAGCGCTCATGATTCTGCCTGAGGCGACGACCGAACTGCTCAAGGGAGACACACAAAAAATCCTGCCGACGCTGGTGCTCGAAAAGATGCCGCTGATTGCGCAGATCATATTTTTCGGCGCCTTGCTATCGGCCATTAAATCTACCGCCTCGGCGACGCTGCTGGCACCCAGCGTGACGTTTGTCGAGAACATCTACAAGCACTTCAACAAGCACATGAACGACCAGCAAACACTCAAAGCGATGCGCATAACGGTGCTGCTGTTCTCGATCTTTGTGCTCGGCTACGCAATGGCCTCACGCGGCACCAAGATTTACGACATGGTTTCCGGCGCGTATCAGGTCACGCTAGTCGGTGCGTTTATTCCGCTGGTATTCGGTCTGTACTGGAAGCGCGCAACGACACAGGGCGCGATTGCTTCCATCGTGCTCGGCATCGGTACCTGGCTCGCGTTCATGGGCATGCCGGGATGGGGCGAAGCGTTTCCGCAGCAGCTCGCGGGGATTCTTGCGGCGTTCGCCGGCATGCTCATCGGCTCACTCATGCCGCAAAAAATTGCGAACCACACGGGTCACGTACATCACTTTGTGGGATCGCCGGAGAAGGCATAGAGGCATCAGCTTTTCGCTGAATGCCTTGTTGCATAGGGGCTGATTGCAAATTTATCGCATAATCGACTTTGTGGTTGAATCGGCCTGTTGCCCCCACGCTGTGGTTGTTTCAGCGTAGAGCTATAGGGTGCAACGAGATGGCACCTTACAGTTTCAGACGCTTGAAAATGCGCTCCGGGATGTGCTTGATGATCAGCATGATCAGCCGCCAGAAACCGGGCAGATAAACCACATCGCGCTTCTTGTCGATGGCGTGGATGATGCCCGCCGCCACGGCTTCCGGTGTCGCCCACAGCGCACCTTTTTTCACGATGTGTGCTGTCATCGGTGTATCGATGAAACCGGGCTTGATCGTCACCACGTGGACGCGCCGCGCTGCCATGCGCGCGCGCAGGCCCGAGCAGAACGCCGTGAGTCCCGCCTTGGCCGCGCCGTACGCGTGATTGCTGCCACGACCGCGGTCTCCGGCGACAGACGAGATCACGGCGATGGTGCCGCCTGTCGCGCTGTCGGTGGCCATACGCTCGGCCAGTGCCTGCGCCCACAGCGCAGCGCTTACGAAATTTGTGTTCAGTTCCGCGGCGAGATAGGCCGCATCGGTGTCCGCACGCGCTGAATCGCTGAGGCTGCCGTAGGCAACCAGCGCCGTGCGCGGCAGATTCATCGTGCGCGCCGTTTCCGCGATGAAGGTAGCGTCGGTCAAATCACCGATGATGGTCACGACGGATGGCGCACTGCGTACGCGTGCGTCGGACGCGATGCGCTCCAGCTCGCTCGCGCTGCGTGCGATGAGCGTGAGTGCCTGTTTGCGTTGCGCCCACTGGCGAATGGCCGCCTGCGCCACGGCCGAGGTCGCGCCAACGACGACAATGTTGGTGTCATTCATTTTCAAAGCCTGTCAGTCTGCGGTCTGTGTGACGCGACGCCAGAACGAAGACGAAATCGCAGGATCGCGCATCGCCTCTAGTTCTTGCCACTGCGGAAAAAATCGTTGATACATCGTTGCCGACATGCGTGCGTCCTTGGCCGGATAGACGCGACCACTGACATCGGCAACCATCGCATCGGCGCGATCCAGTGCGCGACGGTCATGCGCGTCAGGTGCCGGAATATCGAGCGCTACGGTCGTGCCCGCCATCGGAAAACTCATGAAACCGGGTGACGGCATATCGCCGAATGTCTTGATGACGGCCAGATAACTCGCCACATTTGCCTCACGCAGATGCGCGAGGATACGCGGCACCGTCTCGCGCGCAGCAGCGGCCGGCACGACAAACTGATACTGGATGAAACCGCGTTTTCCGTATGCGCGGTTCCAGTGATTCACCGAATCGAGCGGAAAGAAATACTGCCACAGCGGAATGGTCTCCCGTCGCGCCGTTCGCAGTGAATTGGCGCGGTAGTAAAGCGAGTTGAATGTCTTCGCGCTCCAGCGCCCGAGCAGCCACCGCGGCGCGTCAAACGGCACAGTGAGCTTCGCCGACCTAGGCGACAGCCATTCGTCCGGCCCGTCGCAATGCCGTCCGCGAAAAAACACGCCACGCAAACCGCGATCCAGCGTGTCAATCCAGCCCACCGTGTACTCCCACGGCTTGCTTGCTTCGTCGAGCGCGAGATAGTTATCGATGCTGCCGTCACCACCGAAGAGTATCGTCTCCTGTTCAATGCCGGGGCCGGGAACCCGCTTGAGCTGAACACTCGCCTCGCGGATGACACCAGTCAGACCAAGGCCACCAATAACTCCGTGGAACATCTCGTCATCGGCGGCTAGTTGCTGCGTGCTCTCCCAGTCCGTGCGATACAGCGCGCAGGACTTCACGAAGCGACCGAATGTTCCTCCACCATGATGATTCTTACCGTGCACATCGTTGGCAATCGCGCCACCGACCGTGACGTAACGCGTGCCGGGCACGACGGGCAGAAACCAGCCACGCGGCAGCATGGCTTCTGCAATGTCCGCAAGCGAAGCGCCAGCCTCACACGTCAACACGCCATGTACATCATCAAACGACAGCAGGCGATCACGACGAAACGTGTGCAGCAGCGTACCGCCATCGTTCACACAGAGATCGCCATAGCTGCGGCCAAGGCCGCGTGGCAGAAAGTTTTTCGCGGAAATTGCCTGATGGCTCGCAAACACGTGCGAATGCTTCGCAGAAAATCCGCGTCCCCACGGCTGATCGAGCGATTGCGGGTTCACGTTAGCCCGCTACTCCAGGAACAGCGGAATCCACAACGTGCCCAGCAGCGCCAACAGGCAAAACGCGATGATCGCGAGCCACACGTTGGTCCAGCCGGAGTACGTATGCACGACAACAGGCGGCACAGGTTCGGTTCTACGTTCCAGGGCCTGATGAATCAGTCGCGGCACTTGCGGCAACGCGGACGAGAGATACGGCGCCTGTTCAATTAACCGCTGCCACACCGCCTCAGGCCCAACCTGATCACGCATCCATTTTTCGAGGAATGGCTGCGCAGTGGCCCACAGATCAAGGTACGGATCAAGCTGACGTCCGAGTCCCTCGACGTTGAGCAGCGTCTTCTGCAAAAGCACAAGCTGCGGCTGGATTTCGACATTGAAGCGACGTGAAACCTGAAATAGTCGCAACAGCACCTTGCCAAATGAAATATCAGCCAAGGGGCGATCAAAGATCGGCTCGCACACGCTGCGTACTGCGTTCTCCAGCTCATCCACGCGCGTGCCGGGCGGTACCCAGCCCGATTCGATGTGCGCACTGGCCACGCGCCGATAGTCACGCCGGAAAAAGGCGAGGAAATTCTCGGCCAGGTAGCGACGATCTGTATCGGTCAGCGTGCCAACGATCCCGAAGTCCATGCCAACGTACTGGCCGAGATGCTCGGCATCGGTGCGCACCGCGATGTTGCCGGGATGCATGTCGGCGTGAAAGAAACCATCGCGAAATACCTGCGTAAAAAAGATTTCAACGCCATCGCGTGCGAGCTTCTTGATGTCGACGCCGGCGTCGCGCAACTTCTCGGTCTGGTTCACGGGCGTCGCGTGCAGCCGTTCCATCACCATTACGTTCTGCTCGCACCAGTCCCAGTAGACCTCGGGCATGTAGAGCAGTGCGGAGCCCGTGAAATTGCGGCGCAGCTGCGAGCAGTTGGCCGCCTCCTTGATCAGATCCAGTTCGTCGTGCAGGTATTTGTCGAATTCGGCGACCACTTCGCGCGGCTTGAGGCGACGTCCGTCAGCGCTGAATTTCTCAACCCAGCCCGCGAGCACGCGCAGCAGCGCCAGATCGCTCTCGATCACCGGCTTGATGCTCGGACGCAGCACCTTGACGGCGACTTCACGCGTTTCGAAGGTATCGCCGACTTTCAGTTGAATCTTCGCGAAATGCACCTGTGCCACGCTCGCACTGGCGACAGGTGTCCAGTCGAAATCGGCGAATACCTGATCCACCGGTCGACCGTAGGCGGCCTCCAGCACTTTGCGTACCTCTTCCGCCGGGAACGGCGGCACCCGATCCTGCAGCATCGACAGCTCGGTTGCGATGTCCGGCGGAATCAGGTCGGGGCGCGTGGACAGCACCTGCCCGAACTTGACGAAAATCGGGCCCAGTGACTCCAGCGCGACGCGCAGTCGTGCGCCGCGCGCGAGCGTGTGAGTTCGTGCGCCGAGTAGTCTGCCCGCCAGTCGCAGCGCCGGGTTCGGTGCGTCTTTCAGCACGAATTCATCGAGCCCGTTGCGGTGAAAGACGTTGAGGATTTTCGCGAGGCGGAATAGACGCATGACCTGATTCTATGAGGCGGGGCCATGACAGTTGTCTATCATCGCGAACTGAAGGATGATCGCCCCATGACTGAAATCGCCCCGACTGCTGATTTGGCCGCGCCGGACCCGTTGTTCGATCTGGCGCCGGTCTCGTTGTGGCTTGAGGACTTCAGCGCCGTGTACGAGCTGTTGCAGTCATGGCGCACGCAGGGCGTAACCGACATCATTGCCTATCTGACGCAGCGGCCCGCCGCCATCGGCGAATACTTTTCGAGCATTCGCGTGCTCAAGGTCAATCAGCGTACGCTGGATCTTTACGGCGCAAAGGACCTGCCGACACTTCTCGCGGCCGGCAGCGCTATTTTTGACAATACCGACGCGTCGGCTGCGATGGCCGAGATTGCGCAGTTGTGGAATGGCGCCAGCGCGTATCAAACCGAGACCATCAACTACGCACTTGATGGCCGCACGCTGAACATTCGCCTCAATGTCAACCGCCTCGCGCACGTGAGCAAGCCGTGGGACCGCATGCTGATGGCGATTGAGGATTTCACTGAGCAGAAGCGTGCGCAGCGGGCGGCGGCGACCAACGAGGCCTATGCGCGTGGCCTGTTTGATTTGTCGCCGGTGTCGCTGTGGGTCGAGGATTTCAGTGATGTCAAGGCGCTGCTCGATGAAGTGCGCGACCAGGGCATCACCGACTTCCGAACCTTTGTTGACGTGCATCCGGAGTTTGTCGCGTCGTGCATGGAGCGCATTCGCGTCATTGACGTCAACCGGCAGACGCTCACGATGTTTGGCGCAGATAGCAAGGACGAACTGCTGGCGCGGCTCTCGGAAATATTTCGGGATGAAATGGGCCGCTCGTTTGCAGAACAACTGCTGGATTGCTGGAACGGTTCGCTGTTCCAGTCGCGCGAAACGCTCAATTACTCGCTTCGCGGTGATCCGATTCATCTGCACATGCAATGGTCCGTGTTGCCGGGCCATGAGGCTGACTGGGATCTCGTTCAGGTTGCGCTGACCGACATCAGCGCGCGCAAGAAGGCCGAGTCCTATCTTGAATTTCTTGGCAAACACGACGCACTGACCAAGCTCAGGAATCGCGCGTTCTACGATGACGAAATCGGTCGCCTGAATCGTCGCGGGCCGTTTCCGGTCGGCGTGCTGGCCGTTGATCTCAATGGCCTCAAGGCGACCAACGACGAGTTTGGCCATTCGGCAGGTGATGCACTGTTGCGGCGCGCTGGCGAGGCGCTGAAGAAAGCGCTCGGTGACAACATGCAGGCGGCGCGTGTGGGCGGCGACGAGTTTGCCTGTCTGTTGCCGCGTAATGGTGAGGCCGAGATGGCAAACCTTGCCGAGAGCATCAAGATGGTGGTCGATCTGAACAACCAGTTCTATCAGGGGCCGCGTCTTTCGCTGGCCGTGGGAACGGCTGTCTGCAAGGCACCGGGCGAGCTTGAGAAAGCCCTGCGCGCAGCGGATGATGCGATGTACGCGGCGAAACGATCACACTACCAGGGCGCCGCAAACGACCGGCGCGAATGACAGGCCGGCTGCGCCTCAAGCGCGAATCCCTAAAATAGGCGTTGTTGTTCTGCTAGCACTGGCGCCTGCCTGTCATGTCCACCCCGTCCGAGCCGATTCTCTGGCAATTTTCCCTCTCCAGTATTAATGCCGTCCTCTGGGTGACCATGCTGCTGCTCGCGCTTGTCATGGGCTTTCGCATGCGCTGGGGACGACTGGTCGCGATCACCGCATTCCTCACGCTCGACCTGATCGCGTTCGGCGCTTTTGTGCGACTCACCGACAGCGGTCTCGGCTGCCCGGACTGGCCCGGCTGCTACGGTCAGTTGTTGCCTGTGCAGGCCGGCGCACAGATCAATCAGGCGATTGCTGAGCAGGGTGGCACCCACGGCCCGGTGAGCCACGGCAAGGCATGGATCGAGATGCTGCATCGCTATGTGGCGTCCTTCATCGGTGCGCTGATTCTGGTGATGTTTATCCGCGCTCTGGTCTCGCGAATGCGGCCGGGCGGCATGCGTGAAGTGAGCGCGACGGCGCCGGTCGGCTGGCAATGGCCTCTTGTGCTGCTCATCGTCGTGAGCCTGCAAGGGCTGTTTGGTAAATGGACCGTCACGCTCAAACTGATGCCGATTGTCGTGACGACCCACTTGATGGGCGGGATGTTGCTGTTTGCGCTGCTAATCTGGTTCTGGATGCGCGAGCGCGAGCGCGCGGGTGACGCGCATGCCGCGCCCGCGAGTGTGAGCGGGCGTGTCCGTGCGCTCGTGTGGGCCGCGCTCGTAGCCGTCGCGCTGCAAATTTTTTTGGGCGGCTGGGTGAGTACGAATTACGCGGTGCTGGCCTGCCCGGACTTTCCGGGTTGTAACGGCACACTGATGCCTTCCGTCGCATGGGCCGATGGTTTCACGCTGCTGCGGGCGCTGGGACGCAATCCTGACGGCAGCTTTCTGTCGATTGACGCGTTGCGCGCGATTCATTGGGCGCACCGCATTGGCGCGCTGGTGGTGACGGTGGTTGTGATTGCGGCTGCTGTTGCGTTGATGCGCGCGAACGCATCACTCAAGCCTGCGGCGCTTGCCATCAAGCTTGCGCTCGTCGCCCAGGTCGTAATCGGTATCAGTACCGTGCTGTTCAATCAGCCAATTCTGGTCGCGACTGCGCACAACTTTTTCGCCGCAGTGCTGCTCGCCACATTACTGACGGCGGCCTATCGGCTGCGTGGCACCGGCGGGTATTCGGGCGCTCACGCCATTTCAGCTTTTCGCTGAAAGCCTTTCTATATGGGCGCTGAGCGTTGATATGGGTCTATATCGACTTTATGCATTTTGTGGTGCCAAGCCCTGTTCGGACGCCATTTCACACAAAAGCTGAAAAATTGTGAGCGCTCGCTAGCCACCAGAAGCAGTCCGAACGGCGTTCTTTGGGCGAAACGCCTTGCACACGGCGTCCATCGTCTCGATGTACGGCCCGCCAATCAGGTCAATGCAATAAGGCACCGCCGCAAAAATCCCGTGCACTTTCGCCGATCCTTCAGCGTCGCGCAGCCCTTCCAGCGTTTCCTTGATGCTTTTTGGCTGCCCCGGCAGATTGATCACGAGCGTCTTGCCGCGAATCACGGCGACCTGCCGTGACAGGATCGCTGTCGCCACAAAATTCAAACTGATCTGACGCATCTGTTCGCCGAAGCCGGGCATCACCTTGTGAGCAATCGCAAGCGTCGCCTCGGGCGTTACGTCTCGCCGCGCAGGCCCGGTACCACCCGTGGTGAGCACCAGATCACAGCGCTCAACGTCGCACAATTCAATGAGCGCGGATTCGATCACCGGCTGTTCGTCCGCGATCAATCGCGTTGCATAGGTCACCGGATTCTTGAGTGCGCTCGCGAGCCACTCCTGCAGCGCCGGAATGCCCTTGTCTTCGTACACGCCGGTTGACGCGCGGTCCGATACTGAGACCAGACCAATTGTTACGGGATCAAACACCAACTAGTGCTCCTGAGTTCTGGTCGCGGCGAACCGCACCAGCAAAAAACTAAAGCTTGGTCAACGCGCGATAAATGACGCGAAACACCTGTCGCGATGCTGCCGGAGCCTCACCGCGCGTGGCTTGCAGGCGTGCACGCTTGAGCAGCACGTCGAGCGCGGGGCCGTCAACCTCGGGTTGTTCCGCCACGAATTCAGCAAGCGCTGCGGGTTCCGCGAGCAGGCGATCACGCCAGCGCTCGGACAGTTTGAACGCCGCCTTATTGGCGCGTGTACCCATCTCCCAGCGATCAATCTGCGCGCGGATCGGCTCGGGGTCAATGTCGCGCATCAGCTTGCCGATGAACTGCATGTGTCGGCGCGTGGCTTCGTGCTTGCCGACGCGTTGCAGTTCGTCGAGCGCATCACGCAAACCTTCGGGCAGATCGAGCTGATCAAGCTTGTCGTTCGACAGCGTGGTCAGCACCTCACCCAACGCCTGAAGCTCGTGCATGTCTTTCTTGAGTTGCGTCTTGGACGGTCCGTCGTCGACGGGGCGTGGAATCTTTGGGGGGCGTGCCATGCCCCAATTTTGCCGCAAGCGCCTGAACCGGGCTGAACCGGGGCCGAAACAGGAGCCGGGCGGGTGGTGGGCTATGCTTCCGTGCTCCGTACGTCTTGGTTCCTGTATGTCTTTAGCCCTGTCCTCTGATGCCCTTCGTGATGTTGCGCTCGCTGCGCTGGATCGTGCACGCCGCGATGGCGCCGATCAAGCCGAAGCTGAGGCGACACAGGGCGTCGGGCTCAACGTGACAGTGCGGCTCGGTGAACTCGAAACACTCGAACACAATGTCGACAAGTCGCTTGGCGTGACGGTCTACGTCGGCGGTCGCAAGGGAAACGCGAGCACCGGTGACTTTTCGGCAGCGGCTGTCAATGCCGCGGTCGACAAGGCACTCACCATCGCCAAGTTCACGAGTCCTGATCCGCACGCGGGACTGGCCGACGCCGGACTGATGGCGACAACCATTCCTGATCTCGATCTCTATCATCCGTGGTCGCTCAACGCCGACGCGGCGATTGCCATTGCCAAACGCTGCGAGGACGCAGGATTTGCGGTTGATGAACGCATCGACAACAGCGAAGGCGCTTCGGTCAGCGTGAGCGAGTCGGAGTTCATCTACGCCAATTCGCACGGCTTCTCGGGTGGTTACAAAGGCAGCGCGCACTACATCGGGTGTGCGATGGTGGCCTCGGACGGCGACGCAATGGAGCGAGACGACTGGTACACCTCGCATCGCGTGCCCGCTGCGCTGGAAGCGGCAGAGTCGGTTGGCAAGAAGGCCGGCGAGCGCGCCGTTGCACGGCTCAACCCGAAGAAGCTCAGCACGCAGAGCGCGCCGGTCATATTCACTCCGCAACTCGCGGGCGGCTTCATCGGTCACGCAATCGGCGCACTGTTCGGCGGCTCGCTGTACCGCAAGACCTCGTTTTTGCTCGACAGCATGGGCAAACCGATGTTCACGTCATTGCTCAATATTGTTGATGATCCGTACATCGCGCAGGCGTATGCGAGCTCACCGTTTGACGGCGAGGGCGTGGCCTGTCAGCGACGTGCGATTGTCGAAAACGGCGTCGTGCGCGGTTACTTTCTGTCGGCTTATTCCGCCCGAAAACTCGGCCTGCAGTCCACCGGCAATGCCGGCGGCAATCACAACCTGCTCGTCACGCCGACGATCAAGGGCGACACGGCAACGCTCGCGAAGCAGATGGGCCGTGGCCTCATCGTCACCGAACTCATGGGGCAGGGCGTCAATGCGGTGACCGGCGACTACTCGCGCGGCGCGGCCGGATTCTGGGTTGAAGGCGGCGAAATCGCGTACCCCGTCGCCGAGATCACCATCGCCGGCAATCTGCTTGATCTCTATCAGCGAATCGTTGCGATTGGCGATGATATTGACCGGCGCGGTTCGAAGCATGTCGGATCGATGCTGATCGAGTCAATGCACATCGCCGGAAGCTGATCAGACCAGTGACAGGTACC
>Ga0073899_10006086_pt1 | contig 10446 bp, 11 predicted proteins | sample KloWWTmetaKNB5Ph_FD_88975 | JGI IMG/M metagenome (GOLD analysis project Ga0073899, IMG submission 88975) | Active sludge microbial communities from Klosterneuburg, Austria, studying microevolution and ecology of nitrifiers - Klosterneuburg... | ecosystem: Engineered > WWTP > Aerobic digester >...
CGCTGCTCCCCCATCCCGCGCATCCGAGTGTAGTGGCAAGCCCCCATGCCCGCCATCGCCATCGGGACCTCAGCCACCGCCCGCTTTGTTCGTGCGCGCCGCCCGACTCGGTTTAGAATCCGGCCCACCCGCGCCGGTCCACCGCTGCGACCCCCTCAAGACCCCACGGAGAGTTCATGCCCATCGCCGACCGTCCGACCGCACCCGTCCTCCATCGCCGCCGACTCCCCCGCCTCTCCCGCGGCCTCTGTCTCGCCGCGATCCTCGGCGCCGCGGTCGTCGGCACCCAGCTCGCCCCCGCCACGGCCGAGGCCGGCGTCCCCGCGGTCCTGCAAAAAGGCTCCCGCCCGATGGCCTTCCTCCTCGGCTTCGGCCCGTCCTGGGGCATCAGCAACAACTACCGCTACGGCTACAACCCCGGCGGCTTCAAGGGCTGTGGCAACGGCAACCCGTACTGCAACGGCGGCTGGTACGGCGGCCACGGGGCCTTCAAGATCACCCAGGAGTTCATGGGCCACTTCTCCGGCGACGCCTCTGGCCCGGCCCTCGGCATCCTGATGAACCAGGAGTTCTCCGGTGGCTACTTCGGCCTCAACATCGCCCCGAAGTTCACCTACGACATCCAGCCGAAGAAGGGCCTTGCCCTCTATATCTCGCCCAGCGCCTCGCTCGGCTATCACCTGACGCACTTCAACTACGGCTACTACAACAACTACGGCTACGGCGGTGCCAACTACCACGCCGCCAACCTGCAGTTCGGCGTCGCCCTCAAGCTGATCCTCGCCGACCGCTGGCTGGTGTGGGTTCAGACCCCCAACATCGACCTCACCATCGGCCCCGGCAACTACTACTGCGGCAACGGCGTCACCGGCTGCGGAACCTACGTCCGGGCCCGCTACGACTTCCTGCTCGGCGGCGGCGTAACCTTCTGAAGCAACGCGAGTTCGCCTGACACGGACACTGGCCGGGCCACAGCAGGCTCGGCCGGGCCGGACGTACTCTTGCGCTGCAACCTCGCCGAACTCGAGCGCCGTGACACGCACTTGCGCGAGCGCCTCCGCGAGCGCGCGTGCTAGCGTCCGCGCGTGCCACCGATCCCCGCCGCAGCCCTGCCCGTCGCCCTCATCGGCGTGGGCTTCCTCGGCCGCCCCCTCGCCTGCGCCCTCCCGGCCCCGGTGCTGGCGCTCTCCCGAACCGGGACCTGGCCCGAAGGACCTGTCCCCACGGCCATCCAGCTACACGCCCTCGACCTCGTACACGCGAGCCGCGGCGCGCTCGCCCGCACCCTCGCCCCGGCACGCAGCCTCATGATCTGCGTCGCCGCCGGTCGCAGCCAGGATCGCCGCGCGGTCTACCTCGACGGCCTCGCCCGCTTGCTCGACGCCTGCGCCGATCAACCGCTCGCCCGCGTCGTCTACACCTCGTCGACCTCCGCCCTCCCCGATAGCGACGCCTGGATCGACGACGATTGCCCCGATCCACCCGCCGATGAGCGCGGCCAGATCCAGCGCAGCGCCGAGGCGCTCCTCCGCACGACCTGCGAGGCCCGCAGCATCCCCTGGGTGATCCTCCGCCTCGCCGGACTCTACGGTCCCGGCCGCGAGCTGTTTCGCCTCTACCGCGCCGATCCCGACGCCATCCAGCCCGGTGACGGCATGCAGGCCACCAACCTGATCCACCGCGACGACGCCGTCCAGGCCTGCCTCGCCGCCCTCGCCCTCGACCCCGCCCACAGCGCCATCGTCAACGTCTGCGACGACGACCACCGACCGCGCCGCGCCATGTTCGCCGCCCTCGCCCGCGCCGCCGGCCAACCCGCCCCGCGCTGGCAACAACCAGCCGACACCGACGAGCCCCGCGGCAAGCGCGTCAGCAACGACCGCATGAAGCAGCTCCTCGGGGTTCAGTTGCGCCACCCCACGCACGCTCCCCCGGAGCTGTCCCCGAGGACATGAGCGGGCCATCCCCGCTCCGGGGGCGCATCCCGCGCTCCCACAAGACCTCACGCTCGCTAGCCCCTGCGCAGGGCAAAATCACCGGCGGCCTTGCCGACCCCGCCGACGTGCTTAAACCCGATCCCACCCCATGAGCCTCCCCGTCGCATCCGCCGTCACCCACGTCCTGCCGATGCCGACCGATGGCACCGCCGCTCCCCATATCGACCTCGCCGAGCTGCAGGCCGAGCTCGAGGGCGTCGCCAGCGAGGCCCTGAAGGCCCGGCGCAACGGCCTCTCACTCCTCGAAGCCGTCCGGGACCCGCGATACCCGGGCCTGACCGCCTTCCATCAGGACATCCGCGACGCCCTCTTCGTCGAGATACCCCAGGAATTCGAGCCCTGGGCGCGCGCCGCGGCCAGCAGCCGCAGCGAGTCGGGTTTCGACAGCAACCGCCTTCAGCGCACCCTGTTCTCATTCGCCCGCGCCGGCGGCGACGACGAGCTCTCCGCCCTCCAGGCCGCCCTCGCCGAGCTCCTCGTCTTCGAGGCCGTCCGCCTGCGCCTCCTCGTCACCGCGCTCGGCAGCGACGAGTTCGAGGTCCTCGGCGGCGAGGAGTCCGACGTCGACGCCATCGCCTGGTCCGAGATCTGCGCCCTCATCCATCTCGATGAGCTTGCCGACCCCGAGGTCCGCCCCCTCACCCTCATCCTCGCCGCCGCCAACGTCGCCCTCGCCCGCGACACCGCCGAACGCGCCGAGGTCCTGCGCACCAGCGGGGACGACTTCCGCGAGGAGCTTCGCATGCGTGCCCGCCTCCGCGCCGCCCTCCGCGAGCTCCGCCTCCCGGAGGCCGTCCTCCTCGAGAACGCCCTCTCCGCGCTCCTCGGCGGCGACCGCCGCGAACTCGTCGATCTCCAGGCCGATCGCCCGGTCGCCCTCGATGGCATGACCCGTCAGGCCATGGACCAGCGGGTCTCCCGCGGCCGCCGCAGCCTCGCCCGGCCCCGCGCCAGCTGGCCTGCCCGCCGCCGTCCCGCCCTCTTCGACCTGCTGCGCGAGGCCTGATAGTGATTTGAACGGTGGTCCCCGCCCGGGTATGCTGCGGGCCCGCATGGTCCCGACCGACGCCTCGACCCCCTCCCGCAGCGGCCGCATCGGCCTCGTCCTCGGGGTCCTCATCCCCACCCTCGCGCTCGATCTGTGGACCAAGGCCTGGGCCTGGGACAACCTCCGCCAGCAGACCGGCAAGGTGATCGTCGACGGCTTCTTTCGCCTCGAGTTCGCGTTCAACACCGGCTCCGCCTTCGGGTTCCTGCGTGACGCCGACTGGGCGCGCGCCTTCTTCATCGCCGTCACCGTCGGCGCCCTCGTCTACATGGCGCGGCTGGCCCTCACGCTCCCGACCCGCGCCCCCTCGGCCTTCGTGGCGATCGGCCTGATCGCCGGCGGCGCCCTCGGCAACCTGCACGACCGCTTCATCCGCACCTTCCTCGACCACCACGGCGTCGTCGACTTCATCGTCGTCAACTACTGGCCGGGGAAGCGCTGGCCCGCATTCAACATCGCCGACGCCGCCCTGGTCGCCGGCGTGCTGCTATTTATGATCTACCTCCGCCGCCATGGTGACCAGGCCGACGTGCCCGCGCTTGCCCCGCCCGCCGCCTGAGCTACAGTGCGCGACCTTCAGCCCATGAGCGACATGCCCGCGCCCAGCCAACTTCCCTCCTCCGGCCGTCGGCGCGCCGTCATCGCCGCCACGGTCACCGCCATCCTCGCCCTCGTCCTCGACCTGTGGACCAAGGCCTGGGCCTGGGACGTCCTGCGTGAAGCCCCGCGGATGCCCGTGATCAAGAAGTGGTTCTACTTCGACTTCAGCTTCAACACCGGCTCAGCCTTCGGCTTCCTGCGCGGTCACGACTTCTCACGCCCGCTGTTCATCATCATCACCATCGCAACCGTCGTCTACATGGCGACGCTGGTCCGCAAGCTCCCGGTCGAGCGCCTCTACGGCTTCGTCGCCATCGGCAGCATCATCGGCGGCGCGCTCGGCAACCTCCATGATCGTCTGTTTCGTCAGCTCGAGGTCTTTGGAGAGCTCAAGTACGGCGTCGTCGACTTCATTCAGATCTATTACATCCAGGGCAGTCCGGCCTGGCCGAACTTCAACATCGCGGACGTCGCCCTCGTGGTCGGCGTGGTCCTGTTGATCCCCTACCTGATGTTCCACGCCGAGCCGCGCCCCACCGCCACTGCGACCACCGCCTGAACCGCAGCCTCAGCGGCGATCGAAGGCGCGGACCTTGGCCCAGGTCTCGAAGCGCTCGGCCTCCGGGTCGCTGTCGATCACGATGCCTCCGCCGCTCTGTACGCACAGCCCGTTCGCGTCGAGCTCACCGGTTCGGATCGGGATGCTGCAGCGCAGCCCGTGCGGCGCGAGCACCACGATCGCCCCGCAGTAGAGCCCACGCGGCCGGTCCTCGATCGCCGCAATGATCTCGGCCGTGCGCCGCTTCGGCGCCCCGGTGATGCTCCCGGCCGGAAACACCGCCGCCAGCAGGCCCGGCAAGGTCCAGCCGGGGCTCAACCGGCAGCGCACCTCCGAGACCAGGTGGTGCACCGTGGGCAACGACACCAGCGTCGGTCGCCGCGGCGCCGCGACCGTCCCGGGGACCGCGAGGCGTCCGAGGTCGTTGCGCACCAGGTCGACGATCATCACGTGCTCGGCGAGGTCCTTCGCGCTCGCCAGCAGCTCCGCCGCTGCCGCTGCGTCGCTGCGCGGATCCACGCCGCGCGGACGGGTGCCCTTGATCGGCCACGAACGGGCGATGTCCCCGCCTGCGACGAATTCCACCGCCAGCAAGGTCTCCGGCGAATTCGACAGCACCCAGAGCGGCGCCCCCCGCCCCTCGGCTCCGACCAGCAGCGCCCCCATCGTCGCCGGGGTCGTCCCGCGAATCGCCCCGTAGACTGCGGCCGCCCGGGCCGCCAGCGATCGTCCCGCCCCCGCGTCGGTCCACGGCGCATCGAAGGCCTGGGTGAGGTTGACCTGATAAGTCTCCCCCGCCGTGATCAGCGCCTGCGCCGCCCGAACCTGCGCGCGGTAGACCTCGGCCGGCAGCCGCGCCCGCAGCGGCCCCAGAGGCCAGGTTTGATCGGGCCTGTCCTCGGGGACAGCCGCGGCCAGGCGCGCCTGCAGCCGCGCGCCCGCGCCCGCCGACCCGTGCACCCGCGGACTCGGGCCCAGCTCGAGCGCCGCTCGATACCGCCGCATGCACAGCCCCGCCAGGCGCCCGCGCGGCTGGGGCCGGCCGAGCAGGGCGGCGACCCCGACCTCGTAGGTGAGGTGCCCGATCCATACGAACTCCGGCTCGGCCCGCCAAAGCGCCTCGATCTCGGCGAGCGGCGCCAGCGAGTCGGCCTCGACGCTCAGGTCCGGCTCGAGGCCGAGCCAGCCGCGGCCGTCGCCGCCATCGAGCCAGGCCAGGGCCCCGTCGGGGTCGCCGGCGGCCAGCGCGAGGATCTGCCGGGCCGGGTCAATCACGTTGCTTTTGCTGCGCCAGCGCCGCCCGAAAGCCGAGGGTGTAGTGCACCGCGCTCCACACGGACAGCAGCATCGACAACGAGACCATGATGATCCCCATGCGATGAAAGTCGATCATCTCGTCGAAGCCGGGCAAGCGGTACCGATAGTGGATCAGCAAGAAGCAGATCCCCGTCATCTGGAACGCCGTCTTTGCCTTGCCACCCGCGTTCGCGGCGATGACCATGCCCTCGCTGATGGCCAGCGTGCGCAGCCCGTTGATGTAGAATTCGCGGGTCAGAAGGACCACAACCAGCCAGGCCGGCATGCGCCCGAGCGCGGCGAGGTAGACCAACACCGCGGCCACCATGACCTTGTCGGCGAGCGGGTCGACGAACTTGCCGAACACTGTCACCAGCCCGGAGCGCCGGGCCAGCCAGCCGTCGATGATGTCGAGCCCCGCGGCGAGCATGAACAGCAGCGCCGACAGCACGCAGAGCCGCGGGTCGACGGTGTCCATCCACCACAGCACCGGCGGGATCAGGAACAACCGGCCGATGGTGATCATGTTGGGGAGGTTGAGCACCTCCCGGCGAAATCGCTCGTACCGCTTCACGTCAGGCCGTCTCCAGCGGCCGCCGGCGTCCCGGCGCGCGCGAGCGTACCCTGAAGCCCCGCCCGATCAAAGCGCCACCACACCCGGCACCGATCTCAGCGGCGACACAGCGACGACGTACGGCGAAGCGCCGCCTGCTCACATCAGGGCCCCGCGATCGCCCGACTGGGCTCCTGCGTCGACTCCTCACGTCGCTGGAGCTCACGCTCGTAGGCATAAAAGCGGCGAAGCACCGCCTTCACATAACCACGTACCCCCGCGTGAGGCGGCACGCCTCCGTATTTCTGGACCGCGCCCGCGCCGGAGAAGTATCCAGCCAGCACCAGCACCATGTCGCCGCCGAAGCGGTTGGCCAGCAGCCGCAGGAACTTCGCCCCGCCATAGATGTTCTGGCGGGGATCGAAGGGTCGCCCGACCCCGAGAAATCGCGCCGTCGAGGGCATCAGCTGGGTCAGCCCCATCGCTCCGGTCCGGCTGACCGCGTTCGGGTTGTAGTTGCTCTCGGTATGGATCACTGCCCGCACCAGCGACTCCGGGAGCTGATACAGGCGTGCCGCGCTGCGGATCGTCGCCCCGTAGCGGTGGGCGCGCTCGTCCGCGAGGGCCTCGGACACCTCGCCGAAGACATCACGGCCGCGGTCGGCCGTCGCTGCCGAACTGACGCGAGGATCGGCCGCGGCCGCCGTGTCCGGCAAGTCTCCCTCACCGCTGCCCTGAAGTTCGGGCGCGAGGGCCGACGCCGGTGCACCGCGGCGCACCGGCGTCACGTGGACGATCCCCTGGGGGTCGGTGAAACGTCGGTAGCTCGGCTCGGCCGCCCCCGCGGCGCCGCTCCACAACCCCAGCGCCACGCCCAGCCACACAGCCCCGTTCCGCGCCCGGCTCACCACGGCGGGATGCTAGCAGGTACAAAGCCCGGGCGCGGACTGTCACCCTCGCGCGAGCTGCCATGACCTACAACACCCCGACCCATCGCAGCCGCTACCTCGTGCTCGGCAGCGGCCTCGCCGGCCTGTACTTCGCGCTCGAGGTCGCCGAGCGAGGCCCCGTCACGATCCTCACCAAGCACAACGCCGAGTCCTCCAACACGCGCTGGGCGCAGGGGGGGATCTCCGCGGTGTTCGCGGGCGACGACTCGCTCAACGAGCACGTCGAGGACACCCTCGTCGTCGGCGCCGGCCTGTGTGACCGCGAGATGGTGATGCACGCGGTCGAGCACGGTCCCGGGCTGGTACGCCGCCTCGCCGACACCTACGGCGTCCGCTTCGACCGCGTCAACGACGACGAAACCGCGCCCTTCGAGCTCGGCCGCGAGGGCGGCCACTCGCGGCGGCGGGTCGTCCACCACCGCGACATGACCGGCGCGGAGATCGAGCGGGCCCTGCTCGCCGCGGCCCACGCCCACCCGAACATCACGGTCCACGAGCACCACACCGTCATCGACCTGTTGAGTTGGACCAAGGTCGACGGCAGCCGCGGCTGCTTCGGCGTCTACGCGCTCAACAACCGTAACGGCCAGGTCGAGGCCTTCATCGCCCCGGTCACCGTGCTGGCGACAGGCGGAGCGGGGCGCGTGTACCGCTACACCAGTAACCCGGGGGTCGCCACCGGCGACGGCATCGCCATGGCCTATCGAATCGGCGCCACGGTGGCCAACCTCGAGTTCATGCAGTTTCACCCGACTTGCCTGTATCATCCTGACGCCAATACCTTTTTGATCAGCGAAGCGCTTCGGGGTGAAGGTGGGATCCTGCGCCGCGCGGACGGCTCAGACTTGATGGCCGGACGCCACCCGATGGGCAGCCTGGCCCCGCGTGACATCGTCGCGCGCGAGATCGACGCCGAGCTCAAGCGCGCGGGCGTGCGCTGCGTCTTCCTCGATATGACCCACCTCGACCGCGAATATGTGGTCCAGCGCTTCCCGGCGATCCACGCCCGCTGCATGTCCGTCGGCATCGACATGCGAAAAGACCCGATCCCCGTGGTCCCCGCCGCCCATTACATGTGTGGCGGCGTCGTCACCGACCGCTTCGGCCGCACCGACATCCCAGGCCTCCTGGCGATCGGCGAGGTCGCAATGTCCGGTCTGCACGGCGCCTGCCGCCTCGCCTCCAATTCTCTTCTGGAGGCCCTCGTCCTCGCGTCTGGCGCCGCCACCGTCGCCGACGAGTCGGCCCGCCCCGCCCCCGAGCAGGTCACCCCATGGAACGAGGGCGCCGCCCAAAACTCCGACGAGGCCGTGATGGTCTCCGCCAACTGGGAGGAGGTCCGGGCGTTGATGTGGAACTTCGTCGGCATCGTTCGCTCCGACAAGCGACTCGAGCGCGGCCGCCGACGCATCGAGCTCCTGCGCGAGGAGATCGCCGAGTACTACTGGAAGTTCCGCGTCACCCGTGATGTCCTCGAGCTCCGCAACATCGCCCTCGTCGGTCACCTCATCCTCGAATGTGCCCGTCTTCGCAAGGAGACCCGCGGCCTGCATTACAACATCGACTACCCGGAGACCTTGCCCGAGTTCGCCCACAATACCTTGCTCAACAAACGCCACGGCCCACGCGCATCCGATGTCAAGATTGGTCCATGAATGCAGGCATTTGCCGATGCTATCTTCAGTGGTACTTCGATTGTTCGCCAGCCTCGTGCTCGTGTGTGGCGCCTGCCGGGGCGGCGGCGCCCGCAGCCCTGAGACCCTGCGCGACGCCTACGCCCTGGCGCTCCGCCAGGACGACCCCGACGCCGCCTATGCCTTGCTGAGCCCCGAGCTGCAGGCGGCCACCTCGCGCGATGCCTTCCACGCCCGCTGGCGCGCCCAGGCCGGCGAGCGAAAGGCCGCGCAGACGGCCCTTGCGGGGCTTCCGCCGGCGTATCGGTCGCCCATCATCGGCGGCCAAACCGTTCATGGCGAGCACATCCTCGTCTGGGCGGAGGTCGCCGGTAACTACCAGATCGTCGGAGGCCTACCCGGCCTGCCCGACACCTCGACGCCAGCCCAGACGATCCGCGCCTTCCTCGCCGCCATTCGCCGCGCCGACTTCCACACCCTCGAGGCGCTGGCCAGCGACGACCTCGCCAGCCGCCTTCGTGACGACTGGCAGCGCCGCGCCACCGCCATCGAGGCCTTGCTCGACCAACCAGGCGCCCTCGAGTTCAGCAGCGACATGCAGCGCGCTGTCCTTCGCTACGAACCCGGCCGGGCCCTGACGCTCGAGCAGACGACGGCAGGTTGGCGCCTCACGGCCCTGCAATAGCCAGCCGCCCTCGCCAGTACAGCTGTCCGCGGACGTCCTGAATACCGGACAGCCCGATCGGCCGGACAGTGAGGTTTACCAGGTTGACGCTGTCTTTTTCACTGGACTGGGGGAGCCAGCCTGCTATCACTGAGCGCGGTCGGACATCCATCCGCGCGCGGCCGCTCCTGTCAGGCCGCCGCCGGTCCTCCGAGACGGCCACGACTGTCGCCAGGTGGCGACCCGAGTGGCCGCCGTTGATCATTGTTCTGGCCGCTCATGGCCCCTGACCGCTCCTGACCTCCCCGACGCTTCCCCCCCCCCCAGCGCGCCAAAGCTCCCGGGATTTCAGACACTTAGAATTCAGACTTCCAGTTATCTGCCACCAGGTGAGGCCGCAGGCGGCCGTCACAGTTCGGACAGAGACCGGTGACAGCGCCGGCACGGAAGGTGCACAATGGCGCGCGCTACGTTTGGAGACAAACTCCGATGCAACCCCAGTTCAATGTTGGTGAGAAGGCCGTCTACCCTACCCACGGCGTCGCCGAAGTGGTCGCCCTCGAGACGAAGGTCATCGAAGGCCTTGGCATGCAGTTCTACCACCTCCGGGTGCAGGGCTCGGGCCTCAAGATCATCGTTCCAGTGACCAAGGCCGAGGAGAACGGCATGCGCCCGCTCGCCGACACCGGCATGATCGACGAGCTCTACGATCTCCTGCGTGATCACGAGGTCCCCTGCGACCGCCAGACCTGGAACCGGCGCTACCGCGGCTTCATGGAGAAGATCCGCACCGGCTCGCTCTTCGAAGTCGGCGAGGTCTACCGCGATCTCACCCTCCTGAAGAGCACCAAGAATCTGTCCCATGGTGAGCGTCAGATGCTCCAGACCGCGCGTAACCTCGTCATCCGCGAGTTGAGCACCGTCAAGGCCACCCCCGAATCCGTGGTTGCCGCCGAGCTCGACTCGATGTTTAAGGACTGACGTGGCCGCAGAAACGAACGAATCCATCGACATTCAAATTTCGACCCTCCCCTGGGACCAAGTCGTCGTCGACGCCTTTGTCTGCCCTACCAATTCCGAGGGCATCATGACTCAGTTCCCCGCGAGCAAGCTGCGGGACCTGGCGGGGCGGGAGGTCGAGGATC
>Ga0073899_10006089_pt1 | contig 10443 bp, 9 predicted proteins | sample KloWWTmetaKNB5Ph_FD_88975 | JGI IMG/M metagenome (GOLD analysis project Ga0073899, IMG submission 88975) | Active sludge microbial communities from Klosterneuburg, Austria, studying microevolution and ecology of nitrifiers - Klosterneuburg... | ecosystem: Engineered > WWTP > Aerobic digester >...
CCGCCCAGGCTGCGGTGTCGGCCAGGGTGGCCGCCAGCGGCCGGCATGTCAGGCCGCTGGCCAGCGCGCGGGCGATGCTGACCTGGTCCAGGCCCCATTGGCCCTGCGGCAGCCACAGCGGCAGCTCGGTCCACGGCGCCACGCCTTGCGCCAGCAGAAAGGCTTCGTCCAGCCATCGCAGCCGGGCCTGCGGCGCCAGCAGCCGGCGCGCGGCTTCCAACAGCCCGCCCATGGTGAGCGGCTCGGCGGGACCGGTCAGGTTGAACGTTCCGGCGCTGCCGCGTTCGGCTTGCAGCAGCATCCAGGCAGCGGCGTCGCGCGCGTCGATGAACTGCACCGGCGCCTCCGGGTCGCCCGGCGCCAGTACCTCGCCGGCGCGCGTCAGGCGCTGCAGCCACCAGGTGAAGCGCCCGGTGGGGTCGTGCGGTCCCACCAGCAGCCCCGGCCGCGACACCAGGCAGCGCGTGCCGAAGCCCTGCTGTGCGGCGGCCTCGCACAAGGCTTTCAGGCCGCCGTAGGTCTCCCCGGTGACGGCTTCGGTGGCGGGGTCGTCCAGCGTCTGCACGGAGGCGTTCTCGTCCAGGCCGGGCGCATCGAAGGTGGTGTAGACGCTGATGCTCGACACCAACTGGTACTGCCCCACGCGCCCGGCCAGCCGCTCGGCCATCTTGCGCACCTGGCGCGGCACGTAGGCGCTGGTGTCGATGGCGGCGTCCCAGGTGCCGGCGTCCAGCGCCGAGAGGTCGCCGTCGCGGTCGGCGATGCGGTGTTCGGCCTGCGGGAACAAGCCCGGCCCGCTGCGGCCGCGGTGCAGCAGCGTCACGCGGTGGCCGCGCGCCAGCGCCTGTTCGGCCAGGTGGCGGCCCAGGAAGCGCGTGCCGCCCAGGATGAGCAGGTTCACGAACCGGACTCCGGCGCCGGCCTTGCGCGCCCCGGCGCGGACTCGGCTCGCGCCAGACCCTGCAGGCAGGCCAGGCACAGGCAGCCGACGAACTGCTGCCGCAACCGCGCCTGCAGCGCCGTGCCGAGATCGATGCCGGCACAATGGCAGGGGCCCGTCCCGGCCGCGCCGCAGTGGAACGTGCCGCCGCATCGCGGGCAGCGGTCGGCGGTGGTGGCGGTGGCCGCGCTCATCGCGTCAACGCACGAACAGCCCGCGGTGTTCTTCGCGCAGCAGGTTCTTCTGCACCTTTCCCATGCTGTTGCGCGGCAGCTCGGGCACCACGAAGACCTGTTTCGGCAGCTTGAAATTGGCAATCTGCTTGCGCAGTTGCGCCGCGATGGCCGCGCCGTCCAGCGTGGCGCCGGGCCGGGGCACCACCACGGCCACCACGGCCTCGCCGAAGTCGGGGTGCGGCACGCCGATCACCGCCGACTCGGCCACGCCCGGCAGTTCGTTGACGACGCCTTCGATCTCGGCCGGGTAGACGTTATAGCCGCCGCTGATGATGAGGTCCTTGCTGCGGCCGACGATGGTCACGAAGCCATCGGCGTCGATGCGGCCCACGTCGCCGGTCTTGAACCACAGGTCGGTGGTGAATTCGTCGGCCGTCTTCTCGGGCATGCGCCAGTAGCCCTTGAAGACGTTGGGGCCCTTGACCTGGATGTGGCCCACTTCGCCGGCCGGCAGCGGGCTGCCCTTGTCGTCGAGCACGCGCACGCCCACGCCGGGCAGCGGCAGCCCCACGGTGCCGCCGCGGCGCGCGCCCTCCGGTCGGTAGGGGTTGCTGGTGAGCATGACCGTCTCGCTCATGCCGTAGCGTTCCAGGATGGTGTGGCCGGTGCGTTCGCGCCAGGCGTTGAAAGTCTCGATCAGCAGCGGCGCCGAGCCGCTGATGAAGAGCCGCATGGACTTGCAGGCGCCGCGCGTGAGGCCGGGTTCGGCGAGCATCCGCACGTACAGCGTGGGCACGCCCATGAAGACCGTGGCTTCGGGCAGCCGCGCCACCACGGCGCGGGCGTCGAAGCGGTTGAACCAGATCATGCGGCTGCCGTTCAGCAGCGCGCCGTGAGAGGCCACGAACAGGCCGTGCACGTGGAAGATGGGCAGGGCGTGGACGAGCACGTCGCCTTTCTGCCAGCCCCAGTAGTCCTTCAGCACCCGCGCGTTGGACAGCAGGTTGCCGTGCGTGAGCATGGCGCCCTTGCTGCGCCCGGTGGTGCCGCTGGTGTACAGGATGGCCGCCAGGTCGCCCGCCGCGCGCGCCACGGGCTCGTGGATATCGGGCTGGAAGGCGGCGCGGTCGAGCAAGGTGCCGCTGCGGTCGTCGTTGAGGGTGTAGACGTGCTGGGTGCCGGCCAGGAACGCAATCTTGCTGACCCAGCCGAAGTTGGCGCCGCTGCACACCACCACCGCCGGCTCGGCGTTGCGGATGAAATATTCGATCTCGGCCGCCTGGTAGGCACTGTTCAGCGGCAGGACCACATGCCCGGCGCGCAGCACCGCCAGGTAGAGCATGAGTGCTTCCACGCTCTTTTCCACTTGCACGGCGATGCGCGATTCGGGCGGCAGTTCCAGCGACCCGATCAGGTTGGCCAGCATGGCCGTTCCGCGTTCGAGGTCGCGCCAGGTGTAACGCAGCGGCACGGGCGTGTCGGCCGTCTCGATGGCCACGCCCTCCAGGTTGGCCGGGAAGGCCGCGCGCAGCGCGCTGAACAGGTTTTCGGAAGTCATGTCAGTCGAGCTTGGCCCCGGATGTCTTCACCACCTCGGCCCAGCGCTTCACCTCGCTGGCGACGAAGCGGCCGAAATCGTCGCCCCACAAGTCGGGAGTCTCGGTGCCCAGGCCGGTCCACTGCGACTTCAGCTCGGCGCTGTTCAGCGCCTGGCGCATGCCCGCCTGCATGGCGGCCACGGCTTCGCGCGGTGTGCCCTTGGGCGCCCAGATGCCGTACCAGGTGGCCACCTTGTAGGTGGGCAGGCCGGCCTCGGCCGCGGTCGGCACGTCGGGGAAGGCCACGGCGCGCTTGTCGGCGGCCACCGCGAGGGCGCGCAGCCGCCCGCCCTTGATGTGTGCGGCCGAAGAGCCCAGGCCGTCGAACATCATCTCCACCTGGCCGGCGATGAGATCTTGCAGCGCCGGGCCGGCGCCGCGGTAGGGAATGTGGGTGATGAAGGTCTTGGTCTGCAGCTTGAACAATTCGCCGGCCAGATGGTGCGAGGTGCCGTTGCCGGCCGACGCGTAGTTGAGCTTGCCCGGGTTCTTGCGCAGGTGGTCCAGCAGCTGCGCCAGCGTGGTGGCCTGCACCTTGGCGGGATTGACGACCACGACCTGCGGCACGCTGGACACCAGGCCCACCGGCACGAAGTCGGTGAGGATGTCGTAGTCCAGCTTCGGGTACATGCTGGGCGCGATGGAATGGTGCACCGCGCCCATGAAATAGGTGTAGCCGTCGGGCGCGGCCTTGGCTGCCACCGAGGCACCCACAGTGCCGCCGGCGCCGCCCTTGTTGTCGATCAGGAACTGGCGGTTCAGGTTCTTCCCCATGGCGCCGAACAGCGGCCGCGCGAAAGCGTCGGTGCCGCCGCCGGGCGGGAAGGGCACGACGATGTTGACCGGCTTGGTGGGCCAGCCCTGGGCGTGCACGTAGGGGGCGGTCAACGCGGCGGCGCCGGCGGCCAGCAGCTGGCGACGGGTGGGGTGGGTCATGGCGGTGTCTCCTGGACAGTGTTCGAAATGCGGCGATCATCGCGGGGCGGGCCGATTCTGCGGTGCTGCGGGACTTCGCCCTATGGGGCAAGCCCGGGCCGCGCCACATGTCGTCGAGCCTGCACGCCGCGCTGCCGGCAACCCTGCATATGACTTTGCCCGGCGCCCAGCAACGGCCCGCCGGCTTACCGCACTAGACTGCACGCATCTTCCTACCTGGAGCCTCGCCGTGATCCTGGAACTCGCCGATTTCCGCATCGCTCCCGGCCAGCAGGCCGCCTTCGAAGAGGCCGTGCAGCGCGGCATCCAGACCGTGGTCCAACGTGCCCGGGGCTTCAGGGGCGCCAAGGTCAACCGCAGCATCGAAAGCCCCGAGCGCTACATCCTGCAGATCTTCTGGGAAACGCTGGAAGACCACACCGTGCATTTCCGCGGCGGAGCGCTGTTCGCCGAGTGGCGCGCCATCGTCGGGCCGTTCTTTGCCGCGCCGCCGGTGGTGGAGCATTTCACGCTGGTGAGCAAACCTTGAAGCGCGAGCACGCGCTGGCCTTGGCCGCACAGCATTTCGACAGCGGCAACTTCGCGCGCGACCTGGCGCGGCGCGTGGCCCTGCGCACCGAAAGCCAGGACCCGGCCTCGGGCCCGGCGCTGCTGGCTTACCTGGCCGAGGAGATCGGCCCCTCGCTGGCGGCGCTGGGATTCACGTTCACGATCCATCCCAACCCCGAGCCGCCCTATGGCCCGCTGCTGGTGGCCACAAGGCACGAAGGCGGCGCGCTGCCCACGGTGCTGATGTACGGCCACGGCGACGTCGTCCGCGGCCAGGACAGCTCGTGGACGCGCGGCCAGGGCCCGTGGTCGCTGGCCGCCGAAGGCGAGCGCCTCTACGGCCGCGGCACGGCCGACAACAAGGGGCAGCACAGCATCAATATCGCCGCGCTGGCCCAAGTGCTGGCGGCGCGCGAGGGGCGGCTCGGCTTCAACGTGAAGTGGCTCGTGGAAACCGGCGAGGAGACCGGCTCGCCGGGCCTGGCCGCCTTCTGCGCCGCGCATGCCGCCGAACTGGCCGCCGACGTGCTTGTCGCCAGCGACGGCCCGCGGTTGCGCGCCGACCGGCCGACGGTCTTCCTGGGTTCGCGCGGCGTGGCCAATTTCGACCTCGCACTGAAATTGCGCGACGGCGCGCACCACTCCGGCAACTGGGGCGGCCTGCTGCGCAACCCGGGCACGGTGCTGGCCGCAGCCATCGCCAGTCTCGTCGACGGCCGCGGCCGCATCCTCGTGCAGGCACTGCGCCCGCCACCGATCCCGGCCAATGTGCGTGCCGCGCTCGCCGGGGTGGAGGTCGGCGGCGACCCCGGCGACCCGGCGATCGATGCCGGTTGGGGCGAACCCGGGCTGACGCCGGCCGAGCGCGTCTTCGGCTGGAATACGCTGGAAGTGCTGGCCATGCGCACTGGCAATCCGGACCACCCGGTGAATGCCATCCCCGCCGCGGCACAGGCGCGGCTGCACCTGCGCTTCGTCGTCGGCACGGATATCTCGCGCCTGCGTGCCGCGGTACGGGACCACCTGGCGAAGCAGGGCTTTGGTGACATCGAGGTCAGCGAGCCCGAGATCATGAACGCCACGCGGCTGGACCCCGACAACGCCTGGGTGCGCTTTGCGCTGGCGTCCATCGAACGCAGCACCGGCTGCGCACCGGTGCTGCTGCCCAACCTGGGCGGCTCGCTGCCCAACGACGTCTTCGCCGAACGCCTGGGCCTGCCCACGGTGTGGGTGCCGCACAGCTACCCTGGCTGCCAACAGCATGCGCCCGACGAACACCTGCTGGCCCCGGTGGCGCGCCAGGCGCTGCAGCTGATGAGCGGCCTCTTCTGGGACCTGGGCGAGGCGGGTGCTCCGGGCGTTGCGAGTTGGAGCGCCGGCAAGCTGCAAGGCGCTCGGGTATAACGGTCGGCCCCAGGACACGGCACACGATCGACGACACACGAGAGAACCACCATGTCACGCACGCTCAAGGACTTGCTCGCCACCGGCGCCTACGACGCCCCCGCCCTCGGCGCCCCCGGCCGCCCGCCGCTGGACTACCGCGGCCTGCGCGCGGTGATCGCCGATACGCTGACCACGCTCAATGCCCTGGACATCGGCCGCGGTGACCGCGTCGCCATCGTGCTCAACAACGGCCCGGAGATGGCCGCCTGCTACATGGCATGCGCCAGCGGCGTGACGAGCGCGCCGCTGAACCCGGCCTACCGAGCCGACGAATTCGAGTTCTACCTGCAGGACCTGAATGCCAAGGCGCTGATCGTCGAGGCCGGCAGCGCTTCGCCGGCGGTGGCGGTGGCGCAGAAGCTGGGCGTGCGCCTGATCGATCTCGTGGCGCCAACCGATGGCCCGGCGGGCGCCTATTCCCTGGTGGCGCGCGACGGCGCCACCGCCTCCGCCGCGGCAGAGAACGGCGGCTTTGCCCATCCCGACGACGTGTCGATGGTGCTGCACACCTCAGGCACCACCTCGCGGCCGAAGATCGTGCCGCTGTCGCAGGCCAACCTGGTGGCTTCGGCCACGCATATCGGCCGCACGCTGCGTTTCACGCCAGGCGACCGCGGGCTGAACATCATGCCGCTGTTCCACATCCACGGGCTCATCGCCGGCATCCTGGCGCCGCTGTCGGCAGGCTCGTTCGTCTTCTGCACGCCCGGCTTCAACGCGCTGAAATTCTTCGCCTGGATGGACGAGGCCCAACCCACCTGGTACACCGCGGTGCCGACCATGCACCAGGCCATCCTGTCGCGCGCCGGCAAGAATGCCGACGTCATTGCGCGCCACCCGCTGCGCTTCATCCGGTCTTCTTCGTCGTCGATGCCGCCGCAGGTGATCGCCGAACTGGAGCAGGTCTTCGGCGCGCCGCTGATCGAAAGCTACGGCATGACCGAGGCCACGCACCAGATGGCCAGCAACCCGCTGCCGCCGGCGGTGCGCAAGCCGGGCACGGTGGGCATCGCCGCCGGGCCCGAGGTGGCGATCATGGGCGAGGACGGCAGCCTGCTGGCCCCCGGCGAGACCGGCGAGATCGTGATCCGCGGCCCCAACGTCACCGCCGGCTACGAGAACAACCCGAAGGCCAATGCCGAGGGCTGGCGCGCCGGCTGGTTCCGCACCGGCGACCAGGGCGTGATGGACGCCGACGGCTACGTCAGCATCACCGGGCGGCTGAAGGAGATCATCAACCGCGGCGGCGAGAAGGTGAGCCCGCGCGAGGTGGACGAGATCCTGATGGACCACCCGGCCGTGGCGCAGGTCGTGTGCTTCGGCATGCCGCACCCCAAGCTGGGCGAGGAAGTGGCCGCCGCCGTGGTGCTGCGCGAAGGCCAGACCGCCACCGAACGCGATCTGCAGGCCTTCGTGAGCAGCCGCGCCGCAGAGTACAAGGTGCCGAAGAAGATCCTGATCCTGGACGAGATTCCCAAGGGGGCCACCGGCAAGTTGCAGCGCATCGGGCTGGCGGCCAAGCTCGGACTGGGCTGAGCGACAGCGCCTTCGAACTGCCTCGAAGGCCGCCACCTGCGGCAGCCGGGTTTCCCCTCGATTCAGGTTTACCTGAATCACGGCGCTCGAAACTCTTAATTTACTAATCCCGCGAGGCTCTCTAGAGTCCGCGGCTCTGTCTTTGACAGTTCCAGCCACTCACTCGAAGGAGACACGATGAAAGCAGCATCAGGTGCATGGAAGCAAAGTTGGGTGGCCGCCGTGGCGATAGCCGGTATGGTCACTTCGGCCGCCGCCTGGGAGCCCACCAAGCCGGTGGAATTCATCGTGCCGGCCGGCACCGGCGGCGGCGCCGACCAGATGGCGCGCTTCATCCAGGGCGTGGCGGCCAAGAACAACCTTATGAAGCAGCCCATCGTCGTCGTCAACAAGTCGGGCGGCGCGGGGGCCGAGGGTTTTCTCGACGTCAAGGGCGACAAGGGCAACCCGCACAAGATCATCATCACCCTGTCGAACCTGTTCACCACGCCGCTGGCCACCGGCGTGCCTTTCAACTGGCGCGACCTGACGCCGGTATCGATGATGGCGCTGGACCAGTTCGTGCTGTGGGTCAACGCCGAGTCGCCTTACCAGACGCCGAAGGACTTCTTCGCGGCGCTGAAGAACGGCCCCGACCGCAGCCTCAAGATCGGCGGCACCGGCAGCAAGCAGGAAGACCAGATCATCACCGCGATCCTGGAGAAGGCCGCCGGCAAGAAGGTGACCTACGTGCCCTACAAGGGCGGCGGCGAAGTGGCGGTGCAACTGGTGGGCAAGCATGTCGACGCCACGGTGAACAACCCGATCGAGGCCGAGAGCCACTGGCGGGCCGGCAAGCTGCGCGCGCTGTGCGTGTTCGACGCCCAGAAGCTGCCCTATACGAAGAAGGTGACGGCCACGCAGAGCTGGGCCGACCTGCCCACCTGCTCGTCGGCCGGGCTGCCGGCCGAATACGTGATGCTGCGCGGCATCTTCATGGCGCCGGGCGTGACGCCCGAGCAGACGCAGTATTACGTCGACCTGATGGCCAAGGTGCGCGCGCTGCCGGAATGGAAGGAATTCATGGAAAAGGGAGCCTTCAACCAGACCACGATGAGCGGCCAGGCCTATTTCGACTGGGTGGCCAAGACCGAGCAGATGCACCGCGTGCTGATGCGTGACGCCGGCTTCCTGGCTCAATGATGAGCGGCTCGGCCGAAGAGAAGGACGACTCGGTCGGCGTGCGCTGGCCCGAGTTGGGCGTGGCGCTGCTGCTGGTGCTGCTGGCCGGGCTGGTCATCAAGGACAGCCTGCGCGTGGGCACCGGCTGGGCCGACGACGGGCCGCGTGCCGGCTACTTTCCCTTCTACATCGGCCTGGCACTGCTGCTTTCGGCCGGCTGGGTGGCGCTGAAGCAGTTGCTGAACTGGCGCGCCCACGAGCGTTTTGCCGAACGGGCGCAGATGGCCAGCGTGTGGGCCATCCTGTGGCCGATGGCCATCTACGTCGGCCTGATCTTCGCGGTCGGCATCTATGTCGCGTCGATCTTGCTCATCGGCTATTTCATGTTGCGCCACGGCAAGCACGGCGTGGCGCTGACAGCGGCCGTGTCGCTGGGCGTGCCGCTGTTCTTCTTCCTGGTCTTCGAGCGCTGGTTCCTGGTGGCGCTGCCCAAGGGTCCGCTCGAGGCCTGGTTCGGGTTCTGACCGCCCCGCCGCCGCTGCCATGGACGAACTGCAGAACCTCTTTCACGGCTTTGCCGTGGCCGCCACGCTGCCCAACCTGGGCTTCATGCTGGTGGGCATCACGCTGGGTGTGCTGATCGGCGTGCTGCCGGGGCTGGGCGGCGCCAACGGCGTGGCCATCCTGCTGCCGCTGACCTTCAGCATGAATCCTACCTCGGCGATCATCATGCTGAGCTGCATCTACTGGGGGGCGCTGTTCGGCGGCGCCATCACCTCGATCCTGTTCAACATCCCGGGCGAACCCTGGAGCGTGGCCACCACCTTCGACGGCTACCCGATGGCGCTGCAGGGTCGCGCCGCGCAGGCGCTGACGGCGGCGTTCACGTCCAGCTTCGTGGGCGCCATCTTCGCGGTGATCCTGATCACCTTCACGGCGCCGCTGCTGGCGAAATTCGCGCTCGAGTTCGGCCCGGCGGAATTCTTCGCCGTGCAGTTGCTCACCTTCTGCAGCTTCGTGGGCATGAGCAAGGAGCCGCCGGCCAAGACCATCGCGGCCATGATGCTGGGCTTTGCGCTGGCCGCCGTGGGCATGGACACCGTCACCGGCCAGTTGCGCATGACCTATGGCTATACCGAACTGCTCAAGGGCTTCGGTTTCCTCATCGCGGTGATCGGCCTGTTCGGCATCGGCGAGATCCTGCTCACCATGGAAGAAGGCCTGGCCTTCAAGGGCAAGAGTGCGAAGATCGACTTCAGGGTGGTGTGGCAGACCTGGGGCGAACTCATCAGGCACTGGAAGTTGTTCCTGCGCTCCGTGGTCGTGGGCTGCTGGATGGGCATCACGCCCGGCGGCGCCACGCCGGCGTCGTTCATGAGTTACGGCATGGCGCGGCGCATGAGCAAGGACCCGCAGAGCTTCGGCAAGGGCCGCATCGAAGGCGTGGTGGCGCCGGAAACGGCGGCCCACGCGGCCGGCACCTCGGCGCTGCTGCCCATGCTCACGCTGGGCATCCCGGGTTCGCCCACCGCGGCCGTGCTGCTCGGCGGCCTGCTCATCTGGGGCCTGCAGCCGGGGCCGATGCTGTTCGTGGAGCAGAAGGACTTCGTCTGGGGCCTGATCGCCAGCATGTATATCGGCAATATCGTCGGTCTGATCGTGGTGCTGACCACGGTGCCGTGGTGGGCCGCCATCCTGCGCATCCCGTTCTCGATCATCGGGCCGGTGATCATCGTCATCTGCGCCATTGGCGCCTACACGGTGAACAACTCGATGTTCGACGTGGTGATGATGCTGGTCTTCGGCGTCATGGGCTATCTGTTCAAGAAGCTGAAATACCCGCTGGCGCCCATGGTGCTGGCGCTGGTACTGGGCGACATGGCCGAAGCCAGCTTCCGCCAGGCCATGCTCATCAGCCAGGGCTCGATGAACATCTTCTGGAGCAACCCGCTGGTGGCCAGCATTGCCGGCCTGGCCATCGCCATGCTGGTGTGGCCGCTGTGGGGTGCGGCGAAGAACCTGGCGCGGCAGCGTGAATTGAGGGCGGGAGGATGAAGATCTGTGTCGTGGGCGCCGGCGCCATCGGCGGCGTCCTGGGTGC
>Ga0073899_10006090_pt1 | contig 10443 bp, 8 predicted proteins | sample KloWWTmetaKNB5Ph_FD_88975 | JGI IMG/M metagenome (GOLD analysis project Ga0073899, IMG submission 88975) | Active sludge microbial communities from Klosterneuburg, Austria, studying microevolution and ecology of nitrifiers - Klosterneuburg... | ecosystem: Engineered > WWTP > Aerobic digester >...
CGGCAACATGGAGCCTCCTGGGGGTCCTGCTTGAAGCGGTAGGCCTCTACTCTAACGCTGACAGCGCGGACAGTAGAAGGAGCTCCTGCCGCCCTGGACGATGCGCCGCACGGTCGCGCCACAGGCCAGGCACGGCTCTCCCGCCCGGCCGTAAACGGCGAGCGAACCCTGAAAGTAGCCCTCCTGGCCGGCGCCGTCGGTGAAATCGTTCAGGGTCGTCCCGCCTTCGCCGATGGCGCGCTCCAGGACGGCAACGACCGCGTCGGCCAGGCCCTGCCAGCGTTCGGCGCCGATCCGCGCCACCGACCTCGCCGGATGGACGCCGGCGCGGTGCAGCGCCTCGGTGGCGTAGATGTTGCCGACGCCGACGAGCAGTCGCCCGTCCATGAGGAAGCTCTTCACCGGCCCGCGGCGCCCTGCGGCGAGACCGGCGAGCTGGGGGCCGGTCAGGGCCGGTGCGAGCGGCTCGGCGCCAAGATGGAGAAAGTGGCGTTCGCGCTCGAGCCCGGCCGTCGGCGCCACGAAGGCGAGACCGAAACGCCGCGGATCGCGCAGGCGCAGCCGTTCCCCAGCGTCGAGACGGAAGCTCAGGTGCTCGTGCGCCTCGCGTTCGGTCGCCTCGGGCGCCAGCGTCAGGCGGCCGCTCATCCCGAGATGGATCACCAGCGTCCGTCCCCCCTCGACCTCGATCAGCAGGTACTTGCTACGGCGTCCGAGGCGCTCGATCCGCCGGCCGGCCAGGGCCGAGAGCGCCCGCCGGTCGAGCGGCTCGCGCAACGCCGGCGCATGGACGCGGACTTCGAGCATTTGGCGGCCGGCAAGACGGGGCTCGAGGCTGCGTTTCAGGACCTCGATCTCGGGCAGTTCGGGCACGGCACATTCTCTCCTCTTGACAAACTTTCCGGGATGGCGTAAAAAAGGCGTAAATGTACCAGGAAGCCACACTCCCGCTCTTCCCCATGCTCCCCGCGGCAGGACGCCCGGCGCCGGACGCCGAGGCACTGCGCCGCCGTGCCGGGGTCGATTACTTCGACCTGCTGGTGCGCGAGATCCTCAACAAGTCGGAGGCAGTCAATCTGCCATTCGACTGGACGATCAACCCCTACCGCGGTTGCGAGTTCGGCTGCGTCTACTGTTACGCCCGCGCGACCCACGGCTTCTTCGAGTCGACCAGCCCGGACGACTTCGAGACCCGGATCTTCGTCAAGAGGAACGCCGCCGAGCGGCTCATCCAGCGCCTGCGCAAGAGCGACCTGCGCGGCCAGACGATCGCCATCGGCACGGCGACCGATCCCTACCAGCCGGCCGAGAAGCACTTCGGCGTGACCCGCTCGCTGCTCGAGGCCTTCACTGCCGTCGAAGGGCTCAACCTCTCGATCACCACCAAGTCGCCGCTGGTGTTGAAGGACCTCGACCTGCTGGCCGAGCTCGACCGCAAGCACGCGATGGAGATCCACATGTCGATCACCACCCTCGATCGCGAGCTGGCGAGAAAGCTCGACCCGGCGGCGCCCGACCCGCAAGCCCGCCTGCGCGCCGTCGAGCGGCTCGCCGAGGCCGGCATCGCCGTGACCGTCAACTGCATGCCGGTGATGCCGGGGATCAACGACAGCGAGGCCGAGCTCGCCCCGCTCTTCGCGGCCGCGCTGGCGGCAGGTGCCATCGACATCCACCAGAGCGCGCTCGTCCTCAAGCCGGCGAGCCGCGTCAAGTTCTTTCCCTGGCTGAAGGAGGAGTTCCCTCACCTCCTCGGGATGTACCAGCGCCTGTACGCGAAGAGCGACTACCTCGAAGGCAGCGCCAAGGACCAGCTGCTCACGACCTTCCGCCGCCTGCGCCTGCAGCACGGCCTCCCCCGCGCCCAGGCCGCGCACGCGTGAAGAGCGCGCACGCCTGAGGATCGCGCATGCCTGAGGGCGGCGCCTACGGTCGGGCGAGCGCCAGGACCAGCGCGGCGAGGGCGGCGTCGGGGTCGCCGGAGTCGCCCTTCAACCGACGCTCGGTCTCGAGCACGCGAGCGGGAAGGGTGTCGAGGGTGGCGGCGGGGATCCGACCGGCGGCCTGGTAGGCCTTGAAGATGGGAAAGGCTTTCATCCCCGCCAACGGGTTCTTGGCCAGACCGGGGACCTCGCCCTGCAGCTTCGGCGCCCACTGGGTGCTGAAGCGCCCGTAGTTGCGTTCGCCACTCGGCACGCGCAGGGCGGCGGCGAGGCCGCGCACGGCGACGATGCGGCGGCAGAACCCGGCCAGGCTGCCGAAGAACATGAGACGCGCCGCCAGAGGATCTTCGGCGCTGCCGAGATAGCGCTCGAGCTTGGTGAGCGCCTCGGCGGCCTTGCCGTCGCCGATCGCGTCGAGGATCTGGAAGGCGTCCTCCTGCCCGCGATCCTCGATGCTGGTCTCGACCAGCGAGCTCTGGATCTTCGCGCCGCCCGAGAGCGCGGCGAGCTTGCGGTATTCGCCGGCGAAGCGCGCCATCGAGTCCGCGTCGACCTCCCGTCCGTCGCCGAAGCCCTCGGCGAAACGCAACGTCCGCCGGGCGAGCGCCGAGAGCGCCGTGCGGTCGATCTCGACTCCGGTTTCGCGCTGGAGCTCCCCTGCGAGCGCCGAGAGGCCGTCGAAGCCCCCCTTGCCGGCGGTGATTTCGCCGGCGAAGACGACCGCCTCGCGGCGGGTGAGCGCCTCGAGCACCGGGTGCTCCTCGGCGACCGCGCTCTCGATGAGGACCAGGGCGTGGCGGTCCGGCAGGCCGTCGCGCACGAGGTCGGCCACCAGCGAGGCCGCACTGTCGCCCAAGCCGCGGAGGCCGGCGGTGACCGCCGCCTGCAGGAGCGGCAGAAGGCTCGAGCGCAGCTCCTCGACGCCGGCCTTTCCTTTGGCGCCTCGAGTTCCCTTGCCGACGAGCAGGGCCTCCGGCAGGCCGGCGACGGCGCGTTCGACACCGAGCGCCGCCGGATCGAGGTCGAACAGCCGCAGGACCTGCAGCAGCCGGGTCGCCGCGTCACGCGCCTTGCCGTTGAGGTCGTCGGCGCCGCCGCTCCAGGGAAGCTGCTGGCGAACCTCTTCGAAAAGTGTCGCCGCCGTCGCCCGGTCGGCGAAGACGCCGCTCTCGACCACCGCGACCACTTTACCGTCGGCGAAGAGCGAGAAAGTCCGCAGGTCGGCCGCGACGTCGGCGATCTCGTCCGGCCGGCGGACGACATGAGGCTCGCAACCCAAGGCCTTGCCCAGGGCTTCGGCCAGGCGCAGCCCCGCAGGTTCGGCGAGCGCGCGGCTGCCGTGGACGAGATACACCGGTTGCAAACCGCCGGCGGCAATCGCCTTCAGGATCGTCTGCAGGGTCTACTTCTCCGGCTCGGAGTCCTGCGGCACGGCGAGCGCCGCGAGGGAGAACTCGCCCGAATCCTCAGTCGGTCCCCAGACCGGGACCTCGATGACACCGAGCTCCTCCGCCGAGAGCCGCTCTTCCTCGAAGTTGAGATCGACCGAGTTCCACGAGCCGCACCGCGAACAGGAGTCACGCCAGTCGGCGTAGCGCTCCCGGCAGACCCGACACAGGTACTCGGCGCCGCCGATGTCGAGCTGCCGCAGACAGGCGCCGAACGACTCCACCGCCTTGGCGAAGTCGCCGCGCCGGTGGTGAATCCGCCCGAGCAGGAAGTGGTAGGTCGGCGACGACTTGATGCGGTCCTCGATTCCGGCTAGCTGCTTGATCGCCTCCTCGAGCATCTCGAGGCGGTAGTAGAGCCGGCCGAGGTAGAAACGCGGCAGCAGGTCGTTGCCGGCGGTGGCGATGAGCGCCCGCAGGGTCTCGATGGCGCGCATCGGCTCTTCCTGCTCGATGAAGTAGTCCTCGATGCGCTGCAGGAAGACCGGGCTGCCGGTCTCCTGGTACCCGGCGCGCCAGGCGTCGATCGCCTCCGTTTCGCGATCCTCGAGCAGCTCGGCTTCGCCGAGCATGATGCGCGCCGGAATGAATCTCGGCTCGTGCGCGAGCAGGCCGCGGAAGAGGGCCGCGGCTTCGACCGCCTTGTCCTCTTCGAGCAGACGCACGCCGCGCTGATAGGTCAATCCCTGGGCGAGACTCGATTCGCGCGCAAGCGCCGCCGAGTCGCCGCTTTCGTTCAGCAGCTCGGTGATTCGTCCGTGCAGCTCGCGCGCCGCGCCGAAATCGCGCGCCGAGAGCGCGGCGGCGCGGCGACCACGCAGGACCTCGAGCCCGAAGCCGGGGAAATCGCGCACGATCCGCGACTCGGTCTCGCGGGCAATCTCGACATCGCCGCGGTCGCGATAGTCGGCGGCGAGATGGTAGAGGAGACTCACCGAGCGCGGATAGGTCGCGGCGGCGCGCCGGTGCACTTCGATCGCCTCGGCGGTGCGTCCCAGGTGGCGCAGAACTTCGCCGTAGCGCAGCTGGCCGGTGAAGTGGTCGGGTTTGCCCGCCAGATAGGTCTCGAGCTCGGCGGCCGCCTTGCCCCACTGGCCGTCGGCCTGGAAGTCGACGGCGCGGCGCAGCGTCCCCTCGAGGCTCTCCTCTTCGCGCTGCCGGCGACGATCCCGGCGCCGGGACAGGTCGAGGCGCAGGGTGTCGACGACGAGGGTGATGCCCGTCGGCAGGAAGCCGGCAAGGAAGATCGCGAGCAGCGCCCCCCAGAGCGGAATCGAGGTTTCCGGGCCGAGGTGAAAGCGCTGCTGGAAGAGCTCGCGGTTCTCCGTGTGCAGCGCGACGGCGTAGACGACACCCGCGACCGCGAGCAGAAGCCCGATGAAAGAGCGGACGCGCATGGGGGGTAACGGCCGCCCTTGGGCCGGAGGGCCCTAGGTCAAGCCTCCGAGAGGAGTCCCTTCTCGAGCAACTCCTGGGCTTCGACGCTGTACTTGGCCCACGGAATCGCCTCGAGTCGTGCCTGGCCGATCTGCTGGCCGGTGTGCAGGCAGAAGCCGTACGCGCCCGACTTCAGACGTTCGATCGCGAGATCGATCTGGTGCATGAGCTCGCGCTCGCTGTCCGAGATCGAGAAGGCGAGCTCCCGGGTGTAGGCGTTGTTGGCGCGATCGACCAGATCTTCGGTCGGGCTGTCGTTGGACTCCTGGCCGCTCTTCAGATCCTTCTGGTACATCGCCAGGATCTCCAGCTTCTTGACCTGCAGCCGTTCGCGCTGACGCTCGAGGAACTCGGCCGGAAAAACCGGACGGGCACCGGCGGGCTGCGCATACCGCGACTCGCCGACCCGGACAGACTCGCGCGAAAACGGCCGCTTGGCCGCCGGCGTCGGTCGCATCGGCTGCACCGGGCGCGACGCAGCGGCCGGCTCGGCGACCGCGATCGCCGGCTTGGAAGCACTCTTCGGCGCGGGCGAGGCGACCTCGGGCCGGCGCTGCGGGTGACGCGGAGCCGCGGCGGCGGTACGTACCGGTGGCGCCGGCTTGGCGTTGCTCTTCGCGGCGGCGGCCTTCACCGCCGGCTTCTTCGCCGCAGGCCTGGCCGCTGGCTTCGTCGCCGTCGGTCTGGCCGCCGGCTTCGCAGCCTTCACCGCCGGGCGGGCAGCGACCTTCTTCGCCGGCGTCTTCGCCGGCTTGGCGGCCTTCTTCGCGGGCGTCGCCGCCGACTTCTTCGCCGGCTTCACCGCGGTCTTGCGCACCGGCTGCGCCGAGCTGCGGGCCTTCGCCCCCTGCTTCGCGCTCTTGCCGGAACTCTTCGTTTTTTTGGCTGCCACCGACTGCCTCCTCGCAACGGCCTCGTGGCCGGGCTCCTGGTCCTACTTCAACGTCGCGCGATGATAGTTGATTCCTGCGACGATCGAAAGCGCGCGATAGAGCTGTTCGAGGAGCACCAGACGGGCCAGATGGTGGGGCAGGGTCATGCGCCCGAAGGCGAGCCGCAGGCGGCAGGTTTCGAGCAGCGCCGGGTCGAGGCCGACGTCGCTGCCGAGGTAGAAAACCACCGGGTGGGGCCATTCGGCCCGCCAGCGTTCGACCTGGCGCGCGAGCTCCTCGGAGGTCCACAGCGCCCCCTGCTCGTCGAGCGCGACGAGAAAGGCCGGTTTGGGCGCCGCCGCCACGAGCGCTTCGCCTTCGAGCCGCCGCCGCGCGCGATCCTCTCCGGTGGTCGCCACCCGCACCGCCTGCTAGCGAATCGGCACGTAGCCCTCGATGCGCTTGCGGTAGTCCGCCGAAAGCGACTCCCAGGGCTCGGGCGAATGGCGGCCTGCCCAGATGAGCTGGAACCGGAGGCTCACTATTCCGCTTTGTCGGCGGCGGCAGGCCGGTCGCTCTCTGCCGGATCCTGCATGTACTCCTGCCACTCGTCGAGGAAGGCGAGCGAGGCGAGATCGCGCATCCGGTCGAGAAAGAGGACGCCGTTCAAATGGTCGAACTCGTGCTGCACGATGCGCGCCTCGAAGCCCTCGACGACGCGCTCGAACGCTGCTCCGTGCCGATCCAGACCGCACAGCCGGAGCGCCGGATGGCGCGGCACGAGACCGCGCAGATCGGGAATCGACAGGCAGCCCTCCCAGTCGAACACCTGCTCCCCGGCGAGCGGTTCGACCATCGGATTCACCACCACGGCGAGCGCGATGCCGCCTTCGGGATCGTCGTCGTCTTCGGCCTGGTATACGAACAGCTGCCAGGCGACGCCGACCTGCGGCGCGGCGAGACCGACCCCATCGGCGTCGTGCATGGTCTCGATCATGTCGTCGATCCACTGTTGCGTGGCGGGTTCGGCAAGGGCGGCGAGCGGCACCGGCGCCGCCGGAGTGCGCAGCACCGGATTTCCCATGCGGACGATCGGCAGAACAGCCATAAGACCCCCTCGCTGCGCATCCTAACGCCTCGGGGACGCGGCGGCCGACGCCGGGCGGCATGGTATTCTGAGCCTTCCATGACAGCCTGGACTTCCGAAGAAGAGCAGCGTCGAAAGCGGCGTCAGCGGATCCTGCGCGGCCTGCTCCTGGGCGGCGCGGCGATCGGCCTTCCCGCGGTCATCAATGCCACGATCGCGCGCCAGGCGCGGCGCATCGAGCCGACCGTCTGGGGCCGCCGCCACCGCTATGCCTGGGATCTCGCCGACGTCGTCTTCCAGCGCCTCGGAGCCGGCGACCCGCTCGTCCTGCTGCATTCCTTCGGGCCAGGCCACGACTCGCTCGAGTGGCGCAAGGCCGCGGAGCGGCTGTCCGAGCGCTTCCAGGTCTTCGCCCCCGATTTTCCCGGCTGGGGCCGCTCCGAGCGCCCGCCGACCGCGCTCGACGGCGAGCTCTACATCGAGTTCCTGCTCGACTTCCTCGACGACGTGGTGCGCCGCAGGGCGGTGATCGTCGCCTCCGGCCTGACCGCCGCCTACGCCGTCCAGGTGGCGGTCGATCATCCCGAGATGGTCCGCGGTCTGGTGCTCTCCTGCCCGGTCGGGGTCGATCTGGCGAGCGAGGAGCCCGACCTCAAGGACGCCGTCATCCACCGGCTGCTGAAGCTCCCGGTCTTCGGCACTTCGGCGATGAACCTCTACACCAGCCGCAAGGGCATCGAGCGCTATCTCGTCGAGGAGGTCTACTTCGACCGCGCGCAGGTGACGGATTCACTGGTCGATCATCACTACCGTGGCGCCCACGAGCCCGAGAACCGGGCCGCGCTGGCTGCTTACCTCTCGGGCTACCTCAATCACCGCATCGGTCCGGCGCTCGCGCGCCTGACGACGCCCACGCTCCTCGTCTGGGGCCGCGAGGCGGTGAACCCGGAGGTCGAGTCGGCAGACCTCTGGCTGCAGGCGATCGAGAACGCCGAGCTCGAGGTTCTGGAGGGTGCCGGAACGCAGCCGCACAGCGAGGCGGCACTGGCCTTCGCCGAGCGCATCGCCCCGTTCGTCGAGCAGTTGCCGGCCGGATGACGACCCCCAGGTTCCCCCGGGTGCCCGCGGGCTACCCGTTTCCGCAGCTCGAGGCGGAGGTGCTCGACCTCTGGAAGCGTGAGCGCATCTTCGCCCGCTCGGTCGAGAAGAACAACGGCGCCGGCGAGTTCACCTTCTTCGAAGGCCCGCCGACCGCCAACAACACGCCGCACGTCGGCCACGTTCTGACCCGTGTGGTCAAGGACCTCTTCCCGCGTTTCCAGACCATGCGCGGCAAGCGGGTCGCCCGCAAAGCCGGCTGGGACACGCATGGCCTCGCGGTCGAGATCGAAGTCGAAAAGCGGCTCGGCCTCTCCGGCAAGCGCGACATCGAGCAGCTCGTCCCTGGCGACCCGCGCGCTTCGATCGCCCAGTTCAACCGCGCCTGCTACGACTCGGTGATGACCTACGAGCGCCAGTGGCGTGCGATGACGGAGCGCGTCGGCTACTGGATCGACCTCGACGACGCCTACTTCACCTACTCGAACCGCTACATCGAGTCGGTCTGGTGGTCGCTGGGTCAGTTGCACGACAAGCGACTGCTCTTCGAAGGCCACAAAGTCCAGCCCTATTGCGCGCGCTGCGGCACGACGCTCTCGTCGCACGAGGTCGCACAGAACTACAAGGAGATCGAGGATCCCTCGATCTGGGTGATGTTCCCCGCCCGTCCCGGACGACGCTTGAAGACCGTCGACGGCAAAGAGCTCGTCGTGCCGACGGACTTCTACCTCGTCGCCTGGACGACGACCCCCTGGACGATGCCGGGGCACTCGGGGCTCGCTGTCCATCCTGACCTCGTGTATCGCGTCGTCGAGCATCCGAGCCGCCCGGGTGCGCGCCTCCTCTTCGCCGATCGGATCGAGATCCCGATTCCGTACGAGATCGAAGTCGAGGGCAAGCGCCAGAGGCGGGACCTGCGCGACCAGCCGGCGCTCGCGCGCGTCACCGGCGAGGAGCTTTCGGGCCTCCGTTACGACCGCCCCTACCGGACCGAGCCGTTCGACGAGCGCCAGGATCCCGACGGCGCTCCGCAACCGCCGCCCTCCGACGAAGACGGCTGGCTGGTCGTCACCGCCGACTACGTCACTGCCGCCGACGGCACCGGCCTGGTGCACACGGCGCCGGCCTTCGGCGCCGACGACTATGCGACGGGAAAGAAGTACGGGCTGCCCTTGTTCAAGACCGTCGAGGCCGACGGCAAGATCTCGCCCAAGCAGGGGTTGGAGCGCTTCGCCGGCATGTGGTTCAAGGACGCGGACAAGGAGATCACCCGCGACTTGAAGGAGCGCAACCTCCTGCTCCACTCCGAGCGCTACAAGCACAGCTACCCGTTCTGCTGGCGCTGCGACACGCCGTTGCTGCAGTTCGCCTCGAAGAGCTGGTTCGTCCGGACGACCGCCATTCGCGACCGATTGGTGGCGAAGAACCTGACGATCGACTGGCATCCGGAAGCGATCGGCAAGGCGCGCTTCGGCAACTGGCTGGAAGGCGTCGTCGACTGGGCGCTGTCGCGCAAGCGCTACTGGGGCACGCCCCTGCCGATCTGGAAGTGCGACCTCTGCCCCGCCGAACGCGTCTTTTCTTCCTTTGCCGAGCTTCTGCACGAGGCCGGCAGGAAGGTGCCGGAAGACCTCTACGACCGCGCCCAGTTCGATCCTCACCGCCCGAACATCGACGACATCACCTGGGAGTGCTACGGCTGCAGGGACCAGGGGAGGAACGGCGTGTTCCGGCGCGTCGACGACGTCATCGACGCCTGGTACGACTCCGGCGCGATGCCGTTCGCGCAGCATCACTACCCGTTCGAGAACCTCGAGAGGGTCGCCCCCGGCGGACAGTTCCGCCCGGCCGATTTCATCTCCGAGGCGATCGACCAGACGCGCGGCTGGTTCTACACCCTGCACGTCCTCGCCTGCGCGCTCTTCGACTCGGTCGCTTTCGAGCACTGCATCGTCATGGGCCACGTCAACGACGAGCAGGGGCGCAAGATGTCGAAGCGCCTGGGCAACGTCGTCGATCCGATGGGGGTCATCGCCGAGACCGGCGCCGATGCGATGCGCTGGTACTTCTACGTCAACGATCCCGAGCAGACGTCGAGGTTCTCGGCGAAGCTGGTGCGCGAAGCGGCGCAGGGGCTGCAGCTGCCGATCTGGAACGCGCTCTCTTTCTTCACTATCTACGCCAACCTCGATGGCTGGGTCCCGCCGAGCGCAGAGCGCGGATCCGCTGGATCCGGGCGCGCCATTCCTGTCGCTGAGCGGCCCGATCTCGATCGCTGGATCCTCGCTCGCCTGGACGACGAGATCGACAAGATTGCACGGCTCCTCGAGGGCTATCGCATCGCCGAACCGGCGAGGCGACTCGAGGCCTTCGTCGACGATCTGAACAACTGGTATATCCGGCGCAGCCGGGATCGCTTCTGGAGTGCCACGGGCGAAAAAAGCTCGAACAAGGAAGCTGCCTATCAGACGTTGTACACGGTCCTCACCACTCTCGCCCGACTGATCGCTACGTTCGCGCCCTTTCTCGCCGAGACGCTGCACGAGCACCTCGTGCGGTCC
>Ga0073899_10006094_pt1 | contig 10442 bp, 9 predicted proteins | sample KloWWTmetaKNB5Ph_FD_88975 | JGI IMG/M metagenome (GOLD analysis project Ga0073899, IMG submission 88975) | Active sludge microbial communities from Klosterneuburg, Austria, studying microevolution and ecology of nitrifiers - Klosterneuburg... | ecosystem: Engineered > WWTP > Aerobic digester >...
CCTCGCACCTGATCGTCGGCCGCGACATCTCCGGCGAGGTGGCAGACTTCTACGCGGCGCTCTGTCCCGCCGGTGTCTACGAGCGCGAGGGCGACACGTTGCGCGTCAACGCGCCGAACTGCGTGGACTGCAAGGCGACCGACGTTCTCGGTCCGCGCTGGACTCCGCGTGAAGGGGGTAGCGGCCCCAAGTACCGGCTGATGTGACGGGGATCCTCCCCTCCCGCTCGCGCATGGCGCGCCTCGGCGCGTGGCTCATCGCGCCGCCCGACGAGGCGCTCGCCGACGCGGCGCGCGATGGCGAGCTGCTGGTGGCGCGAGTCCGCACCTGGCTGACGCTCTTCCTGTTGCTCATCCCGCTGCTCTCGCTCGCCCTCGAGCCCGGATCGGCGCAGCACTACGTCGGGCTCTTCGTTGCCCTCTCCGCCCTGACGATCGCGGTCCTGATCGAGCGCGCGTTGCAGCGTCGCGCCTTCCGCACCAGCATGGCCTTCTACTCCTCGGTCGCCGACGTCTCGCTCGTCTCGCTCGGGCTCTTCGCCTTCTGGCTGGTGGACCGACCGATCGTGACGACCAACTCCCGCGTGATGTGGGAGGTGTACCTGATCGCCATCGCGGCGTCCGCACTGCGCTATGACCCGCGCGTCACCCTGACCACCGGGCTGGTGGCCGGGTTGCAGCACACCGGGCTCACCGTCTTCACCTGGGCCACGCATCGCGGGGACGGCCTGCTGCAGGCCAGCGAGGAATACGGCTACTTCTCCTGGTCCACGCAGGGATCGCGGCTGATCGTGATCGGCGCCATGACCGTCGTCGCGCTGGCGATGGTGGGGCGCACCCAGCGACTCCGGAAGATGAGCACCAACGACCGGCTCACCGGGCTGTTCAACCGGCTCTACGCCGACGAGTTCCTCGCCAACCAGGTGCAGCGCACGGCGCGCACTCGCGGCGACCTCATCGTGGCGCTGCTCGACGTGGATCGCTTCAAGCAGTTCAACGACACCCATGGCCACGCCGCGGGTGACGCGGCCCTGCGCTCGCTGTCGCGCGTGCTGCGCGACCGCTTGCGTCGGAGCGACATGGTGGCGCGCTATGGTGGGGAGGAGATCCTGATCGTGCTGCCGGGAGCCGACGTGAATTCGGCACTCGACGCGCTCGATCAGGTGCGCGTGGCCGTCGGCCTCACCGACATCGCGCTGCCCAAGGGCGGCGAGGCGCGCATCCAGGTGTCGATCGGCGTGGCCGCGTGGGGCATCGATGCCCGGACCCCCGAGGGGTTGCTCGAGATCGCCGATGCGCGCCTCTATGAGGCGAAGGAGGCGGGTCGGAATCGCGTGGTCGGCCCCGGCACCGCCGGGGCGCTGTCACTCTTCGAGCAGGCCTGACGCCACCAGCAGTTCCGCGTTCTGCACCGCGGCACCCGCCGCGCCGCGCACCAGGTTGTGCCCCAACGCCACCAATCGCAGATGATGCAACGGACACGGCCGCACGCGGCCCACGGTCACCGTCATGCCGCGTCCACGATCCAGGTCGAGTCGCGACTGCGGCCGGTCGGGTCGGTCGTCCACCTCGATCGGCAACGCCGGCGAGCTCGGCAGCCCCGGCACCGGATCGGTGCCGCGGAAGGCGCGCAACGTGGCGATGGCCTCGGCCGGTGTCGGCGGCCTGTCGAACTCGAGCGACGCACTCACCATGTGGCCGTCCACCACCGGGACGCGATGCACCATCGCGCTGGTGATCACGTCGGCGTCGACGATCCGCTCATCCGCGACCAGTCCGAGAATCTTCCGCAGCTCCGTCTCGATCTTCTCCTCCTCGCCCCCGATCAGCGGAATCACGTTGCCGAGCAGGTCGAGTGAGGGCACGCCCGGATATCCCGCGCCGGACGCGGCCTGCAGCGTCGCAACCACCACCTTGCGGAGGCCGTAGGCGCGGTGCAGCGGCGCCAGCGCCGTCACCAGCGCGGCGGTCGAGCAGTTCGGATTCGCGACGATGCCGCCCTTCCAGATCCGTCCGCGCCGCTGCCGCGCGAGCACGGTCAGGTGGTCGGCGTTGACCTCGGGAATCAGCAGGGGCACGTCGGGCGCCATCCGGTACGCGGAGGCGTTGCTCACCACGAACACACCCGCTTCGGCGAAGGCGGGCTCGACGTCGTGGGCCACGGACGCGTCGAGCGCCGAGAAGGCAATCCGCACGCCGGCCATCGGCGCCATCGGGCTCAACGGCATGTCGGCAATGTGCTGGGGCAGCGGCGTCACTTCACGCCAGCGCACTTCATCGCCGTAGCGCTTGCCGTCGCGCGCCGCCGAGGCGGCGAGGGCGACGATCTCGAACCACGGATGCTCGGCGAGCAGCGTGATGAATTTCTGGCCGACGGTGCCGGTGGCGCCGAGGATGGCGACGGGGAGCTTGGTCATGGGGAGAGAATCTATTCGCCCTCAGCCGCGGCCGTCAGGCCGCGGTGAACGGGGCTTCAGCCGCGCACGTCGAGTCCGGTGAGGGGGCTGCTGCCTTGCGCTTTGTTTGCGGGGAGGGGTAGTCGCATCTGCAGTTCCTCCCTGAGCGACCCCTTCTCCTCTTGAGGTCTTCGAATTGTTTACGCTCCCACAACGCGGTTCCGCCGCGCTGGTCATGCGTGAGTTGGTATCCTCCTTGACGCAGCGTTTCATGGCCATCGCTCTGATATTGTCGACCGGATGCGGTAGCGACACCCCCACCTCACCGGCCACCGAGGGTTACCGGTCGATCCGGACCATCGGCAGAACGGCGACGGATCCAGCGGAGGCCATGCTTGGCGTCGGGTGTCGGATCGCGACCACAGTGGGAGATTCCGCGACGGTTCGGTTCGCCCCGAGATTGGGACGACCACAGCTCTTCGATTGTTTCGGCCTTCCCACCGATTCGGTTGCCGCGGGGACGCGGCGGTACTTGGACGCGGCCATGGCGGCGGACGGGGATGCAAGTCTCATGGATGCCGCATATCGTCCGGTTCTGCGCGAGTGGTGCTTCCCCTCGGATGGTTGGTGGCAGTCTGACGGGACATGGTACCTTCCTCCCGGTGCGACGATGGATCAATGTGTGTGGCGTGTGACATGGACTCTCGTTCCGATCGCGCTGCTGGGACAGGAAGATCAACTCACCTGGGATCGACTCCCGTTGCCGCCCGGCGATGGGGGGGCTGCTGGCGGTTCTGTGCCCTATGTCCCGATCGATACCGTAATTGCGCCGGAGCCATTTGATTCCCTGACACCATTCGATGACAGTGACGAGCTGTCGACCATGGTGTGTCCGGATTATGTGGATGAGCCTATCGTTTGTATCGATCTTTGGATTCCGTCAAAGGTCTCCCTCACGTTCTACGGCGACGGCCGCGATACCGATCCAAACGCGAAACCTGGGCTCTCTCGAGTCCAGATCAGTCTGTTCCCTGGTGCCCCATCCAGAGATACGTTTGTAGCGAGCAAGACTTGCCTAATTCTAGTGTCTTCCTGCAAGGGTCCCTTTGCGGATCCCAATCTCAACGGAATGCTCGTTCAGCGTCTTGCAGATGGGGCAATAGTGGTCGGGTACAGGTTTACGAACGCCTATTCAGAAACCTCACCGCCGATCAACGGTACGATGCTCCTGCGCCAGATCAATGGACAATGGGAAGTCGTGTCACAGGAGCGAGTGGCGTATCCTGCCATCGCGGTGTTCGATATCACGTCTTCCGGGAAGCGGGAGATGTGGGCCGACACCGACGTGACACTTGTCGATCTATTCCTTCAGAAGTTTGAGCGATACCACAGGCCAATCAATTGACCATCCAACAGTTGCGCGTCGCATTTCCGCTCCGGCTCGCTTGCTTTGTCGCCGGACACGCGTGGGCCGCAGTGATAGTCGGGTCCGTCGTGGCAGCCACGGTTCGTGGCTTCTTGTCGACGTCAGTGGAAGGGAATAGTGCCAGAGGGATCGGGGCTTCCGCACTTCTGACTTGGGTCTTCGACGTCTTCGTCTTTCCGATGGCCCCACACGTCCTAACGGTTCTTGCATTCGTGGCCGCCGTGGCCCTGAATCGCATCCAGCACGGTCTATTGTGGAGTCTCGGGGCTGCGCTCACCGGTTTTGCAGTCCTCGCCAGCACCTCGGAATGGCTGTCGACCGATGTTATTCCTTGGCTCGCTCTGGGCCTCTTGTTCGTTGCTGCGACAGTCATGTTCGCGCCAAGCCTAGCGACTCTGCCGTCTGATCCGGCGGCAACCTCTAGACTGCATCGGGCATATTTCGGTGCCGGGCTTCTTGGCACTCTTTTGGGTCCCGTGTTGATCGCCTGCTTTACCCTACTCTCGACAATCACTGACCCTCGGGCGCAGGCTAAGTATTGGATTGGTGAGACTTTGGTCACGTGGGCTTGGGGCGGGAGCTTCTTGATGGTCGCAGCCGTCCTCGGGGCGCTCGTCGGTGCCGCGTCGCCTCGACGGCGTAGAAGCGGGGCGGCGCCTTCCTAAGTGAGCAGGTCCTTCGACTTCGCCCCGCCGCCCTGCGGGGGCGGGGCTCCGCTCAGGATGACAGAGTTCTCCAACTTACGACCTACGACCCCTCACCGCGGCCTGACGGCCGCGGCTGAAGGGATCTCGATGAGGGCCTAGGCCGCCTCCGCCGCCGTCTTCCGCATCGACAGCCACACCGACCCCGCCAGCGTCGCGACGATCACGCCGAGCGAGAGCAGGATGGGGAGGTGCACCCAGCCGGAGATCGTCATCTTGATCCCGACGAAGACCAGGATCAGCGCCACGCCGGCCTTCAGGTAGACAAAGCGGTCGAGCATGTTGGCGAGCAGGAAGAAGAGCGCGCGCAGCCCGAGGATGGCAAAGATGTTCGATGAATAGACGATGAAGGGATCCTTGGTCACCGCGAAGACGGCGGGGATCGAGTCGATCGCGAAGACCAGGTCGGTCCATTCCACCACGATCAGCACCAGCAGCAGCGGCGTGGCATACCAGCCGCGATGCGTGCGGGTGAAGAAGCGCTCGCCATCGTAGGCCGCGGAGAAGGGCATCAGTTTCCGCGCCAGCTTGACGATCGGGTTCTTTTCCGGCTCGATCCTTTCCTCGCCACCGGCCCGCAGCATCCGGATGCCGGTGATGATCAGGATGCCGCCGAAGACGTAGATGATCCAGGTGAAGCGCTCCAGCATCAGCGCCCCCAGCCCGATCATGATCGCGCGCATGATGATCGCGCCGAGGATGCCCCACTTCAGCACCTTGGGCTGCAGTTCCGCCGGGACGGCGAAGTACTGGAACACCAGGATGAAGACGAAGAGGTTGTCCACCGAGAGCGACAGCTCGATCAGGTACCCGGTGAAGAACTCGAGCGCATGGGTCGGTCCCTCGCGCAGCCAGAGGAAGCCGCAGAAGAGCATGGCGAGCGCGACGAGGCTCCCGCTCCAGCGCGCGGCTTCCCGCGGCGAGAGGATGTGCGACTTCCGATTGAGGACCCCGAGGTCCAGGATCAGCAGTACGACGATGAGGGCGGTGAAGCCGATCCAGACGGCCGGTGGGTGGGTAGCCACGATCGGCTAGCGCCCCGCGTCGAAGGCGAGCAGCGCCGCGACCCGCTCTTCGGTCGGCGGGTGCGTGCTGAACAGCTTGGCGATCCCGCCACCACGCAGCGGATTCACGATCGCCAACGGCGCCAGCGACGGCGAGACCGGCAGCGCGATCTGCTGTGCCATCGCGTCCATCCGGGTCAGCGCCTGCGCCAGCGGCCGCGCCTGTCCGAGGATCTCGGCGCCGGTGCGGTCGGCGGCAAACTCGCGCTGCCGCGAGATCGCGAACTGCATCATCATCGCGATGACCGGTGCAAGGAACATGAAGATGAGGTCGCCGATGCCACCGCCCTCGTCGTCGCTGCGGCGCATCACGCTGCCGGCAAGCCACGGCAGGACCGAGATCATCGAGCCGATGCCGGCCGCGACGGTCTGGATCAGCATGTCCTTGTTCTTGATGTGCGCCAGCTCGTGGGCGATGACACCGGCCAGCTCGTCGCGCGGCAGGCTGCGCAGCATCCCCTCGGTCACGGCCACGACGGCCTTGGCCTCGGAACGACCGGTGGCGAAGGCGTTCGGCTGCGCCGACGGGACGATCGCCACGCGCGGCATCGGCAGCCCCGCGCGCTGACGCAACTCGTCCACCATGGCATACAGCTCCGGCGCCTCGGCGGCGGTGACCAGCTTGGCGTGGTAGCCCCGCAGCACCATCGAGTCGGAGAACCAGAACGAGACGAAGGCCATGATGATGCCCAGCGAACCGCCGAGCATCAGCCCGGAGGTGCCGCCGAGGATCTGTCCGCCGACCAGCATGATCGAGATCATGCCCGCCAGCAGCACGAAGGTCTTTGCGGTGTTGGCCATCTGCATGTCCTCCCTACTGAAAAGAACGAAGGCGAGACTTCGCCGCCCCCGTTGCGCCGGGTGGTGACGAAGGTCTCGCCTGAACAGCCACGTGGGCTCTCCCGGGGCACCGTGCGCACCGAAGGTGCGCAGTCTTGACGATGCCGCCGACCGCCTGGATTCCGGCGGCTGGGCTACTCCCCTTCTTGGGGCCGAACGCTAGTGGCGAGGGGCCTGCCGATCAACTCCCGCCGCAGTGCCTGCCTCCAACTCAAGGAAACGTCACGGCCGGGAGAATGGTTCCCGCCGGCAGCCCACCGGGGCCAGCCGCCACCCACACCAACACCTCGGCGTCTCGCATCGAGGTCATCAACGCCGACCCCACCGGACCGGTCGCGCGGACGGTCACCACCCCGTCGGTCGCCTCGCCGCGGCGGACCGCCCGGAGGAAGAGGTCGAGTGTCGGATGCCGTTCCACCGGCTCCGCCAACCGGACCAGGGGGGGCGGCGGCACCGGCTGGGCCATCCCCGAGAGACGGCGGATGGCCGGACGCACGAAGAGCGTGAAGGTCACCATCGCCGAGACCGGGTTGCCGGGGAGGGCGATCCAGAGCCGTCCGTCCGGGAGCCGCGCCGCCGTGGTGGGACCACCTGGCCGGAGTCGGACGCGTCGAAAGAGCAGCCGCCCGCCGAGCATCGCGATCACGGCGGGCACGTGGTCGTGATCGCCGACGGACACCCCACCCACGGTGACCACCAGGTCGGTGGCGGGGGCATGCCGGATCGTGTCCGCCAGCGCCTCGGCGTCGTCGCGCACCGGACCGAGCGCGCTCGCCACGCCGCCCGCCAGGAGCGTCAGCGCGGCGAGCGCCGGCGTGTTGCTGTCGGCAATGCGCTCGCCCGATCGGATGCGCGCCACGTCGTCGAGCGGCGCGATTTCGTCGCCGGTGCTGATGATCGCCACGCGCGGCCGGGGATGCACCACCGGATCTGTCACGGCGAGCGAGGCCAGCAGCGCGATCTCGCCGGGTCCGACGACCGTGCCGCGCGCGAATGCGACGCTGCCTGCAGCGAGGTCGCTCCCCTCGCGGCGCACGTTGCGACCGGCGTCACGGTCGCTCGTGAGCGACACCACCAACGCGCCGCGATCGCTGTCCTCCTGACGGATCACGCTGTCGGCCCCCGCCGGGACCGGGGCACCGGTGAAGATCCGCATCGCCTCCCCGGCGCGCAGCGCACGCGGCGCCGTGCCACCCGCCGCGAGTTGCGCGACCACCGGCAGGGTCACTGGCTGGGACACCGAGGCGCCACGCACGTCGTCGGCGCGAACGGCATAGCCGTCCATCGCGGCGTTGGTCCATCGGGGAAGGTTGAAGGGGGCGACCACGTCCTCGGCCAGCACCAGGCCCAGGCATTCTGCCAGCGGCACGGCAGCGGCCGGTCGCGGCGTCAGCTCGGCGAGGATCGCCGCGATGGCCTGGTCGACGCCGAGCGGTTCGCTGGGCACCGGGTCAGTACCGTCGGCCGCGGCGCTTCTCGAGGACGATGTCGAAGCCGATCAACAGCGACGGGAGCGCCTTCCACGCCGAGCGCGTGGGTGGGATCTCCCCCTGAAAGGCCGTCGGGCCCGTCACGATCGGGAGCTGCACCCAGGTGTTGCGCAGCTCGACGCGGAACTGGTAGCCCGGTGATGCCGACGTGGCGAAGCCGACGGCCGCCGTGCCGGTCAGTTTGGTGTCGGTGCCGTTGTTGCCCGGGTAGATGGTGAAGGCGGTGTCACCAAACTGACCGATCGTCGCCACGGTGCGCACGGTGCTCCGCGGAGCCAGGGCGATGCCGGTCACCGCGCGCAGATACGGCTGCAGGAAGGCGCGGCTGGCGGGGCGGAAGTTGACACCGACACCGAGCGCCACCGCCGAGGCTGGCCGCTCGTTGCCGTCGAGGGTGCGGCAGACGAGGCGATTCAGCGGGTCGCCGCTCGCGGCCACCAGTCCGCACGAGTCGCGCGTGCCGAGGCCGAGGTAGGCCATCTCACCCGTGAAGCCGAGGTTGGCGCTCGAGTACCAGGTGGCCTGGCCGATGACGCTCACGTTCGAGCGGAGGCTCCGCTTGAGGCGGAACACATCCGTGGCCTCGGTATTGGTGATGATCGGTTGCTCCGCGACGCTCCAGAGGTCGGTGCCGCCGATATAGCCGACGGAGACGCCGAGGACCAGTCGACTCTGGTCGCGGGTGGCCTGTGCCGTGGTCTCCGCCGTCGGCAGCGCGGTCAGCAGCGCGATGAGGGCGAGGGCGGTGGAGCAATGGGGGCGGAACACCATCAGGGCCTCCGGGAAACGGCGGTGTGGCGTGAAGAGCGTCAGGCGGGGGCGCGGCACTCGGCCCAGAGGGTGGCGTCCTCGGCCACGACGACGCGCTCGAGCACCACCGTGGCAGGGAGACGCCGGGCGACGCGCGCAAAGCACCACGCGGCGATCGCTTCACAACTCGGCAGCAGCGCCCCCGGGGCGAACTCGGGCACCGCCTCGCCGACGTGTCGGCCGCGGAGCGGCGCGGCGATCTCCTCCTCGAGCACCACGTCGAGCTGCACCAGGTCCATCACCATTTGCGTGTCGGGATCGAGCGGCCCACCCACGGTCACTTCCACCCGATAGAGGTGACCATGCCCCGGCGCATCGCTGGTCCACCCGAAGCGACGACGATTCTCCTCGTCGCTCCACGTCGGCTTGTGGTAGCGGTGCAGTGCATGGAAGGTGATGACGCGGGTCAGCGAACAGGGCATGGCAGCAGCGTCAGAACTTGATGCCGATGCCGAACATGAGCGCCGGGACCGGAGTGTACTCGCCCACCTTGCCCGTGGGGTTCACGGCGTTCGGATTGTCCACCGTGCCCGGCGCCTGCGCCGGCTCTTCGGAGTAGGAGGCCGGGTACGCCAGCTTCCAGACAAAGGCGCGTGCCTCGGCCCGCAGATAGAGGCGCTGGCCCACGAAGTAGCGGAGGCCGGCATTGGGGGCGAAGTAGAACTTGGTGCCGAACTTGTAGCTCGACGTGTCGGAGGCCGGCGACTTTTCGCCGTTCACCAGGCCGAGCCCGATGCCCGCGAAGGGCGCCCAGCCGCGCCACGTCTTGCCGCCGGTCATGTTCAGCTGCATCGAGAACTCGCCGCCGATCAACCGCTGGTCGATCGGCCCCTTCACGCGGGTGGCCGGGGCCTCGTCGGCGTCCACCACGAAGCGCTGGGCGCCGGCGGTCCAGACGCCGAGTCCGACCTGCAGTGCATTGCGCGCGCGGAACACGGCACGGACCCCCATGATGGTGCCGTCCTGCGCACCGACCTTCAGCGGACCGCCGTCGCCGTAGAGCTTGCCGCCGATCGGCTCGATGTACTTGCCGAAGCGGATCTCGCGGAAGGGCGATTCGCCCGGCAGGTAACCGACGCCGGATTGTGCCGCCAGCGAGGCGGCGGGCAGCACCAGCACGAGGGCGGCGAGGAGGGCACGGGAACGTCGGCAGGGAAATGGCATGGCCAGCAAGCTACACCTCAGGCGAGCAGAAGGGACCGGCCGGTCATCTCGTCCGGCTGCTCGAGGGCGAGCAGGTCGAGAATCGTCGGAGCAACATCGCACAGGGCACCGCCCGCGCGAAGCGGTTGGTCGTGTCCGAATGTCAGGAACGGGACAGGATTCGTGGTGTGGGCGGTGTGGGGGCCGCCGGTCAGCGGGTCGATCATCATCTCGGCGTTGCCGTGGTCGGCCGTCACCAGCACGCGGGCGCCCTCGCGCTCCGCCGCGGCCAGCACCCGCTCCAGCGCACGATCCACGGCCTCGACCGCGCGAATCACCGCCGGGATCACGCCCGTGTGCCCGACCATGTCGGCGTTGGCAAAATTGGCGAGGAAGAAATCGTGCTCGCGGCGCGCGAGCGCGCGGCAGAGGACATCGGTGATGCCCGCCGCACTCATCTCGGGCGCGAGGTCGTACGTCGCCACCTTCTGCGAGGGCACCAACTCGCGCTCCTCGCCTTGCCACGGCACTTCGTTGCCGCCGTTGAAGAAGTAGGTCACGTGCGGATAC
>Ga0073899_10006097_pt1 | contig 10439 bp, 9 predicted proteins | sample KloWWTmetaKNB5Ph_FD_88975 | JGI IMG/M metagenome (GOLD analysis project Ga0073899, IMG submission 88975) | Active sludge microbial communities from Klosterneuburg, Austria, studying microevolution and ecology of nitrifiers - Klosterneuburg... | ecosystem: Engineered > WWTP > Aerobic digester >...
ACCGATACCCAGCACAGCTTCTTCCAGGCCCTGCACCAGGGCACGCAAGTCGTTCCGGCCGATTTCATCGGCGTGCAGCAGGCCGATCATCCGCATGCGCAGAACCACGCCGCGCTGCTGGCCAACCTGCTGGCGCAGACCGAGGCGCTGGCGAACGGGCAGGACAGCGACGATCCGCATCGGCGTTACCCCGGCAACCGTCCCAGCACCTTGCTGCTGCTGGACGCGGTGACGCCGCATGCCGTCGGCATGCTGGTCGCGCTGTACGAGCACAGCGTCTACCTGCAGTCGGTGCTGTGGGGCATCAATGCCTTCGACCAGTTCGGCGTGGAGCTCGGCAAGCAGGTCGCCAGCCGGCTGCTGCCGGCCTTGCAAGGCGATGCCGAAGCCGACGATGCGGTGACGCGCGCGTTGTTGCGGGAGTTCAGTCAACGAGGCTGATCGGCAGGACGGATGGTCCCGGTTTGCTTCGGGACCTTCGGCGACATGGATGTCGCCGATGAGCCTACATGGATGTATTCACGGCGTGTCCCGAAGTGAATCGGGGCCAGCCGGCCCATCGATGGTCATGGCGCTTCGTTCGCAGTGTGTTGGCGCAGCGCCCATTCCACATGCTCGCGCACGACGGGCGATGCATGCTTACGACGCGATTCGAGCGCTGCCATGACGAGGGGCGTCTTCGGTGCATTCCCCAGCGCCACTGCGATGTTGCGCAGCCAGCGCTCGTGGCCGCTGCGACGGATCGCGCTGCCCTCGGTGCGGCGCAGGAATTCGTCTTCCTCCCACGCGAACAAGTCGATCAGCGTGGCCCGGTCGAGGTCGTTGCGGACACGGAAATCCGGTTCGTCGCTGCGCATCGCGAACTTGTTCCACGGGCACACCAGCTGGCAGTCGTCGCAGCCGAAGATGCGGTTGCCGATCAGCGGCCGCAGGGCTTCGTCGATGCTGCCTTCGTGTTCGATGGTGAGGTAGCTGATGCAGCGACGTGCGTCCAGGCGGTACGGCGCGACGATCGCCTGGGTCGGGCAGACCTCGATGCAGCGCGTGCAGCTGCCGCAGTGCGCGGACGCCGGCGGATCGATCGGCAGCGGCAGGTCGACGAAGAGTTCGCCGAGGAAGAACCAGCTGCCGCCGTCCCTGTCGATCAGGCAGGTGTGCTTGCCGATCCAGCCAAGCCCGGCGTTGCGCGCCAGCGCGCGTTCCAGCACCGGCGCCGAATCTACGAACACGCGATGCCCGAACGGGCCGATCTCCTTCGCCACGTCGTCCGCGAGCCGCTGCAGGCGGTTGCGCATCAGCTTGTGGTAATCGCGGCCCAGCGCGTAGCGGGCCACGTAGGCGCGTTCGCCATCGCGCAGGTTGTCCCAGGCCGCGTCTGTGTCCTTGCCGTAATCCATGCCCACCGACACCACCCGCAGCGTGCCGGGGATCAGTTCGGCGGGCCGGCTGCGCTTGTCGCCGTGGCTGGCCATCCACGCCATCGAACCGTGCAGGCCTTCCGCCAGCCATGACTGCAGGAACGTTTCGTCCTCCTGCAATTCCACCCCGGAGATCCCCACGCGCTGGAAGCCCGCTGCCAGCGCCAGCGCGCGGATGCGGTCCGCGAGTGCGATGTAGTCGGGGAGCGGCGAAGACATGGGCGAAGTATAGGAGTCGGTTCTAGAATCGGCCGATGCACAGTCCGTTCCCGCTGTACGCCCCCGACCAGTTGCGCGAGCTCGAGGCGCGCGGCATCGCGGCCTGTGGCGGTGATGGCTTCGTGTTGATGGCGCGTGCCGGCCTGGCGGCCTGGCAGCAGCTGCTGAAGCATTGGCCCCATGCGCGGAGGCTGGTCGTGGCCTGCGGGCCGGGCAACAACGGCGGCGATGGCTATGTGCTGGCGCGGCATGCGTTGGCGTCCGGCCTCGACGCGCGGGTGCTGCGGCTCGACGCGCACGCGCCGCGCACGCCGCTGGCGATGCAGGCGCATGACGCCTTCGTCGGAGCAGGAGGGCAGGTCGAGTGCTTCGATGGCGATCTCGGCGGTGCCGACGTGTTGGTCGACGCGGTCTTCGGGATCGGCCTGTCGCGCGCACCGGATGCGCATGCCAACGCCTTGATCGAGGCGATCAACCGGCATCCGGCCCCCGTGTTCTCGCTGGATGTACCGAGTGGCATCGATGCGCGCAGCGGCGATGCGCCGGGCGTGGCCGTCATTGCAGCGCGCACCCTGCAATTCATCGCGCGGCATCGCGGCCTGCGCACCGGCATCGCGCTGGACCATGCCGGCGACCTCGCACTGGCCGCGCTCGACCTGCCGGAAACCGTGTTCGAGGGGATCGAGCCCGCGGCGTTGGCATTGCGGGCGGACGCGCTACCGGGGTTCTTTTCGCTGCGTCCGCGCGACAGCCACAAGGGCACCAACGGGCATGTGCTGTGCATCGGTGGCGACCACGGCAGTGGTGGCGCGATCCTGCTGGCGGCGGAGGCGGCGCTGCGCAGTGGGGCCGGCCTGCTGAGCGTGGCGACGCGCGCGTCGCATGTCCCTGCGTTGCTGGCACGCCGCCCGGAGGCGATGGCGCACGCGGTCGACGACGTTGCGCAACTCGCGCCCTTGCTGGCACGCGCCGGCGTCATTGCACTCGGCCCCGGGTTGGGGCAGGGCGAGTGGGGACGACAGCTGCTGGAGGCCGTGCTGGCCAGTGAAGCGCCGCGCGTGGTCGATGCCGATGCGCTCAACCTGTTCGCTTCATCGGGGCACCGCCTGCGTGCGCAGGATGTGGCAACACCGCATCCCGGCGAGGCCGCGCGCCTGCTCGGTATCCCGACAAGCGAGGTGCAGCGCGATCGCTTCGCCGCCGCACGAGCGCTGCAGGAACGGCTTGGGTGCGTGGTGGTGTTGAAGGGCGCGGGCAGCATCATCGCCTCCGCAAATGCGCCGTCGACGGTGATCTGCGCCGGCAATCCGGGCATGGCGGTCGGCGGGATGGGCGACGTGCTCACCGGCGTCATCGCCGCCCTGCTGGCGCAAGGCATGACCTCGGCCGATGCCGCCTCGGCCGGCGCGCTGCTGCATGCAGCAGCAGGTGATGCAGCGGCGCGCGAGGACGGCGAGCGCGGCCTGCTGCCCTCGGACCTCATGCCATGGTTGCGCCGGCTGGCCAATCCGATGCGACGATAGGCGCATGCACGATGTCTTCCTTGAAAACGCGGACGCCACGGATGCGCTTGGCGCGCGCCTCGCCAGCGCCCTGCCACCACATGCCGTGGCCTACCTGCATGGCGACCTCGGCGCCGGAAAATCCACGCTTGCCCGGGCGTTGCTGCGTGCGTTGGGCGTGACCGGCACCATTCGCAGCCCGACCTACACCCTGGTCGAGCACTACCCGTTGCCCAACGGCGGGGTGGCCCTGCACCTGGACCTGTACCGGATCGGCGATCCCGGCGAGCTGGAGTTCCTGGGGCTGGATCCCGCCGAGACGCGCCTGTGGCTGGTCGAATGGCCGGAGCGCGGGCAGGGTGGCCTGCCCGCGGCTGACCTCGATGTGGTGCTGGCGGTGGAAGGGACGGGGCGTCGCTGCCATCTGCAGCCACGCACGCCAGGCGGCGAGGCCTGGCTGCAGGCGCTAGGATCTGCTTGACGCTCCGGGCAGGAGTTGCGCGCGCATTTAGGAAAGTGCGGCAGGCCACGGATTATTAAGGGAAAAGTGCTTGCGCTTGGGAATGGCAAGTGCTTAACTTCCGGACATGCGAGTGAAGGGGATCCGCCTCGAGCAAGTCCTGCTGGCGCTGATGCTGCTGGCGGCGCTGTGCTGGAACCTCGCAAACGCCTCGGAAATCAAGCAGTTGCGCGTGGATGCCGGCGCCACTGGTACCCGCGTCGAACTGCAGCTCGATCGCAGCGGCGACTACAAGGTCATCGAACTGCGCAACCCCGACCGTCTGGTCGTTGACTTCCCCGACAGCCGACTGGCCCGCAACCTGGCGCTGCCTGCCGGCGCGGGTGCCGTGAAGGCCGTGCGCACCGGCCAGCCACAGCCCGGCACGATCCGCGTGGTGTTCGACCTGGCCAGCCAGGTCAAGGCAATGCCGCCGCGCATCGAAACCACCGCGGCAGGCCCGCTGCTGGTGCTGGAATGGCCCGGTGATGGCGTCGCCTCGGCGGTCGTGGTGCCTGCGGCACCAGTGGCCGCGGCCAGGCCGATCCGATCGCCGAGATCGCCAAGTCCTCCGCTGCCGTCGAAACGGATCCCGGCAAGCTCGTGGGCAAGGCGGCCACGGTCTCCGAGTTGCCCGGCACCGTCGCCACCGGCGTGCCGACCCGCATCGCCACCGGCAAGCCGGAGCCGATCGCCAGCGAGACGGCCACGGTTGCCGCGCCCGTCACGCGCGCGGCGATGCAGGCCGGCATGCGCCCGCTGGTCATCTCCATCGACGCCGGCCACGGCGGCCAGGATCCCGGCGCGATCGGCCCCAACGGCAATCGCGAGAAGAACGTGACCCTGGCCATCGCCCGCGAACTGGCCCGCCAGATCAATGCCACGCCCGGCATGAAGGCCCACCTGACCCGCGATACCGACGTCTTCATCCCGCTCAATCGCCGCGCGGTGCTGGCGCGGGGCGCCCGCGCCGACATCTTCGTGTCGATCCACGCCGATGCCGCCGAGAATCGCGATGCCACGGGTTCCTCGGTGTACGTGATGTCGACGCGCGGTGCCTCCTCGCAGCGTGCGCGCTGGCTGGCCGACAAGGAAAACGCCGCGGACCTGATCGGTGGCGTGAAGCTGGCCGCCACCGGCGACACCCTGAAATCGGTGCTGCTGGACCTGACCCAGAGCGGGCAGATGAAGGCCTCGTCCGATGCCGCCGCGCATGTCTTGGGGAGCCTGGGCAGCGTGGGCAAGACCCGCCGCGTGGAACATGCCAACTTCGCGGTGCTGCGCACCTCCGACGTGCCGGCGATGCTGGTGGAAACCGGCTTCATCTCCAACCACGGGGAGGAGGCCCTGCTGTCCAGCCCCGACTACCAGCGCAAGCTGGCGGCAGCGGTGCTGGCCGGGATCGACCAGTACTTCACCCGCCAGCCGCCCCCGGGCACCTTGTATGCGGCGCGGGCCCAGGCGACCCAGGTCAGCCAGGCGTCCACCTCGGGCGCTGGTGCGAGCGCGGGCGGCAGTCCGTAAGTCCGTCTCGTCATCCCCGCGAAGGCGGGAATCCACTGACGTTTCCTGCTCTTCCGATGTGCTTGGCGATGAAAGACGCTGGATTCGCACCTTCGCGGGAATGACGAGCCAAGGTTTTCTGCTGAATTGATGGCCATGCCGGCTAAAATCCCGGCGTGACCATCCGCCAGCTTCCCGACACCCTCATCAACCAGATTGCCGCCGGCGAAGTCGTGGAACGGCCCGCGTCCGTGGTGAAGGAGCTGGTCGAGAACGCTCTGGATGCCGGCGCGCGCCGCATCGACATCGACCTGGAGGACGGCGGCATCCGCCTGATCCGGATCCGCGACGATGGCGGCGGCATCGACCCCGCCGAATTGCCGCTGGCCGTGCAGCGCCACGCGACCAGCAAGATCGCCAGCATCGATGACCTGGAGGCGGTCTCGACACTCGGCTTCCGCGGCGAGGCGCTGCCCTCGGTGGCCTCGGTGAGTCGCTTCCGGTTGACGTCGCGGCGCAACGGCAACGAACACGGCGCGCTGCTGCAGGTCGAGGGCGGCAAGGTCGGCGAGGTCGTGCCGCACGCGCATCCGCCCGGCACCACGGTGGAAGTGCGCGACCTGTTCTACAACGTGCCGGCGCGGCGCAAGTTCCTGCGCGCCGAACGCACCGAGCTGTCGCATATCGAGGACTGGCTGCGCACGCTGGCGCTGGCGCGGCCCGATGTCGAATTGCGCGTTGCCCATAACGGCAAGGCCTCGCGGCGCTGGAAGGGCGAGGCGCAGTTGCAGGAAGGCAGCATGCTCAGCGACGTGCGCCTGCACGAGGCGCTGGGCGAGGACTTCACCCGCAATGCCCTGCGCGTGGACCACGCCGGCGCCGGCATGCGCCTGCACGGCTGGATTGCGCAGCCCGCCTACAACAGGGCGAGCGCCGACCAGCAATACCTGTACGTCAATGGCCGCAGCGTGCGCGACCGCAACGTGTCGCACGCGATCCGCCAGGCCTACGCCGACGTGCTCTTCCATGGCCGGCACCCGGCCTATGTGCTGTTCCTGGAACTCGATCCGCGCGGGGTGGACGTCAACGTGCACCCGGCCAAGCACGAAGTGCGGTTCCGCGAATCGCGGCTGGTCCACGACTTCGTCTACCGCACGCTGCATGCCGCGCTGGCCGAGACGCGTGCAGGCGGCGCAGCCACGGCGATGCAGCCGATGCAGGCACCGCATGCATGGTCGATGCCGGCGCCGCAGCAATCGTCGATCGGCTTGCGCGTGGCGGACGCGCCGAGCGCCTATGCCGCGCTGTACGCGCCGCGCGATGGCGGGTCGTTTGCGGACGCCGCGGAATCGCCCGCCACCGTTGCCGCGATGCCGATGCCCGACGATGCGCCCGGCGGCATGCCGCCACTCGGCTTCGCGGTCGCGCAGTTGCACGGCATCTACATCCTGGCCGAGAACGCCGATGGCCTGGTCGTCGTCGACATGCACGCCGCGCACGAACGCATCGGTTACGAAAAACTGAAAGCCGCGCACGACGGCGCCGGCCTGCGCACCCAGCCGTTGCTGGTGCCGTCCAGCCTGGCCGTGTCCGAACGCGAGGCCGACGTCGCCGAGCGTGAGGCAGGCACCCTCGCGCGACTCGGCTTCGAGGTGCAGCGCAGTGGCCCGCAATCGCTGCTGCTGCGCAGCGTGCCTGCATTGCTTGCGCACGGCGACGTGGAAGCCCTCCTGCGCGACGTGCTCACCGACCTGCGCGAACACGGCACCACCCGGCGCGTGGCCGAGACCCGCGACGAACTGCTGTCCACGATGGCCTGCCATGGCGCGGTCCGCGCCAACCGACGGCTCACCCTGCATGAAATGAATGCCCTGCTGCGCGAGATGGAAGCGACCGAACGTTCGGGGCAGTGCAACCATGGGCGTCCCACGTGGACGCGTTTCGGCCTGGCGGAGATGGATCGATGGTTCCTGCGGGGACGATGAAAAGCGCGGGCATCGCGCTGGCCTGCGTGCTGGCGATGGCGGGCTGCGAGCGCGCGCCACCGCCGCAGGCCACCCCGGACGAGGCGGCCCAACTGCAAGCCGCGCTCAAGCAGTACGCGCACGACCAGTTCATGTGGCGTGGACGGCGGGTCATCGACCTCAGCCGCGCGGATGGCTGGACCAGCCTGGTCGGCATGCATTGGCTCGATCCCGGCGCGCACCGCGTGGGCCGCGATGTCGACAACGGCATCCGCTTGGCGATGGGCCCGGAGCACCTGGGCGTCTTCACCGTCCGCGACGGCAAGGCGAGTTTCGTGGCCGATGTGCCGGTCACGGTCGATGGCAAGCCGGCGCGCGGCGGGGTGTTGCGCAGCGACAAGGACCCAGCGGGACCGAGCGTGATCGCGTTCGACGAAGGCAAGGGGCTGGTCACCGTGATCGAACGCGGTGGTCGGCTCGCCCTGCGGGTCAAGCACGCCGACGCGCCGAGCCGGGTGCATTTCGCCGGCCTGGAATACTGGCCCGGTGGCCGCGACTGGCAGGTGCCCGCGCGTTTCATTGCGCATCCGGCGGGCAAGACCCTGCCGATAGCCAACATCATCGGCACCATCGACCACATCCCCAATCCCGGCGCGCTCGAGTTCCAGCGCGACGGCAAGACCTACCGGCTGGAAGCGCTGGACGAGGGTGAAGACACGCTCTTCCTGGTGTTCGCCGACCGCACCAGCGGTCATGGCAGCTATGGCGCCGGGCGCTTCATCGATGCGCCGAAACCCGATGCGCAGGGCCGCGTGCTGATCGACTTCAACCAGGCCTACAACCCGCCGTGCGCATTCACCCCGTTCGCAACCTGCCCGCTGCCGCCACCGGAGAACCGGTTGGACCTGGCGGTGTCGGCCGGCGAGAAGGCCTACGCAAAACCCGACGACACCTCCATTCCGCCACCGAAGGATCCCGCGTGACCCCACGATTGCTCACCCTGGCGCTTGCCGCCGCGTTCGCGCTGCCCGCGCATGCGGACCAGGCCAACAAGTCGGCCCCATCCCCCATCGCCAACGCGGGGGCGGCCACGGTCGTCGCGCGCCCGCTGCTGTGGAAAGTGTCCGACGCCGACAACGACGTCTACCTGCTGGGCTCCTTCCACCTGCTGAAGAGCGACGACTATCCGATGCCGGTGGAGATCGACCGCGCATTCGATGATGCCGAGTCGCTGCTGTTCGAAGTCGACCCTCGCGAGATGACGTCCCCGGAAACGGCGGCGATCATGCAGAAATACATGGCGTACGAAGACGGCCAGAGCCTGAGCAAAGTCCTGCCGAAGGCGACGCTGGAACGGCTCCATACACTGGTCTCCGCCAGTGGCGGTTCGGTGCAGGCGCTCGAGCAGAGCGAGCCATGGTTGGTCAACCTGGGCCTGGTGCTGGGCGTGAGCCAGGCGATGGGCCTGAAGGCCGACCTGGGCCTGGATCGCCACCTGATGGAGCGCGCGGCCAAGGCCGGCAAGCCGGCCGGCGGGCTGGAAACGATCGATGCGCAGATGCAGGCAATGGACTCGGTGCCGTACCCGGAACAGGCGCAGGGCCTGGACGAATTCCTGGTCGATCCGAAGAAGGCGGTCCAGCAATTGCAGGACATGCATGCCTGGTGGCGCGCCGGCGACGTGGAGCGCCTCGACACCGGCATGCGCGCGGAGATGGCCGCCAAATCACCACAGTCGTACAAGCTGCTGGACGTGGATCGCAACGAAGCGTGGCTGCCGCAGATCGAGAAACGACTGGGCGGCTCCACCTCCGACGATACCCTGGTGGTGGTCGGCGCCTTGCACTTGCTCGGCAGCGACGGCCTGGTCGAGAAGTTGAAGGCGAAGGGCTACAAGGTCGAGCGGGTATGCGATGGCTGCGAGGCTGCGGCGACGAAATAGCGATTGCTCGCGGCGATCCGGAAATGGGGTCAGAGTGAAGTTTTGCGACCAAGATTCTTGGTTGAGCCGACGATGGTCGGCGCAAAATTCACTCTGACCCCATTTCCTGGCTCCTCGCCACCGCAGGTTGCGGCAGCAGCTCCATCACGATGCAATCCACCGGGCAGGCCGGCACGCACAGCGCGCAGCCGGTGCACAGCGGATCGATGACCACGTGCATGGCTTTCGATGCGCCGACGATGGCGTCGACCGGGCACGCCTGGATGCACTTGGTGCAACCGATGCAGTCGGCTTCCACCACCACCGCCACCTGCGGCGGCAGTTGCTCGCCGCGACTGCGGTCGTAGGGCTTCGCCGGCACGCCCAGGACCCTCGCCAGCGCCCGCGCGCCGGCATCGCCGCCGGGCGGGCAATGGTCGATGCCGGCTTCGCCACGCGCCATCGCGTCGGCATACGGCCGGCAGCCGGCATAGCCGCACTGCCCGCATTGGGTCTGCGGCAACAGGCGGTCGAGGCGTTCGACCAGCGGCGGCGATGAGTCCTGCACCGGTGGGACTGTAACGCTCAGGCGACGCGATCGCCGCGCCACCAGCGCTCCTGCGCCAGTGCCAGCATGGCCCGGTCCTCGCGGCTGTCGCCGTAGGCATGCACCCGATCGAAACTGGCGAGGTCGTAGCGGGCGAGGATGTCGCCAGCCTTGTGCCGGCCGCGATCGCCACCGAGATAGCGGCCGGTGAGGCGGCCATCCACCGCCTCCAGGTGGTTGCAGATCAGCGCCAGCCCGTGTGCGGCGCACCATGGCCGCATGTAGGCATCCAGCGAGGCGGACACGATCACCACGGTGTCGCCGCGCGCTTGGTGCCAGCCGATGCGTTCCATCATCGCCGGCCGCAGGACGCCCGGCAGCAGGTCGCGGGCATGGCGTTCACCGGCGTCGTCGATCTCCGCGGCATCGCGCCCGCTGAACACGACCCTGGTCGCACGGATGCGCAGGGCCTCCGCAGAAAGCACCCGCAATTTGTAACCGGCCAGCCACGGCCCGATGCTCCATTTCGCACGCGCCTGTTGCGTGGGGGTGGCGACGCGGCGCAGGAAACGCGAGTAGGTGTCGCAGGTGGTGACGGTGTGGTCGAAATCGACCAGCGCCAGGTCCATTCAGCGCACCGGCATGCCCGGCATCGCCGCAGCATCGGCATCCAGCAGCGCCAGCGCGCCGCCATCGAAACCGGCCGACAGGATCATCCCCTCGCTCAGGCCGAAGCGCATCTTGCGCGGGGCCAGGTTGGCGATGAACACCACGTTGCGGCCGACAAGGGCGTCCGGCTCGCCGTAGCTGCCGCGGATGCCGGAGAAGATCTGCCGCTGGCCAAGGTCGCCGGCATCCAGCAGGAA
>Ga0073899_10006099_pt1 | contig 10438 bp, 13 predicted proteins | sample KloWWTmetaKNB5Ph_FD_88975 | JGI IMG/M metagenome (GOLD analysis project Ga0073899, IMG submission 88975) | Active sludge microbial communities from Klosterneuburg, Austria, studying microevolution and ecology of nitrifiers - Klosterneuburg... | ecosystem: Engineered > WWTP > Aerobic digester >...
AGCGGCACTTCGTCCAGCAGGCTGCCGATGTTGGCGAACAGATCCTCTATCCAGGTGCGGGCGCGCTGTTGATGGGTGTTGCGGTTGATGCCAGTGCGGTGCACCAGCTCCGAGACCAGCCGCTCGAGCTCTGCATGCTCGTCCGGAAAGCGCTCGCGGTAGCCCGGCGTACGCACCAGGGTCGCGCCCACTTCGTCGCGGGCCAGCGCCGCCCAGATCTGGGACAGGTCCCGCAGCGAGCAGATCAGCTCGGTGTTGCCCAGATCCGTGGGGCCGCGCTCGAGCACTGCGCGCGCCACGCGCGCGTCGGGCTCGTAGACCACCACCGGGCCATCGAATGCGTGCTGCACCGAGCGCACGGTGTCGCCGGTGCCCAGCCCGAACACGACCACCGGCGCGCGGCCGGCATCTCGGCAGGTCTGCATCAGGCCCCAGTCGTCGGCGGGCGCCCCGAGCAGCGCGCCGTCGATCGAGATCACGTCGATCCCCGGCTCGGCCTCGACGACCTCGGCAGCGGCTGCCTGGTGGATCAGGTCCACCGTGAGCGCCGAAGCTCCGAGCGCGCTCAGGTTCTCGCTCAAGAAAGCGGCGCGAAGCTCGGCGTCGGGCCAGTCGAGGTTGCCCATGGCTGAGGGGCACCATTCACGCCGCGTGCCAGCCCGTTTCGGCCTCGATCGGCGATCCGCAGCACCGCCACGCGCCGGAGCGCTGACGCAGGCACTGCCACCCGCGTGACGAGCTCAGCGCGGCGGCTTGGTGGCCAGCGCTGCGGCTTCGACGGTGCTCGAGAGCGCCTCGCGATTGGCCTGCTCGATGGCCTCGTGGACCTCACCCCGCAGGATGGTGCAGCGGGCGGGCGCGCTGATCCCCAGCTTGACGGTCCCACGACCGACCTCGCTGACCACGATCACGATGTCTCCCCCGAGGACGATGCGCTGTCCTTTGCGGCGCGCCACGACGAGCATGGGCTCTCGGATTGCAGCCCGCGTGCCACTGAATGTCGGGGCAGGTCAGTACCCGCGCCAGCGCGCGCCCAGATCCAGGACCTGCTTGGAGATCGAGATCGCGCGCTCCATCGCGCCGGACAGGGAGTTCATCCGCGAGAAGGCCTCGAAGGCGTCGGCGCCCCCGACGCGCTCGGTGGCTCGCGCCAGGTCGACGCCGCCCTGAGCCAGCACGCCGTCGGCCGCGGTCAGCTTCTCGAGCGACAGCCCGGTCTTGCCACGTTCCGCCTCGACCTGCTTGCGAGCTGCCTCGAGCCCGTCGAGCGCGGCGCGCACGCCGGCGGCGTCGTCTGCCGCCAGCGCGCTTCGGAGCTGCGACAGGTCGGCGAACACGTTGCGCCCACCGGCCACGGTGAAGGCCAGCGCGCCGCTGGCGCTGGCGCTGGTGGCCCCCGAGCCCACGTCGACGGAATGGTCGCTGCCGTCCCCGCTGAAGACCCCGGCTGCGGCGAAAGGCGGCGCGTCGATCTTGCTGCCCGCGAACAGGTACCCGCAGGCGCCCTGCTGGTTCGCGATACCGAGCAGCTCTTGCTCGAGGGCTTCTACCTGCTCTGCCAGCATGCTGCGCTCGCCGGCACCCAGCGCGCCGTTCCCGCCCTGCATGGCCAGCTCTTTCGCGCGCACGAACACGTCGCTGGCGGCGGCCAGCGAAGACTCCGAGAGCTCGAGATCGTTCATCGCCGAGCGCAGCGTCTCGCGGTGCGCATCGACCTTGCTCGCGGCGTGTCGCAGCCGCACCAGCTCGGCCGCCGCCAAAGGGTCGTCCGAAGGGCGCGTGACCCGTTCGCCGGTGGCGGCCTCGCGCGAGGCCCTGGCGTGCTCGGACGCCAGCCGCCCGAGCACGGCGTTCACGTTCTTGTAGCGATCCGCGTCGCTGACCCTCATCGGCCTACCTTGTCGAGCAACTCGCGCAATAGCTCGTCGACGGTGGCCAGCACCTTGGCGGCCGCGTCATACGCGTGCTGGTACTTGGTCAGCGAGACCATCTCTTCGTCCAGCGACACCCCGCTCACGCTTTCGCGCAGCGATTCCACCTGAGCCTGCACGCTCTGTCGCAGCTCGGTCTCTTCGCGCGCCCGCGCCACACGGCTGCCCACGTCGCCCACCAGATCGCTCCACGAACCGCTGGCGGTGCGCGTATTGCCGGCGAACAGCTTCTGCGCCGAGAGCCCCGCCAGGGCCACGGCGTTGTCCGAGCCGCCCGGCAAGGTGGTCGCCAGGCTCGAGGCGGCCAGCCGCTCTGGGTGGCCAACCATCTGGGCGTCGAGTGCGATGGCGCGAGCCGCGCCGGCTGGCGTGGCAGAGATCGAATACAGCGCCCTCCCACCGAGGCCGTCGAGCCCGAAGCCCGCCGCGTGCTGCGTATTGACCGCCGCTGCCAGGTCCCACGCGAACTGGTCGAGCTGGGTGGCCACGCTGCCCAGATCCGAGTCGCGAACCTCTTTGATGGCGGCCAGGCTGCCGCCCGAGAGCGACGCCGTCACGTCCATTGCGGGCGGCCCGCTCTGCGCGACCGACAGCCGCAGGCTACCGTCACCGGCCAGGTCCACCTCGAATGCCTGTGCGATGTCACCCTCGACCAGGGTCGTTCCCGCGGCGCGCACCACCAGCCCACCCTGACCGTCGGTGAAGGTGGTGATGTCGATCTCCGACGAGAGGCCCAGGAGCAGCTTGTCGCGCTGGTCGCGCAGGCTGCTGGCGTCGTCGCCCTGGGCCTCGGCCAGCGCGATCTTGCGGTTCAGGTCGGCGACCTGTGCCGCTTTGCCGTTGATCTCGCTGACCACGCTCTGGGCGCGCGAGAGCAGCTCTTCGCGCTGCGACGCGATGGTGTCCGCGTTCTCGCGCAAGCGCGCGGCGAGCTCGTCGGCCCGCGCCAAGAGCGCCTGCCGCGTGGTGGGGTCGGCGGGGTTCGCCGCCAGGGCCGAGAACCCCGAGAAGAGCTGGTCGAGCGCGGTGCCCACCCCGCTGCCGCCGACGTCGTCGAACAGCGGCTCGACGCGGCTGAGCAGGGCTTCGCGCTCCGAAGCGCTGGCACCCAGGCTCGAGGCCGCGAGCCAGCGCCGGTCCACGAACTGATCGGCAACGCGCCGCACGCCCACTGCGACCACGCCGCCGGTGGCTCGATTCTCCAGCAGCGCCTCGCGCCGGACATAAGCCGGGGTGGTCGAGCTGGTGATGTTCTGCCCCGTGACGCCGAGCGCGTACGACTGCGCGCTGAGCGCGTCGCGGGCCGAGAGCAGCATCTGGGTCAGGGCTGGCATCGTCAACCCGTGGTGTCGAGGCCGCCGCTCGTGCCGAGGTGGCGCGCGCCCCGGGGGCCGTAGGTGGGACCGGCGGCCCCGGTGAGGATGCCCAGCACGCCGCGCACTGCGTCCCGTGCGTGCACCAAGAGCAGCTGATTGTGGACGAGCCCAGAGCGGATGCGCTGAAGGCGATCGTGCTCGGGTACGCCTTCGCCGTCGCTCAGCGCGCGGCTGAGCTGCTCTGCCAGCTCCAACTTCTGGCGAGCCGCGTCCTCGACCGCGTCGTGGTCCAGTGCCCTGAGCGCACGCCGTTCTTCGCACAGCGCGAGCTCGAGGCGATTCAGCAGGGCGTCGACATTCGAATCACGAGTTGGAGAAGACATGGGGGTGGGGTTCGCTTCCGTGCGCCCCACCGGGGCGCACTCAACCCAGGACGTCCAGCATGCGGCGGGCCACCGTCGCGCTGTCGACCTGGAACGAGCCGTCGGAGATCCGGCTCTTCAGCTCTTCGACCTTCTTCTGATCGACCGCCTCGCCGGCTTTCGCCAGCTCGCGCGCGGCGTCCGAGATCGCGACCTTCGCGGCCTCTTTGCTGCCGGCCGCCTCGCTGACGGGCTGCTCGCCCTGGGCGACGGGCCTTGCGGCATTGACCCCCGAAATCGCCATCCGCTGGTAGGCGTCGAGCGCGGGGTTTCCTGTGACCGACTTCATGGCGTCCTCCGAACCGATTGCATCGCTCGGCTGAACGACCCCTTCTGGAAAGGCTTGAGCCCAATTCTGTAAACCCGCGTAGTGTCAGGTATTTCTCTCATCGGGCAGCGCCCCCTGACCGGACGGCCATGCCCTGCTCGACCTGCCCGGCCAGCCCCAGGCTGCCCGCGCGGGCGATGGCGTCCGACATCGCCTCGACCAGCATGCTGCCGTATTGACTGCCGCCACCGAGCGCCGGGTTCTTCCCGACCTGGGTGGTTCGTTCCAGGCACTTGAGCACGCGCCCGAGCAGCATCGCCTCGAACTGCTGCGACGCCTCGTGCAGACGTTGCTGCTGCCGGTCGGTGACGGCCGGGGCTCGCGACGCGGCCAGGGCTGGGTCGGCGACGGGTGGGATCATTGGACGATGATCTCCCCATGCAAGGCCCCTGCCGCCTTCAACGCCTGGAGCAGTGAGGCCAGCTCGCGCGGAGCCACGCCGAGCACCGACAGTGAGCGCGCCACGTCTGCCAGGGTGGTGGCACCCTTGACGTACGACAGCGTGGGCGGGCGCTGCTCGTTGGCCTGCACGTCCGTCTCTTTCACCACCTGCGTGGTCCCTTGCGAGAGCGGGCCCGGCTGACTCACCACCGGGGTTTCGGTCACGCTGATGGTGATGCCCCCCTGGGCAATTGCCACCGGCGACAGGCGAATGTCCCCACCGGCCACGATGGTCCCGGTGCGCTCGTTGATCACGATCTTGGCCGAGCTGGGCAGATCGACGTCGAGGTCGTTGACCTTGGCCAGCAGCGCCACTGCCGAGCCCGAGGCCTTGACCTCGACGGCGCCCGCGTCCAGAGCCTTGGCCGAGCCCTGCCCCAGCGCCTTGTTGATGGCCTGGGTCACGCGATCGGCGGTGGTGAAGTCGGGGGTACGCAGGGAGAGCGTGATCTTGCCCTTGATGGTGACGTCGGCCTTGATCTCGCGCTCGACCAGGGCACCGCCAGGAACGCGCGCGGTGTTGGTGGAGTTCTCTTGGATCGAGCTGCCCCCGCCACTGGCCGAGAAGCCCCCGACGATCAGCGCCCCCTGGCCCACGGCGTAGGTCCGGCGATCGGCGCCGCGCAGTGGGGTCTGCACCAGCACGCCGCCGCGCAGCGAGCGCGCATTGCCGATCGACGTGACCGTGACGTCGAGCTTGCTGCCCTGCCGGACGAACGCCGGGATGTTGGTCGTGACGATCACGGCCGCCACGTTGCGCAAGCGCACCTGGCGCTGATCGATCTGCACGCCCAGGCGCCGCAAGAGGGCGCGCAGCGACTGCGCCGCGAACGGCGCCGAGACGTCGTCCCCCGTGCCGTTCAGGCCCGTGACCACGCCGTACCCCACCAGCTGGTTGTCGCGAGCGCCCACCACGTCGCACAGGTCGCGAACCTTGCCGGCGTGGGCGTTCTGCGGCCCGAGCGAGAGCAGCAAGCAGGCAGCGGCGAAGGCGATGAAGTGTTTCATGGTCAGAAGGGGTTGATGAAGTCCAGAGCCTTGGTCAGCCAGCCGCGCTCGACCTGATCGGCGATGTCGCCGCGGCCGGTGAACTCGACGCGCGCGTCGGCGATCAGCGACGAGTCCACCGAGTTGTCGCCCTCGATGTCGGCGGGGCGGATCACGCCCGAGACGTAGAGGTGGTACTCTTCGTGGTTGATCATCACGACCTTGGTGCCTTCGACGAACAGGTCGCCATTCGGCAGCTCTTTCTTCACGCGAACGCCCATCGTGCCCTTCAGCTTGCCGGCCCGCTGGGTCTTGCCCTCGCCGTTGAAGTCGAAGCTGGCGGCCAGCTTCACCAGCTCGGCCGGGTCGATGTTGGGGTACGCCTTCTTGATCGCGGGCACGAGCCCGAGTAGCGAGTCCACGCTGGCGTCACGCCCGGTGTCCTTCTTGAGGTTCGTCTTGGCGCCGCCCTGGGCGTCTGCCTGCTCGTTGATCCGGATCAGCATGATGTCGCCGACCCGCAGCGCGCGCGTGTCCTCGAGGTAGCCCGCCTGGGCTTCGGAGTAGATGGACCCGGGAGCCGGGGCATAGCCCTTCTCGGTGGCGGCGTAGGCGCCCACGTCGTACTTCCGTTCGCGGGGCGTGAACGGCCGAATGTGCGGCGGCCCGCAGGCCGAGAGCGCCGCGATGAACCCGATCCCGAAGAGCCAGCCCTTCATTGCACCACCACCGCCCGGTTCGCCGAGAGCACGCGCCCCCGGACGATCTTCTTCGTCGCCTCGACCTTGAAGGTCGTCACGTCACCCGCGTCGGCGTCGCCCAGCGCAATGGCAGAGGCGCCCACGCGCACGGCGCCTTGCTCGATGAGCAGGTCCAGGCGAGCGCCGCGCTGCACCGCCGGCTTCGCCGCGCTCTCGTCCAGCGTGATCACGGCGCGCAGTGGCAGCCGGTGGGAAATGGTGCCCAGCTCGCCGAGCTCGGCGGTGATGGTGAGGGTGTGCTGCCCCACGCGGCGCGGCAGCTTGGGCACCCGGATCCCCATCACCTCGACGTTCTTTGCCACGGTGGCGCCCTTGCTCGCGGTGAGCGAAAGCACGCGGGCGCCGCTCGGCAGGCGCGCCGCCAGGGCAGGCCGGGCGCTCTTCACCAGGTCGCCCGCCGACAGGTGGCGCGACGACCGGGTGACACGGATGGCCGACGGTAGCTTGACGGTCTTCGCGTCGATGCCCGCCTCGGTGAGCCGCCGGCCGAGCTCGTCTTTCGACACCAGACGGCTCTGCCCCGGCGCGGGGGCGGGGCCGAGGTCGAAGTCTTGCAGCTCGGACGACACGTCCGCGAGCTCGCCGAGCTTCAGCGTGGGCCCGTCGACCGTCTTCTGCGGCTCGGCCGGCGCGGGCGCGGCAGCGCCGAGCCCGAGCAGCAGCGTCACGAAGAAGGGCCAGCGTCGCATCTCACCTCATCTGAGTCGCCGCGCGCAGCATCTCGTCGGCGGCGGTGATCACCTTGGAGTTGACCTCGTACCCGCGCTGCGCGCTGATGAGCCCGATCATCTCTTCGACGATGTCGACGTTGGCGCGCTCGAGCGAGCCCTGCAAGAGCGCGCCGCGCCCGTCTTGACCCGCTTCGCCCACCTGGGGCTCGCCGCTGGCGGCGCTGGGGATGAACAGGTTGTGCCCCAGGGCGCGCAGCCCCGCGGGGTTCACGAAGGTCGCCACGCTGATCTGCCCCAGGTCGACCGGGGCTTTCTCGCCTGCCATGATCGCCGACACCGTGCCGTTCGCCGAGATCGACACGCCCGCGGCGCCCGGCGGCACCGTGATGGGCGGGTCCAGCGGCAGCCCTTCGGAGGTGACCAATCGTCCGTCGCCGTCGGTCTTCAAGTTGCCGGCCCGGGTGTAGGCCGGGGTTCCGTCGGCCTGCTGCACCACGAAGAAGCCGTTGCCTTCGATGGCCACGTCGAGTGGGCCCTGGGTGTTGTAGAGCGTGCCTTGCTCGAAGGTGCGTGAGGTGCCGACCACGCGCACGCCCGTGCCGAGCTGCAGCCCGGTCGGTGACATCGTGGTGGGCCCGGTGGGCGCACCCGGGGCGCGCACGGTCTGGTAGAGCAGATCTTGGAAGTCAGTGCGCTGACGCTTGAAACCGACGGTGTTCGCGTTGGCGATGTTGTGCGCGATTCCGTCCAGCTGCGTCTGCTGCGCGCTCATTCCGGTGGCGGCGATGTTGAGGGAGCGGAACATGGGGACCTGACTTCACCCACTGCAACTCGGGTGCCAGCTCAGCCGGCGGCGTCCGCGTCGCCCGCTTCCGCGGCATCGGCGTCGCCCGCATCGGCGGCGTCGCCCGCATCGGCGGCGTCGCCCGCATCGGCGGCGTCACCCGCATCGGCGGCGTCACCCGCATCGGCGGCGTCACCCGCATCGGCGGCGTCACCCGCATCGGCGGCGTCGCCCGCATCGGCGGCGTCGGAGCCGTCGGCGGCGTCCCCGCCAGATTCGTGCGCGTCCGCGCTGTCTGCGTCGGCATCAGCGGCGGGCGCGTCCATCTCGCTGGTTGCATCGCCGGCTTCGAGCTCCGCGTCACCCTCCGGCGGCGCGAGGTGACAGCGGCCGTCGCTGCAGGTCTGGCCGGTAGGGCAATCGGTGTTGCGCAGGCAAGCGTCGGAATCGACGCAGGCGCTGGGCAGCGCCAGGCCCACGAGGGCGAGCACCACGACCCGCCCGAGGAAGCGCGCGCTAGAGCCCAAGCCGGACCCCAGCCGACAGAAGCGCCCAATAGAGCGGGGTGTCCCCCGGCAGATCGCTGCCCAGCGGCAGGACGCTGAAGCTCGGTTCGATGTAGATCCCGGCCCGCTTGCCGATCGAAAGCAGGTACCGCCCACCAATCACCCCGCCGAACAGGGTCTCGGGGGTGATGGTTCCGGTGGCGCCTGCGAACACCCCGAGCTTGGGGGACGGCCAGAGCGCGTAGCGCAGCTCTGCTCCGACGCTGCCGCGCTTCTCGATCTCGGCGAACGCGCGAAAGTGGTAGCCCTGGTCCGCGTCCTCGTCGCTACGCATCTCGACGCCCGCACTCACGCGCGTGCGGGCGCGCCGCCACTCGATCTCGCCGGCTCCGTCGTCGCCGCCCTCGAGCCCCGTCGAAAGCCCGAGCTCGCCATCGATCAACCAGCCCTCGGCGTTCGCGGGGGTCGCCAGCAGGGTGGCACCGATCAGCGTCGAGACCGTGACGCAGCGTCTGAGAACGGCGGCTCTGGAGCGGATGGAAGTCACCTGGGGTCGTCCTTCGCAAAGCCCGTGCCTGCGACGCCGATGAGGGAGAATGAATCGCCAAGGCGCCGAGCTCGCCCAGCGGACGAGGGTTCCGGAGGGATTGAGAACGAACCGCCAAGGCGCCGAGCTCGCCCAGCGGACGAGGGTTCCGGAGGGATTGAGAACGAACCGCCACGGCGCGGAGGTCGCCAAGCAAGAATTCAAAGAAGAAATCTTCTTGGCGCGCTTGGCGACTTGGCGGTTGGTCTCTCTCGACGCGGAGCGAGCGAGGGGGGTTCAGGAGGGGGGTGAACCGCCAAGGGCGCGCTTGGCGACTTGGCGGTTGGTCTCTGCTCACGCCACGCGCTGGATGATGCGCTTGCGCTTCAGCATCTCGACCAGCGTGGTGCGATTGAGCCCGAGCAGCGCTGCGGCCCGCTTCTTGTTCCAGTTCGTGCGGTCCAGCGCCTGGCGAATCAGCTGGTTTTCGAAGGCATCCACCGCTCCCCGGAGGTCCATTCCCGAGTCCGGCAGGCGGGCCGTCACGCGACGCTCGGTGCCGAGGCCCAGCACCCGGGTGGGCAAGTCCCGCGGCTCGATCTGGTCGCCGTTGCACAGCAGGACCGCGCGCTCGATGGTGTTCTCGAGCTCGCGCACGTTGCCTGGCCAGCCGTATTGCATCAACAGCTCGGCCGCGGCCCGGCTCACGCCCGACACCCTGCGGCCGCTCTTCTCGACGGCCCGCTTGAGGAAGTGATGGGTCAAGAGCGGGACGTCGTCCAGGCGATCGCGAAGCGCCGGAACCTGGACGTGAATCACGTTCAGGCGGTAGTACAGATCCTCGCGGAACACGCCGTCGCGCACGGCGTCTTCCAGGTTGACGTTGGTGGCTGCCAAGACGCGCACGTCGGCGGTCAGCGTGCGGGTGTCACCCACCGGCGAGTACTCGCGCGACTGGAGCACGCGTAGCAGCTTGACCTGCAGCGAGAGGGGCAGCTCACCGACCTCGTCCAGGAACAACGTGCCGCCCTGCGCCATGGCAATGCGGCCGATCTTGGTGGCGTGCGCCCCGGTGAACGACCCGCGCGCGTGTCCGAACAGCTCGCTCTCGAGGAGCGCCTCGGGGATGGCGCCGCAGTTGACCGCCACGAACGGCGCGTCAGAGCGGGAGCTTGCATCGTGCACTGCCCGGGCCACCAGCTCCTTGCCGGTTCCGCTCTCGCCGGTGATCAGCACGTTGCAGGCGCTGTCGGCAATGCGGTCGACGATGCGGTAGACGTCCACCAGGGGCTCGCTTGCGCCGATCACGCCTCTCATCGACGGGGGCAGTGCCTCTGCGACGCTGGCGCGACCAAAGACGTCGCTGCCTTCGGCCATCCGAACCCCGGAGCCGGGTTCATCGGTCTCGAACCGCGCGATCTCACCCGAGAGGATATCCACAGCTACATCCATTGTTTTGCTCCTGCCGCCACCCGGCGCAGCGGACCCACAGCAAGAGCCAGGCCAAGCACGATCCAGCTGAATTTCCCTGTGTGGGCACGCGGAGCACAAGTTCGTTCGACTGCCGGCAGGCGCGTCGCTCGGATGGAAACGACGGCAAACCACTGACCCGGTCAGAACGACCGTCGCCGGTCAAACTGACTCTGCCCCGAGATCGAACGGCCACCGGAGCCGGAACTTGAGCTGGCATGCGGCGTGCTGGTGTCCCGAACGTGTTCGAGACCGTCACGCCACTGCAAGGGGCCCTCGACTACCACCTCGAGCG
>Ga0073899_10006102_pt1 | contig 10436 bp, 10 predicted proteins | sample KloWWTmetaKNB5Ph_FD_88975 | JGI IMG/M metagenome (GOLD analysis project Ga0073899, IMG submission 88975) | Active sludge microbial communities from Klosterneuburg, Austria, studying microevolution and ecology of nitrifiers - Klosterneuburg... | ecosystem: Engineered > WWTP > Aerobic digester >...
CATGAACCGGACATCCGGGGCAACCACCGTGTGAAAGACCAGGGACGACAGGACGTTGGCGGCACCCCCGGATTGGGGATGATTGATGAACTCCGCCTCTTCGCGATGGCCGATAAAAAATTCAGCCGTGGGAAAGATGAACTTCTGCACGCCCCAGAGCAGGACTACCACGCACAACGCATTGACGGAGAGCTGCACCGCCTGCTTCCAGGGCCATCGAACCAGTGTCACCAGCAGACCCGCCATCCAGTTCGTCACGGTAAAGCTGAGCGTCAGCGCACTCGCGATCACATAGGCCGTAGCCCCGAACGGCCGCTGCTCGGCGAACAAGAGCAGCACCAGGGCCAGCATGATCGAGAGTGAGCCCCAGGAATAGGAATTGGGCACCGGAAGCCAGAACAGGGCCGAGGCGCTACAAAGGCCGAGCAGCGTGAAGACCGAGGCATCCAGTCTGCGGCAACCAAGCAAGCGGAACAGCAGGTACAACGTCCCGACCCATAGGCCGCCCACCACGCCGGTGATGAGCAACACCGCGCGAAGCGGGCTGGTGGACAACGCATGCTTCGCAATATAGACCGGGATGAAGGTGATCAACGAAAACAGCGGGTGCACGGACGTCCGATAGTGGTCGTCGTGAACTCGGCTCATATTCGAGATTTCGCGCAACGTGTCGGCCTCGAACCAGAAATCCATCGACTGGAACAGGAACGAGGGCATGGATCGCGCAATGAGCAGGCACAGGATGGCCACGGACAGCGCGACCAACCCGGCAAAGACCCAATCGACCCGGTCTATGAAGACTGGGTGAGGGGGCGGCTTGAAGGACAACCTGGGGAACTCAAAGGAACTCGCCTGCACCTCAGCTTGACGCCGTGGCAGCGACTGAAGCGAATGACCGGTTCTGACAAGGCCCATAATGGTTTCAACGTCCCGCAGGAAAAAATAGTCCTCGACGCGCCTCACAGAGCCGCGCAGGGAATGGGCTATTGTAATGGAACGACTCAAGCCCGCTGATGGGCTCGACGTTAAGAGAGGAAGCTCAGTTGGGGAAGAACGACGAGCTTCCTGTCAGGTGCGCACTTCATTATTCCTAACAGACCGAACCGGTGAGATCAACCCTCGGCCTGTGAAGAACTCAGCCCCTCCCAGAAATTCCCATGCCCGCAAGCGCGCTGTTGCCTCCCTGCGACATTGTGTCACATTCGAACAGGCGAGCAGACAGATCGGTACACGAATGACACGAGTCTGTAGATTCCGGGTATCGGTAAGACGAACAGGGAGGAAAAACGTTTCCGGATGGAGAAACTTTTTTCAGGATCCGTGCACCAGCTGCGACGCAGGTGGTCACCTGACCGTACGAATCAGGCTTGGATAGGGAGAACCTGGACGCCGGCAGGGAGCCATTGCAGAGGGACACTCTTCCGGTCATCACCGGACTCGCCAGACATTTTGCACGATGAGCAAGACTAGCAGGCTGCGGAAAAACTCGATTTTTGCGCAATACAATGCGATCAGTTCACGTGGCGTATTGGTATCAGAATCGCCCGCAGGATGCGCAAAAAGGCCGTCCAGCAAGGCCGCAGCAAGCGAAGAGGCGAATCGTACTCGCACCGTACGGTGAGCCGCTGAGCGATGCGAGAACGCCGCTGGCGGACTTTTTCCGCATCCTGCTAGAACTGGAATCATCGCCCCGAGGGACCTCCCCCTCAGAAGCTTCTTTCCTCAACATCTGCGGAGCCAGCCGATGAGGGGACCGCAAGCCGGCCTTCGTCCATATCGATGAGATCGAGCAGGCTCACCAGGGCACAATCGATTTGGGCCGCCAGTTCAGGCACGGTCGATTGCAGATAGAGCAGGACACGGCCGGCGGGCCGATAGCCCTCAACTTCGGCGGCCCACCGTTGTTTCTCTTCGGCGGAATGTCCTGTCGCATGCTTCGCGACCCACTGCGCCACCGGCTCATCCGTCTCGCAGGAGAGGATGACTGCTCGTAAGTTCTCCCCTTCCAACCCCGTAAAGGCAAGGAATCGCCCATCGAGCGTGACTCCGCGATGCAGCAGATTCCGATGATACGCCGCCGGAAGCTCGCCTCGTGCCTGTGCGCGCACCTTGTCGATCAAGCGCGGGAGGATGATATACCCATCCAACGTCTCCCGCGGAGAGCGGAGCGCAACGAGTGGGTTGAACGCCGTCATGATTGCCTGCCTCCCTCCGTTTCGACCTGTCGATGGTCCGCACGCAAGACCGAAGCAGTTCTCCCTCCTGTTTGACGATCGGAATTCTGGCGGGGTGGAGCGGCACTGTCAATCGACAGGCTCCGATGACGTGCATCAAGGTCGATGCCGGACGCGACAGTTGTTTTAGGCGGGATACTATGCTGTGATCACCATGATGGATGCCTGTCCGACAATCCGTACTGAACGGCTGCTTCTCCGGCAATTCCACCCCTCCGATGCCGATACCGTGCAACGTCTGGCAGGGGTAAAGGAAGTCGCCGCAGGCACGTTGCTCCCTCACCCCTACGACCTCGAGGCGGCCGCACAATGGATTGCTCAACAACAGGAGAATTTCGCCGCGGGTAACGCCATCACGTTTGCCATCGTCCTCGCTGAAGAGGAACAACTCATCGGTTCAATCGGGATGGAAATCGCCCGCGAGCACCAACTTGCGCGACTGAGCTACTGGTTAGGCGTTGCTTACTGGAACCAGGGCTACTGCACCGAAGCCGTACAGGCAGTTCTCGACTACGGCTTCACCCGCCTGTCACTGCATCGCATCTACGCCCCGCACTTTCACAACAACCCGGCCTCGGGACGTGTCTTACGAAAAGTCGGGATGACCCACGAAGGCCGCATGCGCGAGCACTACATCCGCTTCGGCCGATTTGTGGATGTGGAGATTTATGGGATGCTACGGCAGGAATTCATGAAGCGCAGGACCGACGCAAGGTAGTTCCCGAGATCGATGCCTCAGCCCCTTCACACGGCAAGGGTTCAGCGAGAGCGTCGGAGTAGGGCTTGCATTTCTGCCGCGGCTCGCCACCCGCTCTCCACCGCACCGTTCATGTACCCCTGCCAACGCAGGCTGGTGTGCTCGCCGGCAAACAAGACCCGTCCGTGAGGCCGAGCGAGCCAGGCCCGTTGCTCGGGATCGTATCCAGTTTGGAAGACCGCATAACCACCCCGCACGAACGGATCGTCCTCCCAATGCACCACGCGTGATGCGAGCAACGCAGGCGTCCCGGTCCCCAACCACTTCAACGCCGCCACCAGTCCCGCAGTCCCCTGTTGCGTAATGAGTGTCTTCGTATCCCGACCGGCCGAGCCGCCGGCGAGCAATGTCAGGATACCCGCACGTCCGAGCTGCTCCTCGTTGCCATCCCAAATGGCCCCGATCGGCAAGTCCGTTCCATAGGCCAGAGGTCGCCCGCCTCGCCGCCAGAACCGCCGATTGAATTGCAGCAGCGTCTTCGTCGCCGGTCCGTAACGCAGTTCCCTGATGGCCTTACGCTGCTGCGAAGGCAGCGGTGGATTGAAGATAAGAGGTCGCACCATGGTGACCGGCAATGCAATTACGAGGGAGTCTGCGACAATCTGACCCTGCCCTTCCGAACCACGCACCGTGACCAGCACCTTGCCTCGACGCTGCCTCACCGCCAACAACCTAGTTCCTAGCTGGACCGGCTCTCGCAGCTTCCGGGCAAGCGCGGTGGCGATACGGTCGTTGCCACCCTTGATACGATAGAACCGGTCCAGCGCAGATGACTCTGTAGCCAGGTGGTCCACCAAGGCAAGCAATGACAGCTCCTCCGGATCGGCCAAGAAAAACCCGCGCAGGCCATTCAGGCGGGCACGCAACGCCCGATCGGCCCGGATGTCATCGAGCCAGTTCGCGACCGACCGATCTGCCAACATCCGCGCAATGGGACCTTCCCACCGCCGTTCGTTCAGGCGATAGGCACGAACCCATGGCTCACAGACCTTCGCAAGTTGTGACCACACATCACCGGCAGTCGAGGCCGGCTTGGAGACAGGGCCACGAGGTCCTTGGCCGACGAAGGCGAACCCACCGCGCAGAATGGGCGACAAGGTGAGTCCCAGGTCTTTGGCCAACCGACGGATGGAGTCCTGATCGGAGTCGATCAAATCCCCACCGGCTTTGGCATGCTGACCTTCCGCGAAACCCTCATGCCGCGTCCACACACGTCCGCCGACCCGGTCGCGCGCCTCCAGCAGCGTGACCCGAGCCCCGTTTTTCTGGAGTTCCACGGCGGCGGTCAATCCCGCCAATCCCGCGCCCGCGACGATGACGGATCGACCGCTCAATGGGCCTTCGCTCGGCATAACCAGCCCTCAGGAGGGAAGAGAGAACAGTGTCGATAATAAACAAGAGCGGCTGATGAAGAAAGGAGGTAGAGGAGGAACCTCTGTGCTAACCGGATGGGGGCGAGGTCTCGTTCGTTGGATGGTCCAATCGGTGGTCGGGATGCTGATGAGAACGTCCGCTGAGACGCGCACGCCCTCCATAGCACCGTGGGGCATTCCAGCTACAGCGACATCGAGGTACGCGACCTTCTCGCAGGTGTCACATGGAGCGAAGCAGGACCACAACCTTACGATGGTATTGATATCCCTCCGACAACCTCATGATCCAAATCGCCCTCAGACTTTGCAAGGCAGGTTGTAGATCATTTAGAAGATTAGGGTATCGAGTTAGCTGCTTCTCAACAAATCTTCCCCAGTCGTGACCACGAAAGAATTGGGGATGGGCCCAGTCGATCCAACTATCACCGAGCTGCATCGAAAACCTGTCCCACGTCAGATCTTCCACCACCATAACCGCAATTCTGTCCCGGAAGCTTCGCTGCAACTGCTTTGCTGCCTCATAGACTCTAAAAAGAAGGTAGTTCGCTGCATCATACGGGGAGACGGATGTCGCCACCGGTTGGCTCACCAAACTTTTCAGGATGATGCCGAAGTCATCATCCTGGGTGCCGATGAACTTGACCTCAAAGGCAGTGCATCGGCCATCATCTGATTGCGCTTCAATATCTGGCCCCTCTCGAACGGCTTCCATTCCGCAGACTCTGTAGCCGTTTGATTCTAACCACTCCGCGAATTGAAGTTCTACCAGCTTTCCCCTAAACATACGGTACTTCTTGTGCCGTTTTATTGGGTCCGAGTAGAACATCCAGCGCTCACGGAGATCCTGCCGATACTGCGGGCTGATATTTGACCTTGACTGTCCGTTGACAATTAAATACCGATGCACTGCAGAGGTAATATGGCTCAAGTAACCACGCTGCATCGCGAGTAGCAAGATAGACCGATGAAAGGCTTCTGTATCCGGCTGGCTATGCCAGCGGTGGAATTCTTCCCACACATTGTTTGGCACCAAAATCTCGTGCAGAACAGGACAACCAGCTCGGACGACCGAGAATCTTTCCAACGACCCTTGGTTATTCCGATCCTCGCATTCTAAACAGGTACACTCGGCCATCTCGCTCCTCGAGTTACTTTCTTGTGTCAGCATAAGAGTCGGGATGGGGAACCATACCAGGCTACGACAGGCATCACCTCAAATCTAATGCCCTCTCCACACTTCGCTCACTCTGCCCTCACTGCGCGCATTGAACGAGCACCGCCTTCAGCTTGAAAGTGGGATTGATCTTGGTGCGCAGGCAGCGAGCAAGAGGGCGCCTGGTTGCTGCCTGCTCCTATTCCTTGAGGCAGAAGATTGGCGAGTTATACGCCTTCTTCCTTTTCCTCCACTCCCCAGGTCGTCACCAGCACCTCCTTGCCCTTGACGGATCGGAGGCGATCCGCAACTTGCAAGCCGCTCAATGCCTCCAGCATTTCTCCGGGGGGATACTGGTCGAGAAATTCCGTCGCGACGACCGCATCTCGCAATCCGCCGGGGTCATCGGTTTCGATCCGAAACACATGCGCTAATCTGCCGGCATCATACGAATTGTGAATCGTGGCACCCGGGAACTGCTCCTCGAAATAGGCGCGCACAGCCGCCAGCCTCTCCAGTTCATCCTCTGTGTTCGCATCCGGTCCCCACGCCATGGCATCCCCTCCTCTTTTCAAGTGTGCTGATTTTCAAGTGTGCTGAGCCCGTAGTGTATGGAGGACTATAGCCTTAAACAAGTGAGGACGGGGGCTATCCTCAGGCTTGTAGTTCGACAAACCTGCTCATTCTCCTGCCAACTTATCCAAGCCCCACCTTGCGGAATCCCGATCCGATGCTGTGTTATCCTGAATGCGTAACCAGAGGGGGGATCACCATGTCTCTCTCCCGCAGGGCCTTTCCCATCTCAGCTGTGTTGCTGGCTTGCTTCTCCATTCCGGCCCTCGCGCCATCCGCCGGTTTTGCCTCCATCTATACGTACACCGACGACGCCGGTGTTCAAACCTTCACGAACCAACTCGAGTCCGTCCCCGAACAATATCGAAACAAGCTGACCTCACAGGAGTTCGACAGGCCTCCGGCCGTCTCCTTTGTTCCGCCTCGCGCCGTGGCCGAACCACCGACGCGCTCTGCCGATTCCCGCATCGTCACAGCCAGCGGCGAATATCGTTTGGGCGATCACGACACCCGCACGGATGGGGCGCGTCTGGCGGTCGAAGCCGCCAAGAGAGATGCGCTCGAACAGGTGGCCACGTATCTGGAACGTGTCACGGAAGTGCGCGACCTGAACCTCACACGTGATGACATCCGGAGTTACACGGCAGGCATCGTCAAGGTATTGGAGGAGACCGTCACAACCAGGGTCGAGAACGAGAGTATCGTCATCCGTGCCGAGCTCACGGCAGAGATCGACCCGCATGAAGTCGCACAGGCCATTGCGGCCTTGCGGGAAAACGACAGCGCCATGCGGGAGTTCACGGCCCTCCGCGCCGAAACCGACCGACTGCAGGAACAGCTCGATGCCACCAACCGCGCCCTCGCCGCCGCCCCATCGGCGGATGAAGTCCAGCAGCTCAGCCGCCAACGTGACGATATGCTGAACGACTTGCAGGCCAATGCCCTTGTCTCACAGGCCTGGACCAGCTGGGCGTACCCAACGCTAGGCTTCGATTCCTATCCCTGGATCCTAGGACCTGGGATCAACGGCTTACTGCTCCAGGCACAGCGCCTGTCTCCCCCGCATCGCCACCTTGCGCAGGCACAACAGACCATTGCGGCACAACACGGCGCGCTCGTACCGGCCACGACTCACGCTTCCAGCCAGGCCGCGCTGCGCCGCTCGTTGCTCGTGCCATCGCCATCGATGCAGAGTCGTCACGCGCCACCGCTGCTCAACCAGCAGGGTCTGCCGGCCAAAGTGGGAGACATCGTGACCATTCCCGCACCGCGCTCCATTCCACCGGCGGTGCAGCAATCTGCACCCCAGCCGCAGCCCTACCAGTTGCACCCGTCCCATTTCTGGCGCCCCAGCCCTCCGAACATCCACAGCGCGCCCTCGATTCCGCCTCCGAGGAATTCCGTGAGTCCGCAGCGATCCGGCACGTACCGATCGCTGAGCGGAGGGAGTCGGGCTGCGAGAGGCCGATAACCAGCCGCGAATCGGCATCGCGATGAACCATCTGATCTCACCGTCATCGGTGCGAGTGGGTCCCGAAGAGCGCTCGTGAGGGATCAGGAGATACCGTGCTGGGCGCGGCCGATGCTGCCGTCGTAGCGATTGGTGGATTTGAAGAGTTCGTATCGACCATCCATGGCGTACTGCGCGACTCTGGTGCGCAGGCCATCCATCTCGGCGACGGTCATGGGCGTGAAGCGGCGCGCGATGTCGAGGTTTTGCTTGAGGACCTGCGGCGAATCGATGCCGCTCACGAGCGAAGCAATCGGCAGGCTCAATACATACCGGATCGCTTCCTCCGGCGTCACGATCCCTTGCTTGATCGGCTCCGCATTGCCGCTCAGACTCTTCATGCCGAGCGGAGCGATCCCGCGTTGGTTCAGGATCGGCAGCACCTCGCGTTCGAAACTCCGATACGTGCCGTCGAAGACATTCAAGGGCATCTGGCAGGTATCGAACGGAAAGTCGTGCGCCAACATGTTGAGATGGATCTGCGGATGTTTGTGGCCGGTGAAACCGATGAACCGCACCTTTCCCTGCCGCTTGGCTTCGAGCAACGCGTCGGCTCCGCCATTGGGTATGAAGTGCCGATCAGGATCGTCTTCGTAGACGACTTCGTGAATCTGCCAGAGATCCAGGTAGTCGGTCCTCAACCGGCGCAATGACTCGTCGAGTTGCTGCAGAGCCACCTTCTTATCGCGTCCGTGCGAGCAGACTTTGGTCATGAGCACGACCTGCTGACGCTTTCCCTGCAGCGCCTTGCCCATGAGCTCTTCCGATCGCCCGCCGTTGTACTCCCAGGCGTTGTCGAGAAAATTCACCCCGGCATCGATGGCTTCGTGCAGGATTCGGATCGCTTCGGCCTCCTCCTTGATGCGGCCCCAATGCGCGCCTCCAAAACAGAGCGCCGACACCTGCACCCCGGTCCTGCCCAACGCGCGGCGCGGGATGTCAACCGTCGAGGTACCCGAGGGAGGAGTGTCAGCGGCCAGTAGCTCGGCCAGGCGACCGGGCCCGCCAAGCGCCATGACCGACCCCGCAAGGCCAAGCCCTTTCAACAGCTCGCGGCGGTCGAGTGAGGTAGCCCAGATCGATGTGTCGGGTTTCTTGGGCGTCATCGATGACCTGCCCTGTTGAGGTGGAGTGTGGAGGCTACGACTCTACCCTAAGCTTGTCAAACAACGGCGAGGCGCACAAAAGGATCACAGAGACTTACCATTCTAGAAAATCAACAATTGGTCGAACTCGACTATCAACAAGATCGCAACTATCCCAAGTATCCTAGGAAATACCGACCAACGACTCCACTTATCAGATACGGGCATTCCATAGAACATTCATCATCTACCGCGGTCGGCTTTCTTGGACTCCTCCTCCAACACCTGATCAATTTGTCGTTGCAGTGGTGGAATATCCGAATGAACTGTCTTCCAAAGAACCTGATAGTTCACTCCGAAGTACTCATGAATGAGCTTATCCCTCATGCCTGCCATCTGTTTCCAGGGGACCGTTTGATGCCGCTTGCGAACCCCCGCTGGAACCTTTTTCGCTGCTTCACCAATGATCTCAAAAGCCCTGACTACGGCATACACCGTCTTCCTGTCTTGCACGAACTGATCCCAGGTCATCCCCTGAGTGAATTCAAGCACGCTACCGACTGCCTCCTGCATGTCAGCCAGATAATCAAGAAACTCCCTCTTCCGCATCACAAGCCCACAACTTCGTTCAGAATCTGTTGGCCGATGAGAGGCTTTAGGGTGTCCTTCATGACAAGATCGACTCTCACTCCCAAGAGAGCCGACAACCGCTCCTCCAGGTCAACGAACTCAAATAAGGAGGGTACGTGGACGAACTCAACAAGCACATCGAGATCGCTTCCTTGCCTCTGCGTGCCTCGAACATATGAACCGAATATTCCCAGGAAACACACATGGTACCTAGCCCTCAATTCAGGCAACTGCCGACGCAGCACCGTCATGTAACGACGCAGATTACTCTGCGGACCGGCCATCACCGCTACTTTTGGAGGCAACTTATTCCTTGGCGTTCGTTTTTTCATCTACGTTCTCACAGCCTACGTTCCAGCCTTCGCCGTGTCAATCATTGATAGTTCCTGATGGTCGTCGCTCAGTCACCGGCCTCACCGATGGCCTGCGGCGGGGAAAAGTCGCGACTGATCGACCGTCAATAGATCGCCGATGCAGCCGATGGTGAGATCGGCCGGCGGAAACGTCCGCAGCACCTCGGGATCGTTTGCATAGTGTCCCTGGCGCGCAAACACGGTCGTAACCCGCACGCCCCAATAGGCTTTCACGGCCGTAAGGATACGCAACTTGTCGTCGATCAGCACATAGTGGTCGGCAGGATACCGCTGCTCGACATCCTTCAATTCCTGCTCTTTATGCACATAGACCAGGACTTGCTCTTCGACGGCGGACAGGATGCCCGATTGTTCGATCTTGCGCGGCTGGAAGACCGCATCGCCGTCGGAAAGGATCACGGTCCGGCCCCATTGCCTGGCGTGCCGCACGACCTCCAACGCCCGTGGAAACAGCCGGTCGGCGAAGGGATAGTTCACCAGAAAATGCGAAACCGCCAGGAGGTGCGAGTCGTGCGGATAGGCCAGGCGATACCGCTGCAATGCCCCGAGATAGTCCGCATACCCCAACTCTTCACGCAACTCGTCGAGGATGCGCCAATATTCCCGCTCGTGCGCCGGGCCGATTTCCCGGTCCAAATACTGCGTGAGGTCGGCCGTGATCCGATCGTTGTCCAGCAACGTATTGTCGACATCGAACAGCACGACGACAGTAGGAGGAGCCATGTCCTTGCCCGGACTATTCATGAA
>Ga0073899_10006103_pt1 | contig 10436 bp, 10 predicted proteins | sample KloWWTmetaKNB5Ph_FD_88975 | JGI IMG/M metagenome (GOLD analysis project Ga0073899, IMG submission 88975) | Active sludge microbial communities from Klosterneuburg, Austria, studying microevolution and ecology of nitrifiers - Klosterneuburg... | ecosystem: Engineered > WWTP > Aerobic digester >...
GGCCTTGCGGAACGCCGCCCGGTTGAGGAACAGCACCGGGTTGGAGATGGCCCACGGCATGGCCCGCTGCACCCCGCCCGACTCGTAGTAGGCGAGGGCGCGGGGCAGGAAGTCGGACAGGTCCTGATCGGTGGCGTCGATGCAGGCCTGGGCGGGGATGGTGGAGCGGCTGTCGATCATCTGCTGCACCACCGTCTCCTCCATCTGCACCAGGTCGGGCAGGTCGCCGCTGGCCAGCCCGGCCTTGTACTTGGTGAAGAGGTCCTGGTAGGTGGGCTGCTGGCGGAGCACGACGCGGACGTCGTCCTGCGACTCGTTGAAGGCGTCGGTGGTGGCCGCCAGCCAGTCGAGGTTGGTGCGGACCATGGTGTGCCAGAACACGATCTCCACCGGTTCGTCGGCGGCCTCCAGCGCGGCGATACCGCAGTCAGCCGGGTCGACCGTGGTGTCGAAGGTGCCGCCCACCCGGTCGTCGGCCGTGCACCCCGCGAGCAGGACGGCCACCAGCCCGGCCACCACAACCGCCACGACAGCAGGTCGCCCTCGGGCCGCCGACCGGCTCGACACGGGCACCCGGGTGCCCCTCATCCCTTGACCGCTCCGGCGGTGAGGCCCCGCACCAGCTGCTTCTGGAAGAGGATCAGCAGCACGAACAGCGGGAGGGCGGCCAGCACGGTGCCGGCGAAGGTCACGTTGATCTGGTCGACCTGGGTGTTGCGGAGGAACCGGAGCCCGATCTGCACCGTGCGCAGCCGCTCGTCGCGCGTCACGATCAGCGGCCACAGGTACTGGTTGAAGGCCCCGAAGAAGCTGAACAGCGCCAGCGCGGCGATGCCGGGCCGGGCCAGCGGCACCGCCACCCGCGTGAGGAACCGCCAGTGGCCCACCCCGTCGAGCTCGGCCGCGTCTCGCAGCTGCGGGGGCAGGGCGAGGAACGACTGGCGGATGAGGAAGGCCCCGAACCCCGTGGCCAGGAACGGCACCGTGAGCGCCAGGTAGGTGTCGTACCAACCCAGCTCCACGATGGTGGCCTGGTTGGTGAAGAACGTGACCTCGAAGGGCACCATCATCGTGGCCAGGAAGAACACGAACAGCGCCCGCCGGAACGGGAACTCGAGGAAGGCGAAGGCGTAGGCGGCCAGGACCGACGTGACCACCTGACCCACCACGATCACCGTGGTGACCACGAAGCTGTTCAGCAGGTACCGCCCGAGGTTCCCCTGGTTCCAGGCCGTGGAGTACGACGACCAGTCGGGGTCGGTGGGGAACAGCGTGGGCGGTCGAGACGCGATCTGTTCGGGCTGGAGCAGCGAGTTCACCACCGTGATGTAGATCGGGAACCCGATGACCAGGGCGAGCGCGGTGAGCAGCAGGTAGCGCCCCGCGAGCAGCAACCGGCGACGGGCCCGGTGCCGGTTGCGCCGGGGAGCTTCGGGCCGGGCCCCGGGGTCAGCGCGCACGGCGTCAACGCCCGCGGGGTCGGCGCTCGAGGCGTCGACCCCCGAGGGGTCTGAGCTCTCGGCGTCAGCACCCACGGGGTCACCGCTCATAGGACACCCGCCGTTCGAGCAGGCGGATCTGGATCAGGGTGAGCACCAGGGTGAGCCCGAACAGGGCGATCGACAGCACCGCGGCCTTGCCCTCGTTGTTCTGACGGAAGACGGCGTCGTACATGGCGTACACCAACACGTTGGTCTTCTTCAGCGGCCCGCCCCCGGTGAGCAGGTCGATCTGGCCGAACGCCTGCAGGGAGAGGATGCCGCCCACCACCGCCGAGAAGAACAGCGTGGGCGACAGCATGGGCAGCGTGACGTTCCACAGCCGGGACCAGGGGCCGGCGCCGTCGACCTCGGCCGCCTCGAGCAGGTCGTCGGGCACGGCCTGCAGCCCGGCCGACATGAGGATGAACGACAGTCCGAGGTTCTGCCAGACCGTCACCCCCGCCACCGCCACCAGGGCCCACTGGGGATCGTCGAGCACCGACGGTTGGCCCTCGCGCCCCAACCAGTAGGTGAGCAGCCCCACCTGGGGGTTGAGCAGCGTGAAGAAGATGACCGCGGCCACCGCGATGGAGGTGGCGACCGTGGACGAGAAGATCGTGCGGTACACGGTGATGCCACGCAGTCGCTGGTGGGCCGCCACGGCCAGCAGCAGACCCAGGGCGAGGCCGGTGGGCACGGTCATCAGCAGGAACAGCGCGGTGGTGCGCAGGCTGGCCACGAACTCCGGCGAGGTGAGGATCTGCTGGTACTGCTCGTAGGCGGCGTAGCGCTTGGGCAGGCCGGGGAACGGGGGCGTGCGGTAGAGCCCGAGCCAGATGTTCTTGGCGAACGGGTAGACCACGAAGGCGCCGAACACCACCAGCGACGGCGACACCAGCAGGTAGCCGAGCAGGCGTCGCGCCGGCGCCTGCTGCGGAGCGTGCGAGGCCGGCGGTTCCGCCCGACCGGTGCCGGAGCGGTGGTCGGGCCGGGCACCGGGGTCGCGGCAGGCGCAGCGGGCGCGGTCACGGGCCGAGCCGTTCCCCGCTGGCCCGGTCGAACACGTGCACCCACTCGGGATCCCACGCCAGGTGGACCACCTCGTCGTCGGCGGGGACCGGCACGTCGGGATCGATCCGGGCGGTGACGGCCTGGCCGTCGGGCGTGGTGCAGACCACGTGGCGCTCGTGGCCGAGCGACTCCACCACGGTGACGGTGGCGGCGAGCGGTCCGTGCGGGTCGAGACGGAGGTGCTCGGGGCGCACCCCCACCACCACGGCCCCGTCGGTGGCCCGGGCAGCCGCCGCCGCCAGCGTGGCGGGCAGCGCCAACCGGGCCGGACCCACCTGCACCACGGGCCCGGTGGCTCCACTGCCTCCCGTGCCGTCGCTGGCGCCCGCTCCGTCGCTGTTGTCGTCGCCGTCGCTGTCGCCGCTGATGAGGTCTCCGTGGAGGAGGTTCATGGGCGGGTTGCCGATGAAGCCCGCCACGAACACGTTGGCGGGCCGGTCGTAGACCTCGGCGGGCGGGCCCACCTGTTGGAGCACCCCGGCGACCATCACGGCGATGCGGTGGCCCATGGTCATGGCCTCGACCTGATCGTGGGTCACGTACACCACGGTGGTCTCGAGGCGGCGCTGCAGGTCGATGAGCTCGGCACGCGTCTGCACCCGGAGCTTGGCGTCAAGGTTGGACAGGGGCTCGTCCATCAAGAACACCGAGGGGCGACGCACGATGGCCCGGGCCAGCGCGACCCGCTGGCGTTGTCCGCCCGAGAGCTGGGCCGGCCGACGATCGAGGAGCTCCTCGAGGCCGAGCACCCGGCTCGCCTCGGCCACGGCCGCGTCTCGTTCGTCCTTGGGGACCCGACGGTTGCGCAGCGGGAACTCGATGTTCCGGCGCACGGTCATGTGCGGGTAGAGCGCGTAGCTCTGGAACACCATGGCCACGTCTCGGTCGCGGGCCTGGATGTCGGTGACGTCGGTGCCGGCGATGGCCACGGTGCCCGCGTCGGGCACGTCGAGCCCGGCGATCATGCGCAGCGCGGTGGACTTGCCGCATCCCGACGGCCCGAGCAGCACGAGGAACTCCCGGTCGGCCACGTCCAGATCCAGGCGGTCCACCGCGACGACGTCACCAAAGCGCTTGGTGACGCCACGGAGGACCACCGCTCCCTCACCGGCCGATCGGCCCACGGGTACCCCCTCGCTGCGCACCCTGTCAGTCGACCGGGTCAGATGCCTGTCAGGCTAGGGCCGGAGGTCCCGACCGACCGGGGACCCTCGCCCGGCCCGGCCCCGGTCGAGGTCAGACCGGCAGCAGGTAGCCCACGCCGCGGACGGTGTCGATCTCCACCCCGAGCGGTGCGAGTCGACGGCGGAGGAGCTTCATCCGACTGTCGAGCAGGCCGCGGTCGCTGGCCCCGGTCGGCCACCCGGCCGCAGCCAGTTCGTGACGGGGCACGGCCCGGGGGGCTCGGTGGATGAGCAGGCTCAACAGCGCGGCCTCGATCGGCGGCAACGGCACGCGGCGGTTGCCCACGTGCAACACGTCGTCGCCGTCGAGCACCGGAAGCGGACCGGACGGGCGTTCCGGGCCCCGGCGGGCGAGGGCGGCGACGCGGGCGTCGAGCTCGCGGTCGTCGACCGGGAGGCGGACCCAGTCCTCGACCTGACCCCACGTGCGCGGGGGCGGGGCGTCGGGTTCGACCAGGAGGAGCCGGGGGCGGCCGGCCGCGGCCAGCTCGGAGCGGCGGGCGGCCTCGTCGGGCCAGCGGAGGAGGGTCACCGGCGGAGCGCCGGGGGCGGAGGAGGACATGGGGTCACCTTTCATCGACCGGGCATGGGCCCGGCAGGGCTGATCCATGGCCACGGGAGCAACAGGGGCACGCCGCGTCGAGGCAGGGTCGACCGGCCCGGGACGCCGAGGGGCGAGCCGGCGGGCCGGACCTGGGACGGGGCGCGCCGGCTCGGGTGGCCGGCGGTCAACCAGGTGAGGGGGGTCCCCGTTGGACGGGCGCGGCGGGGCACACGGCCCGCGGCTCGGGCTCGGCCGTGTCGGCCACGACGAGCACGAGTGGCGATGACCGGGTCACCGCCACCGCGGCCGGCTGGAGGCCGACTGCGGCGGCCAGCACCCGACGGACCCGGCTGGTGGCCGGCCGGGCCTCCGCGGGCACCCGGACTGCGTGCACCGTGGAGGGACCGACCCGGAGGCCGGGGTCGCAGACCGGGGAGCGCAGGGCGGGGAAGGTGGTGGAACCGGAGCCGGCTGGGAGGGCCCCGAGCGGCAGCGAGAAGAAGGCGACCAGGCCCACGAACACCAGGCCGAGGATCTGGGGCCAGGTCCGCACCGTCACCCGGCGCCGCACGCGGGCCACGCGGGTCATGGGGATCATGACGAGCCGCCAGGGCCGCGCGCCGTGGTCAGGAGGTAGCCCCGCCCCCGGACCGTGTGGATCACCAGGCCCACGGGGCGGAGGCGGTCTCGCAGGCGGGCCACCCGGGTGCCGAGCGAGCTCGGGTTGACCGGCGCGCCACCACCCACCAGGGCGGCCAGTTCGTCACGGGACACGACCCGGTCGGGGGTCTCACCGAGCCGGTCGAGGATCACGGCCTCGGACGGGGGCACCACCAACCGCCGCCCGCCGTGCACGAGCAGACCGTCGACCACCACCACCTCGTGGGGCAGCAGCAGCGTCGAGCGGGGTCCGAGTGCGGCCAGCCGTTCGAGGCGGGCGTGGACGTCGCGTTCGCCGTCGGTGGTGCGGGCCCAGTCTTCGCGGTCACCCACCTCCGGGGGCAGCTCGCCGGGGTCGAGCATCCAGAGCACGGCGCGCCCGTGGGCGAGCACGTCGTCGCGGCGGCCGGCCTGGGCGGGCCAGCGCAGGATCTCGACGGTCGACGCCCACACGGGACGGCGCACGCCCGGGTCGACGGGAGCCATGGCGACCAACCTAGGGGCGGCCGGTTTCCGGTGCGCGCCGCCCGTGCTTCAGCAATCCGACAAGTTCCTGACGAGATCCTGACGACCCGTGGCTGCGGGCCGGGCCCCGATCAGGGGTTGGGCAGCATGCTGGTGCGACTGGTTGGTTCGAACGGGTGCAGGCCCAGCACGGTGACCACGGCCTCGGCCGCGGCGCCGCCCTCGGCCTCGGCCACCGCCAGCGCGGTGGGCACGTCGAGGTCGTCGGCGAGGGCCGCCACCACCCGGGTCCGCGCCTCGTCGCCACCGGGGCCGTCGATGGCCGCGGTGCGCAGGGCCGCCACCCGATCCTCGGCCGCGGCCAGGTCGGCGGCATCGAAGGTCCAGTCGTCCCACCACCGGCGGTCGCACACCAGGAGGCGGAGCGCGGCGGCGGTGTGGTCGGCCAGGAGGTCCCGCACCATCACCAGGTTGCCGATGGACTTGGCCATCTTCTGGCCCTGGTAGTGCACGGCGCCGGCCCGGATCCACGACCGGGCGAAGGGCGTGACGCCGGTGACCGCCTCGGCGTGGGCGGCCTCGAAGGCGTGGTGTGGGAACGCCAGATCGGCGCCCCCACAGTGCAGGTCGAGCCCGGGCCCGAGGGTGGTCAGCGCCATGGCCGAGCACTCCACGTGCCAACCGGGCCGGCCCGGCCCCCAGGGGCTGTCCCAGCCGGGTCCCTCGTCGTCGGAGGTGACCCGCCGCCACAGCGGGGTGTCGAGCGGGTGGTCCTTGCCGGCATCGGTCGGGTCCTCGCCCCGCTCGGACGCCAGCGCGAGGGCCTCGGCCTCGCTGAGCCCGGCCTGCTCCGCCACCCCGGGGTGGCGGGCGTACACCGTGCCGCCCCGCTCGTAGGCGTGGCCGAGGTCGAGCAGGCCCTGGGTGAGCTCGATCACCTCACCCACGTAGTTGTGGGCCTGGGGCTCGAAGGTGGGGGTGGACACCCCCAGACGGGCCATGTCGTCCTCGAACTGGTAGGTCTGGCGGGTGGCCAGCGTGCGCCACGGCGTGCCGGTCTCCCGGGCCCGGGTGAGCAGGCTGTCGTCGACATCGGTGATGTTGCGGGTGACCTGCACCTCGTGGCCGGCGAGGCGCAGGAAGCGCACGGCCACATCGCTCCACACGAACGTGGCGGCGTGGCCCACGTGGGTGGCGTCGTAGGGCGTGATGCCGCAGATGTAGACGCGGGCCCGGCCCACGATCGCGAGGTCCTGGCCACCGAGTCGGATCAGCATCCCCGCAGCCTACGGACCGCCCCGCCGTTCCCGTGACGCCCGACGCCGCGCTCGACCCACCGCGGGGTCCAGCCCGCCGCCGGGCCCGATCGCCGGCCACCCCGTACGCTGGGCCACTCGCCGGATCGGTCCGGCAAGGAGGCGAGCCGATAGGCGAGCCGACCAGACAAGCACGTTGGGTGCACCGAGGCGCTAGCCGAGGTCTTAACCACCTGTACGCGACGACGGGCGGCCTATCCGCTCGAGTCCCAAAGGGGAAAGCAGAGGCAGACATGGGGCACGATCTCGTCATCCGCGGCGGCCGCGTGGTGGACGGCACGGGGGCTCCGGCCGCCACCGCGGATGTGGCGATCGACGACGGCCGCGTCACCGCCGTGGGCCGGGTGACCGAGCCCGGCCAGCGCGAGATCGACGCCGACGGCGCCCTGGTCACCCCGGGCTGGGTCGACGTCCACAGCCACTACGACGGCCAGGCCACCTGGGACGAGGAGCTGGCCCCCAGCTCCCACCACGGGGTCACCACCCTGGTCATGGGCAACTGCGGGGTGGGCTTCGCCCCCGCCCGACCCGACCGCCACGACTGGCTGATCGGGCTGATGGAGGGCGTGGAGGACATCCCCGGCACGGCCCTGGCCGAGGGGTTGACGTGGGGGTGGGAGACCTTCCCGGAGTACCTCGACGCGCTGGACCAGCGGCGCTGGACCGTCGACCTCGGCACCCAGATCGCCCACGGCGCGGTGCGCGCCTACGTGATGGGCGAGCGCGGGGCCCGCAACGAACCCGCCACCCCCGACGACATCGCCGCCATGGCCGACATCGTGCGGGAGGCCCTGCAGGCCGGCGCCCTCGGGTTCTCCACCAGCCGCACCATCGCCCACCGCGCCATCGACGGCGAGCCGGTCCCCGGCACCTTCGCCGCCGAGGACGAGCTGTTCGGCATCGGCGCCGTGCTGGGCGAGCTGGGCACCGGCGTGTTCGAGCTGGCCCCCACCGGCACCGCGGGCGAGGACCTGGTGGCGCCCATGCGGGAGGTGGCGTGGATGCGGCGCCTGGCCGAGACCATCGACCGCCCGGTCACCTTCGCCCTGCTGCAGGTGGACCCGGCGCCCGACCTGTGGCGCGAGGTGCTCGACGAATCGGCCCGGGCCGCCGCCGAGGGCGTGCCGCTCGTACCCCAGGTTCCGGGCCGGCCCACCGGGCTGCTCTCGGGCTTCGAGACCACGTTCAGCTTCCTCGACGTGGTCCCCGCCTACCAGGCCGTCGCCCACCTGCCGCTCGCCGAGAAGGTGGCGCTGCTCCGTGGCGGCGACACCCGCCGGGCCGTGGTGGGGTGGGAACCCGATGCCGAGACCGCGGCCCGGATCCGCCACGCCGCCGAGCACACCTACCTGCTGGGCGACCCGCCGAACTACGAGCCGGGTCCCGACCAGAGCGTGGCCGGCGTGGCCCGGGCGAGCGGCCGGTCCGAGGTGGAGACCGCGCTCGACGCCATGCTCGCCGACGACGGCCGGGGCCTGTTGTACCTGCCGATCTTCAACTACAGCGAGGGCGACGCCCACGCCAACCGCGAGATGCTCCTGCACCCGGCCGCGGTCCTCGGTCTGGCCGACGGCGGAGCCCACGTGGGCACCATCTGCGACGCCTCCATGCCCACCTACATGCTCACCCACTGGGTGAGAGACCGCTCCCGTGGGGAGCGGCTACCGCTCGAGGCGGTGGTCGCCATGCAGACCCGGGAGACGGCTGCGCTCTACGGCCTGGGCGACCGGGGCACCCTGGAGACGGGCCAGGTGGCCGACCTGAACGTGATCGACCTGGAGAACCTCCGCCTGGAGGTGCCCCGGGTCCACGCCGACCTCCCCGCCGGAGGCAAGCGGCTGCTCCAGGGGGCCCGGGGCTACCTGGCCACGGTGAAGTCGGGCACCGTCACCTTCCGCCACGACACCCCCACCGGGGAACACCCCGGCCGCCTGGTGCGCGGCGCCCGATGACCGCCCCGGACGAGCCCAGGCCCCCCGACGACCCGGCGGACGACCCCGCGGGCGAGACCGCCGACGCCACGCCGACACCTGCGTCCGGTCGAGGCCGCCTGCGCACCTGGTGGCCGCGGATCCTGCTCGGCGGCTTCGGACTGTTCCTGTTGATCCAGCTCGTTCCCTACCGGGTGGACAACCCACCCACGCGTGACGAACCGGCGTGGGACAGCCCTCGCACCCGTGAGCTCGCCGTGCGGGCCTGCTACGACTGCCACAGCAACGAGACCCAGGTCCTCTGGTTCGAGCAGGTGGCACCGGTGCAGTGGTACGTGGCCAACCACGTGCGTGAGGGTCGGGCCGCGCTCAACTTCAGCGAGTGGACCACGGCTCCGGGCGACGAGGCCCACGAAGCGGCCGAGACGGTGGAAGACGGCTCCATGCCGCTGTCCAGCTACACCTGGCTGGGCCTGCACGCCGACGCGAAGCTGACCGATGCCGAGCGGCGCGAGCTGCTGGAGGGCCTGGAGCGCACCATCGCGGCCGACCCGCCTCCCGGTGGCGAGGGCGGCGAAGGCCGCGACGACGACTGACACCGGGCCCCGCGAACGGGGCCCGGACCGTCCGGGGTGCCGACCGGCGGACGAGGCCGGCCGACACCCCACTGACCCCTAGGCGAGCAACTTGGCCTTCATCGCCGCGAACTCCTTGTCGTCGATGACACCCCGGTCCTTCAGGTCGGCCAGGCGGGCCAGTTCATCGGCCGGGCTGACCGTGGCGGCGGAACGGATGTACTCCCGGGTGGCGGCCTCCTGGGCCTGCATCGACCGGATCTCGTTCTCGGCCATCTTCGGGCCGCGGGCGATGAGGTACACGAAGACCCCGAGGTAGGGCGTCACGATCACGAAGAGCAGCCAGAGCACCTTCATCACGCCGGACAGGTCCTGGCTGCGGAACACGTCGGCGAAGACGCGGAACAACAACATGATCCAGATGAAGATCAGGAAGAACCAGATCATCGACATGAGGACCTGACCCACTGCGAACTGGGCGACGATCATGGGAACACCTTCCGATACGGTCGGCCACGTCGGCCGTCCTGCTGGACCCAACGTACGAAGGACGCCAGCGACGGGGTTCACCCCTCCAGGGTGAAATGGTCCCGTCGGCTCACGGCCCCGGGTCCGGGTGCGAGGCGCCGAACCGACCGGCGATCGGGGCCGCGCTCACGCCGTGGAGCACCACGCTGAACAGCACCGTGCACCCGATGACGGCGAGCACCCGGGAACCGGTCGGCTCGTCCAGCGCGTCGACGGCGAGGAGGGCGAAGACCACCGACGCCAGACCCCGGGGGCCGAACCAGCCCACCACCGCCACGGTCGCCCGGTCGAGGCCCGATCCCAGGAGCGACAGCGCCACGGGCACCATGCGCACCACGGTGAGGGCGACCAGCGCGAACGCGACCTCGCGCCATGTGGCATCTCCGAGCGGATCCAGGACGAGGGCGCCGAACAGGAACCACACCACGAGCGACAGCACCTGGCCGCCCTGGTGGGTGAGGTGCAGCGCACCGTCGGGCAGGGCACGGCTGCGCACCGCTCGATGGGCGAGACCGGCGACGAAGGCGGCCACGAACCCGTTGCCACCCAGCCCTACCGTGCCCGCGTAGGCCAGGAGGCCGATGGCGGCGGTGGCGGTCGGCACGAAGCCGGGCTCCGCCAGCCCCCGACGGAGCGCCGCGACCAGGCCGAGGCAGCCGGCCGCGCCCACCGCGGCGCCGA
>Ga0073899_10006105_pt1 | contig 10435 bp, 9 predicted proteins | sample KloWWTmetaKNB5Ph_FD_88975 | JGI IMG/M metagenome (GOLD analysis project Ga0073899, IMG submission 88975) | Active sludge microbial communities from Klosterneuburg, Austria, studying microevolution and ecology of nitrifiers - Klosterneuburg... | ecosystem: Engineered > WWTP > Aerobic digester >...
GTCGGCCATCAGAGGATCGTCGACATCGATGGACGCCTCGCCGTCGAGCCGCATGCGGTTGCCGGCTTCGAAGTCGATGAACAGCATGCCGACCTGGGGATTGAGCAGCACGTTGCCCATCGACAGGTACATCCCGTTGCCGTCGTAGTTGGGGAAGGCGACGGTGTGGGAGTCCACGACCCGGACGAAGCCGGGTTCGCCGCCCTTGTAGGAGCAGGTCGGCCGCCCCTCGGCGTCGGCGGTCGCCAGGAAGAACATGTCCCGCTGCTGGATGAACGCCCGGTCACCGGGGCTGATCGTGGCGCGAACGAGCAGGGTGTCGATGCGGTCGGCGAGCGCTCTGGTGTCGAAGGTGTCCTGGAGCGACCGGTTGCCGGAGTGGAATCCCGATGGCATGGGGCCTCCTCGGAGGTGCGATCAGCGCGGCACGGACGGCCGAACGCCATCAGTGTGCGCTTCCCACGCCGTCCGGTCGAGACCCCCCGGAGCCCGCCCTCGTGCCACCCCGCGGGATCGGCACCCGACGCGCTCCATCCCGCCCGGACCAGGCGTTACGACCGCATTTCCGCCCGGCCGGGCCGCGCTCCGGCAGGGGCGGACTCCGACCCGGTACCCGCCCGCCGCCGGGGCAGCGGTCAGGCCGGCAGGGAGTCGACGACGGCCGCGACGCGACCCGGACGGGTCGCGCGCCAGCCCGTGCCGGCCCACAGCGACAGGTTCTCGGCGTCACCGGCCCGTCCGGCAGCGCGGCGCAGCACCCCCGTCACCTGGTTGACAGCCGGGTAGGCGGCCGGGGCGGCGGCCGTGAACGTGTCGACGAAGGCGTTGCGCAGCCCGCGTGCCCAGCGTCCGGAGAACGCCCGGGTGAGCACCGTCTCGGTGAAGCGCGGGTCGTGAAGTGCGGCCCGGTAGGCCGGTGAGGTGCCGGCCTCGTCGGCGTCGAGGAAGGCGGTGCCGAGCTGCACGCCCTGGGCCCGGGCGAGCCAGGAGCCAACGTCCGAGGCGCCGGCGATGCCGCCCGCCACGACGACGGGAAGGCCGGTGACCCCCCGGACCCCCACCACGATCTCGTCCAAGGGCGTCGTGCCGGGCTCGGCGAGAGCGTCGAACGTGGCCCGGTGACCGCCGCCGTCCGGCCCCTGCACCACCAGCCCGGCGACCCCCGCCGCCGCCGCTTGAGCCGCCTCGAGGGCCGAGGTGACGGTCGCGAGCGTCGCCGTGCCCACCCCGCGGAACCGCCGCACCACCTCGGCCGGTGGGCAGCCGAAGGCGAACGAGACGACCGGCACCCGCTCGTCGAGCAGCGCCTCGATCTTCGCGGCCCAGCCGTCGTCGTCCTGTCTCGGCTCGGGCAGCCGCACCTCGTAACGCTCGGCCAGGCCTGCCAGGAGGTCTCGGTAGGCGCGGGCGGCGGCCAGGTCGACCGGCTCGGGAGCCGGCACGAAGACGTTCACGCCGAACAGGTCGGCCCCGAGGCCACGCGTCGCCGCGATCTGGCCGACCAGGGCGTCCACGCTCGTGTAGCCGGCGGCGAGGAAGCCCATCGCCCCGGCGTCGGCGGCCGCCGCGACCAGGACGGGTGTCGAGACGCCGCCTGCCATGGGCGCCACGATGATCGGCCTGACGAGGTCGGACAGCTGGAACATGGTCCTCCTGGCGCGTTTTCCTTGCCACCCGGGGCACACCGGGGCAGGCCGTCGGCTCGTCTTCGGCGATCAGGCCTCGGTCTCGCCCCTGAGCCAGAATCGCACGTCCGGTCCCGGCTGATTCGGGTCCGGGGGCAAACCATCGCCCGGCTCCTGGGACGTGACCCTTGCCCGCTAGCCTGCCGGTGGGGAAGCGCCCGCCGCGGGATCCCTCCCGTGCGGCGTGGCGACGCGGCGCCGGGTCGCACCTCCCCTGGGCGAAGGAGCACCCATGACCGAGTCCGTCACGCAGATGCGAGCGGCGATGCTGCACGCCCCGGGGGATCTCCGGCTCGAAGAGGTCGCGCTGCCTCAGGCGGGCCCGGACGACGTCCTCGTGCGCATCGCGACGAACGGACTGTGCGGCTCGGACATCCACTTCTACAAGGAGGGGCGACTCGGACCGTTCGTCGTCGACCGTCCCTACATCCCCGGTCACGAATGCTGCGGCGTCGTGGTCAAGGCGGCCGCAGCGGGTGGTCCGCAGGTCGGCACCCGGGTCGCGCTCGAGCCCGGGATCCCCTGCCGTCGCTGCCGGCTGTGCACGTCGGGCCGCTACAACCTGTGTCGCGACGTGGTCTTCCTGTCCGCCCCGCCCGTCAACGGAACCTTCGCCGAGTACGCCGCGGTGCCCGCCGATCTTGCCCACGTGCTGCCCAGCACCGTGGACGACGAGTCCGGGGCCTTCGTGGAGCCGTTGGCCGTCGCGGTTCAGGCCTGCACGAGGGGTGGCCTGACCGCGGCCTCGACCGTCGCCGTCATCGGCGCCGGCCCCATCGGTCTCGTCACGATGCTGGTGGCTCGGGCGTTCGGTGCGGCGAGGGTGGTCCTCGTCGACGGACTGGCCAGTCGTCTCGCCCTGGCGACCGACCTCGGGGCCGACGCCACCGTCAACTTCCGCACCGAGGATCCCGAGACGGCCGTGTCGGAACTGACCGACGGCGGTGCCGACTTCGTCTTCGACGCGAGCGGCTCGTCGGCCGGGTGCGCGTCGGCCACCGGTCTCGCCGCGCGAGGCGGCTCCGTGACCATCATCGGGTGGCCGGAGAAGGCGACGTTTCCCTTCCCGGTCGAGACGATCCTGGAGAAGGAGCTCGACCTGCACGGCAGCAACCGGTACGCCAACGCCTTTCCCCGCGCGATCGCGCTGCTGGCGGCGGGCAAGATCGACATCCACCCGCTCGTCTCCCATCGCTTCACCCTCGACCGGGTCGCCGACGCGTTCAGCTTCGCCGCGGAGAACCCGGCAGAGACGATGAAGGTGATGATCCGAACCGACGCGTGACCCGGCCGTCCCCGCACCCCGTGGAGGACGACCGGGCGGGGAGCATCAGCCTTGGACGCGGGCGGGGAGCCGGGTGATCCAGTACGGCGCGGTGCCCGGCGAGGCGACGCCGAACCGGGCGTTGACAGCCCACAGCCAGCCGCCGGCGATCGTGGCCGTCGACGGTACGTCGAGGGTCTCGTCGCTTCGGGCGCCGTTCCAGCGTGCGGTCCAGCTGCCGGCGGCCCGGGTGAGCCGGAGCACCGACACCTCGGCCGCACCACTGCCCCGCACGTTGTAGAGCACGTCGCCGTCCAGCACGAGGCCGTCGCCTCCGGTGATGCCGGGGCCTCCGGTGACCGGGATCGCCGACGCGACCCCCGTGGCCGGGTCGACGCCCCACAGTCCGCCCACCCGGCTGTTGTTGAGCACCAGGGTGCCGTCGGACAGGGCACGGATCCCGTTGGCGTTGATCGCGGTGCCGGGTCCAGCCGGCCAGGCGCCCGTCAGCGGCAGCACGACGAGCGGCGCCCCGGTGGGCAGGCCTCCGGCGCCCACCGGGACCCCGGCGAGCCGGTCGACCCTGGAGTCGGTGACCCAGACCGTCGTCGGGGTGACGACGAGGTCGTTGAGGAAGGCGGCGCCGGGCACGACGACGTCCGCGACCACAGCACCGGTCGCCGCGGCCACGGCCCACACGTGCCCCTCGGTACCCAGACTGCCCACGGCCCAGACGAGACCCGAGCGACCGTCGTAGCAGAGGCCGCGCAGGGACCGTCCCGTGGCCCCCGCCAACAGGACCCGTGGAGAACCCTGCATCAGATCGCCGGTCACGATCCGGCCGTCGGCGAGCGATCCGACGTAGTAGGTCGTTCCGGGGCCCGAGGTGATCCCCTCGGGACGGAGCCCGTCCGGCAGGGCCACCGTCTCGGGCGCCCGTGGAACGCGGGGTGCCGCGGCGGCCGTCGAGGCGGCCATCGCAGCGAGTGCGGCGCCGCCGACGAGTCCGACGGCAGTGCGGCGAGAGAACCGGGTGGGATCGGACGGTGCGGCTGAGGTGTCGGTCATGCGTCATTCTGTCCGGTCGTCCGGCAGCGGACAAGACTTTCGAGTTGACGATTCAACGACCGCAGGCAACCCGCGCCTCGGAGGGACGTGGTCCGCGGCTGTGGCCTGGACGGTGCCGCCAGGCTCCCCCGGCACTCCACCGAGCGGGACGGAGCGGCCGGCTAGAGACGGTGGGCGGCGAAGGCCAGGTAGTGGCGCCAGTCGTCCGGCGTGATCTCGTGGCCGCCTGTTCGGCAGTGGTAGCTCAGCCGGCCGCCCACGCTCATGTCGAGTCGAGGGAACGGCACCGCGGCCGCCTCCTGCTCCGACACGTCCCGGTCGCCGGCCACGTCGGCCGTCCCCGTGTGACCGGCGGCGACGAAGGCCGGCGTCGCGTGGACCGTGGCCAGGAACTCGTTCGCCGGGTCGGCCCAGACGTCATCCGACGCGCTCGCCACGTAGGTGGGACGGGGAGCGAGCGCTGCGAGGAGGTGATGCTGGTCGAGGGGCAGACGGTCCTCCGCCCCGGCGTAGGCGGCGAGGCGGGGCGCGAACCAGCCGGGGAAGAGGGTGGTGATGGCGCGGACGTCCTCGCCACGCTTGCCGCGGAACAGCGCGGCGCCGCCGCAGCCGGAGTCGTTGCTGACGACCAGAGCAAACCGCAGGTCCTGGAGAGCCGCCCACAGCGCGGCCTTTCCCAGGCGCGAGTGGCCGATGACGCCGACCCGGGTCTCGTCGATCCCGGGCACGTCCGCCAGCGCGTCGAGCGCCCGCGACAAGCCCCAGGCCCAAGCGCGGATGGCACCCCAGTGATCGTCCGCTCGGCGGGACCCGCGCTCGAACCAGCCGCGGACCCCCAGTGCGCCGCCTTCTGGACCGTCCGGCTCGATATCCCCCGCGTGCAGGGTGACGAGGGCGAAGCCGGCCCCGACCACCTCGCGCCAGGGCCAGCCTGCCGCCTCGGCACCACGCGGGGCGACCGGCTGCTCGTCCCAGCCGGTGAGCCGGAAGCCCTCCCGTGCGGAGGTCGGCAGTCCCTGACTCATGTCGAGGCCCTCGACTCTGGGCATCCAGGACGTGACCGTCGCCACGCGCACGGTGGGGTCGTCCTTCACCGTCGCGTGGTTGCCCTTGAAGTTGAGCCCGAGAAACGCCGGTGCGGCGGCGACCCCCGTCGGCCGGTGGACCAGAAGGTGCAGGACGAGCGATCCGCCCGGGACGGTCACGGTCGCCGCCCACTGCTCTCGGCTGACGCCGGGCGCCACCTCGGACGACGACTCCAGCACGACGCCGGCCGGCCCGCCGCCCACCGGGGTCCGGCCGTAGACGTGCTCGCTGTACGCCTCCACGACGGACGCCCGCCGGACCTCCGCCGGCCGGTCCAGGCCCAACGGCGGCAACGGCCCGGCTGCGGCTCGCTCGAGAGTCATGCGGTCTCCTCACTGCTGTCCGGCGGTCACGAAGGTCCGCGGCTCCGGAGATGTCCCTGGGGCCGGACCCTCAGGGCCGTCCGCTGCCGGGAGCGCGTCGCGGTCGCTCGTCACTCTAGGCCGACGTGCTGGGGACCTCCGGACCCACCCCGTTCGTCGGATGTCGGCCGGCTCGGGCGCCTCCCCGTCTAGGCTCGGTCACGCCAGCTCACGTCGACAGGACCCGCATGACCGACACGCGCGCGCTCGTCCCCATGCTGCAGGGACCGGTCCCGGTCACCGCGGACAGTCACCGGTTCAACTCGGCCCTGACCTACGACGTCCCGCTCGACCTGGCGCTGTTCGGGTTCGTCGAGGAGGAGTACTTCGTCTCCGGACGATCGGCGGTCTACGCCGACGACCTGGCGGTGCTGCGCGAGGTCCCGTACACGAACCGGCTCATCGTGCGCCGTCCGGCCGACCCCGCGTCGGCATCCGGGGTCGTGGTCGTGGAGCTCCTGAATCCCAGCAACGGCTACGACGCCGAAGGCCTGTGGCGCCGAGGCTGGACTACTACCTCGAGCAGCGGCACACCTACGTCGGCATCACCGTGCGGCCGGTGACGATCGACTCGCTGAGGACCTTCGACCCGGTGCGCTACGCGCCCCTCTCGTGGGACCTCGACCCCGAACACCCCCATGCACCCGTCGGCCCGGACACCAACCCCTACGGAGTGGTCGACGGCTGCGAGGAGGGCATCGTCTGGGACGTCATCACCCAGACGGGACGCCTCCTGCGCGATTCCTCGGGTCGTGCCGTCCTGGGCGGGATCGACACCCGTTGCCTGGTACTGGCGGGTCAGTCGCAGTCGGGGCAGTTCCTCAACACATGGCTGCGGCACTTCCACCCGCTGCTGCCGGACCTGTGGGACGCCTTCTTCTGCAGCGTCGGCTCGATCATCGAGCGGCCCCTGCGGCAGGAGCCGGTGCAGGCGAACGGGCTGTACGCGGTCGTGCCCCGCGCCGAGGCGGCCCCGGTCGGCGTCCCGATGCTGACCGTCACCTGCGAGGGGGACGTGAACCTCTACCGGGGGCTCGGCATCGACACGGTCGCGACTCCCGGCATCGCCGACGGCCCGCTGCGCCGCCACTGGTGTGTCGCCGGAACGGGACACACCGAGGTCACCTCACGGGTCATGCCGAGCAACGCCGAGATCCTGCGGGCGGGCCGCAAGCCGCGACTCCTGACGCCCGAGCAGGTTGCGGCAGCCAACCTGTTCCCCCTCCAGCCGGCCGTCACCGCGGCCATGGACGCGGTGGTCGCCTGGGCGACCAGGGGCAGGACCGCCGCCGAATCGGTGTTCTTCGAGGTAGACGACCGCGGCGACCTGACCCGCGACGCCGACGGCAACGCCCGCGGCGGGCTGCGCTACGGGATCCTCGAGCACCCGGTGGCGACCTTCACCGGATCCCCGACGGGCGGCACCCTCGGAACGCTCGACATGTTCGACGCCGGGCGGGTGCTGGACTCCTGGCCCACCCTGTCGTCCTACCTCGACGCCGTCGCCACCGTCGATCGCGACCGTCAGGCCCATGGCTACCTCAACGACGTCGGCTTCGGGCAGTTGCAGGACGCGGCCCGTGAGCTGTGGACGCGTGCCACCGGACGGGAAGCCTGAGGAGCCGGAGACTCGTGTGCACCCGCACGCGCATCAGTCCAGCGGTGGGACTCTTCGACGACCACGAACAGTGACGGGGTGGCTCCTCGGGCGGTGCCTCTCACGAGGAGTCTCAGCGGGCGGTGCTGCGCGCGCCGGCCGATCGCCTCGCCCGACACCCGATCGTCTGGAGAACGAGGAACAGCCCGGTGCAGGGTGTGGACGCGGATCGCGTGCATGAGGGGCTTCATCTGGCCTCGAGGGCGGGGTGGTCGCCCTCGATTCCACAGTCAGTGCCGGCTCGGGCTGGGCGTGGTGACGTACCGCTCGGCCCAGGGCTGGTCGACGGCCCAACTGCCGAGAAGCCTGATCCTTTCCTCGGACGCGGAGCCTGGTTGGGTGGTGTAGATGAGGAACTGGAGTCCGGGATCCTCGGTGACTTCAAGACCTTCGTAGGTGAAGGTCAGGTCGCCGACGATCGGGTGGTGGAAGTGCTTGATGCCGCTGCCGTGGCGACGGACGTTGTGAGCGCCCCATCGAGTACGGAACTCGTCGCGGCGGGTGGACAACTCGCCGATCAGGTCGTGGAGTTCTTTGTCGTGGGGGTCGCGCCCGGCTTCGGTGCGAAGGATGGCGACGGTCACGTCGGCGGCGGCTTCCCAGTCGGGGTAGAAGCTACCGGCGGTGTCGTCGAGGAAGGTGTAGCGGGCGATGTTGGGGACGCGGTCGCCCATGGCGTACAGATCGGTGTAGAAGGCGCGGCCGAGCAGGTTGGTTGCCAGCAGGTCCATTCGTCCGTTGCGGATCAGTGCCGGGCAGGTGGTGATCGCGTCGAGGGCGGCCTGCAGCCCGGGACGGACGGTGCCGGTCCGGGATGGCCGCGTGCGTCGTCGCGCCGCAAAGGTGTTGTTGGCAGCGCGGGCCAGGTCGAGAAGGTGGCCGCGTTCGGCTTCATCGAGCTGGAGAGCGCGGGCGATGGCTTCCAGGACGCTGTCGGAGACGCCGGCGAGCGCTCCCCGCTCTACCCGGGAGTAGTACTCGATGCTGACGTCGGCGAGCATGGCGACCTCGGCCCGGCGCAATCCGGGGACGCGCCGGTTGGACCCTCCCGGGAGACCGACCTGGGTCGGCGTCAGTTTGGCGCGGCGGGAGACGAGGAACTCCCTCACGTCGGCCCGGTTGTCCACCCCATCACCGTAGATGCCGCCGCACCGCAGAGGGATGCCCTCTCAGGACACCTCACGCCGGGGACTCCCCCGGGAGCGCCCTCGACGGTTGACTTGTGGGCGTGGACGAGACCCGAACGCCGCCGCGGGACGGCACGACGCATGCCGCGACGGACGCCGATGTGCTCAGGTGGTCGCCGCTGGGTGCAGCAGGCGTCACCGACGGCCCACACACACCGGCCGAACTCGTCCAGGGCGTGGACCCGTTGGCCGTGGAAGGGCTCGTGGACGACAGAGAGCTGTCCGCCGAGGAAGGCTTTCCCGATGCGCCCCGTGCAGGGATCGTCCTCGCGATCGCCTCGATGGGGTTCTTCCTGATCACGCTCGACATCTCGATCGTCAACGTCGCCTTGGCGCGGATCAGGGCGAGCCTCGGCGGAAACATCACCGCCCAGCAATGGGTCATCGACGGCTACACGCTGATGTTCGCGGTCCTGCTGCTGTTCGCCGGCAACCTGTCCGACCGGATGGGCGCGAAGCGGGCGTTGGCGATCGGCATCACGATCTTCACGATCACATCCGCCGCCTGCGCCATGGCGCCGACCACGGCGTGGCTGATCGCGGCCCGGTCCGTCCAGGGCGCGGGGGCGGCCATCATGCTGCCCGCCTCGATGTCGCTGGTGCGCGAGGCGTTCCCCGATCCCGGTCGCCGAGCCCGTGCGCTCGGCGTCTGGGCCGTTGGTGGTGCCGTGGCCGGCCTGGTCGGTCAGCCGTTGGGCGGGCTCTTGACGACCTACGACTGGCGCTGGGTCTTCACGGTCAACCTGCCCGTCTGCGCCGCGATGCTGAGCTCCCTGGCGTGGGTCTCGGCCTCGCCGAAGCGGCCACAGCCGTTCGACTGGATCGGACAGTTCCTGGCCGTTGTCGGACTTGCCGCTCTGATCTACGGACTCATCGAGGGCGGTCACAGCGGCTTCGGCTCAGTTCCCGTGCTGGTGGCACTTACCGTGGCAGCCAGCTCCTTGACCGGGTTCGTGTTCGCCCAGTCCAAGGTGCCGCACCCCATGATGCCCCTCGAACTCTTCCAGGCCCACGGCTTCCGCATCGCGCTGCCCGTCGGCTTCGCGTTCATGGTGGGGAACTTCGGCAACGTGTTCGTCGTCGCCCTCTACCTGCAGCAACAGCTCGGACTCTCCCCCCTCAACGCCGGCCTCGTCTTCCTACCCTCGGCGTTCTTCGCGATCGGCGGCAACCTGTCCAGCGGCTTCGTCACCAACCGGTTCGGCGCCCGACTCCCCGTCGTCGCGGGCCTGACGTCCATGGCCGTCGGCCTCACCGCCCTCGTCGTCACGGCCCCCCTCGGACTCCCCTGGCTCATCGCGATCTGCCTCATCCCGATCGGCGCCGGCGGATCACTCGCGATGCCGTCGGTGACCGGCGTCGTCCTCGAAGGCGTCCCAGCCCGCCAGGCAGGAACCGCCAGCGCAGTCTTCAACACGTTCCGCCAAGTCGGCGGGGCCGTCGCCATCGCCGTCTTCGGCGCACTCATCGCCAACGCCGACCAGATCGATCGGGGTCTCAGGATCAGCCTCGGCATCGCAGCCGCCGTGATCTTCCTCGCAGCGCTCAGCAGCTTGCGCATCCGTCCGCGCTCATCCGCGTGAATGCAGGGGCCACCCGGTCACTTCGTGCTCAAGGGTGCGGCTTGCTGCTGGCGGCGTTCGGCCATCGCCGCCTCACGGTGGACGCCGACGCGCTGGTCCGCAACCTGGCTGGTGACCTGGACCCGGTGATCGCCCGGGTCGCGGAGGTGGCCTCGCTCCCCGGCGACGACGGTGTGGAGTACCTGACCGGTACGGCGACCGCGTCGGTCATCCGGGATGACGCCCTGGACGCGGGCATCCGGGTGGTCATGGCCGCGCAGCTGGCCACGGCGCAGGCGAAGCTGCGTCTGGACGTCGACTTCGGCTGTGCCGCTCTGGGTCTGGTGGAGACTCCTGGCCCTGGAATCGAGGATGGAGTCATCAGGGAACAGCCGCCTCGGAAGCCGACCATGCGTCGGTGCGCCCCGGGGGTGGTACGCGGGTGGAGCTAACGGGATTCGAACCCGTGGCCTCTTCCATGCCATGGAAGCGCGCTACCAACTGCGCCATAGCCCCGTACGAGCACCGCGAACGGTGCACGACAGCCCGTACAGGCTAGCGCAA
>Ga0073899_10006106_pt1 | contig 10435 bp, 9 predicted proteins | sample KloWWTmetaKNB5Ph_FD_88975 | JGI IMG/M metagenome (GOLD analysis project Ga0073899, IMG submission 88975) | Active sludge microbial communities from Klosterneuburg, Austria, studying microevolution and ecology of nitrifiers - Klosterneuburg... | ecosystem: Engineered > WWTP > Aerobic digester >...
GCTGCTGGGGCGGGTGCGCGCTTCGAAGACCGACCTCGTCGCCGCGGAGAGAGCCCTGCTCGAGCGCGTCGCCGGGTGGTGCCCGTACCAGACCGTCCTGTGCGGCAACAGCATCGGGACGGACAAGCGCTTCCTCGACCGCTGGATGCCGGGCCTCGCGGCGTACCTGTCGTACCGCGTCGTCGACGTGAGCTCGCTCAAGGTGCTGGCGAAGCTCTGGTACGGCGACGGGGCCGCGTACAAGAAGCCCGAGGCGGGCGAGCACGACGCGCTCGTCGACATCCGCAACAGCATCGCCGAGCTGGCCCACTACCGGGCCACCATCCTCCGGCCGGCGTGAGCTACGCCCGCTTGCGCAGCCGCCACCCGCGGTGCGCGAACACCGCCGCCAGCGCCACGTCCTGCGCCAGCACCCGCCACTGCCCGCGCGGCACCAGCACCGCCGCCGCCACCCACAGCGCCGCGATCGTGAGGAGCGCCGCCGCCCGCCCCGCGCGCCACTCGTCGCGCTTGCGGAACACCAGCAGCGCCGCGAGCCCGTAGGCCGCCATCCCCGCGAGCGCGGCCAGCACCACCGCCAGCAGCGCCCGCTCCCGCGGCGTCCGCCACGCGACCTCACCGCGCGACGACGCCAGCACCGCGCGGAACGCCCCGCGCGCCTCCTCCCCGCGCGACGCCGGCGCGAACACCGCCACCCGCACCGCGCCGCGCGCCAGCGGGAGCACCGTCGCCAGGCGCACCATGGCGCGCCCGTTGACCGTCGCCGTCCCCGCCCGCACATGGACGTCGAAGCCCAGGGCCCTCCCCACCTCGACCCGGTCGTCGAAGACGTACGGGTCCGACCCCCGCCACGGCCCCACCGCCGACCCCCGCGGAGCCCCCTCCAGAACGTCCCCCTCCACCGCCGCGCACTGGAGCACCACGGGCCCTTCGCCCGCTCGCCCCGCGCGCACCCACGTCCCCAGGAGGTCGGGCGTCGGGGCGGTGACGGGCTGCGCTTCGAAGCCCATCGGGAGCGTGAAGGAGAGCCCCGCGGCGCCGAGGGTGACGGCCGTCGGGTCGGCGAGGGCGACGCCGGGCGCGAGCAGCGCGACGGCGAGGAGCCGCTTCACCGCGCGGGGTACCGGGCGAGGTCGAAGGCGAAGCCGTTGGGGGTGGGCGTGCCCACCGGGGCGACGAGGTCGACGAGGCGGTCGACGTCCACCGTGGCCTCGTAGCGGACGCGCGCCTGGAGCCCCATCACCTTGATGTGAACCCGACGGGTGCCCGCGGGCACCGAGAACGACTGGACCCGCCGCGACTCCGCCCCCGGCGCGAGGCCCTGCGGGTCCATCGTGTGGACCCCTGCGCCGCCCTCGGCTTCGAAGATCACCCGGTCGATGGGGCACTGCTCCCGCGGGTCGTCGGGGTTGGGCGGGCGGCAGCTCGGGAGGAGCGCCCACACCCGCGCGGCGCCGGGCCCGAGCTGACCGAGCCCGTAGCCCGTCGCGCCCGCGGGCGGCGTGAAGAGGTACACCCGGATCTGCCGCAGGTGTGAGTCGGCCTCGGGCACCGACACCGACACCAGCTCGGGCGCGGTCGACGGCGGCGGGACGGCGTTCTGCGGCGCACCGGCGTCGGACGACTGGCGCGGCGGCCGTCGCGGGCGCCGCTGCGCGTCCGCGGCCGCCGCGGAGAGGAGCATCATCGCGAGGAGGGTGAAGCGCGTCATGCGTGCCATCGGGAGGTTCCTTCGGGCGTCGCTCGCGGGCGCCCGGTGGTGGGGACGCGAGCGCGCGGCCGTACAACGGACCCGTCGCCCTCGCGCATTCACCTATACCGCCGGGAATCCGCCGCGTACAGAGACGCGCGCGTCAGGTGCTCGATGAGCTCGACGAGCTGGGGGTGCTCGGCGCGCTCGGGGCGCTCGGCGCGCTCGGGGCGCTGGCGGCGGGCGCGGCGGGCGCGGGCACGGCGCTACCCCCCGAGGCTTCGCCGCCCGCAGGCTTCGCCGTGGAGGTCGTCTCCCCGGCGGGGGCGGCGCCCTTCTTGTTGGACGATCCCGAGTAGAGGTCGCCGTACCAGCCGCCGCCCTTGAGCATGAAGTTGCCCGAGGTGATGAGCCTGGAGGCCGCCTCGGCCCCGCAAGAAGGGCACACCTTGATGGCGTCTTCGGTGATGCGCTGCACCTTGTCGAACGTGTGGCTGCAGGCAGAGCAACGATAGGAGTAGGTCGGCATGGCGAGACGGGTAACCTCTTGCGCGACGCCCGTCAACCGCCCGCGCGGCGCGCCTTGGCCTGCGCGAGGACGGCCTCGAGCTCTGCAGCCTCGGTGGTCTCCTCCGTGGCGGTCTCGGTGGGCTCCTCGGCGGTGACCCGCACGTTGCCCGCCGCGGGGGCGCTCGCCTGCGCCCCGACCCCCATCTTGCGCTTGAGCTCCTCCAGCGCCACGTCGGCCCCCCGCGACGTCTCCAGGTCCTTGAACTTCTGCTGCAGCGAGTCGCCCGAGTAGTGCTCGGCCACCTCGCTCTGCGCGTCGGCCTCGGCCTCCATCTGGACGATCTTCTCCTCCATGCGGTTGAAGGTCTCGAAGGCGCTGTCGTTCGAGAGCCCCGACATCGTCTCGTGGATGGCCTTCTGCGCCTCCGCCCGCTTCTTGCGCGCGATGAGGACGTTCTTCTTGCGCTTGGCCTCCTCGATCTTGTTGTTGAGCACGCGGAGCGCGCCCTTCAGCTGCTCGACGGCGGTCTTCTGCTTCTGCCACTGGCGCTCGAGCTCGGCCGAGAGGGTCTCGTGCTCCTTCTGGCGCAGCAGGGCCTCCTTGGCGAGGTCGTCCTCCCCCGCGCGCACGGCCATCATCGCCTTGCGCTCCCACTCCTCCGCCGTGGCCTTCTCGGTCTCGAACTGCTTCCCCAGGCGCTTCTCATCGGCGATGGCCAGCGCCACCTGCTTCTTCGCCTCCATGAGCTGCGTGTTCATCTCCAGGATCACCTGGTTGAGCATCTTCTCCGGGTCCTCGCTCTTGGAGATGAGGTCGTTGAGGTTGCTCTTGATCAGCGATGCGAGGCGGCCGAAGATTCCCATGCGTCACCTACTGTCAGTTGCCGGCGTGGAGGTGGAGTCCGGGGAGGTGCTGCGACACCGCGAGGCCCATGTCCTCGACCACGGCCCGCAGCTCGTTCTGGTCGAGGTTCTCGAGCGGGATCGCCGCCGAGAGGTACACCCCGTCGTCCCCCAGCGAGAACGCCGAGTGCAGCAGCCCCTGCCCGTTGAGCCGCAAGAGGTCTTCGAAGAGCTTCTCGCGCCCCGGCGCTCCCGGCTCCGGGGTGTCCCCCGCCCGCAGGCGAAACACCACCACCGGGCCCTCCACCTTGATCGCGAGGTTGCGCACCCCGGTCTCGTGGTCGGCCACCACGAAGAGCCCGTCGCCATGGTCCTGGAAGGTGATCTCACTCTCCCGCAGGTACCGCTCGACATCCTCGATCGTTCGCATCCGCTGCGCTCCTAACGCGCGCGGCAGCGTAGCAGTTCCGCCGCGGGAAGGGAGCAGCGAAGTTGGAGGAAGAGAGCGCCTCAGGCCCCGGCGGGGCGGCGCGTCCAGAGCAGGGCGTCGAGGCGGCGCTTGTCGCCCGCGAAGTGCTTCGCGAGGAGCCCCGTCTTCTTGTAGCCCGCGGCCAGGAAGGCCGCCGCGGCATGCACGTTCTCCGCCGGGGAGAGGGCGAACACGCAGGTGACCTCGCGCGCGTCGAGGTCGTCGCCCGCCGCCTCCAGGGCCGCCCGGAGGAAGGCCGCGTCCTCGGGCTTCGCGGGCGCCACCGCGGGCTGCAGGTACGCGTTGCCGAAGGTCTCCTGGAGCTCGATCGACACCACCTGCTCCGAGCCCTTCGCCGTCGCCTTCGCGGGCTTCGCGCTGATGTGGAAGCGCGTCCCGGTGCGCCCGAAGCGCTCGTCGAGCCACGCCGGGCGCTTCGCCTTCGCGGAGCTCCAGCGGATCGCCGCGACCACGTCGTCGACCACCTCGGCGCGGACGCCGCGCGGCGCGGAGAGCTCCGCGGCCAGCTTCTTCGCCGCGACCAGCGTCTTCTCCGCGCGGCCGGTGTCGGCCACCGGGGCCTCGGGGATGCCCTCCTCGGTGAGCGGCGGGTTGGCGCTCACGAGGTGGCCCATCATGTAGGCGTCCGAGCGCTTGTAGTACGCCGGGATCGAGCCCTCCCGCGCGTAGCCCACCTTGAGCCAGCCGAGCGACTCCTCGCGCTCGACCAGGGTGTAGACCCGCTCGATGCCCTCCTTCAACGCCGCGGCGTCGATCGCCTGCATCTTCTGGAGGAAGTTGCCCGCGAGGAAGTCGACCACCCGCGCCACGCGCTGGCGGCGGTTGACGACGAGGCTCACGTACACGCCCGGACGGCGGATGTGGATCTCCTCGACCGCCGCGCGGGGCGTCGAGGCAATTCGGTCGATGATCGCCATGCAGAGGCACCCTTCACCGCGCTGAACGCCCATCCAGGGGTCAGGCCGGTGACCAGGGGCGCCTATACCCACAGGTGCCGCGAGGTGTCAAAGGGGTTCTCGACGGAATTTGATCAGAAGAAGCGCGGGGTGAACGACGCGTTCACGAAGAAATCGAACTGCGTGTCGCCGCTCGTGCGGAAGCGCCCGCCCGGCTGGTCGATCACCACCCGGTGCGTCGGGTCGGGCGCGCTGTCGTTGACGCAGCCGCCGCGCCACTCGGGGTGGTCCGCCGGGACCGTCTCCCCCGGGTTGCACGCGTCGGTCACCGTGAGCAGGTGCGGCGAGATCCACGAGACGCCCAGGCCCAGGTCGATGCGGACGAACTTCGCCGGCTGCACCGCCAGCGTGAGCTGCCCGTTGAGGATCACATGGGCGGCGTTGGTGGTGAGCCCATCGAAGTACACGTCGCGGCCCGGCTGGCAGGCGCCGTCGGCGTTGCGCGCGTTGGAGGGGCAGCCCGGGAGCGCGAGCGCGCGGCTCGTCGACGACCCGAGCGCGTCGTAGAGGGGGGAGTAGTCCCTCCCCTGCGAGCGGTAGGTGCCCCGCATGCGCAGGTCGACGGTGAAGCGCTGCCAGGTCTCGCGGTTCTCCCAGGGGATCAGCTCGGCGCCGATCACCAGCGAGCTCGTGATGGGAGGGTACGACGCGAGCTGGCCGTAGGGCGTGTCGAAGTAGCGAAACGCCGCGCTCCGCAGGGGGAACTCCGCGAGGATGTCGAGCGACGCGTAGGGCTCGACGAAGCCCCAGCGCCGCGCGACCGCCGTCTGGAAGTACACCCCGTGGACGCCGCGCGAGATGCCCGGCGAACCCCCGGAGAGGGGGCGGTTGGCCGAGCCCGTGGCCGCCACCGTCCCCCCGGGGAGGTTGGGGAGGCTGTTGGGCGCCGGGCACTGCGTCGTCCCCGGCGGCGGGGCCCCGTTGCACGCGCGCATCACGTCGCCCACCGGCGGGCGCCACTCGAAGCGGACCGTCCAGGTGGGCTTGGTGCGGTCGCGCTGCTGGTTGAGGATCGACCACGCGAGCCCGAGCCGCACCTGGTCGATGCCCGCGCGGTCGGGCGAGCGGAAGGGGGCCGAGAAGAGGGACGTCGCGCGGCCGTCCTGCGTCCACCCGTCGGCCAGCGCGTTGTTGCCCTCGCCCGCGCCGGGCGACGCGAGCGAGCGGATCTCCCGCGAGTTCTGCAGGATCACCGGGAGCCCGAAGGTGAGCGAGAGGTCGTGGAAGATCCCGAGCTCGGCGTTGACCATCAGGGTGTGCGTGTTCTCCACGTAGTCGCCCACGCGGTTGAACTGCACCGTCCCCATGCCCGACACCGGGTCGCTCACCCGCAGCTCGCGCTCGATCGTCGCCGAGCGCCGCTGGTAGAGGTACCCCGCGGTCAGGCGGAAGCTGAAGGTGCTCCCCACGTCGCCCGAGTCGATCACGTCGACGATGCGCGCGGGCTCGGAGAGCATGAAGATCGGGTCGCGCGCGGGCGCCTCTTCGCGCTCCTGCGCGGAGGCCACGGCGGGCACCAGGGCCGCGGAAACCAGCGCGAGCGCGCATCGCATCGATCGGTACATCACGTGCAACGGGGCAAACGGTACGCGCGGCGCCTCGCGGGTGTCAACGACGCGCTTCGGGCCGTCGGCGCTACGGTCGGCTGTCGGCGCGCTCGGTCACGGTGAGCGTCGCGCGGAGGGGGGCGCCCGCCGCCCGGCGGCCCACCCAGATGTCGTACTGCCCCGGCTCCGCGTCGACGGCGTCGACGAGCGGGTTGTGCCCGCCGCCGCCGTTGTCGTCGCAGCGCCAGCGGCCGTCGGGGGTGTTCACGACGAGCGCGGTGTCGCCCGGCGACCTCACGTGGAAGCGGAGCAGCGGGAGCCGCGCGGTGGTCCGCACGATGTAGTTGGGCTCCACCGTCACCAGCCCCACGCAGGCGGGCCCGAGGCGGCGCGGGGCGACGTCCGTCAATCGCTCCGCGCCGAGGCGCATCACCACGGGCGCGGTCACGAAGCCGGGGCGGAGCGAGCGGGTGCCGTAGAGGCTCTGATTGCCCGCCACGCGCAGGCCCCCCTGGGCGAGCGCCGCCCCCGTGAGCAGGAGCGCCGCGAGCGCGGCCGTCGACCGTGTGCCTGGCAGCATTGGGGAGTGACCGCTCCTTCCGCGGGGGACGCCGGGGGTGGCGACCGCACGCGGCCCAGTCATACACGAAGTGGGCGCCCCGCGCAGGTTTCGGGCTTCGTGCGAGGCTACGGCTGCGGTAGAAGGGGGCCATCATGCGAGGAGACGAGCTGTGACCGCGACGACGACCGACCGGGTGCGGGTGGTGGTGGAGGACGACCGGACGAGCATGGTGCCCGAGGCGCTGCGCCGCGCCTTCCAGGACCACGTCCGCTTCTCCCAGGGGAAGAACCCGCAGAACGCCACCGCCTGGGACCGCTACATGGCCCTCGCCCTCGCCGTGCGCGACCGGATGGTGCACCGCTGGGCCGAGACGCAGCAGGTGTACAACCGGGTCGACGCCAAGCGGGTGTACTACCTCTCGGCGGAGTTTCTCCTCGGGCGGGCGCTGCGCAACAACCTGCTCAACACCGACCTCTACGAGTCGATGCGCGGGGTGCTCGGCGAGCTCGGCGTCGACCTCGACGAGCTGCTGGAGCAGGAGCCCGACGCGGGCCTCGGCAACGGCGGCCTCGGGCGCCTCGCGGCGTGCTTCCTCGACTCCCTCGCCACCCTCGGCTACGCCGCCTACGGCTACGGCATCCGCTACGAGTTCGGCATCTTCGAACAGCGCATCGAGCACAACCAGCAGGTCGAGCGCCCCGACGAGTGGCTCCGCGTGGGGTGCCCCTGGGAGATCTGCCGGCCGGAGTACATGGTCCCCGTGCGCTTCTACGGCCGCACCGAGGAGTACCGCGACGACCGCGGGCGCTGGCGCGTCCGCTGGGTCGACCACAAGCAGGTGCTCGGCCTCCCCTACGACACCCCCATCGCGGGCTACGGGACGGGCAACGTCAACACCCTGCGGCTCTGGCAGGCCCGCGCGAGCGAGGAGTTCGACCTCGACCACTTCAACCGCGGCGACTACATGCACTCGGTCGAGGAGAAGAACGCCTCGGAGACCATCTCCAAGGTGCTCTACCCCAGCGACTCCACCTGGGCCGGCCGCGAGCTCCGCCTCAAGCAGCAGTACTTCTTCGTCGCCTGCGCCATCGCCGACATCATCCGGCGCTACAAGAAGTCCCACGACACCTTCGCCGCCTTCCCCGACAAGGTCGCGATCCAGCTCAACGACACCCACCCCGCCATCGCCGTCGCCGAGCTCATGCGGGCCCTCATCGACGAGCACCACCTCGCCTGGGACGAGGCCTGGTCGATCACCACCCGCACCCTCGCGTACACCAACCACACCCTCCTCGCCGAGGCCCTCGAGCGCTGGCCCGTCTCGCTCTTCGAGACGCTCCTGCCGCGCCACCTGCAGGTCATCTACGAGATCAACGCGCGCTTCCTCCGCGCGGTGATGAACCGCTGGCCCCACGACCACCAGCGCACCGCCCGCATGTCGCTCATCGAGGAGGGCGACGAGCGCAGGGTGCGCATGGCCCACCTCGCCGTGGTGGGGTCGCACAAGGTCAACGGCGTCGCCGCGCTCCACTCCGAGCTCCTGCAGCGCGACGTGCTGCACGACTTCGCCGAGCTGTGGCCCGAGCGCTTCACCAACAAGACCAACGGGGTCACCCCCCGGCGCTGGATGCTGGCGTGCAACCCGGGCCTCGCGGGCCTCCTCGACGAGGCCATCGGGCCGGGCTGGGCCGCCGACCTCGACCGCCTCGCCGCCCTCCGCCCCCTCGCCGACGACGCGTCCTTCCGCGAGCGCTTCATGGCCGTCAAGCAGGCCAACAAGGACGGCGTCGCCCGCTGGATGCGCGACCGCTTCGACGTCGCGGTGCGGCCCGACGCGCTCTTCGACATCCAGGTGAAGCGCATCCACGAGTACAAGCGCCAGCTCCTCAACGCGCTCCACGCCGTGGCCCTCTACCTCCGCGCCAAGCGCGACCCGAAGGCCGCCGCCACGCCGCGCGCGGTGCTCATCGGCGGCAAGGCCGCGCCCGCGTACACCACCGCGAAGCTGATCATTCATTTCATCAACGCCGTCGCCGAGGTGGTCAACCACGACCCCGACGTGCCGGGGCTCAAGGTGCTCTTCCTGCCCAACTACTGCGTGTCGATGGCCGAGCGCATCATCCCCGCCGCCGACCTCTCCGAGCAGGTCTCGACCGCCGGCAAGGAGGCCTCGGGCACGGGCAACATGAAGTTCTCGATGAACGGCGCCCTCACCATCGGCACGCTCGACGGGGCCAACATCGAGATCCGCGACGCCGTCGGCCACGAGAACTTCTTCCTCTTCGGCCTCACCGCCGAGGAGGTGAAGGAGCGCCTCCGCCAGGGCTACGACCCGCGCGCCGTGTACGAGTCCGACCCCGAGCTCCGCGAGGTGCTCGACCTCATCGCCGACGGGCACTTCTCGGTCACCGAGCCGGGGTTGTTCCGGCCGCTGGTCGACGGGCTCCTCACGCACGACCCCTACCTCGTGCTCGCCGACTACCGCGCCTACGCCGACGCCCACCAGCGGGTGGAGGAAGCCTGGCGCGACCCCGCCCGCTGGGCCGCCATGGCCGTGCGCAACGTCGCGGGCATGGGGTGGTTCTCCTCCGACCGCACCATCCGCGAGTACGCCGACGAGATCTGGAAGGCCGAGCCCGTGCGCGTCGCGATGCCGTGAGCCGCGCGGTCGACCGCCGCCTCCTGCTCGGCTTCACGCGCTCGACGCAGGCCGACAAGGGCTCCATCGAGCTCCCCGAGGGCGACACCGACTACCAGCTCTGCGGCCGCGGGCAGACCCGCCCCGACCTCGTCGCCTTCCGATGGTCGGAGGGCTTCCGCGAGCAGCTCGCCGCGCTGCGCGAGCACACCGAGGCCGGCGTCGGCGAGGCCGCCGCGCGCGTCGGGCGGAAGCTCGCCGACCTCGTCGACGCCCCGGCGTGGGCGGGCGCCGCCGCGCAGGTCGCCGCCGAGGCGAGCGAGCACCCGACCTTCCTCACCGTCCGCTCCAGCGCCTCCGAGCTGTACCTCCTCCCCTGGGAGCTCCTCACCGTCGGCGGCGTCGCCCACGCGGGCTCCCTCGCGAAGCTCCTGATCCGCTACGAGTGGCCCGACTACCGCACCGCCCCGCGCGCGTTGGGCCTCTCCCGCACGAAGCGGGGCCGCGTCGTCTTCGCGTGGTCGGCCGCGGGCGGCAAGGTGCAGGCGAGCGCCCACGTCGCCCTCATCGAGCGCGGCATCGACGCCTCCCGCGGCTCCTTCGACGACGCCGACGACCGCGCCTTCGACGAGGTGAAGAGCGCCTCCTGCGAGTCGCTCCGCGCCGTCCTCGAGCGCGCGAAGACCTCCGGCGAGCCCGTCGCAGTGCTCCACCTGCTGTGCCACGGGAGCGAGAAGGACGGCACCTTCGGCCTCGTCCTCAACGACCTCGACGACCCCTCCGCCCAGGACGTCGTGACCCCCAACCGCCTCCAGATGCTGCTCGCCCCCTACGCCGGCCTCGTCCGCCTCGTGGTGATCTCCGCCTGCGACGCGGGCAACGCCGGCGCGGTCGGCCAGCACCTCGGGAGCGTCGCCCAGGAGGTCCACAAGGCCGGCTTCGGCGCCGTCATCGCCTCGCGCTTCCCGCTCTCGTGGGACGGCGCCCGCGTCTTCGCCGCCGCCCTCTACGAGGGGATCCTCGGCGGCCTCAGCTCGCTGGAGGACGCCTTCCTGGAGGCCCGCGCGCGCCTCTCGCGGCGCCCGAGCTACGACTGGGCGAGCCTCCAGCTCTACGCCCGCGAGGCCGACGGCGACGCCACCTTCGTCTTCCACGCGCGGCCCTACCGGGGCCTCGCCGCGTACGGGCCCGAGCACGCC
>Ga0073899_10006107_pt1 | contig 10434 bp, 10 predicted proteins | sample KloWWTmetaKNB5Ph_FD_88975 | JGI IMG/M metagenome (GOLD analysis project Ga0073899, IMG submission 88975) | Active sludge microbial communities from Klosterneuburg, Austria, studying microevolution and ecology of nitrifiers - Klosterneuburg... | ecosystem: Engineered > WWTP > Aerobic digester >...
GCGCGGCCCGCGTGACGCGGTCCCCCCGAGTTGACCGCCTGGCGGTCAGGCAGCGCGGCCCGCGTGACGCGGTCCCCCCGAGTTGACCGCCTGGCGGTCAGGCAGCGCGGCCCGCGTGACGCGGTCCCCCCGAGTTGACCGCGTGGTGGCCAGGCAGCGCGGCCCGCATGACGCGGTCCCCCCGAGTTGACCGCGTGGTGGTCAGGTTGCGCGGCCCGCGTGACGCGGTCCCTCCCGGGGTTCAGCGCGTGATCTGCCGGGCGATCACCAGGCGCTGGACCTGGCTGGTGCCCTCGTAGATCTGCAAGAGCTTGGCGTCGCGCATCAGCTTCTCGACCGGGTAGTCGCGCACGTAGCCGTTGCCGCCGAAGACCTGCACTGCGTCGATCGCGGTCTGCATCGCGCGGTCGGCGCCGAACACCTTGGCGTAGCTGGACACGATCGGATCGCGCACGCCGTTGTCCAGGTTCCACGCGGCCTTCTGGTAGAGCAGGCGCGTCGCCTCGATGCCCACCGCCATGTCGGCCAGCATGGCCTGCACCATCTGGTGCTCGGCGATCGGCACGCCGAAGGTCTTGCGGTCCTTGGCGTAGGCCACGGACTCGTCCAGGCAGCGCTGCATCAGGCCCGTGGCCAGGGCGCCGATGTCGGGGCGGGTCTGGTTGAAGGTCTCCATCGCCAGCTTGAAGCCCTCGCCCTCGGGGGCGAGGAGGTTCTGCTTGGGCACCACCACGTCTTCCAGGTGGACGACGCAGGTGTTGCTGGCGCGCTGGCCCAGCTTGTCTTCGTGCTTGTCGACCTTCAGGCCCGGGGTGTCGCGATCGACGATAAAGGCAGCGATGCCCTTGTGGCGCTTCGCCGGGTCGCTGGTGGCAAAGATCACGAAGAAGCTGGCGAAGCCGGCGTTGGTGATCCACGCCTTCTGCCCGGTCAGCACGAAGTCGTCGCCCTTCTGGCTGAACTTGGTGCGCAGGCCGGCCACGTCGCTGCCGGCGCCGGGCTCGGTGGTGGCGTAGGCGGCGAAGAGCGGCTCGGCCGTGAGCATGCCGAGGTACTTCTTCTTCTGCGCTTCGTTGCCGCCCAGCTTGATCGGGGTGAGGGCCAGGGTGTTGGCCAGCATGCTGGTGGTGATGCCGGTGCAGCCCCAGGCCAGCTGCTCGGTGACCATCGCGTTCTCGAGCTCACCCATGCCCGCGCCGCCGTACTCGGGCGGCACCGTCATGTTCACCAGCCCGAGCTCGTGAGCGGCCTCCATCACCTCGGCGGGGAAGCGACTCTCGTGGTCGCACGCGGCGGCGATGGGCGCGATGCGCTCGCGCGAGAAACGTTTGGCGGTTTCGATCAGCGCCTTGTGTTCGTCAGAGAGGCTGAAGTCGATCATGGCGGGTCACTCTTTCGCGCGCTTCTTCTGCTTGTCGTGCTCCGCGCGGACCGCGCGGGCGCCGAGAACGTAGCCGATCACGACTCCGATGAGGAGCACGCCCGGGATGTAGATCAGATGCTCGAACGGCATGGCCGGCGGGGCAGGTCAGCTCTTGGCGGAATCGTGGCGGTCGAGGGCCTTTTCCAGGCTGTCGAGCCGGGTGGCCAGCTGCTGGCCGCGGCGCCAGCCGATCCACACGAAGGCCAGCAAGAGGGCCCACATCACCAGATAGGCGGCCACCAGCAGCGTGCCGGCGCTGGCGGTCTCTTTGCCGCCTTCGACCGCCACGAACTCGGTAGAGCGATCCTCGGGGCGCTTGGCCGTGCCTTGAGCTTGCTGCATGTCAGGTTCCTTCCGTCAGACCGGCGGCGACCGCCCGCTCTTCTGCGCGGCCCACGCGCGAGGCCAGCGAGAGCTGGCGGGCGCGCAGGGCGAGCAGCACGACCGACAGCAGGGTCATCGCCAAGAAGCCAATCCCCAGGGCCAGCTGCATGTCGGGGTGCTTCAGCCCGCCGCCGCCCTGGCTGATCAACGTGGGGTGGTTGCCGCCCCACTTGCGCACCGAATAGTGGATGATCGGCAGGTTGACCGTGCCCAGCACGCCCAGCGCCGCCGCGAACTTGCGCTCGGCCTCGCCATCGCCCGCGAAGGCCCGGAGCACCACCACCGCCACGTAGACCAGCACGCTGAGCAGCGAGGTGGTCAGGCGCGGATCCCAGACCCAGTAGACCCCCCAGGCCTTCTTGGCCCAGATCGGGCCGCTGGTGAGGACCATGATGCCGAAGACCACCGCGCACTCGGCGCCGGCCTGGGCCCAGGCGTTCCACTTGTCGGTGAGCGACAGCAGGTACGCCACGCTGCTCACCAGGCAGACCACGCCGCACAGGTACATGGCGTAGGCGCTGGGCACGTGGAAGTAGAAGATCTTCTGCGCGAGCCCGCCGGCCTCGGCCTGCGCCACCGGCGCCTTGAAGAACACGAACTGGATCAGCCACAGAAACACGCCCAGGGTGGCAGCGACCAGGAACGGAAAGATGCCCAGCGGGGGCTTCTTGGCGGGGCCTTGCATCGAGCACGTTTGTATAGTCGCGCCGGGCCGAAAGCGCGAGCGGGCGCCGAAATCTGCGCTCAGACCTCGCAGCTCGAGAGCGCGAGCAGGGCGGCAATTTGGGCGCGGATCAGCTCGAACTCCTTGACCGCCAGATCCAGCTCAGCGCTTCGCAGGCGGCGGTCCGCGTCGATCAGGTCGAAGCTGTTGCCGTGCCCCGAGACGAAGGCAATGCGCGAAAGCCGCGCGCCCTCGGCCGCCAGCTGCCGGCTCTTGCCGGCGACGGCCAGGTTTCGCGTGGCCACCTCGACGGCGCGCTGGGCCTGGTTGGCCTCGACCCGGGCCAGGCGGCGCGATTGCGTGAGCTGCTCGTCCGCGATCCGCTTCTGCGCCTGGTTGGTGGAGCGGGTGCCGTAGCGCAGGCCGCCGTCGTAGAGCTGCCAGGTCAAGAGCCCTCCGATGGTCCAGGTCACGTGCTCTTGGTTGGCGGTGGCGCGTTCGTTGCTGGTCCAGCCCAGGTTCGAGAGCAGATCCACGGTCGGGGCGAATGCGTAGTCCGTGCTCTTCACGTTGCGCTCCGCGATCTCGACGCGCGCCCGCGCGGCCCGCACGTCGGCGCGGGTGTCGGGGTCGGCCACCGGGCGACACACCGAGCGGGCGTCGCTGGCCAGGGCGTCCACCCGGATGTTCGGCATGACGCCGTACGGATCGCTGGACCCGAGCGACAGCCCCAGGCCCTCGCGCGCGCGCAGCACGCCCTCGTCGGCCTGCACCACCTGCGAGCGGGTGAGGGTCACCTCTTGCTCGGCGCGCAGCACGTCGACCGCGCTGGCCGCGCCCAGCTTGGCGCGGCGCTGGTTCAAGTCGAGGGTCGAGAGCGCGCTCTTCAGCGAGACGCGGCTGATCTCGGCCACGCGCTCGGCGGTCACCACGGTGACGATGGCGTTCGCGGTCTGTGCCAGCACCTGGCGCTGCGCGTCGGCGTGGCTCAAGCGGGCGGCGCCCTTGCCGCGCTTGGCAGTGCCGTGGTCGTACCAGGCCTGCGGCGCGAACACCGGAACCCGCAGCGCCAGCCCGGCGTTCCAGGTGGTGGAAGGATCGGGGATCTTGCCGGTCTTGACCCCGGTGGTGGAAAACTCGGTCACGCCCTCGCCGAACAGCAAGTGTCGCGTGACGCCGCCGGTGCCGGTCAGCGTGGGCAGCGCGCGGGCCAGCGCGCTGCGCTCTTGCCCGACCGCCAGGTCGATCTGGGCGCCGGCCACGGCCAGCTCGCTGCTCTGGCTCCTGGCCAGCCGCACCGCCTCTTGCCACGAGCGCAGCATGTTCTTGGCGGCGGCCACCGGCTTCAGCATCGGATCGTCGATCTCGGGCAGCTTGGGCTCGAGCGGTGCTTCGGCCGGGGGCTCGGCGGCGGGCGGCGCTGGGGCCGCGGGCTTGGGATCGGGCGCGGGCTTGGGGGCGGGTGCCGGCTGCGCGCTCGCGGCGGCGGCGACCAGGGAAAGCGCGAAGCAGGTGAGGACGGAGCGGCTCGAAGGCATGGCCACCGGATAACGACCATTTGCGCGGGCGCAAAGAGGTCGGGTGGCAGATTTCTCGGATTGCCGCGGTTCAGCCCTGCGTCCAGCGCTCGATCAGCACAGACGCCTCGTCCCGGCCGCCGGGCAGGTGCCGCTCGAGCGAGGCCCGCGCCTCGGCGACCCGGCCGAGCCGCACCAGCGCGTGGGCGTGCGACGCCCGGATCTCGACGTCGTGCGGCGCCGCGCTCAGGGCGACGGAAAGGTAGCGCAGGCCGCGATCGGGGCGGCCGAGGCCCACGTCGAGCAAGTGCCCGAGGTTGTGGGTCGCGATCGGGCAGCGTGGGTCGTGCGCCAGGGCGTGCTGATACGCGCGCACCGCCGCGCGGAAGTGCCCCAGCATGCTGAGCGCCACCCCCAGCGTGCGCCACGCCTCGGCGTCGTCGACCCGGGCCAGGACCTCGCGGGCGAGCCGCGCGGCCCTCCAGGGCTTCTTCTCGCACAGCAGCTTGGCGAGCTCGCGCATGCCGAACAGCGCGGCGTCGGAGCCCTTCTCGGCATGCAGCACCAGCTTCTCGAGCATCGGGATCAGCTCGCGCGGGGGGTACCCGCGTTCGAGCGCGTAGCCGACGTCGTGGAGAAGAGTCTCGGCGTTGGCTCGGCGATCACGCTGCATTCGGCGTCCGTCTAGCGCCGAGGCTAGCACAGCCGAACCGCGCTTCAGGGGCGAGGACGCGCGATTTCAGCAGCGACGGTGCGCCCTGCAATGGTCGCGCCATTGAGCGTCTGCAGGACCCGTTCCAACAGCTCTTTGCGCGTTCCGACGAACGCGTGCCGGTGGCGCACGTTGACGTAGTCGGTGGAGTCCCGCGAGAGGCCGCCCGCCTCGAGAACGGCGTGAAAATCTGCTGGCGTTGCGCCGTCGCGCCGGCCAACATTGACGAAGATCTCCGACAGCCCCTCGGCTCGCGGCGCGTCGCGCTCCGCGGCATCGTCGCTGGTGTCGGTTGCCTTCCCAGGGTTCGTGTCGGCGTCGGGCTCGACGCGCTCGACGCGCTCGGCGCGATCGATGCGCTCGATCGAGTAGCGGAACGGCTCGCGCCCTCGCGGCTCGCCCCGGTCGCGGTCGCGGGTGCGCTTGAGCTCGCGCACGGGCGCGCGCTCCACCGGGCGATCGCCGCCTTGCTCGGGCTCGCGCTCACGCACCGGCGCGGGCTCGCGCTCGCGCGCGCGTTCGGGCTCGCGCTCACGCACCGGCGCGGGCTCGCGCTCACGCGCGCGTTCGGGCTCGCGCTCACGCACCGGCGCGGGCTCGCGCTCACGCACCGGCGGGCGCTGGGGGCGGGGCTCTTCGACGGCCGGCGCGGCTTGCCGCTTCGGCGCTCGCGCACGCCGGGCGGCGGTGGCTTCTTCCGCCGCGTCGGGTCGCGCGCCCAGGTGATCGCGCAACAGGCCCGCGACGATCTGCTCGGCGCTCTCGTGGGTGAGCAGCCGGCGCGCCAGCGCCAGGTCTTCGGGGTGAGTGGCCTTGTCGCCGAAGGCGCTGACGAACAGGTTGACCAGATCGGCCTCGGCGCGGGTCTTCAGCTCGCGGGCGCTCGGCAGGGTCTTCTCGATCGGTCGCAGCTTGTAGGTCAGCCGCAAGAGGTAGAGGTGACCGACGTCGCTGGGGGTGACCAGCGCGATGGCCATGCCGATCTTGCCGGCGCGGCCGGTGCGGCCGGTGCGGTGCACGTATTGCTCGGCCGACTCGGGGAAGTCGAAGTTGATCACGTGGGTGAGGTGCGAGATGTCGATGCCGCGGGCCGCGACGTCGGTGGCCACCAAGAAGCGCAGAGCGCCCTGGCGAGTGGCGGCCATCACCTTCTCGCGGTCCGACTGGCCCAGGTCGGCGTTCAGCCAATCTGCGGCAAAACCCTGCTGTTCCAGGGCCGCGGCCACGCGCTTGGTCTCGTCTTTGGTGTTGCAGAAGACGATCGCGCTCTCGGGGTCTTCGATCTCGATGATCTGCAACAGCTCCGAGATCTTGTCGCCGAAGCTCAGGTAGACGAAGTGATCGATCTCGAGGGCGCCGATGTGATCGCCCGACAGCGTGAGGAACTCGGGGCTCCTCAGCCGGTCCGCTGCCATGCGCTGGATGTCGGGCGGCAGGGTGGCGCTGAACAGCAGCGTCTGGCGCGCGTCGGGCAGGTAGGAGAGGATCTCGTTGATCTGGGGCAAGAACCCCATGCTCAGCATCTCGTCCGATTCGTCGAGCACCAGGGCGCGGATCGACGCCGCCGAGAACGTGCCGCGGCGCAGATGATCGAGCACGCGGCCGGGGGTGCCCACCACGACCTGGGCGCCGCCGCGGATCTGCTCGACCTGGCGGGGCATCGGCGCGCCGCCGTAGACCGGCACCACCGCCACGCCGCGGTACTTGGCCAGGGCCTCGAGCTCGCGCGTGACCTGCAGGGCCAGCTCGCGGGTGGGGCAGAGCGCCAGGACCTGCACGGCGGGCGTGCCGCGGCGGACCAGCGAGTCCACGATGGGCATGCCGAAGGCCGCCGTCTTGCCGGTTCCGGTGCGGGCTTGCACCACCAGGTCTTTGCCCCGCGACGCCAGCTCGAACACGGCGCGCTGGACGGGCGTGGGATGGGTATAGCCCAGGTCGTCGACCGCGCGGCGCAGCTCGCTGGAGAGCGGAAGGACGTCGAAAGTGGGCGGGGCTTCGGTGGCTTCGGTGGCTTCGGAGGACATGTGGACGGGGTCGGGTCGGGGCGGGAGCTTACCCTGGGCCCGGCGGCCTGGGGGACAATTCCGGCCGGAGAAATCCCGGGATTTCTGGCTCAGCGGGTGGCCAGCGTGCGCTCGAGGGAGGCGACGTCCCGTCGCCGGCGGGCCAGGTCGACGGCTTCGTAGCGCGTGGCGTGCTCTTCGGCGTAGCGCAGCCGATCGACCTCGCGCAGCGCGCGCTCGCCGGTGGCGTCGCCGCGGCAGGTGGTCGCCAGGGCGTCGCGGCCGTCCCATTCGGGGGCGAGGGCGGCCCGGAACCGGGTCACCGCCGCGCGCTCGCCGCCGGTCTCGGCGTCGGCTGCTTGGCGGGCGCGCCGCACCGCCCCGATCAGGGCGAGCACCCCGGGCCGGCACGCGGTGCTGCCGCCCGAGCCGGCCGGGTAGAAGGTCTGACGGATGATCTGCGAGGTGAGGGCCAGGGTGATGCCGGTGACCCAGATGGCGAACACCACGATGCCGACCCGCCGGCCCAAGCGCTCGCCGCGCGACTGGGGCCTGACGGACTCGCTCAATTCAGCCCTCGGTCTGCCGGCTGCGAGGGCGGCGCTTCGACGAAGGCCAGGGTGATCTCGCGCTCGAGCGCGGCCACGATCTCTTGCTCGAGCTGGTCGATGGGCCCCGCGATGCGCTCGACGTTGCGCTGATAGACGAACACCCGCGCCTTCGGCGGGTCGTCGGGCTCTTCACCGGGCACGCCGTCGAGCAAGAGCAACGCGCGCGGATCCACGCCGTCGACCACCACCTCGACGCCGGGCACGTCCGAGACGTAGACCTCGCCCTCGCGCAGGAACTGCTTGAGCTCGGGCGACAGGCTGGCGACCGCTGCCTTGGCTTTCAGCTCGAAGGCCTCGCGGCTCATGGCCCAGGGCGGCGGCAGAAGCTCGAGATCGAGCTCGCGGGAGCGCAAGAACGCCTCGGTGGCCTGGGTCGCCTCGCCGTGCTCGTCACGGATCAAGCCCAGGTAGTAGAGCGCCTCGGAGTGCTTGGGCTGGGCCGCGAGCACCGACTCGACCAGCGGCAGCGCACGGTCGGTCTCGCCCACCTCGTACAGCGCGCGGCCCACCAAGAAGGTGTGGTTCGGGTTCTCGAAGGGCCCGGCGGGGAAGCGCCGGGTGAGGGACTTGGCCGCCTCGAACTCGCCCTTGGCCATCAGCGCGTCGAACATCAAGAGCTGCGCGTCGACGACCTCGTCGTCGTTCTCGGCCAGCTCCAGGGCCTGCTCGCACATGTCCACTGCGCTCTCGAAGTCGCCGATCGGGTGGATGTACACCTCGGCCGCGTTGAGCATGGCCTCGAGGTAGGTGTCGTCGAGCGAGAGCGCGGTGCGATAGTGCTCGATGGCGTCTTCGAACTCGCCCTGCATGGCGGCGGCGTAGCCCAGCAAGTTGAAGGCCTCGGGCGACTGGGCGTCGAGCTCGAGCGCGCGCCGCGCGCTCTGTTCCGCGGCCAGCGCGTCCCCGCGCTGCACCAGGTCCCAGCCGCGATCCAGATGTGCCGAGAATTGATCCATGGCCCGAGGGCCTCATGGCCTCTCGCGTTCGACGAGTCAAGTCGGGGCGACGGCTTCAGTCGTGAATCACCACCAGGCTGCCGGGGCGGTCGGCGGACGACCACGCGCCGTGCCAGCCCGCCGGCAGTGGCGGATCGGTGTTCGAGAACACCCACTTGGCGTCCAGCGGCGCCAGGTTCACGCAGCCGTGGCTCATCTGCACGCCGAAGTTCCGGTGCCAGAACGCGCCGTGGAGCGCGTACGAATTGTGGAAGTAGAGCACGTAGGGCACATCTTCGATGCTGTACGGCAGATCCCCGGCGGCCGAGCCGTCGCCGTCCATGGTGGTGGTGACGTGCTTCTCGCGCATGCGCCACTGTCCGGTGGGGGTCGAGTGGTCCTTGTCCTTGACGGTGCTCTTCTTGCCGCTCGAGATCAGCGTGGCGTAGATCGGCTTGTCGCCCTGGTAGACCACCAGCGTCTGCTCGCCCAGGTTCACGTCGACCCAGCGCTCGCCGGGCTTCAGATCCTTCGGGGGCGGGCCCGGTCGGGTGACCCGGATGTGGATGTTCTTCACCCACGCGCCGTCGCGGGTCTCGCTGTAGCGCGCGCCGCCGACGTCTTCTTCGCGGCCGGTGAGCAAGATGGGGGTGAAGACCTCGATGGCCTTTGCGGGCTTGGTCTTCTTGGTGGCGAGATCGATCTCGTAGCTGGGCGCCGTCTTGCGCCCGCCGTACACCCAGCCCACCGGCAGCTGCGCCGTGGTGCCGTCGAGCTCGATGCCCTTGAACTTGGCGCCGGCGGTCAGCCAGAACCGATCGGCGGGCGCGATCAGGCCCTTGGTGGACTTGTACCAGGTGCGGCCGTTCCAGCTGAAGGTCTTGTCGACCGCGATGTAGAAGCCGGTGACCATGCGCTGAGCGAGGATGTCGTCCGAGTCCTCTTTCAGCTTGTTCAGCGTGATTTCGTGGAGCTTGTCCTTCGCGTCGTCGCGCTGCCACCACGGATCGGCGCTGGCGTCGGGGGCCGCTGCGGCCGGCGCGCCGCCGTCTTGATCCGAGAGCGCCGGATCGGCGGTCAGCGACGCCGCGCGAGTGTCGTCCGATTTCTCGCCGTCCTTCTCTTCACGCTCTTTCTCTTCGCGCTCTTTCGCCTCTTTCGCCCGCTTGGCCTTGGCTTCGGCCAGATAGGGCTCGTACTTGTGCATCTGATCGCGCGACGGCACCGAGCGATAGAGCGGCGTGCCATTCTTGGCGTTGCGCGCGTAAGGGTAGGGGAGCACCTCTTGCCAGTCGGGCTGCTTGATGGCGAACTTGACCTGCGGGTGACTCAGATCCGTGGTGCCCAGGTTGCTGCACACCCAGCCGCCGCTCACCACCTCGAGCCAGCCCGAGCTGCAGCTCTTGCCCGGGACCGGCTTGTCTTTGACGGCGATCTTGCCGCCGCTGCGCACGTAGCCGAGCTTCGTCTTCTGATCGAAGTCGCGGGTCGGGTACACGGCCGCGGCCGGCGAGGTCACCACGAACCAGGGGCCCGCGTGCTCGGCCGGCGCACTGGGTGCGGCGCCGGCATCGGGCAGGGGCGCCGGCGGCGCGGCGCTGGCGGCGCGCTCGGCGCTGGGGCGGGGCGTCAGCTCGTCGGGCAACGTGGGGCTGCCCACCACCCCCGGCGCGCCCGGCCCGGGCTGGGCCGAGCCCTCTCCGGGCGGAGCCTGGCGCTCGCACCCCGCGAGCGCGACGGCCCCCAGGACCAGGGCGGTGCAATGTCGGGAATGTCGGGGCATGGGTCGGTCGGCCCTTCGGGGTCTAGTAGCCGTTGTCATCCTGTCCAGCCACTTTCTGAGGGGCCGTCCGGCCCGGCTGGAATGCGAGCCACGTGCCAGGCGTGAAATCCCGGGTTCGCCCGTCGAACCCGTGAAGGCTATCTTGCAGCGCGTGGCGATCGGACCGGAGTGGCGTGGGCAGCGGGACACGACCCAGAGCCGCTTCTTCCGGGTTCTGGCCGTCTCGGTCCTGATCCATGCGCCCCTCACGCCGGTGATCGGCCTCTTGGGCCTGATGGGGCTCCTGGCCGGCAAGCCCGCGGACGGGCCGCCGCCCGCCGATCCCATCACCGCCATGCCCATCGATCTGGTGGCGGACGAGCGCCCGAGTACGCCGCCGCCCGCCGAGACCGCGAAGCCCGA
>Ga0073899_10006108_pt1 | contig 10430 bp, 7 predicted proteins | sample KloWWTmetaKNB5Ph_FD_88975 | JGI IMG/M metagenome (GOLD analysis project Ga0073899, IMG submission 88975) | Active sludge microbial communities from Klosterneuburg, Austria, studying microevolution and ecology of nitrifiers - Klosterneuburg... | ecosystem: Engineered > WWTP > Aerobic digester >...
ATGCAGGGCCAGACCCTCGGTCGAGCGGCGTCCAAGATCGCGTCGGTCCTGCGCGGCAAGCACAAGCCGACCTATTCGCCCAACGTGGACATGGGCGACTTCGTCATCGTCATCAACGCCGGCGGCTCGAAGCTGACCGGCAACAAGATGGATGGGAAGATCTACTACAAGCACACGCTGTATCCGGGCGGTCTCAAGACCCGCACCGCGAAGCAGGTGATCGCCGAGGACCCGGCCCGCGCCATCCGCGACGCGGTGTGGGGCATGCTGCCCAAGGGCCCGCTGGGCCGCCGGATCATCAAGAAGCTCAAGATCTACTCGGGCGCCGCGCACGATCACAGCGCGCAGAAGCCCCGGCCGCTGACCATCGAAGCCTGAGTTCGGAGAAGACGACATGGCGACTGCGACTTCGACCAAGACTTACGCCACCGGCCGCCGCAAGACGGCGGTGGCCCGCGTGTGGCTGACCGCCGGCGCGGGTGGCTTCAACATCAACGACCGCGTCGACGACGACTACTTCAAGCGCGCCACCGCGCGGATGGTCATCCGTCAGCCGCTCGAGGAAGTCGGCCTGCTCGGCCAGTACGACGTCCACGCGACGGTCCGCGGCGGCGGGATCTCCTCGCAGGCCGGCGCGGTGCGCCACGGCATCACCCGCGCCCTGATGAAGATCGACCGCGAGCTGCGGCCGAAGCTGAAGGCGGTCGGCTACGTCACCCGCGACCCCCGCAAGAAGGAGCGCAAGAAGTACGGCCAGGCGGCCGCCCGCGCTCGCTTCCAGTTCTCGAAGCGCTAGCCGCTCGCTCGACTGGACTCGCCCGACGCACCGCACGGTCCGTCGGGCGTTCGTGTTTTCGGCGCGGCCTGTCCACCGGCGCGTCGGCTCGCGGCTCTACCATCGTGGCCGTCTGGATCAGGGAGCGAGCGATGAACAGCCTGTCTTGGATCGTGATTAGCGCGGTGGTCGCGTCGACGATGGCGTGCGTGGCGGCGGCGGCGCCGGCGGCCGGGCCGGTGGGGCCGATCGGCCCCGCGACGGGCGAGGGGGGCGCGGCCGACGATGGCGAGGGTGCCGGCGAGGTCAGCGCCACCGCCGACGGCGAGCTGCGCGGCGACGCCACCTGCCCGGGTGGCGGGGCGTGCCAGTGGACCTGCCCCGAAGGCGGCTGCGAGATCGCGTGCGAGGGCGGGGCGAGCTGCCAGGTCGATTGCCCGGCGGGCGGCTGCGAGGTCGCGTGCGAGGGCGGATCGACCTGCGAGGTCGACTGCCCGGCGGGCGGCTGCGAGCTCGCCTGCGAGACCGGCGCGGTCTGCGAGTTCGGCTGCGACGCGGGTGGGTGCGAGGTCGCCTGCGCGCCGGGCTCGACCTGCGTCACCGACTGATCTGATCGTCGGCGCGGCCGGTGTAGGCTCGCCCCGTGCGGATCTCGGTGGCCAGCTTCGCGCTCGTGGCGGTGGCCGCGTGCGGGCGCGTCGGCTACGACCCGGTGATCGACGGCGCGCCCGGCGACGGCGACGCGCCCGACGACGCGGTCGCGGTCGACGCCGATCCCCTGGCGCCGCAGCACCAGTACCACCTGCGCGGCGATTACCACGACGACTTCGGCGGCCCCGATCTGGTGCCGGCCGGCGGCGGCTTCGTCGCGGGCGGCTACCAGTTCGGCCCCAACCAGGGGCTGACCGTCACCGGCGCGATGCCCGAGCAGGTCTACACCGTCGATCTGGTGTTCGCGTTCGACAGCTACGCCACCACGTCGTGGCAGAAGATCCTCGACTTCAAGGGGCTGACCACCGACGAGGGCTACTACACCTACGGCGACATCTCGCAGTTCGTCGTGGTCGCGGGCTCGCAGTTCGCCGACGGCCCGCCCGGGCTGGTCGGCGGGACGACCTACCAGATGACGATCACCCGCGACGCCGCCGGCACCGTGGTCGGGTACGTCGACCGCGTCCAGGTCTGGCAGTTCACCGACACCGCCGGCGTGGCGACGCTGCTGGGGCCGGGCGCGACGGCTGCCTTCTTCATCGACGACACCGCCACCGGCATGGCCGAGGCCGGCGCCGGCACCGTGCGCCGCATCCGCATCTGGGATCGCGCGCTCGCCGCCGCCGACCTCCCGCCGTAGCCGCGCCGCCGCGGCTTCGTCGACCCCACCGGATTCGTCGACGTGCGGTCGCGATCGACAGCGCGACCGTGGGTCCGTACCATGAGCGTCGCAGCCGCATGGATCAGCGCGACGCCCTCACGCGATCGACGCCGGGCGCGCACGTCGACGGGCCGGGGGCGCCCGCCGGCGAGGCGTCGGCGGTCGATCTGTCGTCGCCGCCGGCCAGCGAGCCGGGCACGCTCGGCGCGCTGCTGCGCGAGGTGGCCGGCACCTCCGCCGGCGCGGGCGCGAACGAGCTGCGGCCCGGCGAGCTGTTCGGCGACACCTACCGCATCGTCCGCCGGCTCGGCGCCGGCGGGATGGGCGTCGTGTACCTGGCGCGCGATCTGACGCTCCAGCGCGAGGTCGCGGTCAAGGTCCACCACGCGCGGTTCGGCACCGAGCGGCTGTACCGCGAGGCGCTGGCGATGGCGCAGCTGGCTCACCCGAACGTCGTCGCGGTGCACGGCGTGGGACAGGTCGACGGCCGCTTCTACATCGCGATGGAGTACGTCACCGGCGACAACCTCGCCGGGTGGCGGGCCGCGACGCCGCGGTCGTGGCGCGCGGTGCTCGACGTCATGCTCGGCGTCGGTGAGGGCCTGGCCGCGGCCCACGCGGCCGGCTTCGTGCACCGGGACGTCAAGCCGCCCAACATCCTGGTCGGCCACGACGGTCGGCCGCGGGTCGGCGACTTCGGGCTGGTGCGCGTCACCAGCGACGGCGGGCGCGACGGCGGCGACGACGATGTCGCCGCCGGGCCGGACGACGCCCACGCGGTGGCGGTCGCCGCGACGCTGGCGCCGGCCGGGCGCTCGGCCAGCGGCGCGACGCCGAGCCCCGAGGCGCTGGGCCGCGAGCTGACCGCGATCGGGACGACGCTGGGCACCCCCGCGTACATGGCGCCCGAGCAGCTGGCCGGGCGCGCCGTCGACGCGCGCGCCGATCAGTTCGCGTTCTGCGTCGTGCTGTACGAGGCGCTGTACGGCGAGCGGCCGTGGCCGGGCAAGAGCGTGGCCGCGCTGCGCGACGAGATCGCCGCGACCCCGCCGCGCTCGCCGACGCGCGCCGGCGTGCCGGCGTGGCTGTGGCCGGCGCTGCGCCGCGGGCTGGCCCGCGCGCCCGAGGAGCGCTATCCGGATCTCGCGGCGCTCCTGGCGGTGCTCCGGCGGCCGCCGCGGCGCGGGCGCGTGGTCGCGGCGATCGCGGCGGCGCTGGTGCTCGCGGCGATCGTCGTTGCGCTGGTCATGCGGTCGCGGCACGGGCGGCCGTCGTGCGACGTCGCGGGCGCGCCGGCCGCGGCGGCGTGGGGGCCGACGCCGAGCAGCAAGATCGTCGCCAACTACGTGCGGCTCGATCCCCAGCGCGGCCCCGACGCCGCCCACGCGCTGTCGGCGGGGCTCGACGCCTGGTCGGCGCGGTGGCAGCGCGCCGCGGTGACCTCGTGCGACTCGATCGAGGCCCGGCGCTGGAGCCCGGCGATCAGCGACGCCTCGCAGGCGTGCCTGCGCTCGACGCTGGCCGCGCTGCGCGCCCGGGTCGCGCGGGCCACCAGCGCGCCGCCGGTGCGCGCCGAGGTCGACCTGCCGGACCCGGACGCGTGCGGCGACCCAGCGCGGCTGGTCGGTGGCCCGCCGGCGCCGGCCGAGACCATCGTCGGCGGGTGGCGCGGCGACTTCGGTGGGCTGGTGATGCGGCGGATCGGCGACGAGCTGTGGGGCGTCTACGGCCACGACGACGGCACGGTGCGCGGCCGCGTGATCGGCGATCGCTTCGTCGGCTGGTGGTGCGAGGCGCCGTCGCGGCGCGCGCCGGGCGACGCCGGCGACGTCGAGATGCAGGTGATCGTCGATCGCGACGGCGTGCGCGCGATCGCCGGCCGCTGGCGCTACGGCGCCGACGGCGACTGGGACGATCGGTGGGATCTGACCGCGGCGCCCGGGCCGATGCCGGAGGCGCTGGTCGCGCGCTTCGCCGACGCGGCGACGTTCTGCGTCCACCCGTGAGGCGCGGCGCCCGGCGGGCCGGCGGTGAGAGCGCGGTGAGGTGAACCTCGCCGCGCCGGGTCGACTCACCGGGCATGAACCTGCGCATCCCCACGCTCGTGTCCTTGCCGCTGATCGCCGCCTGCCTCACCGAGGGCGCGCCGCCCGATGTCGACCTCGACGATCTGGCCCGCAAGCGGTGCCGCGGCGGGTTCGACTGCAACGACGGCAACGCGTGCACCACCGACGCCTGCGTCGGCGGCGCGTGCGTGTTCACCGCGGTCACCGCCCCGACGGCGTGCGACGACGCCAACCCGTGCACCTGGGACGACGCGTGCCAGGGCGCGGCGTGCGTGGGCACCGCGACCCTGCCGCTGCTCTCGGGCGACGTCACGCCCGACCTCGAGGGCTGGACCGGTTACCTCGAGACGACCGCGACCACCAGCGACGGCCAGGTGGTCACCGTCGACACCGCCGCGACGCCGTCGACCCAGAGCGTGTCGAGCTGGGGGCAGCCGCTGGCCGCGACCTGGTTCGCGACCCACGATCTGGAGTGGCGCGCGCGGGTGGTCACCGCGACCGCCAACCCCTACGACGGCAGCGCGGTTGTGTTCCCGGCGTTCAGCGGCTGGTACGGCGTCGGTGTCGAGCGCGAGCAGATGGTGATGCTCGAGACCGGCGCCGTGACCTGGGGCGACCAGAGCCAGAGCTACCCGCTGGCGACCACCGCCTGGCACACCTACCGGCTGGCGTTCCCCGCCACCGGCGGCCTGGCGCTGTACGTCGACGGCGCGCTCGCGCTGCAGCGCGCGACCTTCACCGCCGGCGCCGCGATCGGCTTCGGCGACCACACCAACGACGCCGGCTTCGACGGCACGTTCCAGCTCGACGCCGTGCGGCTGGTGCCCGGGGCCAGCTGCCCGGTCGGCCCGCCGCCGCCGCCGCTGTGACGCGCCGGCGGCCGCCCGCGCGGTGGTACGGTCGCCGCATGGGCGCGTCCGACGCCGTCAGCGAGCGGTTCGTGCGCGACGGGGTCGCGCTGCCCAACTTCCCGAGCCGGGCGCGCGCCGCGGCGCCTGCGGCGTGGCCTGGCACACCGACGAGGCGATCCCGCCGGACGCCGCGGCGCCGCAGCCCGTGCTCGCCTAGCGGCTGGTGTTGCGCCTGACCTGCGTGGCCGCCGCGCCGGCGTGAGCGCCGGCGGTCGCGCCGGTGGCGCCGGGCGTGTACCGTCCCGGCGTGGGAGCTCCGTATCGCGAGGCGGCGCCGCCGTCGACCCGGCCCGATCCCGACGCGCTGGTGCGGGTAGACGTCTCCGGCGCGCGCGGCGCCGACGGGGCCGCGGGGTTCGACGGCGCCGACGGCCACCGCGGCGGCGATGGGCAGCGCGGCGGCGACGCCGGGCCGGCAGTGGGCGGCGAGGACGGCGGCAGGATCCAGGTGCGGCTGAGCCACGGCGACGGGCTGTACACGCTGCGTGGCGAGCTGGCGCGGCCGGGCGGCTCACCGACGGCGATCGATCGCGCCGGCGCGATCGGCGAGGCCGGCGCGATCGTGCTGCGGGCCCTGGGCGGCCCCGGCGGGCGCGGCGGCGACGGCGGGATCGGCGGCGACGGCGGCCGCGGCGGCGACGGCGCCGACGCCACCCGCTACTCGTCGGGCGACGACGGCGGACCGGGCGGTGACGGCGGCGCGGGTGGCGACGCCACCGGCGGCGGGGCGGGCGGCGACGGCGGCGCGATCGTCGTGCGCGTGGCCGACGCCGACACCGCGGCGTTGCTGCTGATCGAGCCGGCGATCGCCGGCGGGCGCGGCGGCGCGCCGGGCGTGAACGGCCGCGGCGGCTCGGGCGGCCCAGGTGGCGCCGGCGGCTCGTCGTACTCGTGGACCGAGTCCGAGAGCTACACCGACAGCGACGGCAACTCCCAGTCGCGCACGACCCACCACGCGAACCCCGGTGGCTCCCGCGGCCGCAGCGGCAGCACCGGTCGCGCCGGCGACGCGCGGGTCGGCCGCGGCGCCGACGGCGCCGGCGGCCAGTTCGCGATCGAGGTCGAGCGCGACGGCGCGGTGGCCCGCTACCCGGGGCGCTTCGACCTGCGCCTCGCCGGGTTCCGCCACGCCGACGCCAGCGGTGACGGCGTCTACGAGCCCCGCGATCGCGTCGTGGTCAGCGCGCTCGCGGTCGACAACGTCGGCGGCATGCCGACGCCGGGGACCAGCGCGCTGGCGTTGACCCTCGCTCCGACCGCGTGGCTCACCCCCGACGACGCGCACCTGGTGTGCCCGCCGCGGCTGGCCGAGGGCGCCGGCGCCGCGATCGCCGGGACGCTGACCGCGACGATCCGCGACGACGCGCCGACCGCGCCCGGCGATCCGCTGGCGGCGGCGACGACGATCGTCCACCGCGCCACGCTGCCCGACGTGCGCCGCAGCTTCCCCGGCTACCAGGACGCCGCCGCGGTCGCGCTGGGGGCGATCGTCGTGCGTCACCCGGTCGCGCTGTCGCCGGTCCGTCACCTGCGCGCGCTGGCGGCCGGCGAGGCGACCCGGCTGCGGTTCACCGTCACCAACGTCTCGACCGCGCCGCTCGGCGCGCGGTCGGCCAGCGGCCGCGCGCTGCGGGTGCGGGTGGTGGCCACCGAGGCCTCGGAGCTGGGCGACGCCCACGCGCGCATCACCGGCCACGGCCACGAGGCGCTGGCGCTCGACGGCTGGGTCCACGAGCTGCCCGAGCTGGCCGCCGGCGCCGCCGTCGAGCTGACCGCCACCGTGACCCTGGCCGCCGACGCGCCCGAGTACCGCGCGCTGGTGCTGGCGATCGCGCTCGAGGTGTCGCCGCTCGACGAGCCGGCCCCGCGGCGGGTGCAGTGGCGCGAGGCGACGATCCGGGTCGCGCGGGCGTTCGTCGCCGACGACGCCGACGTCCTGCTGGTGGTCAGCCACCAGACCACCGCCGCCGAGATCGCGCGCTGGGAGGCGACGACGCGCGGCGTGATGGCGCGGCTGGCGCTGTGGGACGTCTCGCACGAGGGCCACCTCGATCTCGAGCGGCCGCTGGCCGACGGCCGCGCGCTGGGCGAGCTGCTCGCCGGCAAGGCCATCGTCGTGCTCAACCGCGCGTTCGAGACGCCGATCGGCGCGGTCGCGCCGCACCGCCTGCTCGATCCCGATCAGCTCCTGCGCGCCACGGCGGCGCGGCTCGACGTGGTGTTCGTCGGCGAGCGCCCCGGCCTGACCCGGCTGATGGTGCCGTCGCCGCCGGCCGACGGCGCCGCGGTCGCCGCCGATCGCCAGGCCGCGCTGGTCGCGATCGAGCGCGGCCAGCGGGTGACGCTGCCGGTGTACCGGCGGTTCCCGCTGCTGTTCTGGCGCAAGCCCACCGCGGCGTGGTTCGCGCGCCAGGCCCAGGCGTTCAGCCGGACGCTCGGCCGCGCGCTCGCGCGCGAGCGCCACCTGGTGATCCAGCGGTTCGCGCCGGAGCGCGTCGAGCGGTCGTGGTTCGGCGGCGCGCTGTGGCGGGTCGGCACGCTCGAGGCGGCGCGCACGCTCGACGCCGACGCCACCGCGCTGGTCCACGTCGACGCCGGCGCCGATCACGCGACCGCCGCGTCCGCGTTCCTGGTGGCGCTCGACTTCACGCAGCAGCTCGAGCGCCTGCGCTGGACGCTGGCCGACCCCGGCGCGACCACCGGCAACCTGACCGCGATCGTCGACGCGCTGGTGGTCGAGCTGGCCAGCGAGCTGGCGACGGCCAACCGACCCGGTCACCACCGCGGCGGCCTGGCCGCGGCGTCGCCGCGGCTGCGCGCGCTGGCCGACGGTGTCGGCACCACCCGCGTCGGCACGCCCGGCGGCGACGCGGTGTGCGATCTGCTGGCGCGCCTGGCGTTCTTCGCCGACACCCAGGTCGGCTGGCTCGATCGCCTGCCGCCGTGGCGCTGGTGGCGCCGCCCGGTGGCCACCGCGCGGCGGGTGCGCGACGCCGTCGACGCGACGCTGGCCGCGGCGTTCCCCGCCGACGAGGTGGCCGCGGCGCGCGCCGCGACCGACGCGCGCCTGGCCGAGCACCGCGCCGCGATGAAGGCCGCGCGCCCCGGCCTCGGCGGCCGCGCGGTCTACGGCCTGCGCGCCGCGCTGGCGCCGCTCGCCGACGAGCGCGTCACCGCCGACAGCGAGCTGTTCACCGGCCCGCTCGACCGCGTCATCGACGGCGATCAGTACGACGCCATCGTCGCCGACCGCGCCACCGACGCCGCCGCCCGGGCCGCGCTCACCGCCGCGCTGGCCGCCGAGCGCGCCGACCTAGCCGGGTAGCACGCCGCGAACCCGCCGGTCGCGCGTCGTCAGGTGTTGTCGACGAGCAGCGCCAGGCGCCGGGCCTCGACCTCGGCCCGCGCGGCGTCGCCCGCGGCCGCGCACAGGTCCGGCACGGCGATCTGCGCGCCCGGCGCGCCGGCGATCGCGGCGTCGAGCGCGGCCAGCACGGTGGCCGGCGCGAGGTGCGGCGGCGCGCACAGCTTGCCGCGCACCACGTGGTGCGCTTGCTCGGGGGTGTGGGCGTGGCCGTCGCCGCCGCGGCCCTTCGCGCAGGCGTCGCACAGCACGACGATCTGTTCGGTGTGCGGATAGATGACGGTGTCTTCGGGCAGGTGCTTGGACAGCGCGATGAGCTGGCCCTTCGTGGCCTGGGCCCCCACGAACCGCCAGATCTGGTAGCTCCGCCGGTGCAGCGTCGCCAGGTGCGGGAAGATCGGCACGCCGCCCTGACGACCGACCGGCGCGCCGTCGAACATCACCACGTCGCCGTACTCGACCCCGAGCTCGTCGGCGAACACCGCGACCCGCACGACGCCGTGGCAGGGGCTCAGCCGCTCGAGCCACAGGTTCTCCTCGACGCCAGGCTCGTCGCTGGTCGCGTCGCGCTCGGCCAGCGGCTGTTGCGCCACCCGCACCTTGGCGGCCGGGTAGCCGCCCTCGGGCAACCCGAACTGGCCCAGCTCGACCTGCTGGCCGAGCTGCCTCCACGCGGTCAGCGCGGTCGCGCCGTCGCCGGCGCCGGTCGCGCAGATGCCCAGGTTCCACCACGCGGGCTGGTCGGTGTCGCCGAGGTCGATGGCGCGCTGGTTGGCGGCCTGGCCCTCGGCCCACCGGCCCCGGGTCTTGAAGAACAGCCCGGCGTTGTAGTGGTGGTGGGCGTTGTCGGGCTGCCTGGCGCGCAGCGCGGCGTGGGCGCGCTCGGCGCGCGCGTCACCGGCGCGGCCCAGGCGTCGCGCCGCCGCGGCCAGCGCGTCGAGCAGCGCGATCGCGTCGTCGCCGGTCGCGCTCGCCGCCGCTCGCTCGAGCCGATCGACCACCTCGGCGAACCACGGATCGGCCGGCGGCGGCGCGTTCAGGTCGTCGACGTCGGTCAGCCGCGGGAACGACTCGCCGATCATCCCGAGCACCGCCAGCACGTCGCCGTGGCGCGCCAGCAGCTCGCGCCCGGCCTCGACCCCGCGGTGGGGGCCGAACCATCCCACGCACGCCGCCAGTGCGATCGCCGCGTCGGTGTGCTCGATCGCAGCGCGCAGCGGCGCCGCCGCGGCCCAGGCCGCGTCGACGTCCTTTGCGGCTCGCACCGCCTGCACCACCGCCGCGACGCCCGCGGCGTCGAGCGATCCGCGCCGCTCGCGCCCCTCCCTGCGCCACCACGCCATCGTCAGCTCAGCGTGTCGGAGACCAGCTTGCCGCCGGCGGCCGCGGGCGGCGGCATCGCGGGCGGGGCGTCGGGCTTGGGCGGGGCGGCCTCGAGGGCGACCGCCAGCGCGTCGTCGATCTTGTTCATCAGCCGGATGTCGAGCTCGGCGCGGATCTCGGCCGGGATGTCGATCAGGTCCTTCTCATTCTTGGCCGGGATGAAGACGATCTTGATGCCGGCGCGGTGCGCCGCCAGCAGCTTCTCCTTGATGCCGCCGACCGGCAGCGCGTTGCCGCGCAGGTCGACCTCGCCGGTGATCGCGATGTCGTTGCGGATCGGCCGCCCCGACAGCGCGCTGACCAGCGCCACCGTCAGCGCGACGCCGGCCGACGGGCCGTCCTTCTTGACCGCGCCCTGCGGCAGGTGGACGTGGAGGTCGGTGGCCGCGATGTGCTCGTGCTCGATGCCGAGCCGCGCCGCGTTGGACCGCACCCACGAGTGGGCCGCGGTCGCGCTCTCCTTCATGACGTCGCCGAGCTGACCGGTCAGGCGCAGCTCGCCCTTGCCCTGGTACTTGCGGGTCTCGATGAACATCACGTCGCCGCCGACCGGGGTCCA
>Ga0073899_10006109_pt1 | contig 10430 bp, 8 predicted proteins | sample KloWWTmetaKNB5Ph_FD_88975 | JGI IMG/M metagenome (GOLD analysis project Ga0073899, IMG submission 88975) | Active sludge microbial communities from Klosterneuburg, Austria, studying microevolution and ecology of nitrifiers - Klosterneuburg... | ecosystem: Engineered > WWTP > Aerobic digester >...
GATTACCGAGACCCAGACCTCGCTGAAAAACGCTTCCGTCGAATTCAGAAATATCCCCGGCACCGAAGACTCGGCCATGGCGCTCGCGCCAATTGCCGAAGCCTATATCGATGCCGTCGATTCGGTCATCGCGGTAGTCGGCAAGAAAGATCTTGCCCAGTTAGCCCTATATACCAAGGTCGTACCTGCCGAAAAGGTATTTTCGGCGTTCCTCGGCAAGCTGCAATCCCAGCTTCTGGAAAATCAGAAACAGCTGAGGGATCAGGTGACCTTGAACATTGCGCGCTCCATCTCCATCTACGCGACCGTCATTCTCCTGACGGTTGCCATCGTGGCACTCATGGGCATCAATCTGCATCGCTCGGCCATGTTCTCGCTCAAGGAAATGACAGCAGCGATGAAAAATGTCGCCCAGAATCTCGATTTCCGTCAACGTGTGAAGGTGGTTGTGCATGACGAGGTTGGCCATGCGGTCACGGCATTCAACAGCCTTCTTGACACCGTACAATCAAGCCTCCAGGAAATTGCCGGATCAATGGCGGTACTCAGTGATGAGACAACCCGTCTGACGCGCACGACGCAGGAAATCCAGAATATTTCCGAAAAGACCAGTGAGTCTTCCTCGTCGGTATCGGTAACCGTTCAGCAGGTCACCATCAGTATCGACCATGTTGCCATGCAGACCGAACAGGCCGAAACGCTGTCCCGCGAATCCGGGCATCAGGCAGCGGAGGGCGGCGAAGTCATCCATGGGACAATCGAACAGATTCGTTCCATCGCCGACACGGTACACCTGGCCTCGCAAAGCATCAACGAGCTTCGTACACAGATTTCAAGCATTTCGACGGTATTGAAAGTGATTCGTGAAGTGGCGGATCAAACCAACCTGCTGGCGTTGAATGCAGCTATCGAAGCCGCACGTGCCGGCGAGCAAGGCCGTGGCTTTGCCGTGGTGGCCGACGAAGTGCGCAAGCTTGCTGAACGCACATCCAATTCAACCCAGGAAATCGCCCGAATGATCGACTCGATCCAGCAAAGCGCCAGTTCGGCGGTAGCCACGATGCAGGTCGTCGTCGATCGCGTTGAAAGCGGCGTCAGTAGCGCCGGTACAGCGATTACCGCATTGGCAGGAATCCGTGCCAGCTCCGAAAAAGTCGCATTTACTGTGTCTGGAATTGCTTCGGCCATTCGCGAACAAAGCTCGGCAACCGCACAGATATCCGAACAATTCCAGCGTATCGCTCAAATTTCCGAGGAAGCGCGCAAAGCCGTGGCCGATACATCTCAAAGCACTCACGAACTCGAGTTGCTGACTCTGCGGGTCAATGATGCGGTCAAGCGTTATCGCATTTGATTGAATTCCCGTTTTAACGGCAGGCCGCAATTATTCCTGTTTCCCAAGTTCCAGGCCCGGCCGAGTCGCCACCACCAATCCTCAGCTCCATCGATATGACAAAAACACCCATTGAACACGGTTGGAAATCATGACAAGAGCAAAACTATCCTCTATTTCTGGTCGCCTGATATTGGCCGTTGTCATTGTCGGCCTGCTCGCCGCAGGCTGGTGGTGGACGGCGCGACCAAAGCCAATCCCTGTCGTTTTCCAGACCGTCGATCACGGCAAGGTGGAATCCACGATCAGCAACACGCGCGCAGGAACAGTTGAGTCATGCCAGCGCGCAAAGCTGGCGACCAGCATGGGCGGACGCATTGAGCAGCTGCCGGTCAGAGAAGGCGATCATGTAAAGAAGGGACAGCTTCTGATGAAGCTGTGGAATGACGATCAGGTTGCACAAAACACGCTGGCCAAGGCACAAGTAGACACGGCGCAAAAACGGATTGTCGAGGCATGTACCATCGCCGCCAATGCCGAGCGTGAAGCGCGGCGAGAGGATTCGTTGCGAGCACAGAACTTCGTTTCGAAATCACGTTACGAATCGGCGCGTAGCGAAGCGGATGCCCGGCAGGCTGGTTGCGAGGCGGCAAAAGCCGACGCGGCGCGTGCCCAAGCGCAGGTTAAGGTAACGCATGTCGAACAGGATCGCACGGTATTGTATGCGCCGTTCAGTGGCACGGTGGCAAAGATCGTTGGCGAAGTCGGTGAGTACTCGACACCGTCGCCACCCGGCATTCTGACGCAACCGGTAATCGACCTGATCGACGAATCATGCCTGTACGTCAAGGCACCCATGGACGAAGCCGATGCGCCGAAAATTCGTGAAGGACAGGTGGTCCGCATCAGTTTTGACGCGATGCCCAAAAAATCCTTCCCGGGACACGTCAAACGTGTTTCACCGTACGTCTCGGCCGTCGAGAAGCAATCGCGAACCGTCGATATTGAGGCAACGCTGGATGCCGCAACAGCGCCGCAACTGCTGGTCGGCTACAGCGCCGATGTCGAGGTAATTCTGTCCGTGCGTGACAATGTCGTGCGCGTGCCGACTTCGGCCCTGCTCGAAGGGGGACGGGTTTTGCTGGTACGTCGAGACGGAACGCTGGAAGAACGCAAGATCAAGGCCGGCGTGGCCAACTGGGAATTCACTGAGGTCCTCGAAGGCATCGCCGCAGGCGATCGCGTCGTCACCTCGATCGAGCGCGAGGGGGTCAAACCCGGCGTACGCGTGGTGGCTGACGAGGCCTCCATCCCGGCGAAAAAGTGATTCGGCAATGACTGCGGCCCTGATCGAGCTTGCCGGCATCGAACGTGTATTTCATCTTGGCGACAGCGAAGTACATGCCTTACGTCAACTCGATCTCACCATCACTGCCGGCGAATACGTCGCTGTCATGGGCGTATCGGGCTCGGGGAAATCGACGCTGCTGAACCTGATCGGCCTGCTCGACCGACCGAATGCCGGCACCTACCGGCTCGAAGGCCGCGATGTGACGACGCTCTCCGCCGATGAACAGGCGCGGGTGCGCAGCGAGCGTATCGGCTTTGTCTTCCAAAGCTTCCATCTTGTGCCGCGCCTGACAGCGGCCGAGAACATCGCTCTGCCGATGACTCTGGCCGGCATTGCGCCAAAGGAACGCGCCGAGCGCGTCAAGCAGGCACTCAAGGATTACGGTCTGGATAACCGCGCCGATCATCGACCCAACGAACTGTCAGGCGGCCAGCGCCAGCGCGTCGCGATTGCGCGCGCACTGGTCATGCAACCGGCGGTGATTCTCGCCGACGAGCCGACCGGCAATCTCGATCGCGCCACCGGCGAGGAAGTGATGCGCCTCCTTGAGGAACTCAACAGTCGCGGCGTGACACTGATCGTCGTGACGCATGACACGCACCTTGGCAGCCGCGCCCGGCGGCAGATCAGAATGGAAGACGGGCGCATCGATCACGACAGCGCCGCCGCACAGCAAGGCTGAGCAACGGGCGAATGATGCGTACTCCCGACCTCCTTCGATTCGCCCGTGATGCGGCCACCGGCAGCCCGCTGCGCACCGTTCTGCTGGTATTGGCGATCTCCATTGGCGTTGCCGCAGTGGTGGTCCTGACAGCGCTCGGCGACGGCGCGCGCCGTTATGTGATGAGCGAATTCTCCTCGCTTGGCACCAATCTCGTCGTCGTCCTGCCCGGCCGTTCGCAAACCGGAGGCTTCAGTCCCGCCAATGCCATCAGCGGCACCTCGCGCGACCTGACCATCGATGACGCCATGGCGCTGCTGCATGCCGAGGCCATCCGCCGTGTTGCACCGCTGGCCATCGGCACATCGGAGATCAGCGTCGGCAGCAGGTTGCGTGAGGTCATGGTGGGCGGAACAACCTCGCAATATATCCAGATTCGCGAGCTGGAACTGGCGCAAGGCAGCTTTCTTCCCGATGAAGACTGGAGCCGTGGCTCGGCAGTGGCGGTGATCGGCGCCAACGTCCGTACAGATCTTTTCGGCACGGAACCGGCGGTCGGCCGTCTGGTGCGCGTCGGCGGCCGGCGCCTCCTCATCATCGGCGTACTGGCATCGAGTGGCCAGACGCTGGCGATGAATACGGATGAAATCGTGCTGGTGCCAGTGGCACAGGCGCTGTCGATGTTCAACAGCAGTTCGCTGTTCCGCATCATGATCGAAGCGAGGAACCGTCAGGCGATTCCGGCAGCCAAGACGCAGGCGCTGAGCATCCTCAAGCAACGTCACGAAAACGAAGAGGATGTCACGATCGTCACCCAGGATGCCGTACTGTCCACCTTCGACCGACTGCTCAGCACACTGACGCTCGGTGTGGCCGGTATTGCCGCAATCAGCCTGGCGGTCGCCGGTATCCTGGTGATGAACGTGATGCTGGTCTCGGTGGTGCAGCGCACGGACGAAATCGGCCTGCTCAAGGCGCTCGGCGCCAGCGGCCGGATAATCCAGATGCTGTTTCTCGCCGAGGCGGGAATGCTCTCGCTGGTAGGTGCAGGAATCGGCTTCCTCCTCGGCCAGGCGGGCGCTGCAGTGATCCGCCAGTTTTATCCGACTTTCCCGGCCTATCCACCCGACTGGGCGGTGCTCGCCGGCCTCGGCACAGCACTCGCCACCGGCATCATTTTTGGTGTCGCTCCGGCACGACGTGCAGCGGCGCTCGATCCGGTCGAGGCGCTGGCGAAACACTAGCGAACAGCATGCGATTCAACGACAGTATCCTGCTTGCCATGCGCGCCATTACCGCGCACCGGCTGCGTAGTTTTTTGACACTGCTCGGCATCGCCGTCGGCATCGCCGCAGTGATTCTGCTGACATCCATCGGTGAAGGCATCCATGGCTATGTGCTGGGCGAGTTCAGTCAGTTCGGTACCAATGTCATTGCCATATCGCCGGGTAAGATTAAAACTTCCGGCCCGAATCCGGTGGGAATTCCGACTTCAGTACGGCCATTGACCCTGGAAGATGCGCGTGCGCTCGAACATCTGCCGAATGTCATTGCCGTGACGCCAGGCATCTTCGGTAATTCCGAAGTCGGTGGTAACGGTCGGGTGCGCCGCACGATGGTACGCGGCGCCGGCGCGGCGATGCCACAGGTATTCAATCTCAAGGTCAGGAGCGGGCAATTCCTGCCGGAAGAGGAATCTAACAATGCGCGCTCCTTCATCGTCCTCGGCGCCAAGCTCAAGAACGAACTTTTTTCCGACGCCAATCCGCTCGGCGCACGCGTACGCGTCGGCAACATGCAGTTCCGGGTAATCGGCGTGCTTGAAGAAAAGGGCCAGTTTCTCGGTATCGATCTCGACGATATGGCCTATATCCCTGCAGCGCGCGCACTCGAACTCTACAATCGCAGCAGCCTGATGGAAGTGCATGTTTCCTACACGGAAGGCGTGCCGGCAGCGAGTGTTGCTGCTGCAATCAAGTCCACGCTCAAAGCACGGCATGGTCGCGAGGATTTCACGGTCACAACGCAGGAAGACTCCCTGCGCACCCTGTCAAAAATTCTCGATATCCTTACCATGGCTGTCGGCGCACTCGGCAGCATTTCGCTGCTGGTTGGCGGCGTCGGCATCGTCACCATCATGACCATCGCCGTCACCGAACGTACCAGCGAGATCGGCTTGCTGGTGGCGCTTGGCGCACCGCGTCGCACCATCCTCGGCATCTTCCTCGGTGAAGCGGTGGCGCTCTCCGCCATCGGCGGCGTGTTCGGCCTCGTGCTGGGGATCGGCCTCGCCCAGTTGCTGCACATTTTTTTGCCGGCGCTGCCGGTAAATACACCGTTGACCTTCGTGGTGCTGGCAGAAACAGTCGCCGTCGTCATCGGCCTGGCAGCTGGCGTACTACCGGCGCGTAATGCGGCACGTCTGAATGTCGTCGATGCGCTCCGTACAGAATAGTCAAATAACTTCAGGCGTTGACGCTGTAGGGGGATTTGGGGAACGCCGAATTACAGAACTGGCACTTCGGCACCGCGCACCTTGAGTTCCTGACGTGCCATGCGCCAGTCAGGATAGAGACTTTCAACAACGTTCCAGAAACGCGGGCTGTGATTCATCTCCTGCAGATGGGCAAGCTCGTGCGCGACGACATAATCGATCAGCGTCAGCGGCAGATGGATCAGTCGCCAGTTGAGACGAATACCTGTTTTTGTACTGCAACTGCCCCAGCGTGTACGCGCGCTCGACAAGCCGAGCGGCGGTGCGACGCGTCCCATTGATCCGGCATACATGGCAAGACGCTCACTGAACAACGCCAGCGCACGGCGTTGCAGCGCACGCCTGGTCAGCGCGGAATGATCGGCATCAACGCGCGCCTCCAGCCAGAGAATGTCTTCCTGCCAGCGACAGCGATTCGCACCGGAGGCAATGCGTACGGTAATCTCACCGCCGAGTAGCGGCAAGTTGATGCCATCGCGTATGGCGATGTGGCGGCGGCCATGTCGCGCACCATATTCAGCGAGCTTGGCCAGCACCCATTCGGCATGCTGACTGGCAAAGCGCTCGATCTCGGCGAAGGTAATGCGCTGCGGCGCGCCGATGGTCAGCCCGCGCTCATCGACAGTTAGAGACAAACGGCGCCGGCAACCCTGCCGCAGGGTGTAGGCAATAATCTGGTTACCGAGATGAAGGTGACGCTGTTTCGGTGGCAACTTTGTCGCTGTCGTTGCAGCAGGCGGAGAAGCAAACAACGACAATTGCTCGAACAACGCTCCGATCATGTCGCCTGCATTCCCCAGAAATCTGCCGTAGCGGCTGGCCTCGGCAACTCTGCGACGGCACGGCCGACGATCTGATCGATCAGTGTCGGCTTCTGTTCAATGAGCCTCCAGTTGAAACGCAGCAAGTCGTCGTTGCGGTGTTGCACCCAACTGCCGCGCGCGGCAAATGACAGTGCCCAGCGCGGTACCGAACATTCCAGACGTTTGGCATGGCGTACCAGACTGGTATCGATCAGCCGCGCCGCCTCCTGGCGCAACCAGGCTTCGGCACCATCCTGGATCTGACGCGGAGTAGCTGCAGGCGGTAGCGGCAGATGGAGGATATCGCCATCGAGCATCGCCGTCTTGCGATCCGTATCGAGTTGCAATATCAGTGTTCCGCCAAGGTAGGCGATGCAGGCACCGTCACGCCAGCGCGCGGCAGTATCTGGCGGCGCCGAATCAAGCCGCAGGGATAGCTGTGGGCTGCGTTGCGATTTCACGATAAAGATGCGGGCTGATGCGCGCCATTTCCGCTTCGATCCATGCCTCGGCGCGCGTGTTGACCTCATCGGCCGTCAACCCTTGTGGCTCAATAGCCGGGCCGATGCTGACAGTAATGGTTCCTGGCTGCTTGAAGAAAGCATTGCGCCCCCAGAATTCTCCGGAGTTCAGCGCCACCGGTAGCACCGGTGCGCCGCTTTCGACGCCCAGATGCGCGCCACCGATCTTGTAGCGACGCGTCTTACCCGGTTCCGTTCGAGTGCCTTCCGGGAAAATGACGATAGGATACCCTTGGGAGAGCCGCAGTCGTCCCTGCGCCACCAGTTGTCTGAGCGCATTTTTACCAGCGGTACGATCGATGGAAATCATCGGAATCACCGCCAGTGCCCAGCCGAAGAACGGTAGTTGCCAGCGTAATTCCTTTTTCCAGACAAATAGCGCCAGCGGAAATACCTCTTGTAGCACCACGGTTTCCCAGGCCGACTGATGCTTGGTGAGGATCACCGCCGGACGTTGTGGAATATTTTCCCGGCCAAGCACACGGTAATCGATACCGAGCACATGCTTGATCAGCCAGATGGTCATGAATACCCAGGGGACGGCGGTATAACGGCGCGCGCGATGCGGCAAAGGGAAACACAGAATCATACCGAGCGCATAGGGCGGTGTAACGATCAGCAACACCAGCATGAACAGGATTGAGCGCAGGTATGGCATGCGTGTCAGGCCGTAATGTGCGCAACGGCGGCGGCGAGATCGGGAAACACCAGCGTGCGCGGTGGCAGTTCCGGGTCGTCGATAGTCTTGACGCCCTTGCCGGTCATCACCAGCATCGGCAGCGCCCCCATCGCAGCAGCAGCCTGCAAATCGCGCAGCGAATCACCGATCACCGGAACACCGTTCAGGTCGGTGTTGTAACGCGTGGCGATTTCCTCCAGCATCCCCGGCTTGGGCTTGCGGCAGTCGCAGCCATCCTCGCTGGTGTGCGGGCAGAAGAACACAGCGTCGATGCGCGCACCGAGATGTGCCACGGCCTTCAGCATCTTGTCGTGGATGGCGTTAAGCGTATCCATTTCGTACAAGCCGCGACCAATACCGGCCTGATTGGTGGCAACGACGACGCGGTAGCCCCACTGGTTGAGACGGGCAATCGCAGCGATACTGCCAGGAATTGGCTTCCACTCATCGGGTGACTTGATGTACTGGTCGGAGTCAAAATTGATGACGCCGTCGCGATCGAGGATGACGAGTTTCATGAGAATCTCCTCAGAGTCGGGAAATATCCGCGACCTGATTCATCAGATCAGCCAGTTGGCGCAGCAACGCAAGGCGGTTCTGCCGGGTCAGCGGCTCCTCGGCCATGACCATGACACCATCGAAGAAAGCATCGACTTCGCTGCGCATTCCGGCCAGCGCCTTTAATGCATCGGCGTAGTCCTCATTGGCAACGAAAGAACGAAGCATCGGTGTGATGGCGGTGACTTTTGCAAATAATGCCTTTTCCGCCGGTTCCTGGAGCAGCGCGACATCCACGTCGCTGCCGCTACCCTCAGTCTTTTTGAGAATATTGATGATGCGTTTGTTGGCAGCAGCAAGCGCCTCGGCTTCGGGTAGCGTGACGAAGGATTTCACTGCGGCAAGCTTGGCCGGCACCTTGTCGATGCGCGTTGGATTCAGCGCCAGTACCGCGTCGACGAGCTTCTGCTCGTGACCTTGTTCGCGCAGCAGATTACGCAGACGCTCCTGCATGAAGTCGAGCAGTTGCGTCTGACTTTCCGCCGATCCGCGATTGAGTCCCGCAGCAACCGAGACCAGATCGCGCAGGTCGAGGGGTAGCGGGGTTTCCATGAGGATGCGCAACACGCCGAGCGCGGCGCGGCGCAAACCGAAGGGATCCTTGTCGCCGGTCGGGATCTGGCCGATGGCAAAAAAACCGGCCAGTGCATCGAGCTTGTCGGCGAGTGCCACGGCACATGACACATTGCCCTGCGGCAGCGAATCGCCTGCGTAGCGCGGCTTGTAGTGCGCCTCGATGGCATCGGCTACGGCTTGCGGCTCGCCATCGTTAAGCGCGTAATAGCGGCCCATGATGCCCTGCAATTCGGGGAACTCACCGACCATATCGGTGACCAGATCGGCCTTCATCAGACGCGCCGCACGCATCGCTTCATGCTCGCTGCTGTGTAGCTGGAGGGCGATGTGCCTGGCGAGTCCGGCAATCCGTTCGACGCGCTCAAGCTGGCTGCCGAGCTTGTTGTGATAGACGATCCGCCCGAGTTTTTCGATGCGCGTTTCAAGGCGCACCTTGCGGTCAGTCTCGAAAAAGAATTTTGCATCGGCGAGACGCGGGCGCACGACACGCGCGTTACCGGTGACGATATTGTGCGGATCGGCAATCTGCATATTCGAGACGACGAGGAAGCGGTTGGTCAGCCTGCCCTGTTCGAACAGCGGAAAATATTTCTGATTGGCCTTCATCGTCAAAATCAGGCATTCCTGCGGTACAGCGAGAAATTCTTCCTCGAAGCGCGCCTCATACACCGCCGGGAATTCCACCAGCGCCGTGACTTCATCGAGCAGCGCCGCATCCGGCAACCATTGCAGCGCGCCTGCGGCAGCATCAAGCTGACCACGGATCATCTCGCGGCGCCGGGCAAAGTCGGCGATTACCCGGCCCGCACTCTCCAGCTTCTGTTCGTACTGATCGGCGCTGCCGATGTCGATCGTGCCGGTGCTCATGAAACGGTGTCCGCGTGTGATGCCGCAACTGGCAAGGCCGAGCACCTTGCCCGGCACGATGCGACTGCCATGCAGCATGACCAGGCCATGCACCGGGCGGACGAACTGCGCCTCACCGGCGCCCCAGCGCATCACCTTGGCAACCGGCAATTTTTTCAATGCTTCCGTGATGATATCGGCGAGGACATCGTCAAGCCTGGCGCCACTCACCGACATGGTATGGAAAAATGTCTCCGACTTGCCGTCCATGCGCTTGCTGAATTGCGGAATCTCATCGGCGCGAATACCCTTGGCTTCGAGCTTCTTCAACAGGGCGGTGGTCGGCTTTCCGGCGGCGTCGAGCGCCACCGACACCGGCATGATCTTTTCTTCGACCATGCGATCCTGCGCCTTCGTTTCGACTCCAGTGACCAGCACAGCGAGGCGGCGTGGCGTGGCAAAACCCTTGACGCTTTCCGACGTGTGCTGAGTGAGTTGGTGACGCACCAGACCGTTAAAGATTTCATCCCTGAAAACTTCACCGAGCAGCTTCAGCGATTTCGGCGGCAGTTCCTCGGTTAGTAATTCGATCAGCAGTGTGTCGCTAA
>Ga0073899_10006111_pt1 | contig 10429 bp, 6 predicted proteins | sample KloWWTmetaKNB5Ph_FD_88975 | JGI IMG/M metagenome (GOLD analysis project Ga0073899, IMG submission 88975) | Active sludge microbial communities from Klosterneuburg, Austria, studying microevolution and ecology of nitrifiers - Klosterneuburg... | ecosystem: Engineered > WWTP > Aerobic digester >...
CAAGGCCCTGGTGGCGCCCTCGCTGCGCGTCGACGGCAAGCTCGGGGCCCGCACCGTGGCGGCGATCAAGAGCTTTCAGAGCGCCGCGAGCCGGCTTCGCGGTGGCGGTCCGGCCCTGCGCGTGGACGGCATCGCTGGCCCCGGGACGCTCGCGGCGCTGGTCGCGTTGACCGGCGTCGACGCTCCGACGCTGCGCGAGGGCGCGGTCGTCGTCTCGAGCTCGCCCCCCGCCATGGCGGTCCTTCCGTCTTCCGATCACGCGATCCTCGTCCGTGAGGAGCGCGCCGGTGAAGCGGTCGAGTATGTCATCACCGCCGACGGCGACGAGGTCCGCTTCTCCTACTGGAGCCGTGATCGCCGCGACTACAGGCCCCACGCCGTCAGTCGATATCGCGGCGCGAAGAAGGGCCTGGTCAGCGACGCTCAGATCCTCGCCGCCGGCTATTCGACCAGCGAGCTGGCGATCCTCCGGGCCAACGCGCAGAAGGAGGCCGGCGGCACCTACGGCGCGATCAACACGTGGGACAATCAGATCGTCTCGTGGGGCATGGCCCAGTTCGCGGGTCACGCTGGCACCCTCGCCCATCTGCTCCTCGATCTGCGCGAAGAGCCCCGGACCGCGGCGGCGTACGAGCGGTGGTTTCGCAGCCAGGGGGTCGACGTCGATGACGGCGAGTACCCGTTCGGCGGCGAGACCCGCCGCGGCGTTCACGTCGTCGTCCGCGACGGCGCCGCCGTGCATCGTGGCGACCGCGGCTGGGAGTATCTGCGCAGTCAGCCGCGCCTCATCGGCGCCTTCCTGCTCGCCGGCAACGACCCTGCGATCCAGCTGGGCCAGATCATGTTCTGGCGGCGGGCCTTCCTCACCCGCGCCTATCGCAAGGTCATCGGTCGCACCCGGGGCGGCGGTCGGGTCTCTGACTTCCTCACCGCCGAGCGCAGCATCGCCATCGTCGTGCGCCTCTACAACTGGATGCCGGCCTACGTGGTCAAGTGGTGCGACCGTCTGCTCGACGAGCTGGCCGTCGAGCACCCCGGGCGTGCGGTCCACGATCCGCGCACCTGGGATCAGGCGCTCGAGGACACCCTGGTGGCGCGGATCTCCGCGGCGCGCAAGGCCAGCAAAAAGGGCGACTACGACGATTACGCCCTCGGACTGGCCCGGGCCCGCAGCAGCTTCACACCCGGCTCGGACGGCGATTCAGCGAAGCGCGCCGTTTGAGCGGCGACCCCGGCGCCTCGCCGGCAGCCGATATGCGGGCTCCGGGTGCGACGCACCCGGTCCGTCGCTTACCGCAAGGGCTGCTCGCCGAGGTCCGTGTCCTCGAGCGCTTGCTCGTCGTCCTCGTCGCCGCAGAACGTCAAAGCACCCTCCGGCGGCGTGAGGTCGCCCGGCCCGACCACCCCGGTCTTGAACGCTTGCAAGCTGAGGGGGCACTCCCAGTGCCAGGGCTCGACCTTGTAGGGATACCAGCCGAATTCCCACGCCCGTGCGACCAGCCACTGGTGCAGGGGTTGGCGACGCTGCGCGTCGGCGGTGCTACGGCTCGGCCACAGGCCACCGACGCCGATGTCGATCGCCAGGCCGGTCTCGTGCGGTGAGTCGAAGCCGAGCCAGCGCTTGCCCTCGGCGATCGAGCCGAAGCGCTGGACCAGCACGGCCTCGTACTGCGCGCGCGAGGTCCAGCGGTGCGCTCGCCATGCCGACGCGATCTTCAGCTCGAGGCCGAGGTCGTCACGCACGGCCGCCGACATGGCGGTGAGCGCCCGCGCGGCGGCCGCGTGCAGACGCTTGGGCCCCGGGCTGGCCGCAGGGACAGGTACGAGCAAACGCGAATCGGCCGCCAGTGTGCCGTATACGCTGACTTTGACCCGCCTCTCGACGTGGCCACCGCCCGGCGGCGGCGCCTTCGCGGAACCGACCACCCCGGCTCGCACAGGAAGGCTCGCGGCCGCGTGGCCGCGCAGTCCGGCGAGCCGACCGCGTTCGGCCTCGTTCAGGCGAGCCCGCGCCGCCTCGACCAGCGCCGCCTCGAGCGCAGGCTCGGCCCCCCAGGCCGCCGGGTCGCGCAGCGCGAGCCCCGGGAAGCGCCGGGCGAGCACGTCGAGCTGCTCGATGAGCCAGGACCGAAGGGCCATGAAGCCGCGCCGCGCCAGCAGCATCGCCGCGGCGACGCCGACCTCGGTGCGGACCATGTGCCCGACCTCGAGGTCGCCGTCGACGACGCCGCGGAGCAGTCGTTCGCGCACGGCGGAGCGCCACAGCTGCGCCTGCACGCGGACCACCTGGGGATCCGCGGCCGCGAGCACGAGCGCGCCGAGGCGGTGGGGCTGGCCGCGCAGGGCGGCCCACGCCTCGTCACCGCGAACGCTCGAGTCTCCATCGACCAGTACGAGCTCCAGGCCGTCGCGCTCGACGATCGCACCGCTCGCCGGATCGAGGCGACGATAGCTCCCATATGTGACACCGAGGCCGAGCGGGGCGAGGAGCCGTGCGTGAACCTCCCGGGCCTCCGGGTCCTCCTCGATCGCTGCGAGCAGCGCCGCGATCCCGCCGCCGCGTCCCGCGAAGCCGAAGCCCAGCGCGACGAGCTCGGGTCCGGTCGTGTCGACGCTGCCCGGCCCCCCGAGTCCGATCGCCCGCAGCACCGCCGCCTCGCCGGGGTCGAGGCCGAGCTCCGTGAGCGCGGCGACCTCGAGCGGCGCGGTGAGCTGCGCCAGATTGTGGGGGTCGACGAGCGCGTGGCCGTCGCGGTCGCGCCGCTCACGTGTCTCAAAGGTCAGGTCGAGCGCGCGACCCTCGGCGTCGACACGGACGCGCCCCGGTCCGCCGCTCAGACTTGTCACTCCGACCGCCCCGACACGCACCGGCGCCCCCGAGGCCCCATGGCTGGGCGCCCACGTCGCCGTCGCAGCCTCGAGCGCCGCGATCGTCGAGGGTCCCGCGAGGCCGTCCGCGGCCAGCGCAGCCGCCCCGGGGACGAATTCACGGACGCGCCGCTGGAACTCCCGGGTCGCCAGGCGGGTGCGGTTGCCTGGCGCGCCATCGACCGCCAGGTCCGGGGCCAGCAACCGCTTGAGGCAGCTCTGCAGCCAGTGGGCCTGACTGTCGAAGCAGATCTCCGTCGCTTCCCCGGCGCTGAAGTCGAGCGGCCCGCCGTCGGGCTCGGCTTCGGGCGGTGCGTCGTCGTGGGCGGTCCACGCGGCGTTCGTCCACGTGGAGTCGCACCAGCGGGCGTACAGGGCGGCCGCGAAATGTGGTGTACCGGCGCTCATGCGGCACCTCGGTCGGATGGGTACGGGGGATCATGGGTCGAGCTCATGGGTTTCGTCTCCTCGCGCTGTTCGCAAGACCTCCGAACCCTTACCGATGTGAACCCCCGCGGCTCAGCCTGCTGGCGAGAGCAGCGAGTGCGAGCGCAGGCAGACGAGGCCGCTGTCCGGTCGCCACTCCACGAGTGCGAGCTGGGCCCCGCCGCCGGCCGGTATCGGCTCGATGAGCGCGGCAGTCCGCTGGCTTCGCAAGGCCACCTCGTCCGCCGCTCCGTCGACCCTCACGGTGCGCTGCCACGACTCGAGCGTCCGCAGCCAGGCCTCGTCGCCGCAGCCGAGCGACGGAGCGAGCAGCCTGGCCCACGAGCCGACATCGACGGCCGTCAGCGACTCCTCGCTGCGCCAGCCGACCGCGCGCGAGTGGCCGAGGACCGCCACGCTCGCTCCGAAGCGGCGCGCCAGCCCGCGCGCAGCGTTCCACTCGGCGCCGACGATCCGGCGCGGCTCGTCGCCGGCCAGCGCCGCGTGCTCGTTGAGGACCTGGCGGAACACCTTGAGGCGCGCCTGCTCGAGCGCCGGCGAGTCCTCGGGGCTGACGCCGACGGCGACCGCAGGATCGAGGGTGCAACTCAGAACTTTGCGTTCGCGGGCCGTGAGACCGGAGCGGCCGAACACCCGCGGCAATTGTAGCGCCGCGCTCGACCGGACCCCCGAACCCGGCGGCCCCGCAACCTCGTCGGCGCGGCGAAACACGTGCTTCGCCGCGGTCGGGTTGACCGCGAGCGCGGCGACCATGGCGGCGGCGTAGTCTGGCCGGAGGAGATCCGCGAGACCTACGCCGTACTGGCGCCGGAGCGGATTAAAAAGATGCGTGGCGATCCAGCACGCCGACGCAACGTCGCGCTGATGTACGTCGTGGGTGACGAGCACCCGCACGCCGCCGATCTCGAGCAGCGTCGGTTCCGAGCCCGCGTGAAAGCTGATCCGTGTGGCGTTCGCGTCCGTACCGGCGATCGCATGGACCAGGATCGCCTGTACGGCGGGCTGCTCGAGCGCGCGGTCGTGCTCCCCGACGCGGATGACGAGCAGGCCGCCACGCGCCACGGCGCGGCCCAGCGCGGCGAGGCAGACGGAGGTCATCGCGTCCTCGACGAACGCGTACATCAACTGCTGTTCGCTCGCGTCTCGGTCGGCCCCGTGGGCGAGGAAGTCGAAGGTATCGCCGTTGAGCACGATGCGCGTCGGGTGCAGCGTCGCGCCCTCGATAAACGCCTCGAAAACGCGCACTCCGGTGAAAATTTCCGGACCCGCGCCGCAACCAAGGTGCATGTCGCCGATGACGAGAGTGCGCATACTATTCCTGTGATCAAGACCCCGGAACTTGAGGTCCGTGAGCCCCGTGGGTACACTATTTCACCCCACTCCAGCCGGCGTCGGTTCGTCCAGAGCGCCTCTTGATGACAGCACCGATCGCTCACCCTGATACGACGCTCTGTCCCCCCGCGGAGACGGTCACACTCTCTCAAGCGCCGACGCTCGCGCTGACGATAGGCGTCCACCCGATGCTGCAGCGGATCGGCGAGCGTTATCGGCTCGGCGAGCTCACGAATGGCCGGCGTGTCGACCTCTCACGCCTCAGCCCCGAGTTTCGCACGTGCGATGATAGGCCCATCGGCCCGATCGACGACCCTTATGTGAGCCGCACCCCTGTGCAAATCGTGGCACAGGCGGACGGCGGGGTCACGCTCATTCCGCCGTCGAAGCGGGCGTCGACGGTGCTGGTCGACGGCGCCTCATTGCGCGCCCCGCTCGTGTGCGGGGCCGAGGCGCTGCGCCGCGGCGTCGTCATTGACCTCGCGGGGCGCGTCCTGGTGCTGCTTCACACGTACGCCGTGTCGGGTGAGTCGCCGCCAAAGTACGGCCTCGCCGGCGAGAGCGCGGCGATCCATCAGATCCGCGGGGAGATCCTTCGCGCCGCGGCGCTCTCGATCCCGGTGCTGATCCGCGGCGAGTCCGGCACGGGCAAGGAGCTGATCGCCCGGGCGCTGCACGCCGCCTCGCCGCGGTCCGCCCGGCCGTACATCGCGCTCAATATGGCGGCGCTCAACCCACAGACAGCGATGGCAGAGCTATTCGGGCACACCCGCGGGGCGTTCACGGGGGCGGTCCAGGACCGCGAGGGACACTTCCGCGAGGCCGACGGCGGCACCATCTTCCTCGACGAGATCGGCGAGGCCCCGATCGAGGTGCAAGTGATGCTCCTGCGTGTGCTCGAGAGCGGCGAGGTCCAGCCGGTCGGCGGCCGACCGGGCCGTCGGGTCGACGTCCGACTGATCGCCGCGACCGACACCAACCTCGAGAAGGCGGTACTGAGCGGCGACTTCCGCATCTCACTGCTCCACCGCCTCGCCGGCCATGAGCTCCGCGTGCCGCCGCTGCGTGAGCGCTGCGACGATATCCCCCGCCTGCTGCTCCACTTCCTCGAGCACGAGCTGCGCCGCGCAGGCCGGTCGACCCGGCTCGCGGAGCTCGACGGCGGGCCCGCTCGATTGTTGCCGACTCGCGTCATGGCCGGGCTGCTCCGCCATGATTGGCCGGGCAACGTCCGCGAGCTCAACAACGTCGCGCGGCGCATGATCGGTGGCCTGCTCGCCGGTCAGGGCATGGCGAGCGTCGCCACGCTCGTCGGGGGCGCGGCCGGGCGGGCCGGTGAAGGATCGGTGGCGTCGGTGGTCGAGCCCCGCGCAGTGGCGGCTGCGGCTGCTCCTGGCGAGCTCGCGGAGGACATCGTGATGGAGGCGATGCAGACCCACGGCTGGCAGATTAGCGCGACCGCCCGCGCACTCGGGATCTCGCGCAAGGCCCTATACAAGTGGATCGCACAGAGTGGGCATGTGCGCAAGGCACGCGACCTCTCGCCCGAGGAGCTGTCCGCCGCGCTCGCGCGATACGGCGGCCTGCGCGAGACCGCCGAGGCGCTCAAGGTCTCGACTCGTGCGCTCCATCTCCGCGCCAATGAGCTCAAGCTGCTGCCCTGACACCAATCACGTGTAATCGACAAGGTGGGAGCGCAGGCGCCGGCGCGCCTGCTGGATCCGCTGGCGTGCGTTCTCGGGGCTGATTTGGAATTGTCGGCAGAGCTCGGCGTAAGACACGGCATCGACGAGCCGTAGACAGAAGATCGTGTGCAACCAGGCGGGCAGGGCCGTGACCGCTTGATCGAGGATAACGCGGAGTTCGCGGGCGTAGACCGCCCGGTCGGGCATCAGGCCCGGACAGGCGAGCTCAGGGACGGCCTCGTCTTCCTCGCCCGGTAGCTCGCGGAGCCGATCTTGCGCGTCGCGAATGTCGGCACAAAGATTGTGGAGGAGTCGCAGCATCCACGGGCGAAAATTCCCGATACGCTCGGGGTGCCGGCGATGAAAGTCGAGCGCCCGTAGGGCGCCACGGCTGAGCGCATCCTCAGCATCATGACGATTTCCGCGAAGCCATCGCACGCACATGGTGAAGCAAATTTTGCGGTGAGCGAAGAAATTTCGCCAAAACTCGGCATCACGGTCGGTCGCCAGCGTGGCGCACGGGGCATCTCGATTTTCATCAGCGTCTGGACAAACCATCGCTGCCCATTCAAGCAATCGCCGTGCCATGACGTCGAACCCACGAATGGCGCCGCGTCGCCGCGTGTGAACGTTGTTATAGCGGTATCATGAGCGGGGACGGATCGCGCCGAGACCGGCGATGCCACCGGTATTGCGGCACGGGCGGCTGCCCGTGGTCGATCGGTCGGTGTACGGATACTTTCGTCCGCGGTGGACTGGCGATACGCAGGATCTGGTCCGGACACAGTGGCGGCTGCGCGGGGACTGTTCCCGGACCAGATCCGCGGCGGATCTGGGCGCGGTCAGGAGCACGCGGAGTCGGTCCGTCCCGGTGGCGTCCCTGCGCAGTCATTCGAGCCCTCGCGCCGCTCGGCGGCGTGCGGCGGCACCCCACCCGAGCCGGGTCTTGGAGCTGAGCCGCGGTCGGATGTACAGCGCGTGGGCCGCGGCTGTGTCGTCGGCTGCCCACAACACCCGCGCGAGCCCGAAGCGGCTGTCGGCCAATGGACGGCTTTCGCGACGCCGGAGCAGGCAGTGAGAAGGATGTGGGCCGCGTCGAGGCGACGCTGCACGAGCACGGCCCGCAATGACCCCCGTTGTCGTCGCGCTGATGCTCGCCCCTGCACCCGTATCAGCTGTCCGGTCGGACAGGGCGATCAGCCGACCCCGCGGCGCGCGTCACGGCGCCAGAACCACCCGAACAAGATCATGAACGCCGGACCGAGCACCACCATCGCCGCCGGGAAGGTCCACGGCGCGGCGGCCCACAGCAGGAACCCCGCGGCTGCCAGCCCGGCTGGCGCGGCCATCCAGCGGGCGAAGAACACCGCACCGGTCGCGCTCATACCGATGACGATGAGCGCGCCGTCGGCGAGGGCCAGCCCGGCGGGCGCGTCGAACCATAGGACGACGACGCGCTGGGCCGCGAGGGCGGCCAGGAGCGCCGCCAGGAACGCGAGCATGCGCCGGTGGTAGGTGTTGCGCAGAAGGGCGCGGCGATACACCAGGCTCACGGCCGTCAGCACGACCAGGCTGCCGGTGACGAGCACGAGGTGGATGACGCGGCGGTCGAACGCCGGGCGGGTCGCGGCGAACGTCAGGAGCGGGACGACGATCACCACGTTGAGGCCGATCGACACGGCGAAGAAGATCCCGCGCTCGCGCCGGGCCGCCGACGGGTCGGCCTCGGGGTCGAGCGACAGCGCGGTGATCAGCGGGTCCAGCGTGGTCCAGCGGTCGTCCGGGTCGCGCGCCAGCCCGCGACGCACCGCCTGGCTGACCCGCTCCGGCAGGTCAGCGCGGGCCGGCGTCGGCGGCAGTCGGCCCGCGCTGACGCTCGCGCGCAGATCCTCGAGCGTCGCGCCGGCGAACGGTCGTGCCCCATACAGCGCCGCCCACAGCGCCACGCACAGCGAGAAGATGTCGCTGCGCGCGTCGAGCTCGCGCCCCGCGAATTGCTCGGGCGACATGTACTCCGGCGTGCCCGCGACCGCCTCGCGCGTCGCCGCCAGCCAGCCCCCGGTCACCTGCGCCTCGCCGACCCCGTCGGCCGCCCGCGCGCCCGTGCGGGCCAGCCCGAAGTCGAGGACGCGCACGCGCCCGTCCGCCCCGACGATCGCGTTCGCCGGTTTAAAATCGCGGTGGACCAGCCCGGCCTCGTGCGCGGCCCGCAGACCCAGCGCGGCCTGGCGGTACGCGTCCACCAGCTCGCGCAGGGGCCGTCCGGGCGCCCGCTCCCACTCGGAGAGGGTCACGCCGCCCACCAGCTCCATCGCCACGAACAGCTGCTCGGCGTGTTCGCCGACCTCGTAGACCTGCACGACATTGGGGTGGGACAGCCGTGCGAGCGCCTGGGCCTCGCGGAGGATCGCCCGTCGGCCGGCCGGGCTGTTCGCCTCGCGGCGGACCAGCTTGAGCGCGACTCGTCGATCGAGCCCCTCGTGGTAGGCCGCGTACACGACCCCCATACCGCCCGCGCCGAGCTCGCGCAAAACCACGTAGGCGCCGATGCGGCCCGGCGCTGCGTCGATCGCCTCCTCGCGCCTCCGCGGCGCCTCCGCGGGTCCGGACGGTGCCTGGGCCAGAGTGTCCGTCTCGTTCATGGCGCGGCCAGTCTACGCCGCGCCCGAGCGCCGCGGGGCGCACGGGCCGCCGACATTCACGAAGGGCGAGATGTCCATGGGCGCGTTGCCCTGGCTGATGTCGTCGCCGTATCCGAGGGCTGCGTCGGAGCCGAGGCCCCAGCAGCGGACCTTGTCGCCGACGAGCAGCGTGCAGGTGTGGAATTCGCCGACCGCGATCTTCTTCATCGTATCCCCGGCTCGACCATCTTCACGTCACCGGCAGTCGCCGGGGCCTCGTTGTGGCCGATCGTGGCCTAGTTCTTGTAGCCGAGCTGCCCGGCGAGGCCCTCTCACCAGCAGTGTAACTTGCCGGTCGCCAGGAGGGCGCAGGCCGAGCGTGACCAGGGTGATCGCCGAGATGGTGATGACATATCACGCCGAGGGTGAGCCCGGCGGCGAGGATCGACGCACCGAGGTGGAAGAACAATACGAACGCGCCGAGGCCGAACAGCGCGTGCACGATGGAGGGGACGCCGGCCAGGGGCTGCCGGCGGCATCGGTGCATAAGCGCCCGTCTCACCGCGAGAAGTGGCCAGGGAGTCCTCCCCGGGGCCGTGCTCGACGTCCGTGCGCCCGACCCACGCCGGCTGCACGCCGGGTATGTCGAGGATCACGCGCGTGGTCTCGGGAGCATCTGCCGACGACCGCTGCTTCTCGCGTACTCTACGGGTCCACGTGTTCGCCATCCCCGACGGCTGCTACGGCCCAGCCAACCCCGAGGTGCGCCGCCACTACGCCCGAATTGCGGCCCTCGATCCGGCGGCCGCGTTCGCGGCACCGCGCGGGGATCGATCGTTCGCCGCCGCGTGCATCGACCGCTGGCTGCATGCGGTCCGCGAGCTTTACGCCCCGAGTGGAGCGGCAATGCGGTCGCTCCACGCCCTCGGGCCCGAGGTCGTCGAAATGTTCGAGCATCTCCAGCGGAACTCTCCGAAGCAGCCGCCGCCCACGTCCGTCGCGGTCGAGTGGGCCGAGGGCCCGTTCGAGATCCTCGTCGCCCCGGAGCTCCTCGCAAGCCAGGACGACTGCGACTGTTGGGGGTATTACCGCGGCGGTCTGACCTGGTCGGGCGGGCAGCGGATGGATCTGTTGCGCACCATGCTACTTCATGGCGATCCTGCGCTTCAGGCGCTTGTCGGCCCACCCCTCTGGCGGCGTAACGAGCCCGTACTGCACACGAATCTTGAGCTTCGTGGCTTCGACTTACATGCCCGCTCCGCACGTGCCGTGTTCGCCCTGGATATGCTCGGCGCGCTCGTCCGCGGCGTCGTCGAGGACGTGTTGGCGTCCGCCCTGCTTTATCCGCAGATCCACGCCAACCCGCACGAGCCCGAGCTTGCGTTGCTCGAGCACGGCCTGTTTCCTCTCGGAGGCGGCGATCATGCCCACTTCATCTTTCGCTACAACCCCGAGCCGGTCACCGTCCCGGCCTGG
>Ga0073899_10006113_pt1 | contig 10427 bp, 8 predicted proteins | sample KloWWTmetaKNB5Ph_FD_88975 | JGI IMG/M metagenome (GOLD analysis project Ga0073899, IMG submission 88975) | Active sludge microbial communities from Klosterneuburg, Austria, studying microevolution and ecology of nitrifiers - Klosterneuburg... | ecosystem: Engineered > WWTP > Aerobic digester >...
ATGCCACTGCGCCGCGCAGCCCTGCTGATCGTCGCGATGCTGATCGTCGGCGCGTGGGGCGTGCGCCATGGGCAGTGGCCGGTGATCCCCCAGCCGGCGATGCCCCGGCCCGAGAAGGTGATTGAGCTGCTGCGCGCGCTCGCGGCCCTCACGGTCCTCAACCTGGCCGCGGTCGGAGCGTCGGCGCCGGTCGCCCGGCAGCTCTCCACCGGAGGCCGCCTCCGTCGCGTGGTGCTCCGCATCGCCGCGGGCTTCGCCCTCCTGGGCACAGCGCTCGCGGCCCTCGGCGTGGCGGGGCTCTTCCGCCCGCCCGCGGTGGTCGGCGTGGTGATCGTCGCCGCGCTCGCAGGGCTCCCCTCGCTGCGCGTCGCGCTGCGCCAGCTCGCGGGCAGGCCGCCCCCGAGGGCCACCGTCGCGCTCCTCGCGGGGGTGGCCGCGCTGCTGGCGCTCCCGGCCCTCCACGCCTTCGTCCCCCGCTACGGATGGGACGCGCTCACCTATCACCTCGCGCTGCCGGAGTGGTTTCTCCGCACCGGGCGCGTCGGGCTCGACCGCTCGTCGGTCTACACCTCCTTCCCGCTGCTCACCGAGATGCTCTACGCGGCCGGGCTCGCGCTGCACGGGCCCCCGGTCGCCAAGCTGCTGCACCTGGAGTGCGGCGCCCTCTCGCTGCTGCTGCTCGCCGACCTCGCGCGCGCTCACGCCCCCCGCGCGTGGCCGCTCGCCGCGCTCGCCGTCGCCGCCGACCCGACCTTCCTCTGGGAGACCACGATCGCCTACAGCGACCTCTCCCTGCTGCTCTTCGGCACCGCCACCCTCGAAGCCCTCCTCGCCGCTCGCGCCAGCACCGACCGCGCGCCGCTGGTCCGCGCCGCCCTCTTCACCGGAGCCTGCGCCTCGACCCGCTACCCCGCCTCCTGCTCCCCGCGGCCCTCGGCGCCGCGTGGATGCTGCAGCCCGCGATGCCGCTCCCCCGTCGGCGTGACATCGCGCTCGCCCTCGCCGCGGGCGTCGCGCTGCTGCTGCTCCCGTGGTTCGTGCGCAACACCCTCGCCACCGGAAACCCCATCGCCGCAGGGGCCTTTCACCCGCTCTTCGTGCGGCAGATGTTTCGCTTCAACCATGACATCGGCATGGGCCGCGACGCCCTCTCGCTGCTGCTCGCGCCCGTCAACGTCACCCTGCGCTCGCTGCCCGGTCACTACACCGGCGGCTTCGGCTACCTCGTCGGGCCGCTCCACCTCGTCGGGGCGCTCGCCCTCGCGATCGCTCCCGCCTCGCCGCTGCGCTGGGGCCTCGGGCTCGCGGCGGCGCTCTACCTCGTCGGGTGGTTCGTCACCGTGCAGGAGGCGCGCTACCTGCTGCCGCTCGGGCCGGTGCTCGCCTTCGGGGGCGCGCTCGCCGTCGACGACCTCCTCCGCGACGCGACGCCCCGCGCTCGCTTCGCCCCGTGGGCCGTCGCCCTCGTCGCCCTGGCGCTCGCCGCGAGCGTGTTCTCCCCGTCGCTCGGCCCGGTGCTGCGCGTGGCCCTCGGACCCGTCGCTCCGTCGAGGGTCGAGCGCCTCGAGGCCGCCGAGCGCCTCGGCGACGCGCTACGCCAGAACCTCCCCCGGGGATCGCGGGTGCTCAGCCTCTTCGAGAGCCGCGCGTGGCACCTGCGCGGAGTCGATCACGTCTTCTTCCACGTCAACCAGGGCGCGCCGAGCTGGGCCGAGCTCCACGACGCGCGCGTGCAGGGGCGGCTCTGCGCGTGGCTCCGAGGGCGCGGCGTCACCCACGTGCTCATCAACACCACGATGTACCAGCGCACCCCGCCGACCGCGGTGGAGGCTTACCAGGACGAGGACATCGTCGCGGACATGAGAGAGACGCTGCGGCTCATGCGGCGCGCGGCCACGGTGGCCTTCCGCGAAGAGGGGATCACCGTCCACGCGATCGATCGGGAGCGCTGCGTCGATGGGGTCAGTGACCCGGCGGCAGCGCCGGTGCGATGAGGGACTGCAGGGCGGCCATCGTCTGGTAGCCCTCCAGCCTGCGCGCCACGCGGCCCGCTCGGTTCACCAGGAACACAAGCGGCGCGAGGCCCACCTCCCCGAAGGGCGTCGACCCGGCGCGCACCTCCGGGGGCAGTGGGGCCACGGCCGCGTGGTGCAGGCCCACCACCTCGGCGAAGACCTCCAGCGCGACCTGCAGCGTGGGGGCGTCGTAGCCGTCCGTCGCCAGCACCAGCACCGCGAGGTCGTCGCCGTGCGCCGCCGCGAGGCGCTCCAGGTTGCGCGCGAGCGCGTGGCCGCCGAGGTCGTTGGTCGAGAGCGCGGCCACCACGATGGCGCGACCGCGCAGCGCCGCGAGGTCGACGCGCCGGCCGCCCACGGCGTCGACCGCGAGCGTCACATCGCGCAGGTCGACCGCGGCGGCGGAGGAGGTCGTCGGCGTGGTCGGGGTGGGCGCGACCGCGCGGTGGGCGCAGCCCGCGACGAGCAGCGACCCCGCGAGCACGAGCGCCCGGCTACCCCTCACCGCCGCCACGAAACCGATCTTCTTCTTCACGGAACAGCACGTTGAACGTCGTGAGCGTCCCGTAGCATCCCGTCACGTACTGCTGGAGCAAGACCTTCTCGTCGTCGGTCAGCTTCGGGTTGGCGTTGATCTTCTGCTCCAGCACCCGGAGCTTGTCGCGCATCATCACGACCTTGTGGAAGAAGGCCTCGAGCGGAACCCGCTTCTCCGCGGTGCCCTCCTTGCCGGGCTTCAACACCATCTCACCGCCGCGAAACCGCTCCGCGATGGGGACGTCCCCCAGCGCGAGCTCGTCCCGCAGCACCTCGCGGAGCACCGCGCGAAACGTCGCCTCGTCCATGTCCACCTCGATCTCGACCGGCAGCCGCCGCGTCGGTGTCACTGTCGTCGATGACCGCGTCGTCGTCGGGCGCGCCGCGCGGATGCGGTTGCGGTCGAGGCCGAAGCGCAGCGTCCCCTCGGCCACGTAGTCGGGGCACGTCGCCGTCTCCGGCCGGTACTTCGGCCAGGTGCCGTGGCCGCACTCGCCCATGGTCGCGTTGCGCTCGGCGTCCCAGCGCTCGGAGTGGAAGTGCGCGCAGGAGCCGCACCGGCCGGCGAGGGGATCGGTCACGCGCCCATCATGGCAGACAGCGGGGGAGGGGCTCAACGGTGCTCTCCCTCCTCACGGTGGCGTACAGCGGATAATTGCGCTTCACAAAGCCCGACTCGGGTGACCGCGGCGTACTGGCGCCTGCTCGAGGCCGCGCCGTCGCTGCGGATGGAGAAGTCGTTCCCGCGCGAGCTGCGCGACGAGCTCGAGCGCCTCGACGCGACCGACGCCTCGCGGCCCTGAGCGGCCGTCGGGAGCGCAGTGGCGCCGCCCTATTGCGATCCGAGGCGCTCGCGGGCGTCTTCCCACTCGAGCTCACTCCACCACTCGCGCTCGATGCCCTCGCACGGGTTGCCGTACGCGGGGCACGCGCAGCAGCCGTCGCCGCGGTCGAAGCCGGTGACGTCCGTCGGCGGGTGCGCGCGGACGAGGCGCTCCCCTTCGTCCCGGGCGGCGGTCTCCTCGGCGTCGGGCTCGCGGCCCGGCAGCTCGAGCACCACCGCGCCCCGGAAGCGGGCGGCGGCCTCCGGGAGGAGCACGGAGTTCTCGGCGTCGATGTGGTGCAGCAGCGCGGTCGCGTAGCGCATCGCCAGCGCCTGGAACGCGACCGCCCCCTCGGCAGCGTCGACGCGGTCCGCGAGCGCCGCCAGCTCTTCGAGGAGCCTCTCCATCGCGCGGTGATCGGCCTGCAGGACCGCGATGGGACCACGATCGCCGGGCGCGCCGGTCTCGCGCACGAGGGCGGGAAACAGCACACCGTCCTCGCGCGCGTGGTGGTAGCGGCCCGCGTAGAGCCGGAAGAAGCGCAGGTAGCCGGCGGCGTCGGCGGCGAGCCCGGCGCCCGAGAGGCAGCGCGCGGCGAAGGTCACCAGCGATCCGACGACGCGCTCGATCGTCGCGTGCTCGGCCTCGAGGTCATCGATGAGTCTCACGCCGCGCAGGGTATCGGATGCTGCGCCCGGACGCGGACCCCCGAGCGCTTCGCGGAGGTCCTCGCTGCGCGCGTCGAGCCGTGGCGAGGCTGCGGCGAGCGGCGTCGTGCCTGAGCGGCTGAGGCGCTCGTTCGCCCCAGGACAGCCGCCATCGCCCTCCGTAGGCCCTGGCGCTAGCATCGCCGATCCCCGATGCGCACCCCACCTCCTCCCGTTGCACCGCGCCGGCGCCGTCCGCTCCTCAGCCTCCTCCGTCTCATCCTCTCGTCCCTCTGGCTCGCGCTCGTCGTCGTCGCGCCGCTCACCGCCGCCTGGGTCGCCTCCTCGCTCGCCGCCCACGCGGGCGCCTCGACCCGGCTCGCCCTCGCCTCCGCGCTGCTCGTCTTCCCCGTCGTCCCATTGCTCTGGGAGGCCTTCGCCGCGTGGCGACGCGCCCGACGCCCCGCCACCAGGCGCTTCCTCACCCTCTCCGACCGCCTCGTGATGCGCACCCTCGCGGTGAGCTTCGTCTTCGTCGGCGCCCTCCTCGCGCGCAACCCGCAGCGGGCCTTCGAGGCCCTCAACGGTCGCGGCGACTGGATGCTCGACGGCCGCCACGACCGCCGCGCCGAGACCGCCCGCCGCACGTTGTTCTGGGTCGCTGCGAAGTCCGCGTGGCTCCACCACCTCGCCGACGCCCCCCCGCCGCGCCCGCAGCCGCTCCCCGAGCGCGAGGTCGCCCGCGTCGCCCCGACGCCGTCCGGCACCGCGCCGACGTCGTCGGGCGATGAGCCCGCGCCGGTTCTCCCGCCCCCGCCGCGCGACCCGCACGCGTGGCCGTGGCCCGCCGACGGACCGCACGCCGCGGTGCTCGCGCTCACGCCCGCCGACGAGACATCGCCCGCGGCCGTCGGCCGGTTCCTCGCTGACCACGAGCACGACCAGTGGCACCTCGCCCGCGCGGTGCACGACTACGTCGCCGACCGCATCGCCTACGACGTCGCCTCGTACCGGGCCCACCGCTTTCCCCCGCAAGACGCCGAGACCACGTTCCGCACGCGCCTCTCGGTGTGCGCGGGCTACGCCGCCCTCTTCACGGCCGTCGGCCGCGCGGCGGGCCTCACCGTCGAGACCGTCGTCGGCCATGCGCGGCACGCGGTCACCGACGGCATGGGCGAGGGCCACGCATGGAACGCCGTGAAGCTCGACGACCGCTGGTACCTCATCGACACCACCTGGGACGCGGGCGGGGTCGACGCCGAGGGCTTCCACAAGCGTTACGGGACCTCGTACTTCCTGACGCCCCCAGAGGTCTTCCTCAGCAAGCACTACCCCGACGAGGATCGCTGGCAGCTTCTCCCGGTCGCGCGCACGCCGGGCGAGTTTCTCCGCATGCCGCCGCTACGGCCCCAGTTCTTCGGGTACGGCCTGCGCCTCGTGAGCCCCGACCGCGCCGAGAGCGACGCGCGCGCCTTCGTCAACGTCGTGATCGACAACCCGCGGCGCGTCTGGATGATGGTCTCCGTCCGTCCCGACGGGGGCGAGGAGACCCGCTGCGAGGTGAGCCGCGGGTCGTCCACGACCGCCCGCTGCCCGCTCAACGGCAGAGACCTCCACGAGGTCGTGTTCTTCGCATCGAACCAGCAGTACGGCAGCTACGAAGGCGTCGGCTCGCTGAGCGTGCACAACCGCTGACGCCGCAGGTCGACATCAGCACCCGCGAAGGTCCCAGTCCATCTCAACCCTCCGCCGTGCCGCGGCCCGCCGCCGCGAACAGCTCCGGGCCCCGCGGCGTCCAACAGCGAGGCTCCCGACACCTCAGCCGCGATGGTGACGAGACGCCCGGGGTACGAAATCCACCGCGGCGTCAACCGAAGGGTCTAGAGCGTCTGCGCGCGCAGAAACGCGAGGACATCGCGCTCGGTCATCGTGGGGGCGCGGGCCGCTGGGACGGCGTAGGTGCCCCCGTGGTCGAGCGTGAAGACCGCCCTTCCGGCGGGGGTCCACGGGTCGGGCGGAGGGGCGCCCGCCGCGCTCCGGCACCAGAGATAGGGGCCCACCCGGAGGATGCCGTACGGGTATAGGTTGCTCTCAGGCCTGGGCGCCCAGGCGTTGCGTTCGATGCTCTCATAGAGCAGGGAGAGCGGGGCGCGGTCGCCCGGCGCGACCCAGATCTGGGTGCGGGGCGCGTCGACATCGCGCGCAGGGCGCTCGTGGTTGAGCCGCACGCGGAGGACCAGGTAGGTCCACTCGCCGGGGGCCATCGAGACGGTGGTAGGGACGATGGTGGAGACGGCGGTCGCGCGCGTCGCGCCTTCGTTGTAGTTGACGACGAAGCGCAGCACGTTCCCCGGAAGCAGGTTGATATACAGCGAGCTGTCCCCCGCTCGCGACGCGCTCACGCCACCGAGGTCGAGCACATCGTCGCCGCAGGAGGCGCCGGTTCCCTGCTCTACCTTGCCGCGGTAGATGGGGTCGGGAGCCCGGAAGGCCATCGCGATCCAGGTGTCTTCGCCGAATGGGATGTGCTTCACGTCCGCTCCGCCCACAGAGCTGTCGAAAGTCATGAGGTAGCGGTGAGTGAGGTGCCCGCTCAGCGACACGGGCGCCTGTCCGCGGACAAAGCGCATCCGCAGCGCCCTACGACCTCCCACGGGGACGATGCCGAAGCGAAGCGGATCTCCGGAGGTGTCATCGGGGTCGCGCAGGCCCTCCGGTGGGACCGCGTTGAGCGCGATGGACTGGGCGGCCGGGAGGCTCGGGCTGTAATGAGGGTAGAGGTACGTGATGAGCAGTCCGCCGGCTGGGTCGGTGACATCGGACGAGCGCGCGCGGTGGAGTTCGGCCGCGGGGTCGAGCCACACGCGCGCGTTTCGACGGGAAAAGCCCAGAGCCTCGAAGTCCAGCGGCGCCGAGGCCTCGGGGGCATCCGCCGTGTCGGACGGGATGTCGCTGCGCGCGTCGCGGGTGACATCGGTGGAGGCGTCGAGCGTGACGTCGGGCGATCCGTCTGCGACGGCGACCTCCGCGGGGGGGCCGAGCCCGCGGTCGGACGTGGCGCCGTCCAGCAGAGCCCTCCCGACATCGACACGGCTGTCATTCGTCGCGTCGGATGGCCCTGCGGGCCGCACCGGCGCCTCGTTGCAGCCGGTCGCGGCGCCCATCGCCGCCATCGCGGCGATGCAGGTGGTGGCGAGCTTCATCGGGGTGTCCTGTGCCGTGTCGAGGGGGCGTCGCGTGTCAGGCCTGCCATCGACGGGTCGCGCCATAGGCGTTGGAGCCCTACGTCACGACGCGACCGGTCCGCGGCAAACCCTGTGTCCATAGACGTTGTGGACGATGTTGTACACGTTGGACTTCCTCGTCGACGTGAGCCTGCCAGGCACCGCGGAGCGTCCAACGTGGCACCCGGTGGCGAGCATCATCGGGGGACCTGGCCCGGGTGCAGGTCGGTCCCGCGCAAAGGTTGGCTGAGCGCGTCCGTCGTCGTCGCGGGGCGCCGCGCGGGCGTCAGGGGAGAGCGAAGGGCGGCGCGACGAGCGCCAGCGACGCGAGGGCCTGGAAGGGGTAGCAGACCTCCTGGTCGTTGTGCCCGGGCTGCAGCCTCGGGCGCCCGCGATGGTCGGCCCGCAGCGCCGCGATGATGTGCTCGGGCGAGGCGCCCCAGACGCGGGCGCACACGACCCGCCAGACGTCGCGGTCGGCGAAGGACTGTGGGAGCTCGCCCGCGGAGGAGAGCTGCTCGCACGCGCCAGTGACCCACGCCCGCGCCGCCGCGTCGCGGGTCGAGAAGCCCCCGTCGGGGAGCGAGTGCGCGAGGAGCGTGGGGCCCTCGTGGGCGATGCCGGCCATCCCGCAGCCGTCGTCGAAGCGCCACGCCGTCGGGAGAAGGAGGTCGCCGCGCCCGTCGCCGTCCGCGTCCTCGACGCCCAGGATCCTCCCGTTGAAGTTCGCCGCGGGGCCGTACGCGACCACCGCGCCGTCGCGCGCGCTGAAGATCGTGCGGGCGCTCTCGCTGGCGCCCTCGTGCTCCCAGACGTCGGCGCGCACGACGACCTCGGGGCGGCCGTCGTGGTCCCAGTCGAAGGTCCGGTCGAGGGCGTAGGTGCGCGTCGCGTAGACGCCCTGCATCCACGGCAGCGGGAGCGTCGCGGGCGCCCATCGCCCGGGGCCCGACGCGGGCGCGAAGGTCAACCGGATGGGGCCGACGAGCCCGTTGTCGTCCGCCGCGTCGGCCAGCGACACGAAGCGCAGCGACCAGGTGCCCGCCGGGCCCGCGAGGCACCGCGGCTCGTCCGGGAGCTCGGGCGGCGTCCAGTCGACGATGGTGCGCTCCGGGGGATTGGGCCCCGCCGCGATGCGGGCGCCCGCGCGCAGGGCGTTGGCTCGCAGGCGCGCGTTGGCCGCGACCGCCGCGCGGCACGCCGGGTCGATCGTGGCGGCGAGGGTCGGCGCTGCCGATGGGGCGCCCGCGTCGGCGATCGCGCGGCCCGCCGGACCGGTCGACGGAAACGCGACCTCCAACGGGCGAAGGGTGAAGGCGAAGCGCAGCGGGGCGAGGGCGCGCACCATGGCCTCGATGAGCGCGGCCGGCACCACCGCGGCGCCGGCGTCGGAGAGCGTCGCGCGCAGCGCGGCGGCCACGGCATCGGGCGATCGTCCCCAGGCGCGGGCGCAGAGGGCGTCGAGGTAGAGGGTCTTCGCGCGCCGGTCGCGCTCGCCGTCGTCGTCGGCCTCGATGGGCGAAGGGTCGACCGAGAAGCGCGCGGGCGGCGCGTCGGGGCAGAGCGCGCGCAGGGCCGCGCGGGTGAGGTCGTCGTCGACGGCGAAGCGGCCGTCGGCGAGGCGGTGCGCGACGAGGGTCGGCGGGAGGTCACCGAAGGTCAGCGGCTCGTCGGAGGGGCGCTCGACCCGCGGGATCACCCGCACCCGGTCGGCGAGCCCGTCGCCGTCGACGTCGCGCTCGACGACGTCGGGGGTGCCCACCGCGAAGCCCTCGGGGTGCTCGCTCGGCGGCGCGCGCACGACCGGCGGCGCGGTGGCCGGGGCGACGGCCGGGGTCGGGGCGACGTGGGCCGCGGGACCCCCGCGGGAGGTGGTGCAGCTCAGCGGGGCGATCGCGAGCAGCGCGACGCAGCCGAGGCGTAGACGCGTCGCGGCGGGGGCCATCGTGGGCGCGGGTTCTATCACGGGCGGGGTAGCATCGGCGCTCGCGGACGGTGACCGTCGGCGTGGGCGGGCTCCCCCCCCCTCACTCCCAATCGCTGCCGCTCCCGGCATACACTGCGCCGCGATGCTCTCCCGCCTCCTCGTCGCCGCGCTCGCGCTCTCCCTCGCGCCCGCCGTCGCGCGCGCCCAGACCGCCGTCCCCGGGGCCTTCCAGCTCACCCGCTACTGGATCGCCCACGAGACCCCCCGGCCCGACGACCGCCAGGCCGCCCGCGTGCTCGACCCGCAGGGCCGCACGCTCACCTGGTGCACCAGCCGCTTCGCCGAGGCCCTCGCCATGGAGGGCACCGGCCGCTCGTGGGACGGCAGGCTCTTCAACTGGTCCAGCCGGCGCGAGGGGCGCTCCTGCTACATCGAGGTCGACCCCGCGCTCTACCCCTTCGGCATCGGCGTCGCGGGCTTCGCGCTCGTCCCCTACCGCTCCCTCGCCGTCGACCCGCGCTTCGTCCCCCTCGGCAGCACCGTCGAGCTCCCGGAGCTCATCGGCATGCCGCTCCCCGACGGATCGACCCACGACGGCTGCTTCGTCGCCGTCGACCGCGGCGGCGCCATCAACGGCCACCACCTCGACCTCTTCCTGCCTTCGCCCGACGCCCACCGCGCCCTGCAGCGCATGGGCTGGCTCCCCGACTCCGTGCACGTCGTGCTCGACTCGCCCCGCTGCGAGGCCGCCCGACGCTTCGCGATCCATCCCCTCCCGCACGAACCTTAGTGGCGACGCGCGACTGAGGTATATCCTCCCGCGCGGAGCAGCACGTTCACCCACCATGGCGCCGCGACGGATCCTCCCCACCGACCTCCCTCCAGGCTCTCCGCTCGCACGACGCCTCGCCGCCCTCGGCTCCTCCGGGCGCGTCACCGTCGAGCACGACGGAGCCCCGGTCGCCGCCGTCGAGGGTGAGCCCCTCGCGGTGTCGCTCCTCGCCGCGGGCCAGCTCACCCTCGCGCGCAGCGTGAAGTACCACCGGCCCCGCGGCGCCATGTGCCTCCGCGGCGACTGCGACGGCTGCCTCGTGCGCGTCGACGGCGTTCCCAACGTGATGTCCTGCCAGACGCCCGCCCGCGCAGGCATGGTGGCGCAGTCGCAGAACGCCTTCCCCACCGCGGGAATCGACGTGCTGCGGGTGACCGACTGGTTCTTCCCGAAACACCTCGACCACCACCACCTGCTGGTG
>Ga0073899_10006114_pt1 | contig 10427 bp, 9 predicted proteins | sample KloWWTmetaKNB5Ph_FD_88975 | JGI IMG/M metagenome (GOLD analysis project Ga0073899, IMG submission 88975) | Active sludge microbial communities from Klosterneuburg, Austria, studying microevolution and ecology of nitrifiers - Klosterneuburg... | ecosystem: Engineered > WWTP > Aerobic digester >...
CCCGCGACGCTGGCCGCACCCTTGTGGACGGATTCAGCGACGGCCTTGGTGTGACCATAGCCGGAGTGATAAACGATTGCGACGGATGCCATGATGATTTCCTGGAGGAGTGAAAAAAATTATTGAAGCTGCCCGAGATCGAAGAGCAGCACTTCGGCCTGCTCGCCGTTCTCGATGCGAACACTGGATTCGTTCTCGATCTTGACGGCGTCACCGGCGCTCAGCGCCACGCCGTTGACAGTAACGCGACCGACAGCCACGTGAACGTAGGTCAGCCGCCCGGATGCGGGTAGGTGCGTCGCCTGTTCGGCGCCCTCAAACAGCCCGGCGTACATGCGCGCATCCTGCTGGATCGTGACCGAACCATCGGCGCCATTGGGTGACGCGACCAGACGCAGCTGGCCACGCTTTTCCGACGCGTCGTACGTTTTCTGTTCGTACGAGGCCGCGCCGCCCGTGCGATTCGGAATGATCCAGATCTGCAGCAGATGCGTGCGCTGATCGGCGTTCGGGTTGAATTCGCTGTGCATGATGCCGCGACCGGCGCTCATGCGCTGCACTTCACCGGGCACGATGTTGCCAGCGTTGCCAAGCGAATCCTTGTGCGCGACCGCGCCTTCGAGCACGTAGGTGACGATTTCCATGTCCTTATGGCCATGCGTGCCGAAGCCCTGCCCCGGTGCGATGTAATCATCGTTAATGACGCGCAACGGGCCGAAATGCACATGCTGCGGATCCTGATATTCAGCAAACGAGAAGCTGAAGCGGCTTTGCAGCCAGCCGTGGTCGGCGTGACCGCGGTCTTCGGATTTTCTGACAGTGAGCATGGTGACTTCCTTTCCTTCCACGTTGCTTTGCGTTTGCTACAGGACGAATTATGGCGATCCAGCATGGCAAACATAAGCTTGCAGAACTGACGCACTTGTTCAAAAATATAGAACATGTTGAAAATCACGCTCGAATCGCTGGAAATTCTCGACGCTATCGCCCGTCATGGCAGCTTCGGCCGTGCCGCCGAGGAGCTGGGCCGCGTGCCGTCGGCCATCACTTACGCCGTGCGCAAGCTCGAGGACGATCTCGATACGCTGATCTTTGATCGCAGCGGTTACCGCGCTGAGCTTACGGCCTCGGGCAAAGTGTTGCTGGAGCAAGGCCGCGCGCTGCTGCAACAGGCCGATCAACTGCAGTCGCAAATCGCGCAAACCGCCAAGGGCTGGGAGCTGGAGCTGTCCATCGTGCTCGACGAGATCCTGCCCTGGAGCTGGTTGCGACCGCATGTTGAAGCCTATTTCGCCGACGCTTGTTCAGCAAAATTGCGTATCAACGAGGAGACGCTGGCTGGCTCGTGGGAGGCTTTGCTTGATGGTCGCGCGGACCTCGTCATCGGCGCGACAAGCGATCCGCCGTCAGGCGTCGGTGTCAGCACGCAACCGCTATTCAACGTGCCGTTCTCATATTGCGTCGCGCCACAACATCCGCTGGCTGATGCGCCGGAGCCACTGAGCGACGAGCAGCTAAAAGCGCACCGCGCCATCGTGCTCGGCGACAGCGCGCGCCGCCTCCCGCTGCGCACGAGTGGTCTGCTGTCGGGCCAAGGCATGCTGGTCGTGCCCTCGATGCAGGCAAAGATCGACGCGCAGGTCGCCGGGCTCGGCAGCGGCTATCTCGCCGACTGGTTTGCGCGTCCGTATCTGCGCGACAAGACGCTCGTCAGCAAACGCGTCGCCGAGACCAAGCCGCCGGGCGGCGTCGTCATCGCCTGGAAAAGCGGCAATCGCGGTCGCGCGCTCACGTGGTGGCGCGAGCGGTTGCGTGACGCGAAGCCGCCGCGCTAGAACGCGCATCGCGCCACGTGCCCGCGCGCGAGCGGGACTGGAAGTGACAGAATTAGCCATCGCCGGTTCCCGGCGCCGACCGCTGCAGGATGCCTCATGCGACGACTTCTTACCCCTCTTTTTGCGCCCCTGATTGCCACGCTGCTGCTCGCCGGTTGCGCGACGACAGCGTCGGACCCGAACGAACTGGCAAAGGCCAGCGGATACCGGTTGCGACTGATCGGAGAGACCACGCTACCGCATCGCATGGACGTCAATGGCACCACGTTCGGCGGCATTTCCGGCATCGACTACGACGAGGTGCGCGACCAGTATTGCCTGCTGGCCGATGATCGCTCGGACATCAATCCGGCGCGTTTCTACACGGCAAAAATCGCGATTACCGACAAGGAAATCAAGACGCCTCAAGTGACGTCGGTAGTGACGCTGAAACGCCCGGATGGAAGTGCATTTGCGGGCAAACAGGCAGGCGCGAAAGACATACCCGATCCGGAATCGATCCGTTACCGCGACGACACCGACACGCTGTTGTGGTCGAGCGAAGGCGACAAGAAACTTGGTATCGATCCTTCAGTCCGCGAGATGAAGCTCGACGGTACGTTCATCCGCGAGTTGCCGACGTTGCCGATGTTCAAAGTTAAGCCGGGTGACAGCGGCCCGCGTGACAACCTGACGTTTGAAGGCATGAGCCTGACGGTCGATGGCAAGGGGCTCTGGGTGTCGATGGAGTCGGCGCTGTTCGAAGACGGTAGCGATCCGAAGGTCGATCAGCGCGGCGGGCCATTGCGCATCACGCTTTATCACGCGAACTCCGGCAATGCGATCCGCCAGATCGCCTATATTCCCGATGCGATTCCGCTTCGCCCCACCGAAAAAGGCGACGCCGACAACGGCGTGCCGGAGATCCTGATGCTGGACCAGTTCCGCATGCTGGTCCTGGAGCGCAGCTATTCGCCCGGGGCCGGCAACTCGCTGCGGGTCTATCTGGTCGACACCCGCGACGGCAGCGACGTGCTGAACGTCCCCGTGCTCAAAGCGGGCCAGTACACGCCGACCACCAAGCGCATCGTTATCAATTTCGACAGCCTTGGGCTCAAGAAGCTCGACAACACCGAGGGCATGACCTTCGGTCCCCGTCTGAAGAACGGTAGCCGCACGCTGGTATTTGTGAGTGATGACAACTTCCGGAAAAGCCAGATCACACAGTTCCTCGCGTTCGAGCTGATTGAGCCGCGCTCGACCGCCGCTTACGTGATCGAGCAGCCGCCGATCTGGTGGCCGTATCCGTACTACGGCTATCGCCCGTGGTTCCCTCGCCCGCGTCCATTCCCGTTTCCGCGACCAAAATCGGATTAGGGTCAGAGTCTGGCGGCTATCAGCTTTTTTGCTGAAAGCCTTATTTAATAAGGGCTTGACGCTGTAAAAGTGCAAACATCGATTATTGCAATAATCCGCGCTTAGCCCCCACAAAATGGTGCTTTCGCCCTAAAGCTGTTTCATGTCTGCGAGGTCAAACGACGGTTCACGGCTCGCAATCAAGTCCGCGATAACGCGCCCCGATCCGCAGCTCATGGTCCATCCGATATGGCCCTGTCCGCAATTCCAGAAAATTTTCGGATGACGCGGGTCGCGCTGAATGATTGGCAGCGATGAGGGCGTCATCGGGCGCTGACAGGCCCATTGCTCGACGGTCGAACTCGTCCAGTCCAGCGCGCCGGGAAACAGCGCTTCGAAATGCTTGCGATGCGGCGCGAAATCGGCGTCAGTGAATCCGTTGTTCTGCCCGGAAAAGATCGCGCCGGTCGTGATGCGCATGACCGGGCCGGACGGACTTTGCAGCGGGCAATACGCAATCAATGAATCCTCGCAGATGCCACCGCGCTGAGGCGCACGCGACGCATCCTTCACCGGCACCGTCGCTGAAAACCCTTTGACCGGATAGATCGGAATTCGCGTGCCGAGCATGCGCGCGAAACGCGGCGTTTGCGGGCCGAGGGCAACAACATAAGCGTCCGCGTCCAGTTCACGCGTTGGCGTGCTGATCTGAACAGCGCGGCCCCATTGCAGCAGTCGTGCCGTCACCGATTCGCCGTAGGAAAACCGCACCGGGCGAACCGTTTGCTCCGCCAGCCACTTCGCGAGCAGGCGCGTGAAGGCGCGCGAATCCCCCTGCGCATCACTCACCGCGAACGTGCCGCCGAACACACTTGACACGGCCAGTGACGGCTCCAGCGAAATCACGTCATCGCGCGAGAGCACACGCACGTCGTAGCCATGCTCGCGTACGAGCGTAGCGCGCGCACGAGCCGCGCTCATCGTGGCATCGCTGCGACAGACGTAGTGCAGGCCGTCGTACTTGTAGCCGCAGTCGATCACCGTATGCTGCAAAGTCGCTTCAAGTTCGTCCTGACAAAACTTCGCGAATGAGAGCTTCGCTTTCGTCAGGCGCTCAAAGTCCACCTGATTGGCGTACGACAGAAACTCGCGCCCCCAACGCCACAGCGCTGGATCGAAAAGTTTTTGCACCCGCATCGGTGCTGTTGAATCAGTCAGCGCGCGCCAGATCGTTTTGTGTGCGGTCGGTGTCGGCCACGGCAGGGCGCGTGACGCAGAGACGAGGCAGGCGTTGGCGTAGCTGGTAACGCTTGCAGCCTCCGCGTTTTGTTCGATCACTTCAACGTCGTGACCGTCGCGCCAGAGGTAATACGCCGAAGCGACGCCGATCAGGCCAGCGCCGAGCACCACGACTTTCATCGGAACGATGCGCTAGAGCGCGAACGTAGCGGTCACCGGCGCATGATCCGACGGTTTCTCGCCTTTGCGCTCGTTGCGGTCAATGACGCACTCAGTGCAGGTATCGGCGATGGCGGGCGACGCGAGAATGTGATCAATGCGCAAGCCGAGATTTTTCGGAAATCCAAGCATGCGGTAATCCCACCAGCTGAACGTCTTCGGCGGATGCTCAAACTTGCGGAAGCAGTCGACGAGATCAAGGCCAACCCAGTGCTTAAACACGGCGCGTTCCTGATCGGTACACAGCACCTGTCCTGCCCATAGCACGGGATCGTGCACGTCGGCATCGGTCGGTGCGATATTGAAATCTCCCACCACGACAAGTTTCGGATACTTCGCGCGCTCGGTCGCGAGCCACGCGCTCACCGCGTCAAGCCAGCGCAGCTTGTACTGGAATTTGTCGGAATCAATCGACTGGCCGTTGACGACATACAAATCAATCACGCGTACGTCACCAACGGTAACGGCAATCGCGCGGCACTGCTCGTCGGCGAATCCCGGCACGCCGGTCACAACATCTGAAAACTCGGGCAGTGACTGCTTCGCGAGGATCGCTACGCCGTTGTAAGTCTTCTGTCCAAAAACGGCAGCACGATAACCGAGCGCTTCAAACGTCTCATGCGGAAATTTGTGCGTTTCGAGCTTGAGCTCCTGCAGGCAAAGGATGTCGCTTTGATTGGCCCGCAGCCACGCCTCAGCCCGCGCAAGCCTCGCCGTGAGCGAATTGACGTTCCATGTGGTGATCTTCAACGTATCGCGACTCAGCCTTTGCCAGCCGGAGCGTCCTTGGCCTTGTCGGCACCTGCGGCAGGCGCCTTGGGTTCAGGCTGATCAAGACCTGCACGATCAATGACAGGTTTGGGTCTGCTGAACGCAGGCGTCTTGGGATATCCCGCCGCATCCAGCGCGGGGGCCCAGCTTGCTTCGCTCCAGCCGGACAGACGGCGCTCGCCAATCTTGATGACAGGAACCACCATGCCCCCGGTTTCTTCCTTGAATTTCTTGTTCAGCTCAACGCTGCGCGTGGGGTCAACCACCGTATGCGGAATGCCGCGCTTGTTGAGGTAAGCCTTCGCTGCCTCGCAGCCCTCGCCACACTCGCTGGTGTACAAGGTGACGGGATTGCGTTTCTGCGCTTCCTGCGCTTCCAGCGGCAATTCGTTGTTCTGGATCGAGTTGCCACCGACACTGCGCTGCTGAACATCCTTTGTATTGGGCGGTGGCGGTTGATCGGAATACTGCACGCGACCGTTCGCATCCACCCAGCGATAAACCGACTGCGCGTCCACGGCACTGCCCAGCACGAGCACCACAGCCAATAGAGAAAGTGAACCGAACGTCTTCATGTGTAATCTCCTAAGATTCTTCCGGTCTGCTGTCTTCTAGTTCGCAGTCATGCCATTGTGCCGCAAAAGCGCGTCAACCGACGGCTGGCGCCCGCGGAACGCCACGAAATTGGTCATCGCGTCGCGACTGCCCCCACGGCCGAGCACTTCCTTGCGGAACGCACTGCCAGCAACTGGTGAGAGTACGCCTTCTTCCTCAAATCTGCTGAACGCGTCTGCCGACAACACTTCTGCCCATTTGTAACTGTAGTAACCAGCGGCATAACCGCCACCAAAAATGTGCGCAAACGACCACGGCATGCGGTTGTACGCAGGCGGAGCCATCACGGCAACTTCAGCGCGCACCTCTTCCAGCAGTTTGAGCAATCCACTGCGATTGGCGGTGCGGGTTTCAGCATGCAAACGCATGTCGAACAGTGAAAACTCCATCTGCCGCAAGGTGCCAAGACCGGCCTGAAAATTCTTGGCGGCAATCATCTTGTCGAACAGATCCCGCGGCAGAGGCGCCCCCGTCTCTGAGTGCTGCGTCATGTGCGTCAGTACGTCCCACTCCCAGCAATAGTTCTCCATGAACTGACTCGGCAATTCGACGGCATCCCATTCGACGTGTCCAAAGCCGGAAATCCCGAGCGTGGCGACCTCGGTCAGCAACAAATGCAGGCCATGGCCGAATTCATGGAACAGCGTGATCACGTCGTCATGCGTAAAGAGCGCGGGCTTGTCGCCCACCGGCGCCGGAAAATTGCAGGTCATATAGGCCACCGGCGTCTGCAAGTGGCCTCGTTTCATGCGGCGGTCACGCGCGGAGTCTGCCCAGGCGCCGCCACGCTTGCTGTCGCGCGCGTACAGGTCGAAATAGAACTCGCCGATACGGTGATTGTCCGAGTCAAGCACCTCGAAGAAGCGCACGTCCTTGTGCCAGGCAGACGCCTTGCCTTCAACGATGCGCACCGAATAGATACTTTCGACCACGCGGAAAAGACCGGCAAGCACCCGATCTTCCGGGAAATACTGGCGCACTTCTTCATCGCTGAACGCATAACGCTGCTGGCGCAGCTTCTCCGACGCGTACATGACATCTGGCGACTGCAGGTCTGTCAGCCCAAGCTCGCTGGCAGCAAATGACTTGAGTTCCGCCAGATCGCGCTCGGCAAACGGGCGCGCCCGCTTTGTAATGTCGCGTATGAAGTCCAGAACCTGAGCGGGTGAGTCCGCCATCTTCGGCACCAGCGAGACTTCGGCAAAGTTGGCAAAGCCCAGCAGCTTCGCCTCTTCCGCGCGCAACGCCATGATCTGTTCAATGTGGGCGCTGTTGTCAAACTTGCTGTCGCCTTCATCGCTGGCGCGAGTCGCGTAGGCGCGATACATCTGCTCGCGCAGTGCACGTGAGTCGGCGTACTGCATCACCGGCAGGTAGCACGGCGCCTGCAACGTGAGTCGAAACTGATCGTCGCCGAGACCGGCGTCCTTTGCCTTGGCGCGCGCGGTGGCGATCACATCATCCGGCACTCCCTTAAGTTCGCTCGCAGGCACATCGAGGCTAAACGCATTGGTCGCATCGAGAATGTTGTCTTCAAATTTCGACTGGACGTCGGCCAGTGTTTCCTGAATGGCGGCGAAGCGTTCGCGCGCAGCACCTTCCAGCTCAACGCCGCTCAAACGGAAATCGCGCAATTCATGATTCAGCAACGCACGCTGCTCGTCGCCAAGTAGTTTCGCGTTTTCAGCGAGCGCCTTGTATCGCTCAAACAGATTGCGATTGAGCCCAAGTTCGGTGAAAAACTGCGTCACTCTGGGCAGCGCCGCGTTGTGTGCGTCGCGCAGCTCCGGACTGCTGATCACCGCGTTGAGATGCGCCACCGCACCCCAGGCGCGACCAAGACGTTCGGTCGCGTCCTGCAGCGGTTCGACCACGCTGTCCCAGGTAATGGCCTCGGTATTTTCGATGCGGGCCACGACATCACGCGCATCAGCGATCAGCTGTTCAACGGCTGGATTGACGTGCTCGGGTTTGATATCGGCAAAACGGGGAAGATCTGCGAGGTCGAGAAGCGGATTCATGAAGCAGCCAGTACAAAAAAATAGGTCAAATCAAATGGAGTGTTTCGACGTCGGCGATCGTCGTAACGTTTCGCCAGAGTCCGGGGTATACCTCGCCGGTCACTTCACGGCGGGCCACCCATTCCTGATAGTGCGGCAACAACTTGAAGCGCACTCCGCGTGGCCAAGTTTTGCAAGGCGCCGTCGCCAGAACTGCAATGTTAGCGAGCGTCAGCCTCGGTTGCGCGAGCGATACATAACCGTCGTCACCGAGCGCAAATTCGCCGCCCGGCTCGCCGGGTGTGCCCGCCACCATGACAAAGTGGGCGCCCGTAGTGTGCTTTTCAATAGCCGCAGCGTGAGGAAGTAGCCTCGCGTAGTCAAAATCACTGAAGATGTCAGCGCTTACCAACAAGACTGCCCCGCTCCTGAAATGAGCACTTGCGGTTGCGACGCCGCCGCCCGACTCCAGCGGATCGGCTTCGACGGAATAGATCAGTTCACAGCCGAATCGGGTGCCGTCTCCGAGCGCAAGCTTCAGCGTGTCTGCAAGATAGCTCGTGTTGATCACTATGCGCTGCACACCAATCGCAACCAGTTTGCGGATGTGGTGCTCTATCAACGGGGCACCGCGCACCACCACCAGCGGCTTCGGCACGGTGTCAGTCAGCGGACGCATGCGCTCGCCACGCCCCGCCGCAAGAATCATCGCGTCCAGTGGCGTTGAACTCAAAATGTATAGCCTGCCGTGACGGCGTTGCCTTCGATCCGGTCGAACAACCGCAGCAGCGGCGTGAACGCCTGATAACGATTCGCGACCGCGCGCACGTAGCGCACGAAGCGCGGTGTGTCGGCAAGGTACTTTGGTTTGCCATCGCGATAGTTGATGCGCGCGAAGATGCCGAGCACTTTCAGGTGACGCTGCAGCCCCATCCATTCAAACTCGCGATAGAACTCCGAGAAATCATCGCGCACGGGCAAGCCGGCCTTTCTTGCGCGGTCCCAGTAACGCGCTGTCCAGTCAATGACCTGTGGCTCTTCCCAGCTCACGAAAGCGTCCCGCATCAGCGATGCCACATCGTACGAGATCGGGCCAATCACCGCGTCCTGAAAATCGAGCACACCGGGATTGCCCGTCTCCATCAGCATCAGGTTGCGCGGCATGTAGTCGCGGTGCACGAGTACCGTGGGCTGCGCCAGCGCGCTGGCAATCAACACGGCGAACACGCGCTCCAGCCCGTTCTTTTCGTCATTCGACAAGTCATCGCGAACATGACGCCCGAGATACCAGTCGGGAAACAAATCCATTTCACGTCGCAAAAGTGCTGCGTCATAATGCGGCAAAGTCGCGCCTGCTCCGATCGGATTAATCTGCTGAAGCTGAACCAGCGCGGCAATCGCATCAGCGAACATCGCGTCGCGTTCGCGGTCCGTGCAAGCCGACAGCGCATTCAGATACGTTGTGCCGCCAAGATCACCGAGCAACAGGAAGCCACGGGCAGCATCCTGCGCAATCAGTTGCGGGACATGAATACCGCCATCGGCGAGCAGCTGCCCTACGGAAACAAATGGCCGCACGTCTTCCTGTGGCGGCGGTGCGTCCATGACGATGGCCGAATTGCCCGACTGATCGTGGACCCGGAAATAGCGGCGAAAACTGGCATCTTCAGACGCTGACGCGATCTTCGCCCAGCTTGTCCCGGACGCGGCAGTCACAGTGGAAAGCCAGTCAATCGCGGCATCAAGGCGCGCGTCGTGGCCAGCGGGAGGAAGATTAGAACGTTGCATCGACAATGAACAGTGAGCGCAATTTGATGGAAAGAAAGTAGCGGATTGGCGCGACGGTACCCGTCGCATCGGGCGGCGGTCCGGCCGCACAGCCGTAACGCCTTGATTCGTCGGCTAAACTTGCAAGTCTATCAAGCTGAATCTGCCTGCTTTGCCCCCCTTTCCACGGTCCGCCGCCGCGCTCACTGCCATCCTCTGCTCGACCTCTGGCGTGCATGCGCAGGACGCCTGCAATCCTTTGCCAGTGCTGGCAATGGCGGGCGCGCTCACGGGCGCAACCAGCGTTGTCGGCGCCGTGCCTGCGGGCACACCGGCGCCGAGCGCGATGCGGCCGTATTGCGCGTCGGCAATTTCTTCAAATGGCAGTTTCCCGCTGCAACTGCGCCCGCCGCTGCCCAATGGCAGGGAAAACGCCACCGTAACAGCCACTGAAACCTTTGGTACCGATGAGCAGTTTCTGGAGGCGCAGGGCTCGGTGGATATGCGTTCGCCCTCACGTCAGGTGCTGTCCGACTGGATGCGCTACGAATTCAGCATCGACACCATCAAGGCCAAAGGCAACGTGGTTCTGCGCTCATGGCAGGATCTGGTCACCGGGCCGGAACTCGAATACCGGCGCGATACA
>Ga0073899_10006115_pt1 | contig 10426 bp, 6 predicted proteins | sample KloWWTmetaKNB5Ph_FD_88975 | JGI IMG/M metagenome (GOLD analysis project Ga0073899, IMG submission 88975) | Active sludge microbial communities from Klosterneuburg, Austria, studying microevolution and ecology of nitrifiers - Klosterneuburg... | ecosystem: Engineered > WWTP > Aerobic digester >...
CTGCATCGCCGCCTTGATGTCGGCGAAGCGGATGGCGGCGGGCGCGGGCGACAGCGTGCCGTCCACGACGATCTGGAACTGGGCCGGCGCGCCTTGCACCGCCCCGTTGCTCGCGACGAGCCGGATCGTCCAGACGCCGTTCGCCGTCGCGGTGAAGGTCGGCTGCGCCGTGTTCGCATCGGCCAGCGATGCGCCCGGGGGCCCGGACACGATGGACCAGGTGAACGCGGAGGCGTAGAGGCTGCCCGCCGCGGAGAGCTTCGTGGCGCCCTGGCCGACGACGCGGTCCGGCCCGGGATCGGCGACGGGCCTGCCGGGCTGGGGGACGGCGCCAGTCGCGTCCCGCACCGCGTAGCCCTCGCCCTCGAGAAAGGTCGCGAACGTCGACGGCGCGGCCGTGCGCCAGAAGGCGTCGTAGACGATCTTCGCGAGCGGCATGTTGCCGCGGTCCAGGACATGGATCTTCGCGCGATCGGCGAACTGGCGGAATTTCTCGAAGGTCGCGAAGTCGATGTCGGACTGTGCGCCCGTTCCCCGCATGAGGTGGCAGGTGCGGCAGGCGGGCGCGATCACCTGCTGGTAGAGCGTGGTCTGTCCCGCGGCCTGCCAGGTGGGCGGGACGTAGGTGTCGGAGAAGGTCGCCCCGGGAAGCCCGTCGCCGCCGTAGAACGACTTGAGCATGGCCGCCGCGCTGCCCTGCCATTCCTGCGCGACCGCGGGCCGGCGGCAGGAATCCTCCGGCAAGGCCGAGGGCGCGGGTAGCGGATAGGAGCAGAGCACCATGCGGTTGATCGTCTTGAAGGCCGCTTCCTGCTCGGCGCGCGTGAACCCGGCCGCGGCCGAGAAATCGAAGGCGTCGACCTCGAAGGGATGCAGTCTCGCCTCCACGTCGCCACGCGCCTGCGAAACCGAATTCTGGACGAGATTGAAACGCGGCTTTCCCGTCCCATCGGGCGGCGTCAGCGCATCGGCGCGCCCGCCATGGCAGCTGATGCAGGGCCCGGGCATCGCCTTCGGGCCGCGACCGTCTAGGTCGACCGCGAGTTCGCGCGCGCCGGTAGTCGCGTTGAAATTGAAGAACTTGGCGAAGCTCGTGCCGCCTGCAGGTCCCGGGCTGAATTCGATGGCGTTCACGCCGATCAGGTGGCGGGAGTCCCGGGCCACCGCGGCATCGAGATTGAAGCTCGTGTACGTGTACCCCGCCGCCGCCTCGACGAGATAGTTCTCGACGAGGAACGCGAGCGTTCCGTCGGCGTTCTGCCTGGCGGTCATCCGGCGTCCGTAGCCCAGGTCGCGCTTGTCGCCGAAAACCACGCCGGCCTGCGTGCCCGCGCCGGTGTCGAAACCGTTGGCGGCCTTCCACTTGGCGAGCGTGTCCTTGGCGTTCGTGGGATCGATGGCCGCGTAGTAGGCCTGGGTGTAGGCGGCGGTGTCGGTCTGCAGCGAGCCGTCGGCCTGCTTCTGGGGATTGGGGAACAGCAGGAAGCCGTCCGGCCCGGAAGCCGCGACCGGCGGCGGGGCATTCGCGGGACGGATGTCGCCGGCGTTGTCGCCGCCCCCGCCGCAGGAGGACAGGACGAGGCCCGCGATGGCGCAACCGAGGGCGGCAGGAAGTCTGGATTTCATGCGCGAATCCCCTAGAAACGCATCAGGTACAGGATGGAATACTGGTTCACGATGTAGCTCGAGGTCCCGGAGTTCTCCGGGCGCTCCAGCGGCGTGGTCTGCACGCGCCTTACCGAGAAATCGATCGAGTCGCGCGGGCCGAGCGGCCGGTTGTATCCCATCGTTCCGATGAGCATCCGGGCTTCGGCGCGGTAGGCGAAGTACTCCCCGCTGTCGAAGGCGTCGTCGCGGACGAGGACCTCGGCGCTGTTCAGGTTCGCGAGGGACCCGAGCCCGGACGAGAAGGTGTCGCCGCGGCGGTATTCGCCGGCAAGGTAGGCCGTGCCGGCGGCGCCCAGCGAATAGTCGACGTTGAACTTCGCCGTGTTGTCGCGACCCTCGAAGACCGCGCTTTCGGCCCGCCGCCAGTTGGTCGACACCTCGCCGAAGACGTCGATGCGGTCGGTGAGCGAGCGGCGAGCGCTGGCGCCTGCCGACAGGCGGCTGCCGCTTCGCAATCGCGATTCGTAGCCGTCGATCCAGGCACGAGCAAAGAGCGCGTAGGTGACCGACTCGAAATTCCCCGAGGCGCGGTACTGAAGCTCGCCCTGCAGGCCACCGGAGGTCCGGCCGAGGCCCGTGTAGTCGTGGTACTTGTCCACGTTGAGGAACCCGGTGGCCACCGCACGCGTGTGCTCGTTGATCGGGAAGGTGCGGCTCGCGTTGAGGCCGAAATTGAAGACCTGGTCCGAGCGCTTCTCGCTCGCCAGGCGTCCGCGCCCGACGTTGTCGTCGAAGCTGTAGCCGATCTCGACGCCGACGGGATCCGTCAACGCCACCCAGGACCAGGACGCCGGCCATGCCGGCAGCCTGCCGTCGAGATCCTGCGACAGGAGCAGGCGGATCGATTGCGCGGTTCCCGGACCCGACGAACGCTCACCCTGGTAGTCGAAGCCCAGCTTGAGGCCGCGTTTCCAGACGAAGTCGCTGCCCACCCCGAAGAGCAGGGAATTGCGGCTCGACCCCGCGGGCGTCACGGAATAGACGAGGCCGCCCGCCTGGTCGGCGTAGCTGAGCGATGCCGTGCGGCCGCTGTCGAGCTCGTGCCGCAACTCCACCCGCAGCCGCGGCACGGCCCAGCCGTAGTCGGTCTCCAGGCGCGACTCGAGCCTCAGGCCGGCGGCGGCCTGCGTGCTGCGAAGCGTCTGCTCGTGGAACGTGAGGGCGTTCGGGCCCGCACCCGATTCGGTGGATCGCTTGAGCCGGTCCGCCGAGAAGTCGATGCGTCCATAGGGCGAGATGAGCACGCCTTCGCGCCGGAACTCGTAGCCGGCGGCGACCGACCCGAAGAACTGGTCGCCCTTCCGTCGGCCGGTCGCGAACTCGTCGACGGATTCCACGTAGCGGTCCGAGTCGAGGTCGAGCTTGCCGAATCCGAGGACCGCGTCGACGAAGGTCTCGCGCGTCGGCTGGTAGCTGCCGTAGCCGGCGACGAACGTCCCGCTCGCCTTGCTCCTCGAGCCGTCGGATCCGATCTCGGTGCGGTCGCGCCCGTAGCCGACGCCCAGGCCGAGCACCAGCCTGTCGCTCAGGCGGCGGTCCGCGCCCACGCTGAGTCCGTCGGTGCTGAAGTGCTGGTTCGCGCCCTCCTCGCCGGCGCCGCGCCTGCCGAAATGGGCCAGGCCCCCCAGCCACACGTTGGTGCCGGCCCGGATAGCCGCCTTGCCCGATCCACCCGAGGCGCCGGACAGGTCGATGGCGTTCGAGGTCGCGGCGCTCACGAGCGAGCCCGCGAGGATCGTTTGCAGGAAGCCCGACGACACCGGCGAGCGTTGCGCCTCGCCCGCGTTGAACGAAACCGGCTTGAACGCCGAACGGGACCTGGCGTCACCGAAGTTGAACGGATCGGCCGCCTGCTCGCGGGTCCGCGCACCGGGCGCGGCCGAAGTCGAGGCGGCGGACTTGGTCGGCGCGGCCGTCTCCGCTTCGTCGTCCGCCGGGCCGGCGTGGAGGGATTCCAACCGGCGCTGGAAGTTGCCCATCTGCGCCCGCGAGAATCGGCGGGCGGTCTGGGACTGGGCTTCGATCAGTCCGACCACCGCCCTGTCCTGGGAGGGATCGGGCCGGCCGACCACGGTCACGGCGACACGGCCCGGCTCCGAGGTTCCGACGTTGCCGAACGCGACATAGGTGAAGGCGTCCGACCCGAAGAAATCGCGCCGTGGCGTGTAGGTGACCGTCGTGCCATTGACGGCGACGGTTCCGTGCGCGGGTCCCTGGGGAATCGAGACGCCGGTGACGCCCGATCCGGTGATGAAGGGCCGCAGGTCCATCGACGCCGGCGCGTTGAGCGCGACCGTCATCGAGACCGCGGTTGCCGTGGGCTTGAACGAAGCCACGGTGAGGTTCACGGTTCCCGTCATGGACGTTCCGCCGGCGCTCGTCGCCGTGAAGGTGAAGCTGTCCGCGCCCGAGAACCCCGTGGCGGGCGTGTAGCTGACGACCCGGGATCCGGGCGGTGGCGTCGTCACGAGGCCATGGGTGGGCAGGGTGACGATGGCCACTTGCGAGAACGTCCCCGAGATCGGCAGCGTGATCGACGTGGCCGTCTGGAAGGGCACGTTCACCTGGAGGTCGGTTGCCGTCGGTGCCGGCGGGTTGACCGTGATGCTCACGAGTCCCGGCGTCGACGTTCCGCCGGGACCGACTGCCGTGATCCGCAGGCTGTCGGGACCGAAGTAGCCGCTGCGCGGGGTGTAGATCAGGCTCGATGCGGTGACCGCGACCGTGCCGTTGGTCGGCGGCGTGGTGACCGAGAAGCCGGTGACGAAACCCGAGATGGCGCGGGAGAGGTCGATGGGCGTGCTCGTCTCGTACGGGACGATGACGGCCAGGGCGTTGGCCACCGGCGCATTGGTGTAGTTGAGCGTCACCGTGGCGGGCGCCGAGCTGCCGCCGAGACCCGTGGCCTGGTACGTGAACGTGTAGCGTCCGGTGCCGCCCGGCGACGGCGTGTAGGTGGCGATGAATCCGGCGATCGAGATCGATCCCGCGGCCGGCGGCGTGACGATCGACACGCTCGAGTAGACGCCTCCCAGCGCCACGGAGAGGTCGATGGGCGTGGTCGCGGTCGACGACACCAGCACGTTGATGGGACCGGCAGTGGGGGGAGGCGGCGCCGATACGGTGACGTTCACGGTCGCCGATCCGGAAGTGCCGCCGGCATTGGTGGCGGTGTAGCTGAAGCTCGCGGGACCGACGTAGCCCGCCGTCGGCGTGAAGGACACCGTGGTCGGACCCGTGGCGCTCACCGTGCCGTTGACGGGGCCAGAAGGCGTGACGCTCAGGACCGTGGCGCCGGGCGGACCGATCAGCGTCGCCAGGTCGATGGTCGTGGAAACGACCGGACTGCCGCCGTTGAAAGGCACGGTGACCGTCGTTGGCGAAACCGTGGGGGGCGGCGGGTTCACGGTCACCGTGACGGTGGCCGGAACGGCCGAAGTGCCGCCTAGGCTCGTGGCGGTATAGGCGAAGGAGGCAGGGCCGAAGTACCCCGGCGTCGGCGTGAACGTGATCGTGGTGGGTCCCGTGGCGAGCGCGGTTCCGTTGATCGGCGCCGAAGGCGTCACGGACGTCACGGGCTGGCTCGAGGCGATGAAGGCGGCAAGGTTCACCGGAATAGCGGTGTTGAAGGCCGTGGTGACGCTCGTGGGGCTCACGACGGGCGCCGCCGCGACCTCGATGAAGACCGTCGCGATGTTGGACGTTCCCCCGGGGCCATCCTTCGTGAAAGTGAACGTGGTGGGGCCCGTGAAACCGCCCCCCGGCGTGAAGGTCACCACGTTGCCCGCGACGGAAGTCGTGCCCGACCCACCCACGAGCGGCTGGGATGCCGCCAGGGCGTAGACGGCGGCCGGATTGGAGGCCACGACGCCCGAGATGTTCGCCGTCAGGTCGATATTGGCGGGGGCACCGGCGGCAACCACCACGGGCGCTCCCACCGTGCCGCGATTCGATACAACGGGCGCGGGTGGTGCATTCACGTTGATCGTGAGCGTGCGTGTCGCCGAACCGGTGCTGCAGGGGCCGGTGACGGAATAGCTGACGGCGAGGGAGGGCGCGTAGACGGTCGCGCTCGAGGCGTAGGTGAGCGTGTCGGGACCGGTGGAGGCGCGCGTGCCGACGTTCGGGTTCAGGGTCCCGAGGGTCACCAAGCTGCCCGTGGCCGCCGGGGTGCCGCTGATGGCCCCGATCGTGCCGAGGTCGATGGCCTGCGCGGCGGTGCTGTAGCCGAGCGTGACGGTGTCGTTGATCGCCGTCGGGCCGGCGGGCGGGTTGATCGTCACCGTCACGGTCCGGTTGGACGTTTCAGGCGTGAACCCGCCTTGCGCGGGGCCGGTCCCCCGAGAGACGATCGTGCGCAGGTTGCAGTTTCCCGACGCGCCACCCGGGTGCGCGAAGGTCATCGTCGTTCCGGCGTAGGACACGCCCGCGACCGCGGTGGTCTGGAAGACCGAGTTGAGGACGCCCCCGAGCGTGATACTGGGAATCACGACGTTGCGCGAGGCGCCGTAGTTGACCGATGTCGTGGCGGTGTTCCACGTGGTGTAATTGACCGTCGCCGTGTCCGCGGGCGTCGGCGCGGCGGCCGCGATCTCGTTGACGATCGACGTGTAGTCCGTTCCGGCGGTTACGCCGGTCATGGCATTGGCGACGGCTGCCGCCCAGACCACCGAATTGGCGCCGCCCGCATTGATGCGGCCGGGGTCCGTGAGCGTGTGGCATCCACCGCACTGGGAGGCGAAATCGGCCCGAGCTTCCGGTGCGGCCGCCAGGAACCCCAGCAGGGAAATCGTCGCAAGCAGCGCGGCGAACGCCGGCGGCCGCGCCGGGCGGACGCCCGTAGGAATCGCCCGAGCCGCGGCGCTTGGGAATATTCGGCCGAACGTGGTCATCGCACCCCCCCAGGGGCTTTTTGTTACTCTTTTTTCGAATGCCCGCGGTTGGTCCCGCGGTGCCTGACGCCGGGACACGGCCGTTCTTCCCCGCCTGCCGTGTGGGTCGCTTCGGTGTCGGAACCCGTTCTACAGGAAGTCGGGGGGAGACGACAAGGCCGGGGAGCGCCATCGCGCTGTCGAGGATGGCGGTTGCCCACCCGCCGTGGACCGTGCCGATGAGGTTTTAGGCGCGGCGGTCGGACGTGCCGGTGAACAGGACGCGTCCCAGTACGGCTTCCGAGAGCCGGAATCCCAGTGTGTCGCCGATGGGCACCTGGGCGATCTCGCCGGCCACGATGCGACGCAAGTACGCCAGGCCCGAGCCCTCGTGCTCGGTGGCGGGCAGGAGGGGCATCGCTCGCGTCACACCAGGCCTTCCAGGAACTGGACCTCGACGACGGTGCCGGGCTCGACGTCGCCCACGGCGTCGCCCAGGATGATGAAGCAGTTTGCCTCGCTCATGGATTTGAGGATGCCCGAGCCTTGCTCTCCCGTGGGCCTCACGGTCCAGGCGCCGTCGGGGCCCCGTGCGAGCACGCCGCGCTGGAATTCGGTGCGCCCGGGCGCCTTTCGCAGTCTCGAGGCGCAGGCGGCGGGAAAGGTGGGCGACGGCGGGACGGGGTCGGCGCCCATGAGCTTGAGGAGCGCTTCGCGAACGAACTGGTAGAAGGTGACCATCACCGAGACCGGGTTTCCCGGCAGTCCGAAGAAATGCGCGCCGCCGATCCTGCCGTAGGCGAGCGGCCGGCCGGGCTTCATGGCGATCTTCCAGAACACCACCTCGCCCAGGCGCGCGAGCATGCCCTTCACGAAGTCCGCCTCGCCCACGGACACGCCGCCGCTGGTGATCACCACGTCCGCGTTGGCGGCCGCCTCGCGGAACGCGCGCTCGAGGAGCGCGGGATCGTCCCTCACGACGCCCATGTCCAGCACCTCGCAACCCAGGCGCGTGAGCATGCCGTGGATCGTGTACCGGTTCGAATCGTGGATCTCTCCTTCGCCCAGCGTGCTGCCGATCGGCTTGAGTTCGTCGCCCGTCGAGAAGAACGCCACCCGGAGCGGCCGGTACACGTCGACCTCACCGATTCCCAGCGAGGCGATCAGGCCCAGTTCCGCCGGCCGGACGATCCGGCCCTTCGCGAGCGCGACCGTGCCGCGCCTGAGGTCCTCGCCCGCCTCGCGGACGTTCTGCCCGATTCGGACGCCGGGCGCGAAGGCGACGCGCTTGCCGTCGGCCCGGGCACGCTCCTGCATGACGACCGTGTCGGCCCCGGCCGGGACCACGCCGCCCGTCATGATGCGAACGCACTGGCCGGGCGCTACGACGCCGGCGAAGGGCCGCCCCGCGAACGAAGCGCCGATCTCCTCCAGCGCCGTCTCCGCGCCGGGAGCCAGGTCCTCGCCGCGCATCGCCCACCCGTCCATCGCGGAGTTTCGGTGGGACGGAACATCCACCGGCGAGACCACGTCCGCGGCGAGCACGCGGCCGAGCGCGTCCCGGATCGGCACGTGCATCGTCGCGGTGAGCGGCTCGAGGAACCGGTGGATGAAGGCGCGCGCCTTGTCCACGGGCATCGATTCCAGGTCGTAGTCGTCTGCGCAGGAGGCCTGCGCGATGCCTGGCTTGGTCATGGGGGTTTCTCGAGTTCCGCGAGCTCGCCGCGGGTGTTGATGTTGGCGAAGGCTTGCGCCTCGTCGTCGAAAGCGACCTCGACCACGCGCAGCGCCGCGTACCACTTGTCGATCTTGCGCTGGCCGGAGGAAAGGAAGTCGCGAAGGGAAGGGTGCACGGTGCGCCGCATGAGGCAGAAGACGGGGTGGGGCTGGTCTCCCGTCTTCGCCACCGCGAGTTCGGCGCCGGCGGCCTCGAGGGCGACGCGAAGTCGGGCGACGAGATCCGGCGGAAGGAAAGGGGAGTCGCACGGGACGGTCGCCACGAGGTCGCCGCGCGCATGGGCCAGGCCCCGCTCGAAGCCGGCGAGCGGCCCGGCGTATCCGGGGATTTCGTCGGCGATCACGCGATGGCCGAATCCTGCGTAGGCGTCCGGATTGCGGTTGGCGTTCACGAGAATCTCGTCGACCTGGGGCGCCAGGCGCTCGATCACGTGCGCCACGAGCGGCCGGCCGCGCAACGGCGTGAGGCCCTTGTCGACGCCGCCCATGCGACTGCCCTGGCCACCGGCGAGCACGAGGCCGGTAACCTCAGTCATCGGCGAACGCGTGGAAGGGCGACCAGGCGGGACGTTCCGCGGGAAACGAGTTCACCGTGGGCTCGCGGTCGACAGGGGTGACGAAGAGCGCCAGTGGCAGGTGGATCTCGTCGGCCCATGGGCCCTGGGAGGATTCGAACGTGAACCGCGTGCCGCAGACGCTGCAGAACCGGCGCAAGGTTCCTCGCGAGGATTCGTAGCGCCGAAGGAGGTCCTCGCCTTTCGTGAACCGGATCTGGGCCCGCTTGAAGCCGATCCAGGTGACCACCCCCGAAGCGTGGGCGGTGCGGCAACTCCAGCAATAGCAGTGCGCGCAGAAGCGCGAGGGAAACGTGGCCTCGACTTCCACGCCCGCGCAATGGCAGCGCGCGACGGCGGTTCCGGAAGCGGCGGCGCTCATGGTCCGACCTCAGGCCACCGAGGGGCGGGCGCCCCGGATGAAGCGCTCGGCGCCGGTAAAGAGGAGGTAGCGGCGGTTCACCGCGCGGCCGATCATCGTGATGCCCACGCGGGTGGCGATGTCGTGCCCCATCTTGGTGAGGCCGGAGCGCGAGACGAGGAACGGGATTCCCATCTGCGCCGCCTTGATCACCATTTCGGAGGTGAGCCGGCCCGTCGTGTAGAACACCTTGTCGCCGCCCTCGATGCCTTCCAGCCACATCCAGCCCGCGATCGCGTCGACGGCGTTGTGGCGGCCGACGTCTTCCACGAACGTGAGGATCTCGCTGCCCTTCGCGAGCGCGCAGCCGTGCACGGCGCCGGCCTCCTTGTAGATCGATTCGTGCAGTCGCACGCCGTTCAGGAGTTCGTAGAGCGTTTCCTCGTCGAGCCGCGCCGCGGCGGGCAGGCGGATGGACTCGATGTCCTCCATGAGGTCGCCGAAGACGGTGCCCTGGCCGCATCCCGTGGTCGCGGTTCGCTTTCCGGTCCGCGCGTCGAGATCGGCGAGCCCGTCGCGCGTGGCGACGGCGACGGCGCCGACATCCCAGTCGACCTGCACGGAGACGATCTGGTCGAGGGACGTCACGAGGCGCTGGTTGCGGAGAAAGCCGATCGCGAGCGCCTCGGGGGCGGCGCCCAGCGTCATCATGGTGAGGATCTCGCGCTTGTCGACGTAGAGCGTGAGCGGATGCTCCCCGGCGATCGGCGTGGGCGTCGTGGCCCCGGATTCGTCGACCGCGTCGACGAGATACGTCGCGGGACGCGCGGCCCGGGAGAGTTGCGGGCGCTGGGCCATGAGCACCCTAGCCGCCGATGTAGGACATTTCGACCTTGCGCGAGCGCGCGGTCTCGGCCGTGCGAATCTCCGAATAGCGATCCTCGCGGACCTGCCACACGGCGGAGACGGCGCGCGCGAGGGCTTCGTCGTCGGCGCCCGAGCGCAGGATCGACTTGATGTCGTAGCCCTGATCGGCGAAGAGGCACGTGTAGATCGAGCCGTCGGTGGAAAGTCGCGCGCGGTTGCACGACGAGCAGAACGCCTGCGTCACGCTGGAAATGATGCCGAACTCGCCCCCGCCGTCCTTGTACCGCCAGCGCTTGGCCACCTCGCCGAAGTGGTTCGGATTGACCGGTTCGCAGGCAAAGGTCTCGTTCACCCGGCGGACGACTTCC
>Ga0073899_10006117_pt1 | contig 10424 bp, 7 predicted proteins | sample KloWWTmetaKNB5Ph_FD_88975 | JGI IMG/M metagenome (GOLD analysis project Ga0073899, IMG submission 88975) | Active sludge microbial communities from Klosterneuburg, Austria, studying microevolution and ecology of nitrifiers - Klosterneuburg... | ecosystem: Engineered > WWTP > Aerobic digester >...
CCGCCCAGCTTCAGCCGCACCCGCCGGTAGATCACGTCGAGCACGTCGGGATCGATCGGCGCCGCCAGGATCGCCGCGCGCAGCTCCTCGAGCGCGGCCTTGCGCCACGCCGCGTCGCTACCGAACCGCGCGTCGGCCAGCATCGCGGCGACCTTGGCGTCGAGGCCGTGCTGCGTCATGTGGCGCACGTAGTAGAAGAACGGCACGCCGAAGCCGTCGGGGATGTTGACGCCCGGCAGGTTGGCGGTGCGGATCTCACCGAGGTTGGCGGCCTTGGTGCCGTAACGCACGACGTCCTTGGCCCGCATCCGGGTCAACATCGCCAGGTGCGGATCGCCGGTGTCGGCGGCCGGCAGCGCGACGTGCTTGGCCTGGGCCTTCTGCGCCTCCCAGTCGGCGATCTCGGCCGGGCTGGCCTCGCGCACCACCGCGTGGGTGTCGTCGACGTTGTAGTAGACGATCTTGCCGTCGAGGGCGCCGAACTCCTCGCGCGCCTTCTTGTAGCCGGCGTTGGGGATACCCCAGGCGCCGGCGCGCAGGTTGACGTGGGACAGCGGCGTCGAGAACGTCGTCGCCAGGATGCCGGCCACCGGCGTGATGTCGGGGTAGCTCTCCTGCAACAGCACGATGTCGTGGCGGTCGAACGTCAGCTGATCGTACGGCGTGCCCACCGGCACCACCTTGAGCCGGCCGATCGCCTTGCCCTTGTTGAACGCCTGGAACGCCGCCGCCTTGTAGAACTCGTCGTTGGTGACGACGGTGAAGCCCTTGGCGGCGACGGCCTTGGCCATCTTCTCTTGCTGCGGCGAGTCGGGGCGGAACGCCAGATCGGTGCGCCAGAACGTGCCCTTCAGCCGATCGCGCACCTTGAGCACCGTCGGCGCGTCGATCTGATCGCCCTCCCAGAACGACAGCGCCCAGCGATCGACCTTGGTGTGGTGGGTGACGTAGCCGAGGATGAACTTGGGCTTCACCCGCTCGTAGTTCTTGTTGTAGGTGATGATGTTGTCGCGGGTCCACGGCTGCTTGAGCAGCACGCCGAGGACGAAGTCGGCGTGCAGCTCGAACAGGTTGACGTCGAAGAAGTAGATCTCGTTCGACTTGATGTCGATGACGAACTTGCCGAACTCGTCGGCGCCCAGCGTCTTGGAGTACTTCTTCCAGGTCGCCTCGTCGGGCACCGCCTTGATCCACGCCCGCTGGACGTCGGCGGCGGCCGGCCGCGGCCGCGCCAGCGCGGCGATCACGACCAGGAGCAAGGCGGCGAGCGCGACTACGCGAGGGCGACGCATGGGCTACAGCCTACAACGCCTGACCGCGCCGCGCGGCCTGCGCTCCCCGCGGGAACCGGGTCGACGCGCTCAGCCCAGCGTGCGGGCCAGGCCGTCGGCCAGCGCCACCTCGGCCTGCCAGCCCAGGGCCGCCTGCACCCGCGCGACCGCCGCCAGCGACCGCACGATCTCGCCGGCGCGCGCCGGCGCGTGGCTGATCGCGACGCCGGTGCCGGCCAGGCCGACGATCAGCTCGGCCAGCTGGCGCACCGTGGTCTCGCGGCCGGTGCCGATGTTCATCGCGGTGCCGTCGCCGCCGTCGGCCATCGCCGCGGCCACCACCGCGCGCGCGACGTCGCCGACGTAGACGAAGTCGCGGGTCTGCTGGCCGTCGCCGAAGATCGTCAGCGGCCTGCCGGCCCGGGCCCGGTCGGCGAAGATCGAGATGACGCCGGAGTACGGGCTCGACGGATCCTGGCGCGGGCCGTAGACGTTGAAGAACCGCAAGGGCGTCGCCGCGACGCCGTGGGTGGCGGCGTAGGCGCCCAGCATCAGCTCGCTGGCCAGCTTGTCGACGCCGTAGGGCGACAGCGGCCGGCACGGCGCGTCCTCGACCACCGGCACCACCGGGGTGTCGCCGTAGACCGCCGCCGACGACGCGAACGCGATCTTCTTGACGCCGGCCGCGCGCGCGTACTCCAGCACCTGCACCGTGCCGACGTAGTTCACCGCGACGTCGACCAGCGGGTTGGCCAGCGAGTGCACCACCGACACCTGGGCCGCCAGGTGGATGGCGCGGGCGATCGGCCCGTGGGCCGCGGTCACCGCCGCCAGCGGCGCGAACAGGCCGTGGCTGACGTCGGCCACCACCAGCTCGACCGGCGAGCCGGCGGCGAAGCTCAAGGCCCCGTGCTGGGCCAGGTTGGCCCGCTTGCCGGTGCGCAGATCGTCGACGACGACGACGCGGTGGCCGTCGGCGACCAGCCGATCGACGGTGTGCGAGCCGATGAACCCGGCGCCGCCGGTGACCAGGATGAGCGACGAAGCGGATGCCACCGGTCGGTGCTACCACGCAGCGGCGCCGCGGTGCACGATGGCGCCATGGCCGATGCCGATTCGCGCGCCGGGGAGCGCTACGCCACCCGCCCGATCCTCGACTGGTGCGTCGACGTCCACGCCGCCCACGACGACGCGCTGGCGCGGGCCTTCGCGACCCCGGCCGACGTGCCCGCGATCATGGTCGGCCCGTCGGAGGGGCAGCTGCTGGCGCTCGTGTGCCGGCTGGCGCGGGTCCACCGCGCGGTCGAGATCGGCACGCTGGTCGGCTACTCGGCGCTGCACATCGCGCGCGCGCTGCCGCCCGACGGCCACCTGTGGTCGATCGAGTTCGAGCCGCGCCACGCCGCGCTGGCCCGGGCCAACCTGGCGGCGGCCGGCGTCGGCGCCAAGGTGTCGGTGCTCGAGGGCGCCGGCGTCGACGTGCTGCCGTCGCTCGAGCCCCACGGCCCGTTCGACGCGGTGTTCATCGACGCCGACAAGGCCAGCTACGCCCACTACGGGCGGTGGGCGATGGCCAACCTGCGCCCGGGCGGCGTCGTGCTGGGCGACAACGCCTACCTGTTCGGCGACCTCCTCGACGACAGCCCCCGGGGCCGCGCGATGCGCGACTTCCACCAGATCGTCGCCGCGAGCTGCGACTCGGTGTGCATCCCGACGCCGGACGGGCTGGTGCTCGGGATCAAGCGATGACCGCGCCCCGGCCGGCGGCGCCCGGCCCGCGCCCCCACGCGGCGCCGCGCCGCAGCTGGCCGCGGCGGATCGCCACGATCGCCACCGTCGGCGTGGTCGCGGTGGCGGTCGGCGTCGCGGTCGCGCTGGTGATCGTCAAGCGCATGCGCACCGGCGAGTGGCGGGCGCCCACGATGGACGACCTGGTCGAGATCAAGCGCGACGTCGCGCAGCGGCTCGACGGCCCGCCGCCGGTGCCGCGGGTGATCTTCCTCGATCCCCGCCCGCGGACGTTGACCGCCGGCACCGACGACGCCGCCGCCGGCAGCTCGAGCGTGATCGCCCACCAGGGCGACGCGCCGCGCGACCTCCCCGGCTGGAAGGGCTCGGCCAAGCAGTGGCGCGACCTGGTGACCTGCGTGCAGGCGCAGTTCGCCGCCTTCGACGTCGAGGTCACCGATCAGCCGCCGACCACCCGCGAGCACGTGCTGGTGGCGGTCGGCGGCCGGCCCAAGGACATCGGCGTCAAAGACACGCAGGTCGCCGGCCTGGCCCCGTTCAACGGCGAGGTCATCCCGCGCGCGGTGGTGTTCGCCTTCGCCGCCACGCAGCGCCACCAGCCCCGCGGCGTCTGCGAGACGATCGCGATGGAGGTCGCCCACGCCTACGGGCTCGATCACGAGCACCTGTGCAGCGACGTGATGAGCTACCTCAAGCCGTGCGGCAAGCGCGGGTTCGTCGACAAGGACGCGCCGTGCGGTGAGAAGAAGCCCCGGACCTGCGCCGGCGGCGCCGCCACCCAGAACTCGTTCCGCCGCCTGCGCGCGGTGCTGGGCCCGCGCCCGGCGGCCACGCCGTAGCGCCGCGCGCCTCGGGCGGACGCCCGCTCAGCCGAACGCGACGCGGCCCAGCGTGCCGAGCAGCACGTCGAGCGCGACCTTGTTGTCGCCGCCCTCGGGCACGATCAGGTCGGCCCAGCGCTTGGACGGCTCGACGTACTCGATGTGCATCGGCCGCACCGTCGCGTAGTACTGGTCGCGGACCGACTGGAAGCTGCGGCCGCGCTGCTCGAGATCGCGGCGGATCCGGCGCATCAGCCGGATGTCGGCGTCGGTGTCGACGAAGATCTTGATGTCGAGCTGATCGCGCACCGGCGCCTCGACGAACACCAGGATGCCCTCGACGACCACCATCGGCGCCGGCTCGACCCGCCGGGTCTCGCGCTTGCGGGTGTGGGTGACGAAGTCGTAGTTCGGCACGTCGACCGCGCGCCCGGCCTTGAGCTCGCGCAGGTGCTCGGCCAGGAGGCCGCTGTCGAGCGACGACGGGTGATCGTAGTTGAGCTCGGCCCGGGCCGCCGGCGTCAGGTGGCTCTGGTCGCGGTAGTACGAGTCGTGATCGACGACGACGCAGCGCCCCGGGGGCGCCGCGCCGCCCAGCTTGGCCGCCACGGTCGACTTGCCGCTGCCGGTGCCACCGGCGATGCCGATCGTGAGGGGTCGATGGGGATCGCGCTGGGTCACCGGCGCGGATATCGCACGACCGGCGCCGTCACGGCAACGCCCGCGCCATCTGCACGCCGGCCTTCGCCAGCAGGTCGACCGGCATCCGCCCGCGCATCCGCACCGTGGTGCCGTCGCGCTCGACCGCCAGCGCCGGGATCGCCAGCCCGAGGATCGGGTCCTCCTTGGCCTTGGCGATCATCGCATCGACCGCGGCCTGGGTGGCGTCGGCGCGCTTGCCGTCGGGCTGGTACAGCGCGACCGTGCCGACCAGGCCGGCGTCGTCGAGCTCGAGCCGGACGCTGACGTCGGCGGTCAGCGCCGGGGTCTCGACCGCGGCCGCCAGCGCCGCGCGGGTCCCGACCAGCCACGCCGACGCCTGGCGATCGATCCGCGAGCCGATCTGATCGAGCGCGCTGGGCTTGCCGGTGCGCGGGGTCAGCCGCGCGGCGATCGCGGCGGCGTCGGCGGTGCTGGTGGTGCTGTAGAAGGTGTGCTCGTCGAGCCAGCCGATCAGCACCGGCGGCCCGTCGGTGGGCACGACGGTGATCGGCTCGCCCGGCAGGCCCGGGGCGGTCGCGCGCGACACCGGCCCCGGCCGGCCCTGGCCGAAGCACGCCTCCATCTCGGCGCGGCTCCAGTCGCCGCGGGCGATCAGCTCGTACTCCTTGAGCAGCGCGCCCGGCCGCTCGACCATCGCCATCGACAGCCACTCGCCGCGCGCCCCCAGCGCGAGGTCGCAGCTGCCGACCATCAACATCCGCAGCTGGGTGAACGTCGTCGACTCGCCGGCCCGCAGCAGCACCGGCGACAGCTCGGCCGAGGCCCGCACCTCGAGCACCGACAGCGCGACGACGACGGTCGCGTCGGGGCTGTGGTGGGCCAGCACCTTGCCGAGGGCTGCGTGGATCTCGTCGCGCTTGGCCGCGGTCAGCGCGATCCGCGCCACCGCCGGCGGGGTCGGCTCGAGGGGCTCGGGGTTGCCGCTGCCCGGCGCCACCGCGCCCGACGCCGACAGCGCCCACGGATCGGGGCGCGCCGGTCCCGGCGTGCCATCACCGCCCAGCACCAGCACGCCGATCACCGCGGCCCCCGCCGCGACCACCGCGCCCCCCGCCCACAGCGGCCAGCGCCGGCGCGTCCGCGCGGCGACCTTCGGCGCCGGCTCGACGCGCTCGCCCGACGCCGCCGAGCCAGTGGTGGCAGCGCCGCCGGACTGCCGCCACGGCTGTCGCGGATCGTTCGGCCGATCGGTCGGTCGATCGATCGGTCGATCGGCGACGGCGGTCGGCACCGTCGGCGCCAGCGGCAGCTCGAACGGCGCGGTGACCCGGGTCGGCGGCGCGGCGCCCAGCCCCGCCGCGCGGCGGACCCGATCGCGCAGCGCCAGCACGTCGGGCGGCCGGTTGGCCGCGCGGGTCGACAGCGCGCGCGCCACCTCCTCGTCGAGCGCGCCCGGCACCTCGACGGTCTCCGCCAGCCGCGACGGGTTGAGCCGGACGTCGGGATCGGCGGTGTCGTCCCACGGCAGCCGCCCGGCCAGCATCGCGAACAGCGTCACCGCCAGCTCGTAGACGTCGGTCGCCACCGACGCCGGCGACCCGAAGAACCGCTCGGGCGCCATGTACGCTGGCGTGCCGCGCACCTGCCCGGTCTCGGTCAGCGTGACCACGCCGTCGCGCATGGCCTTGGCGATCCCGAAGTCGAGCAGCACCGCGTGCAGCGCGCCGTCGCTCTGCACCAGCATGACGTTCTCGGGCTTGAGGTCGCGGTGGATCAGCCCCGCCGCGTGCATCGCCGCCACCGCCTCGCACAGCTGATCGAACAGCGCGATGGCCTGGGCCAGGGGGATCGGCCCAGCGCCCAGCCGGTCGGCGAGGGTCTGCCCCGGCAGCTTCTCCATGGCCAGGTACGACCGGCCGTCGGGCAGGGTCCCGGCGGCCAGGACCTTCACCACCCCCGGGTGGGCCATGTCGATCAGCAACCTGGCCTCGTCCAGGAATCGGCGCGCCTCGGCGCCGGCGAGATCGGCCCGGATCACCTTGAGCGCGACCGACCGGTGCCCCCAGCGGGCGTCGTAGACGGTCGCGCTGCCCCCCTCCCCCAGCACCCCAACCACCGTGAACTCGCCCAGTTCGGTGGGGTTGGGGGGAGTCGTGGGAACCGCGGTCAAGGAGGCCTCGGGCGGCAGTGTATCGATCTGGCGGGCCCGATCAACGCCGTTGCGGGGCCCGAGGGGGAACCCAGCGCTACCCGTGCGCGCGCCGGCGTCACCCCGGTGGCGTGGTACGTTGTGGCAGTTACCGTCATGCGCCGAGGACCTCCATGATCCGTGTCGTAATCGCTGAAGACCACACGCTGATCCGTGAGGCGCTCGCCAAGATGCTCATCGCCAGCCATCGGATCGACGTGGTCGGACAGGCGGCGACCGGCACCGAGGCGGTGTCGCAGGTGAGCCGGCTCCACCCCGACGTGCTGCTGCTCGACGTGTCGATGCCCGAGAAGGACGGCATCGCCGCGCTGGCCGATCTGGCGGCGCTCGAGACCGGCACCAAGACCATCATCCTCACGATGCACGAGGACGAGGCCCACGGCGTCCGCGCCATCCGCGGCGGCGCCGCTGGCTACGTCAAGAAGTCCGCGAACCTCGACGAGCTGCTGGCGGCGATCGAGCGGGTCCACCGCGGCGAGCGGGTCATCCCCGAGGAGGTCGAGGCCGCGCTTGGCAAGAAGCGCAGCGATCACCCGGCGCAGGTGCTGTCGTCCCGCGAGTTCCAGGTGATGGAGTACCTGGCCGCGGGCAAGACCAACCGCGAGATCGCCGAGATGCTCGCGATCAGCGTGAAGACCGTCGACACCCACCGCGGCCACGTGCTGAAGAAGCTGCGGCTGCGCAACAACTCCGACATCACCCGGTTCGCGATCCAGCACGGCCTGATGCCGGTGTGATCGCCGCGGCGCGCGCGCTCAGCGGCGCGCTGGCTGGACCCATGCCATCGCGCCGTCGGCCCGGGTGACCGCGGCGCGGACGTAGCTGGGCGCGGGCGGGATCGGGTGGCGCGCGGTCGCGTCGTGGCTGGTGGCCACCACCCGGCCGTCGACCACGAACTCGATGGTGTGCCCGGCGGGGTCGCCGGCGATCGCGACCTCGAGCGCGTCGCCGGCCGCGCCGGCCCGCGCGAGCGTCACGCCGGTGGTCGCGTAGAACCGCCCCGCGGCGAGCGCGGCGATGATCGCGTCGGCGTCGCGGGGCGCGTCGACCATCACCCACGCGCCGCCCGCTGGGTACTTGCCGACGCCGTCGTAGGAGTGGGCGTCGTCGGAGGCCACGCCCCACAAGGTCGCGCCGGTGGCCAGCGCCGCGTCCCACAGCGCCACCATCGACGGGTGCTCGGCGTCGCCGGCGTTCCACCGCGCGAACTGCGAGTTGCCGATCTCGACCAGCGCCACGCCGTCGCCGGCCAGCGCGGTGAGCAGCGCCGCGGTCATGCCCCAGTGCCACTGCGGGTGGTTGAGCTGCGGCACGCCGCCCAGCGCCTGGGCCCGCGCGATCGCCGCGCGGTACATGTCGCGGCGCGCGGTGGCGGCGCGGTCGGCCCACTCCAGCTTGCCCGCCGGGCGGCCGGTCGCACCGAGCACGTTGACGTGGATGCGGCACTTGCCGTCGGGCGGCGGCGCCGGCTCGGCGCACGCGGTCGGGTTGTAGGTCAGCTCGCTGCCGGCGATCACCAGCAGCGCGCCGTCGTCCGCGGCGACCCGCCCGCCGGGATCGGGGCCAGGGATCGTGACCCGGTTGTGATCGGTCAGGACGATGAAGTCGTAGCCGTGGGCGACGTACCAGGCCGCCACCTCCGCCGGCGCGGTCGCCGAGTCGCCCGACGGCGCGGCGTGGACGTGGGTCGAGCCGCGCAGCCAGCGCGGCGGCGGCGGCGCGGCGTCGATCGCGGCGTCGGGCCCGGCATCGACCGGCGGCGGCCGGCGCACCGAGTCGGGATCGCGGGCCGGCCCGGCGCACGCGGCCAGCGCGAGCAGCGCCAGCGCGCGGCTCACGGCGTCTGCTCGAGCAGCGCCGCCGCGCCGGGCGCGAGGTTGGTCACGACACCCATCGAGCGCTTGTGCCAGCGGGTGCGGGTGGCGAGGAACAGCCCGAGGCTATCGGTGAGCAGGCGCCGCACCGCCGGCCGGGTCGCCGACTGATCGATGCGCTCGTCGGGATCGCCGACCACGTCGAGGGTGGTCGGCACGCCACGCTTGCCGACCTTCAGCTTCCACCGGGCGATCCGCATCGTGTGCGCGTACTCGAACTGCGACGCGTACGACGGCCGGGCCCAGCCGCGATCGACGCCGGCCGCGAGCGGCGCCAGCGACTGGCCCTGCAGCTGGGCCGGCAGGTCGGCGCCCAGCGCGTCGAGGATCGTCGGCAGCACGTCGACCTGCTCGACGCCCTCGTCGACGACGCCGGGCGCGATCCGCGCCGGGTAGTGGATCAAGAGCGGCACCCGCACCAGCGTCTCGCGCAGCGAGCCGCCGTGGCCGCAGCGCCCGTCCTCAAACAGCTCCTCGCCGTGATCGGCGGTGACGATGATCATCGTCTGCTCGTAGATGCCCATCGCCTGCAGCTTGGCGACCAGGTCGCCGAGCCGCGCGTCGTGGTAGCTGATCGCCGAGTCGTAGATCGCGCGCAGCCGCTCGACGTCGGCCGGCGGCGGGATGATCGTGCAGCCCATCTGCCCGGGGATGATGCCGAGGCCAGCCGCGGTGCCGCCGACCACGAACGGCCCGCGGTACGACGGATCCGAGTAGCGATCGATCCACGGCTTGCGCGCGACCCACGGCCCGTGGGTGTCGACGGTGCCGAGGAACAGCAGCGTCGGCTTGGCCTGGTGGACCTCGAGGCGGGCCAGCGCGGCGTCGAGCACCAGCCGCCCCGGCAGGTAGCCGTTGATGACGCCCTTCTCGCGCATCATGTTGCGGAACTCGGTGAAGCCGCGGCCGTAGCCGCCGACGTCGGTGACGAAGCCGTTGCCGGTGACCGCGATCGGCTCGAGCCCGGCGGCGCCGACCAGCTCGCCCAGCACGGCGAGCTGGCGCGGGATCCGCCAGGTGCCGCCGACGCCGGCCTGGCGCACGTTGTGGATCGCCGGGTAGGTGCCGGTCCACAGGCTGGCGTGGGAGGTCTGCGACTCGTTGCCGTGGACGTAGTACTGGCGGAACACCGCGCTGGTCTGGGCCAGCTGCTCGAAGGTCGGCACCTCGGCGCGGGCGCCGGGCGTGAACGTGCGGATGCGATCGGCGCGCAGCGCGTCCATGATCCACAGGACGACGTACTTCGCCGGCGGGCCCGGCGTGGGCGGCGGCGGCGCGGCGCCCGGGATCGTGATCCGCGGATCCGCGAGGCCGGCCCGCGGGCACTCGCGCGCGGTCAACTCGAGCCGCACCGGGCGATCGCCCACCGCCGACAGCTCGACCCGATCGCGGCCGCCGCCGAGCAGCCCGCCGACCTGGGTGCCATCGTCGGTGCGCGCCGTGACCTCGACCCGGCACGGCGCGGGCACCTCCGCGATCAGGTGGGCGTCGGCCGGCAGGTGCACGTACCACGCGACCCCGGCGTTGCGATCGAGGTCGAGGGTGCGCGTCGCCGGCGTCCACGCCGCGTGCTCGATCGGCTCGTCGTCGGCGCCGGCGCGCGCCAGGTCGGCCGCGACGCGCACGGTCTCGACCGCGACGGCGCCGTCGAAGATGATCGGGTTCTCGCCCTCGCGCCACGCACCGGCCGGCGTCGGCAGCGCGTACCACCCGCGGCCGACGGCGACGTCGAGGCGGCCCAGCGCGCGCAGCCCGGCGCGCACGGTCACCTTGCCGGCGCGCTCGGCCACCAGCCGCACCTGCAGGCCGGTGGCGGCCGCCGCCTGCGCCGCCGACA
>Ga0073899_10006119_pt1 | contig 10423 bp, 9 predicted proteins | sample KloWWTmetaKNB5Ph_FD_88975 | JGI IMG/M metagenome (GOLD analysis project Ga0073899, IMG submission 88975) | Active sludge microbial communities from Klosterneuburg, Austria, studying microevolution and ecology of nitrifiers - Klosterneuburg... | ecosystem: Engineered > WWTP > Aerobic digester >...
ACCGCTGATTAGCTACGTTCGGGATGGATAACCGCTGAAAGCATCTAAGCGGGAAGCCGGCCTCAAGATGAGATTTCCATGCCTTCGGGCGAGAGGCTCCCAGTAGACGACTGGGTTGATAGGCCGGATGTGGAAGCGTGGTAACACGTGAAGCTGACCGGTACTAATAAGCCGATGATTTGATAACACACCGTTTTGGTGCTTGCGTCCACTGAGTGGTTCTTGATGTACGGTCGAGAACCGCATGATCTGTCTTTGACAGCGATTGCTGCCTACGAGCAGCAACTCATGCTTTTGAACGATTGAAACATCAATAGTGTTTCGGCGGCCATAGCGAGAGGGAAACGCCCGGTTACATTCCGAACCCGGAAGCTAAGCCTTTCAGCGCCGATGGTACTGCAGGGGGGACCCTGTGGGAGAGTAGGACACCGCCGAACTTCTTTGTAAAATGGCCACCCAGCTTGGGTGGCCATTTTGCGTTTACGCGCCGGTCGCGCAGCGACCTGCCGAAAAGGAGTACCCATGGCCGAGGATAGGGCTGAACACAGCGCCGCTGGAAGCGATCGCGGCGGTTCTCGCTCGCGACGCCCGGATGGTGCTCACAACACGGGACGACCCCGCGCCCACGGCGCCGGCGGTCGCGATGGTGAGCGGAAGTCGTACCCGCCTCGTGATGGTGAGCGTCGTCCGTACGCTCCGCGTGACGGGGAGCGGAAGTCGTACCCGCCTCGTGATGGTGAGCGTCGTCCGTACGCTCCTCGGGATGGGGAGCGTCGTCCGTACGCTCCTCGCGATGGCGAGCGGAAGTCGTACCCTCCGCGTGATGGTGAGCGGAAGTCCTACCCGCCTCGTGATGGTGAACGTCGTCCGTACGCTCCGCGTGATGGTGAGCGTCGTCCGTACGCTCCGCGTGACGGGGAGCGGAAGTCGTACCCGCCTCGTGATGGTGAGCGTCGTCCGTACGCTCCGCGCGATGGCGAGCGGAAGTCCTACCCTCCGCGTGACGGGGAGCGGAAGTCGTACCCGCCTCGCGACGGTGAACGTCGTCCGTACGCTCCTCGGGATGGGGAGCGTCGTCCGTACGCTCCTCGCGATGGCGAGCGGAAGTCGTACCCGCCGCGCGATGGCGAGCGGAAGTCGTACCCGCCGCGTGATGGTGAGCGGAAGTCGTACTCGCCGCGCGACGGTGAGCGGAAGTCGTACCCGCCGCGCGACGGTGAGCGCCGTTCGTACGCACCGCGTGACGGTGAACGGAAGTCATACCCGCCCCGCGATGGCGAACGTCGCGGACACGCGCCGCGCGGCGGTTCGGGCCGGGAACGTGACGGAGCTGAGCGCCGTGACGTGCCGCCGGGCGAGGACATGCGCCCGATCCGGCCACGGCATGATGATCCGATCATTCCCGAGGGCGTCGACGTGCGTGACCTGCACCCATCGGCGCGCAACGAGCTGAAGACACTGAGCTTGGAGAATGCGGAGTGGGTCGCATTGCACCTCGCTGCAGCTGCGAGCCTCATCGACACCGACCCGGCACTGGCACACCAGCATGCGCTCTCGGCGTCGCGCCGCGCGGGCCGAATCGCGATCGTCCGTGAGACGTTGGCGATCACCGCATACGCGAATGCCGACTTCGCACTCGCCTTGCGCGAGCTGCGCACGTACCGCCGGATCTCCGGCAGCGACGAGCAGATCGCGCTCATGGTCGACAGCGAGCGTGGGGTCGGTCGTCCCGACCGCGCGCTCGAGCTGGGCCGCTCCGTCGACCGGTCACGGCTCGATCGCGGCACCCGCGTCGAGTTGGCGATCGCGATGTCGGGTGCGCAGCTCGATCTGGGTCACCTCGACCGCGCGCTGCTCGAGCTGGACATCCCCGAACTCAACCCGGACGTCGCGTTCGCGTGGAGCCCAGGGCTGTTCGCCGCGCGCGCCACCGTGCTCGAAGAGCTCGGGCGCGACGAGGAAGCGCGTGTCTGGCGCGTGCGCGCCGAAGTCGCCGCGGAGGCGCTCGGTGATGGCGACGACGGCTATGACGATGAGGTTGTCGAGATCGATGAGATCGATGAGATCGATGAGATCGATGAGATCGATGAGATCGATGAGGTCGAGGTCGATGAGGTCGAGGTTGACGAACACGATGCGCAGGCTGCACCCCATGCCGACACCGTGGCGGGGCGGGAGCTGAACCCGGAACCGGAGGACGAGCCGGTCACCGATGTGGGCGCGTCCGCTGAGACCGATGTCGCGCCGCCAGCCGGCATTGACGCACCGATAGGCACTGACACGAAGATTGGCATTGACGCGCAGATCGCAGCCGAGTTCGCTGAGATCGAGGCCGAGATCGAGGCGGCACCGGAAGCCGAGGGCGATGAGGCTGCGGCATCCACCGCCGAAGCGACGGGAGCACCCGCGCCGGAGGACGGGGAGTAATGGCGTTTCTGTCTCGTTCACGTGAGGTCGGGCTGCTCGACGGCATCGATGCTGTGCTCGCGGATCTCGACGGTGTGGTCTATGCCGGCGCCGGCGCGCTGCCGCACGCCGTCGAGAGCCTGAACAAAGCGGCGCAGGGCCGAGCGCTCGGCTACGTGACCAACAACGCGGCGCGCACCGATGTGACGGTTGCCCAGCACCTGGGCGACCTGGGGCTGGCTGCGCGTCCGCAGGATGTGATCACGAGCCCGCAGGCCGCATCGCGGCTGCTGCAGACGATGGTCGCGCCCGGCTCGACGGTGCTCGTTGTCGGGGGAGAGGGCCTCGTGGCCGAGCTCGAACGGGCGGGCTTTGTCGTCACCCGCACGGCCGATGACAATCCGGCCGCCGTCGTGCAGGGGTTCGCGCCCGAGGTGAACTGGCTCCAGCTCGCCGAAGCCGCGTACGCGTTGAAGACCCCGCCCGAAGAGGGCGGGATCCCGTGGATCGCCACGAACAACGACTGGACGATCCCGCAGGCGCGCGGCCTGGCGCCGGGCAACGGCACGCTCGTGTCAGCGGTGCACACGGCGGTGGGGCGCCTCGCCACGGTCGCCGGGAAGCCCGAGACGCCGATCTTTGCGGAGGCAGTCGCGCGGTTCGGGGCATCCTCGCCACTGTTCATCGGCGACCGCCTCGACACCGACATCAAGGGTGCCAATGCCGCCGGCATCCCCTCGGCGCTGGTCTTGACGGGTGTCGATCGCCCGAAGCACGTGCTTGCAGCCGATCCGCTCTCGCGCCCGAAGTACATTCTGAGCGATCTGCGTGAGCTGCACGAGCCCTACCCCGAGGCGCGCACGAAGCGCGACGGCACCGTCCTGGTGCGCGACGCGGCGGTGCGGATCGAGGGATATCGGGTGGTGCCCGTCTCTCGCGGAACCCGGCAGATCGATCTGTTGCGGGCAGCGGCGCAGGCGATCTGGGACTCGGGGCGGGCGATCTATGGCTTCGAGGTCGACGAGACGCTGTACGCGGATCCGTTCTCCCGCCCGTAGCTGCGCGGCGACCGCGCGGCGGACATGCCGCTTCCGGATGCTGCGGGGGAGGGCCGAGTATCCTGGTGGCATGACCGAGCAGCAGGCGCCGACCCCTGAGACCGATGGGCTCCTCCCGCGCGTGCGCGTGATCGAGGAGCAGCCGCTGGCGGGCCGCGCTGCGGCGTACGCCGCGCTGCACACGGAGCTCTCCTCCCGGCTCGAGCAGTCTGATCTCGCCGCGATGGGGGCGAACTGACGCTGTGGAACGACTCGACACCGCCCTCGCGGCGCGAGGGCTCGCGCGCTCGCGCACGCACGCCGCCAAGCTGATCGCCGACGGGCTCGTGACCGTCAACGGGCTCGGCGTGGTGCGCCCGTCGGCGCGCGTCGACGATGCCGCGGTGCTGGAGGTCGCGGCATCCGATCACTATGTGAGTCGTGCGGCACACAAGCTCATCGCGGCCCTCGACGGCTTCCGGGTCGACGTCGCCGGGCGCCTCGCCCTCGATATGGGCGCGTCGACCGGCGGGTTCACCCAGGTGCTGCGCGAGCGCGGTGCCGAGCCGGTGATCGCCGTGGATGTGGGCCACGATCAGCTCGATGCCGCGATCCGCGCCGACGCACAGGTGATCGCCGTCGAGGGATACAACGTGCGGTACATGACGCCCGTGACGCTTGCGGAGGTCAGCGGCATCGCGCACCCGCCGAGCGTGGTCACCGGCGATCTCTCGTTCATCTCGCTGGGCCTCGTGCTGCCTGCGGTGAAGACTGTCGCCGCCCCGGGCGCCGACATCGTGCTGCTGGTCAAGCCGCAATTCGAGGTGGGCCGCACTGCGGTCAAGGGCGGGCTCGTCACGAACGATGATCTGCGTGCCGACGCCGTCGCCGGCGTGCTCTGGGCGGCGTGGGACGCAGGTCTTGGCACCGCCGGCGTCTTGCCGTCCCCAATCGTCGGCACGCACGGCAACGCGGAGTATCTGGTGCACCTGCGCGACGCGGACGCTGCCGGCGCGCGCAATCCGACAGAATGGTTGGGCGTCGTTGACGCGTTGACGAAGGGTGCGACATGACTGCCGAGAAGCGCCGCATCCTGATTGTGGTGCACACCGGTCGCCCCGACTCGGTCGATGCCGCCGTGCGGGTGCACGACCTGCTCGTGACCGCCGGGGCGATCCCGGTGATGGACGAGGGGCAGTGGGACGAGCTCGGCGCGGACCGCGCGCGGTTCGCCCTGGCGGAGGTGCTCGGCCGAGAGACCGACATCCATCAGGTGGAGCTCGCGATCGTGCTCGGCGGGGATGGCACCATCCTGCGCGCCGCGGAGGTGACCCGCGGTTCGTCCGCACCGATCCTGGGCGTGAACATGGGGCACGTCGGATTCCTCGCCGAGAGCGAGCGCGACGACCTCGACGACGCGGTGCATCGCGTCATCGCCCGCGACTACCGCGTGGAGGAGCGCATGACGCTCGATGTGTGCGTGACCACGCGCGACGACGAGGTCATCTTCAGCACCTGGGCGCTCAACGAAGCCACGGTCGAGAAAGCCAGCCGCGAGCGCATGCTCGAGGTCATCATCGAGATCGACGAGCGTCCGCTGTCGAGCTTCGGCTGCGACGGAGTGATCATCGCGACGCCCACGGGCTCGACCGCCTACAACTTCTCGGCCGGCGGTCCCGTGATCTGGCCGACCGTCGAAGCGATCGCCCTCGTGCCCATGGCCGCGCACGCGCTGTTTGCCAGGCCGCTCGTCGTCGGGCCCGAGGCCGCCGTCGCGATCGAGCTCATGGAACGTATGGCGGGTCGCGGTGTGCTCTGGTGCGACGGGCGCCGCTCGCATGAGCTGCCCCCGGGTGCCCGCGTGGTGGTGCGGCGTTCGCCCGAGCCGGTGCGCCTCGCCCGCCTGCACGCGCCCGCATTCACCAACCGCCTGGTGAACAAGTTCCGGCTCCCCGTCGAGGGCTGGCGTGGCCACCCGCGGCCAGACGAGGGCGCGTCGGCATGATCGAGGAGATGCGCCTGCGGGATCTCGGGGTGATCGCCGAGGCGAGCCTGCCGATCGGGCCCGGATTCACGGCGGTGACCGGCGAGACCGGCGCGGGCAAGACGATGGTGGTCACCGGGCTGGGGCTCCTCATGGGCAGCAGGGCCGACTCGGGCGCGGTGCGGCAAGGCGCCGCGCAGGCCGCGGTCGAGGGGACCTGGATCGTCGCGGAGGACGGCCCAGTCGCCGAGCGGGTGCGCGAGGCCGGCGGCGAGCTCGACCCGATCGGGGCGCCCGGCGCGGGCGCGCATCGAGCCGAGCTGCACATCTCGCGCACGCTGACCGCGGAGGGTCGCAGCCGCGCCGCCGTGGGCGGACGGCAGGCCCCCGCGGGCGTGCTCGTCGACATCGCCGAGCAGCTCGTCGTGGTGCACGGGCAGTCCGAGCAGATCCGGCTGCGCAGCGCCCTCGCGCAGCGCCACGCGCTCGACCGCTTTGGTGGGGCGCCGATCGCCGAAGCGCGCGCCACCTACCAGGCGCTGTTCGGCCAGTGGCGCGCGAGCGCGCAGGAGGCTGCACAGCTGCGCGCCGACGCCGACGCGCGGGCCGCCGAGGCACGGCACCTGCGCGAGGCGCTGGCCGAGATCGAAGCCCTCGCCCCCGAGCACGGGGAGGACGCGGCGCTCGCCGCGCGCGCGGAGCGGCTGGGGAATATCGAGGAGCTGCGGGTCGGGGCATCCGCCGCTCGCGAGGCGCTCTCGAGCGAGGAGAGCGACGAGCCGGACGCAACCGCGCGGCTCGCGCAGGCACGACGTGCGCTCGAGCGCCCAGGTGATGACCTGCTGCTTGCCGGGCTGGGCGAGCAGCTCAGTGAGCTGGCATTTCGCGTCAGCGAGATCGCCGTCGAGCTCTCGAGCTACCTCGCCGACCTCGACACGGCCGGCCCCTACGAGTTGGAGGCGGTGAACGAGCGCCGCGCGGCCCTCGCCGCGCTCGTGCGCAAACACGGTCCCACCCTCGATGATGTGCTCGCGCTCCAGGCGGAGGGCGCCACGCGCCTTGCCGAGCTCGACGGCGACGACGAGCGGATCGCACAGCTTGAAGATGCGTCGGCACGGCTGGCCGCCGAGGTGGATGCCGCGGCAGCCACCCTCACCGCGGCCCGCGTGGCCGCCGCCGAACGCCTCGGCGCCGCCGTGACCGAGGAGCTGCACTCGCTCGCGATGCCCGACGCGACCCTGCGCGTCGACGTGCGTGCGGCCGAGCCGTCCACGGAGGGCCGCGACGAGGTCGCGTTCCTCCTGAGCCCGCACGTCGGGGCGCCGCCGCGTTCGGTGTCGAAGGGCGCCTCCGGCGGAGAGCTCTCGCGGGTGATGCTCGCGATCGAGGTGGTCATCGCGGCCACGGACCCGGTACCGACGTTCGTGTTCGACGAGGTCGATGCGGGGGTCGGCGGCGCCGCGGCGATCGAGATCGGGCGACGACTCGCCCGGCTGGCAGAGGCATCCCAGGTCATTGTCGTCACGCACCTCGCGCAGGTGGCCGCGTTCGCGAACAACCACCTTTCGGTCGTGAAGGAGAGCGACGGGCGCGTCACCGCCAGCAGTGTGCGGCGCTTGGAGGGCGCCGATCGCGAAGCCGAGATGGCCCGGCTGCTGTCGGGCCTGGCCGATTCGGACTCGGCGCTGACCCATGCGCGCGAACTTCTTGAGCTCGCGCGACGAGAGCGGTGATAGAGTTGAAGCCCGTGGCAGACCATCGCGCGGAATCGCAGAACGACACGACCAAGCACATCTTTGTGACGGGTGGTGTCGTTTCCTCGTTGGGCAAGGGATTGACCGCCGCCAGCCTCGGAAATCTGCTGACGGCACGCGGGCTTCGGGTGGTGATGCAGAAGCTGGATCCGTACCTGAACGTCGATCCCGGCACGATGAACCCGTTCCAGCATGGCGAGGTGTTCGTCACCGACGACGGCGCCGAGACCGACCTCGACATCGGGCACTACGAGCGCTTCCTCGACATCAACCTCAGCCAGGCGGCGAACGTCACCACGGGCCAGATCTACTCGCAGGTGATCGCCAAGGAGCGTCGCGGCGAGTATCTCGGCGACACGGTCCAGGTGATCCCGCACATCACCGACGAGATCAAGCGCCGGATGCGACTGCAATCGCACGAGACGCCCCGTCCCGATGTGATCATCACCGAGATCGGTGGCACCGTGGGCGACATCGAGTCGCAGCCGTTCATCGAATCGGCACGGCAGATCCGGCACGAGCTCGGCCGGGGCAACGTGTTCTTCGTGCACGTGTCGCTGGTGCCGTTCATGGGCGCCTCGGGCGAGCAGAAGACGAAGCCCACCCAGCACTCCGTGGCGGCGCTGCGTTCGATCGGCATCCAGCCCGACGCGCTCGTGCTGCGCAGCGATCGCCCGGTGACCGAGCCGAACAAGCGCAAGATCGCGCTCATGTGCGACGTCGACGAGGACGCCGTGGTGAACGCGATCGACGTGCCGAGCATCTACGAGATCCCCACCATGCTGAACGAGCAGGGCCTGGACGCCTACATCGTGCGCGCCCTGGGCCTGCACGATGCGACCGAGGTCGACTGGTCGCGCTGGGAGCACCTCCTGCGCGTGGTGCACCACCCCAAGCACGACGTCACGATCGGCATCGTCGGCAAGTACGTCGACCTCCCCGACGCGTACCTCTCGGTGACCGAGGCGCTGCGCGCGGGCGGCTTCGCGAACGAGGCGAAGGTGCACCTGAAGTGGATCCCCGCCGACGAGTGCGAGAGCGCGGAGGGCGCGGCGAAGGCGCTCGCCGACGTCGACGGCATCTGCGTGCCGGGTGGGTTCGGGATTCGAGGCATCGACGGCAAGCTCGGCGCGCTGAAGTTCGCGCGCGAACAGGGCATCCCGACCCTCGGCCTGTGCCTGGGCCTGCAGTGCATGGTGATCGAGTACGCACGGAACATGGGCGGCCTCGAGGGCGCCTCCTCGACCGAGTTCGACCCCGACACCGAGTTCCCCGTCATCGCGACCATGGAGGAGCAGGTCGAGATCATCGCCGGCGGCGATCTGGGCGGCACGATGCGGCTCGGGCTCTACGAGGCTGACCTCGCCGAGGGTTCGCTGGCGCGCGAGCTGTATGGGGCGGCGCGGGTCGAAGAGCGCCACCGCCACCGCTACGAGGTCAACAACCACTACCGGGCCCAGATCGCCGAGGCGGGCCTGCGCTTCTCGGGGCTCTCGCCTGACCGCAACCTCGTCGAGTACGTCGAACTGCCGCGCGAGGTGCATCCCTTCTACATCGCAACGCAAGCGCACCCCGAGCTGCGCTCGCGTCCGACCGACCCGCACCCGCTGTTTCGCGGCCTGGTCGCGGCAGCGCTCGAGCGCCACCGTGCCAGCGAGCTGTTCGGCGACGACGACAGCGAGTGAGATGCGTCGCGCCGCGGATGGCACTCCGGTGAACGCCTCGAGCCTCACCGATGAGCCATTCGCGGTCGCGGTGCACTCCAGCGACCGGGTATATGCGGGCCGCGTCTGGGACGTGCGGGCCGAGGTCTTCGACTACAACGGGGTCCCGATCCGCCGCGAGTTTGTCGCGCACACCGGGGCGGTCGCCGTGCTCGCGCTTGACGAAGCGGGGCGGGTGCTGCTGATCCAGCAGTACCGTCACCCGATCCGCGAGCGCGAATGGGAACTGCCCGCCGGCCTGCTCGATGTGCCCGGGGAAGGGCTCGCCGACGCCGCGCGTCGTGAACTGGCCGAGGAGGCCGACCTTGCGGCATCCACCCTCGAGCCGTTGCTCGCAATGCACACCTCCCCGGGAGGCAGCGACGAGCTCGTGCACATCTTCTTGGCGACGGGGCTGCGCGCCATACCCCTCGCGCACGAGCGCGATGCGGAAGAAGCCGATATCCGCATCGAATGGATGCCACTTGCCGACGCCGTCGCTGCGGTGATGGCGGGCCGGATGCGCAACGGCATCCTCGTGGCCGGGGTGCTCGCGGCCGCGCAGCGCATGCGCACGACGGCGACCGCGACGGGGTGACGATGCGCATCGAGGCAGTCATCGACGCGTATTTGCGGCACGTGACCATCGAGCGCGGGCTCTCGGAGCACACGACCGCCGCGTATCGCCGTGACCTGGAGGCCTACCGGCGCTGGCTGGAGGGGGAGGGCATCGAGCGCATCGAGGCCGTGACCCACGCCGTCACGAGCGCCTACCTCGCGGCCCGGGCGGGCGCGAGGCCCGCACCCGCGGCATCCACCCTCGCCCGCGTGCAGTCCTCGTTGCGTGGGCTGCACCGTTTCGCCGCCGCCGAGGGGATCTCCGAGGCCGATCCGAGCGCACGGCTGCGGCCGCCCAAGCAGGCGGCCCGGCTCCCGAAGGCGCTGAGCATCGAACAGGTGGAACGGCTGCTGGAGGCGAGCTCGGTGCTGGAGGACGGCGCTGGCGACGACGCCGCGCTGGCGGCGCTTCGCGATCGCGCGCTGCTGGAGCTGCTGTACGCGACGGGGGCGCGCGTGTCGGAGGTCGTCCGGCTCGACGTCGACGATCTTGTGGGTGCTTCCGCGGGCGCGGGCGCTGCCACTGGCGCGCCGGATGCTGTCGACGACGCCGATCGCCCCGTGGGCGCCGCGGGCGAGCTCGTGCGCCTGCGCGGCAAGGGCGACAAGGAGCGCATCGTGCCGCTGGGCAGCTTCGCCCGCGCCGCCCTCGACGCGTACCTCGTGCGTGCCCGGCCGATCCTCGCCACACGGGGGAGCGCGACGCCGCGCGCGTTTCTGGGGCTGCGGGGCATCCCGCTGTCACGGCAGAGCGCGTGGCTGATTCTTCAACGCGCGGCGGCCGCGGCGCGCCTGGGCGTTGCGGTCTCGCCGCACACGCTGCGGCACTCCTTCGCGACCCACCTGCTGCAGGGCGGGGCCGATGTGCGGGTGGTGCAAGAGCTGCTCGGGCACTCCTCGGTGGCGACCACCCAGATCTAC
>Ga0073899_10006120_pt1 | contig 10422 bp, 10 predicted proteins | sample KloWWTmetaKNB5Ph_FD_88975 | JGI IMG/M metagenome (GOLD analysis project Ga0073899, IMG submission 88975) | Active sludge microbial communities from Klosterneuburg, Austria, studying microevolution and ecology of nitrifiers - Klosterneuburg... | ecosystem: Engineered > WWTP > Aerobic digester >...
ACGCGAGCCACCACCTGCGACGCACGCGGTGGCTTGGTGATGAAGTCCGAAGCACCCAGGGCCAGGCCGGTGACTTCGTGTTCGTCGTCTTCGTGGCTGGTGATGAAGATGATGGGCACGTCCATCAGCAGCGGTATCTCCTTCATCGCCGCGCAAACGTCGAAGCCGCTCATGCCGGGCATCTCGATGTCCAGCAGGATCAGGTCGGGCACGGATTGGCGGGCCATGCGCAGCGCGTCTTGCCCCGAGGTGGCAAAGCGCAGCCGGCCGAACTCCTGCAGGATGGTGCCGAGCACCCCGATGACAGTGGGATCGTCATCCACCAGCAGGATGTTGAAAATGTCTTGCATGGACCCGAACCCTCCTGGACTGCCTTGGCCAAGGGGGAGCCGCGTCGCATGGCACAGGCGGCCGGCTGTGGCCATTGCCCAGCTATCGGCTGGGGACGCCCCCTACTTAAGCGTGGTTTGGCGCACACGCGGGGAAGCCGTGTCGGATGACTCGCGTCAGAATACGCGCCGACCATGGGACACCCCTGGAAGCGCGGCATCTACGCCCCGGTCACAGCCAACGGAGCGACGAGTTGACACAACCGATTCACGTCCTGCTGGTAGAAGACAACCCCGGCGACGCGGACCTCACCCGGGAGACGCTCGCCACCAGCAAGCTCCGTATCCAGATTTCGGTCGCCGCCGATGGCGTGGAGGCACTGGCCATGCCGCTGCGCCAGCCACCCCACGAAGCGGCACCCACCCCCGACTTGATCCTGCTCGACCTGAACCTGCCCAAGATGGGCGGGCGCGAAGTGCTGGCTGAGATCAAGCGGCATCCCTCGCTTCGCAGCATCCCGGTGGTTGTCTTGACATCGTCGGATGCCGAGCAGGATATTTCCGGGAGCTACCAGTTGGGCGCCAATTGCTACGTCACCAAGCCGGTGGGACTGCAGGCGTTCCAGTCCATCGTGCGCTCGGTAGAAGGCTTCTGGTTCACGGTGGTCAAGCTGCCATGAGGGCAGCCCACCCTCAGGGCCGTCGCATCCTGCTTGTCGAAGACAGCCCGGGAGACGCCGGGCTGATCATCGAACTGCTGGCCGAGGGCCACCTGCCGAGCGATGCAGTCGTGCACACCACAACGATGGCCGCCGCCCTGCGGACCGTGCGCTCACAACCGGTCCAAGCGGTGCTTCTGGACCTGAATCTGCCCGATGGTCAGGGTGAGGCTTGCGTAGAGCGGCTGCGCAATGAGGCCGCCACGGTGCCCATCGTCGCCCTGACCGGCAACGACGACCACGCGCTGGCCCTTCGCTGCGTCGCCGCCGGCGCCCAGGACTACCTCCCCAAGCAGGACATGCACGCCAACAGCCTTCGGCGGGCCATTGACCTGGCGATCGCCCGCATGCAGGAACTCACCGAGCGGCGGCGCGCCGATGCGCTGCAGGCACGCTTGGCCGCCATCGTCGAGAGCTCGCGCGATGCCATTGTGAGTTGTTCGGTAGATGGCCACATCACGAGTTGGAACCACGCGGCCGAGCAAATGTTCGGCTACCCCCGTGAGCAGGCGCTCGGCCGGAGGGTGGGCGAGGTGATACGCCCGCAGGGAGACGCCGCCGACATGGCCGGCGAGCGGCGTTTTTTTCAGCCGCGCTTGGACACGGGACCCAGCGGCGCCGAAGAAGTCGTGCGGCTGCGCGCCGACGGCACCAGTGTCACGCTGTCGGTGGTGACCAGCACCGTCAGCGACGAAACGGGCGGCACCGCCGCCATTGCCGCCATATTTCGCGACGTGACCGAGAGCCGCCGCCGGGATGGCGAGCTCCGGCACCTGCTGGCCGAGCAGATTGAACGCGAACGCCGCATGCGGGCCCTCACGGCACGGCTCAACACGTTGCGCGAGGAAGAGCGCACCCGCATTTCGCGTGAGGTGCATGACGGTCTGGGTCAGTTGCTGACCGGCCTGAAGATGGACATCCGCTGGATGGCGCGCAGATTGGCGGCCGGTGCGGCCCCAGGTACGCTGCAGGAACGCTTGGCCCAGACCGAGCTTTTGCTGGCCGAGACCATCGGCACGGTGCAACGCATCGCCGTGGAATTGCGCCCCAGTGCGCTGGACGCCCTGGGCCTTCCGGCGGCCATCCGCGACGAGGCGCGCCGTTTCGAAGCACGATCGGGCATCCAGACCCGGCTGGATCTGGACCGAGCACAACATGTGGCGCCCTCGGTGGCGACGGCGCTGTTCCGCATCCTGCAGGAATTGCTCACCAACGTCGCCCGCCACGCCCAGGCCTCGACACTGGACATCTCCCTGGCTCCGGAAGACGGCGCACAGGTCTTGCAAGTGCGCGACGACGGTGTCGGCATCCAGGGCCCCATGTGTGCCGATGACGGCCTGCAAAGCATTTACGCCCATCTGGGCGTGCTGGGCATGGCCGAGCGCGCCCAGGCCGTGGGCGGCCGCCTGAGCCTGAACCCGCATCCGATGGGCGGCACCGTGGCCACCGTGCGTGTGCCCTTGTCCGGTTCCAACCAGGCCTTGCAGTGAAGCATGTGCTCATCGCCGACGACCACGCGATCACACGGCGCGGGCTGCGCGAACTGCTGCAGGACGCCTATGCGGGTCTGGAGGTGGCCGAAGTGGGCGACGCAGATGCCGCCATCGAGCAGGCCTACCGGCGGGACTTCGACCTGGCACTGCTGGACGTGCTGATGCCGGGCCCGGGCATCCTGCAGGTGCTCGCCCGTATTCGCCAGGCGCGGCCCACCATGCCGGTGTTGGTGCTCACCGGCAGCAATGAACTGCAATACGTGATCGAGACCATGCAGGCTGGCGCCAATGGCCTGATCCACAAGCACCATGCCGCAGATGAACTGCTGCACGCGATCGTGTGCGTTGCAGCGGGCGGCTCGTACCTGCACGCGGAAACCGCGGTGGCGGTGGCGCGCGTGCTGCAGACCCCGAAAGCCCGCCTGCCGCACGAAAGCCTGTCGGCCCGCGAGATGGAAGTGTTCCGCCGCATCGCCCGCGGCCAGGCGGTCAAGGAAATCGGCTACGAGCTCGACCTGAGCAACAAGACCGTGGCGACCTACCTGGCGCGCATTCGTGAGAAAACCGGCCTCAACGGCCATGTCGACATGGCGCGGTACGCGCTGCAGCACGGCCTGGTCGACTGAACGGCCCGTCAGCCATTTGCCGACAGCGCGGGCGGGCCGGGCCTACAGACACGCTGCCGGAGCGCTGGCAACCTGCGCCTCATGAACCCCGGTTGCAGGCCGACCGTACTGGTGGCGGATGACGCTGCCGGAGTGGCGGCGCGGGTGGCAGAGTTGCTGCGCGAGGCCGGCGCCGAGGTCGTGGCCATGGCGGCCGATGGCGTGCAGGCCCTGGCCTTGTTCGAGCGCATCCACCCTGACGCCGTCGTGCTGGACATCGACATGCCTCGCCTGGGCGGGCTGGAGGTGCTGAAGGCCATCCGCGTCATGGACCTGTTCCGTGGCCACCGCCCGCTGGTGGTCATGATGACCAGCCACCAGGAACCCGCCTGGCGCCAGGTGTGCCTTGCCGCCGGCGCGGACCACTTCCTGCTGAAGGACTCCGAAATCGAACTCCTGCTGAAGATCATGCCGGCCTACACCGTGTCGTGAGGTGGGCTTGTAGTCAAAGTGATGACAAGCCACCAGAAACTCACCACTGTCGGCTTCGGCTGACCGGGATCATTGTCGGAGCAGCCTGACACAAAGCCTTGCGCTTCTTGCGCATGGCCTGCTTGGGCAACACCCGATTCGTGATTCACCGCTCCATGTCGCCCGACCCGTTCTCCCCCCAGCCGGACCCCGCTGCGCAGCCGTCGCCAACGCGCGTCCTGCTGCTCGTGGAGGACAACCCCGGCGACGCGCAGCTCGTCAATGAACTGCTGATGGATGCCGAACGTGACAGCTACGAGATCGTGCACGCACCGTTGATGTCGAAGGCGGTGGACACGTTGCGCACGCGCCCGGTTGATGTGGTGGTCCTGGATCTGCGGCTGCCCGATTGCACCGGCGTGGACACGGTCAAGGCCGTGCGCGACGTGGCCAGCGAAGTGCCCATCGTCGTGCTCACGGGCAGCGACGACGAGCAACTGGCCATGGACTGCATCGACGCCGGCGCACAGGACTATCTGCCCAAGGCAGAGGTGCGTTCGCGCAACCTGCGTCGGGCGCTCGGCTACGCCATCACGCGCATCCGCGACGCCCAGGTGCGCCACCTGGAAGCAACGCTGAGCCGCTACCGCACGTTGTCCACGGCATCTCAGGGCACCTCCGTGACCGCGGCCCTGGCCGGTTCCGGCGCCGTGTGCCAGCGCCACCCGCCGGTCTTCGAGCGGCTGGTGCGCGGCTACTTCGGGCTGCTGCAACCCTATCTCTCGCGCGAGACCGACCGGCTCGAAGCGCCACAGACCACGATGGAAGTCCTGATCACCGAGCTGGGCGACGCTGGCGGTGGCCCGCGCGACCTCTTGGACATGCACGTGGCGGCGCTGGACCGGGCACTGGCCCTGTACCAGGACCCCCATGCCAGGGCCATCGTCTACGAATCCAGGCTCCTGGCGCTGCAGATGATGGGCCTGCTGGTGGACTACTACCGGGTTGGTCACCGGCGACGCAACTTGGAGGAATCCAGATCATGATGCTGTACAAGCTTCGGCTCTTCGTGACGGGCCGCACGGCACAGTCACAGCGCGCCATCAACAACCTCCGCGACATCTGCGAAAGCGAAATCCAGAGCGCCTATGAGGTCGAGGTGATCGACGTGCTCGAACACCCGGAACTGGCCGAGCGCGACAAGATCCTGGCCACGCCCACGCTGGTCAAGCGCCTGCCCGAACCGATCCGCAAGATCATTGGCGACCTGTCCGACCGCGAAAAGGTCCTGCTGGGGCTGAACGTGGAAATGCTGGACAAGGGGGCCCATTCATGACGGCCACCCACCCCCCGATGGAGTTGACCAAGTTGCCCACGGGCATCATCGGCTTCGACCAGATCGCCAACGGCGGCATTCCCAAGGGGCGCAGCACGTTGATGTCCGGCACTGCGGGCAGCGGCAAGACGGTGATGGCGCTGCAGTTCCTGCTGGCCGGCGTGCGCGACTTCGGCGAGAACGGCGTCTTCGTCACCTTCGAAGAGGCGCCTGCCGACCTGATGCAGAACGTGCGCAGCTTCGGCTGGGACCTGGAAGGCCTGGTCAAGCTCAGGCACATCGCCGTGGTGGATGCCACGCCGGACCCCGGTGAGGACACACTCGCCGTCGGGCCTTACGACCTCTCGGCCCTGCTCGCCCGCATCGAAAACGCCATCCGCTCGGCCGGCGCGAAGCGGGTCATCCTGGACGCCATCGGTGCGCTGTTTCCTCAGCTGACCGACGCCAATGTCGTGCGACGCGAACTGCACCGCATCGCGGCCGGACTGCGTTCTTTGGGGGTTACGACTCTGGTAACGATGGAGCGCACGCAGGAAGACGGCGACGTCGGCCGCTGGGGTGTGGAAGAGTTCGTCGCCGACAACGTGATCCTGCTGCGCAACCGGCTGGAACACGAGAAGCGCCGCCGCACGGTGGAGATCCTCAAGTTCCGCGGCGCCACGCACCACAAGGGCGAGTACCCATTCACCATCGACAGCGAGGACGGCGTGACGATCATCCCGCTGTCAGCGATCGAGTTGAAGCAACACTCGTCCAATGTCCGCGTCTCCTCGGGCGTGCCCGAGATCGACCAGATGTGCTCGGGCGGCATGTACCGCGACAGCATCATCCTGGTCAGCGGCGCCACAGGCACCGGCAAGACACTGATGGTGTCGCAGTACATCAAGGCGGCCATCGAATCCGGAGAGCGGGCCCTGCTGTTCGCCGCCGAGGAAAGCCGCGAGCAGCTCACACGCAACGCCGCGAGCTGGGGTGTGGACTTCGAGAAAGCCGAGAAGGACGGGTTGCTGCACATCATCTGCCGCTACCCCGAGGTGATGGGCCTGGAAGACCATCTGCTGCAGATCAAGCGCGACATGCGCGACTTCAAGCCGCAGCGCGTGGCCATCGACAGCATGTCGGCCTTCGAGCGCGTGTCGACGCCCAAGAGCTTCCGCGAATTCGTCATTGCACTGACCAGCACCATCAAGCACCTGGAGATCACAGGCCTGTTCACCAACACCACCAGCATGCTGGCCGGGGGCGAATCGATCACTGAGACGCACATCTCCACCATCACCGACACCATCGTGCTGCTGCGTTACGTAGAGCTGCAGGGCCAGATGCGGCGAGGTCTGACGGTGCTGAAGATGCGCGGCACTCCGCACGACAAGAACATCCGCGAGTACACCATCGACGACACAGGCATGCATGTGCTGGCGCCCTTCCGCGGCGTGCACGGCATCCTCAGCGGCGCGCCGACCTACACCTTTGATGAAGAACGTGCGCGCCTGGGCGGCATGTTCGGCAGCGCGGGCGCGGAGATCTAGGGCAACGTCTGGTTCGCTCGTTCAAGACTCCTCAACCAGAAGCCTTTCGTGCAACGCAGTGTCTTGCTCGTCGAGGACAGCGCCGGGGATGCCGAGCTGACCTGCGAGCGCCTGGCCCAGGCGCCAGCGCAGGCTTTCGAGGTTCTGCGCGCCCACACGCTGGCGGAATCGCTGCTCGTTCTGTCTGCGCGCCCGGTGGACGCGGTGATCCTGGACCTGAACCTGCCGGATTCACGCGGCGTGGAAACCGTGCGGCGCATCCGCGTGGTGCTGGCGCAAACGCCGATCGTCGTCGTCACGGGGGTGGTGGATGAAACGCTGCGCTCGCTGGCCATGGCAGAGGGGGCGGAAGACGTCTTCGCCAAGGAAGAGTCCAACACCCGCCTCTTCTGGCGCAGCATCGCACACATCATCGAACGCCGGCGCGAGCAGCAGCGGCAGTTCCAGCGCGTGCTGGACGCCACGCCCGACGCGATCCTGGTCGTCAATGACGAGGGCGTGATGCTCTACGTCAACCAATCGGCGGTGGAACTTTTTGGGCGCAGCCGTGATGACTTGCTGGGCGAATCGCTGGGCTTTTCCGTGGCGGACAACGTGCCGGCGGAGATCCACATCGCCCGCGCCGATGGCGAGCGCGTGTGCGAGATGCGCATCGTGCGCATGGAATGGGACGACGAGCGCGCCTACCTGGCCTCGGTGCGCGACATCACCGAGCGCAAGCGCGCCGAGGCGCTCCAGGCGCGCAGCGTGGAGCTGGAATTCGAGAACCGCCGCATCCAGGAGGCCAGCGAGCTCAAGAGTGCCTTCCTGGCCAACATGAGCCACGAACTGCGCACGCCGCTGAATGCCATCATCGGCTTCAGCGAACTTCTGTACGACGGCATGATCAGCCCCAGCTCGCCGCAGTACCGCACCTTCATCGGCCACATCCAGAGCAGTGGCAAGCACCTGCTGCAGCTTATCGACGATGTGCTGGACCTTTCAAAAGTCGAGGCCGGGAAGGTGGTCTTCAACCCGAAGCCGGTGGACCTGGGCAGGCTGGTGTCCGAAGTGTGCGCCAGCCTGGGCGCGCTGGCTGCGCAAAAACGCCTGTCGCTCCAGGTGGATCACGACGAGTCGCTGGTGGATGTGCAACTGGACCCGGGTCGACTCAAACAGATTCTCTACAACTTCCTGTCCAATGCCTTGAAGTTTTCACCCGATGCCGGTGTGGTGCGCGTGCGCACGCGCAGCGAGATCGGTGGCATGTTTCGGCTGGATGTGCGCGACCAGGGCCCGGGCATCACACCGGCTGACCAATTGCGGCTCTTCAAGGAGTTCCAGCAATTGGAAGCAGGTGCCAACAAGCGGCATGGCGGCACTGGCCTTGGGTTGGCGCTGACCAAGCGCCTGGTGGAAGCGCAGGGCGGCAGTGTGGGCGTGAACAGCGCGGTGGGTCAGGGCAGCGAGTTCTATGCCATCCTGCCGCGCCACGCTCCGCAAGAACCCATCAACGACTGAGAGCGAGAAGACTGTGAACGGTCCGCTGATTCTGGCGGTGGACGACCACCCTCCCAATCTGGTCCTCTTGACGCACCTGCTGGCGTTGCATGGCTACAGCGTGGCCACGGCCAGCGATGCCACCGAAGCCCTGGTCGCCATCGGGCAGGAACGACCACGCTTGATCCTGATGGACCTGCAGATGCCGGGCATCGACGGCTTCGAGCTCACCCGCATGCTCAAGGCCAACGCCAAGACTGCGGACATCCCGATCATCGCCGTGACCTCGTTCGCAATGGCCGGTGACCGCGAGAGGGCGCTGGCAGCCGGCTGCGACGACTATGTGGCCAAACCCATCGACACCCGCACACTGCCACAGTTGCTGGCGCGCTTCCTGGCCAATGGCTGAGCTCAGTCCGCCGCTGCTGGCGCATGGCCCGGCAGCGTGAAGTAGAAGGTGCTGCCCTGCCCGAGGGCGGAATCCAGCCAGATGCGGCCGCCGTGGCGTTCCAGGATGCGCTTGACGATGGACAGACCGATGCCACTGCCCTCGTAGCGGCCGCGTTCGTGCAGGCGCTGGAACATCTGGAATATGCGCTCTTGGTACTGCGGCTCGATGCCGATGCCGTTGTCGGCCACCGAAAAGCGCCAGGCCTGTCCTTCCGGCGCCGCGCTGATGCGGATGCAGGGTGGCGCTTCAGACCGGAATTTCAGCGCGTTGCTCAGCAGGTTCTGCAACAGTTGAAAGAGCTGGTCCTCGTCGGCCAACACGGTGGGCATGTCGCCGGCTTGCACGTCCGCGGCCGCCGCTTGGATGCGAGGCATGAGCACCCGCAGCACCTCGTTCAGCACCGCGCCCGAATCCACGGGCTTCAACGTCTTGCCTTGCGAGCCCACGCGGGCAAAGGCCAGCAGGTCGGCAACCAGCCGCTGCATGCGCTTGGCCCCGTCCACGGCATAGAAGATGTACTTGTCGGCGCGATCGTCCAGCTGGCCCTTGTAGCGCTCGGCCAGCAGTTCGGTGTAGCTGGCCACCATGCGCAGCGGCTCCTGCAGGTCGTGCGAGGCAATGTAGGCAAACTGCTCCAGGTCGGAGTTGCTGCGTCGCAGTTCGGCTTCGCGTTGCTGGCGCTCGGTGATGTCGATCAGCGTGGCCAGCACGAACGGGCCTTCGGGCATCTCGATGGGGGTCAGGCCGATTTCCAGCGGCACCAGTGAGCCGTCACGGCGCAAGCCGTGCACGTTGCGGCCTGCTCCCATCGCACGGCCCTGGCGCACTTCGAAGACTGCGCTCACGTGTTGTGGATGCACGGCTCGAGCCGGCTGCGGCACCAGGTTGGTCAGGCTCATGCCTTCCAATGCTCCCGGCGGATGCCCGAACAGTTCTTCAGCCCCGAGATTGGCCAGCGCGATCCGACCCTGGACATCGACCAGGAGGATTCCATTGGGTGAAGCTTCGACCACACGGCGAAGGCGCTCCTGCTCGCGTTGGCGCAGCGTCTCAGCCTCAGCTTGGCTGGTGAGATCCCGGAAGACTGCGATCATGCCGAGCACGTCACCCCCCTGCCCGTAGGTCAAGGCCGCGTTCACGTGCAACAGCGTGCGGCGACCATCCCGCGCCACCGCCATGACCCGCTGCTGGTCGCGGACCTTCAGGCCTTGCTGGATCATCAGGTCGACCACATTGGTCTGCAGGTGGCCAGCCGGCCGCCCTTCGCGGGCGAACACTTCCCAGTAGCTGCGGCCAACAGCCTCGACTTCGATCCAGCCCAGCACACGGGTCGCCTCAGGGTTGAGTTGTGTGACAAGTCCGCCTCGGTCGGTGGCGACGAAGCCTGCCTGAATGCTCGCCAGCGCCAGTGCCAGGCCTTGCTGCGCTTCGGCTAGGGTGAGTGCGTTCAAGTGATCCCCTGTGCGTGGGCGCAGCGGACAGGCGGGCGCCTGCCTGAGCCATCGCCCGGACAGTATCGCAGGGCCCTGCGCCGGCTCAGTCAGCAGGCCGCGGCAGCCACACGGTGAAGCAGCTGCCCTGCCCGGGCTGGCTGCTGACTTCGATGCGGCCGCCGTGTTTGTTGACGATGATGTCCCACGACAAGGCCAGGCCCAGCCCCGTGCCCTGGCCCACCGGCTTGGTGGTGTAGAAAGGCTCGAACAGCCGGCTGATGTTTTGTGCCGGAATGCCGCAACCCGTGTCGGTGAAGGACACCCAGACACCGGCGTCGTCATAACCGCTGCGCAGCGTGATGCGGCCCCGCTCGGGGATGGCTTGCGCGGCATTCACCAGCAGGTTCATGAAGACCTGGTTGATCTGCCCCGGCATGCAATGCACACGCGGCAACGCCGTCAGTTCGCGCACCACCTCGGCCTTGTACTTGAGCTCGGCGGTGGCCACCTTGAGCGTGCTCTCCAGGCCCGCCAGCAGGTCGGCATCCTGCATCTCGGCCGCGTCCACGTGGGCAAA